>Ga0247825_10003220_pt1 | contig 10769 bp, 10 predicted proteins | sample 13C_Vanillin_Day_FD_194413 | JGI IMG/M metagenome (GOLD analysis project Ga0247825, IMG submission 194413) | Soil microbial communities from agricultural site in Penn Yan, New York, United States - 13C_Vanillin_Day48 | ecosystem: Environmental > Terrestrial > Soil > Agricultural land | place... | reverse complement strand
GCTTCGAGGGTGATCTCCCAGTCGTAGTACTTGAAGCCGAGGCGCTCGGCTGTTTGCCGGGCGATAGAGTAGCCGCCGGAGCCGGTCTGGACGGAGAAGGCGACGATGTTAGCGGGCATGGGAGACCCCTCCCCCTGGCCCCCTCCCGGCTTGCTGAGAGGGGAACGGGTGGTGAATTCTACTTCTCCGCGGCGTCTCGGGCGCCTACGAGGACTGCGACGTTGCCGTTGGTGTGCTTGTTTTCGTGGATGCGCTGGTGGGCGAGGCCTGCCTCGTTGAATTCGTAGGTGTGGGTGAGGCAGGGGTCGATTTTGCCCTGGGCGACGAGGTCGTTGGCGGCGGCGGCTTCGGCGGCGTTGGCGAAGTGGGAGCCCTGGAAGCGCTTCTGGCGCACCCAGAGATAACGCAGGTCGACGTCGGCGTTGTAGCCGGTGGTGCCGGCGCAGATGACGACCATGCCGCCGGGCTCGCAGACAAAGAGCGAGGTCGGGATCGTGTCCTGACCGGGGTGCTCGAAGACGATGCGCGGGTTTCGCCGCTCGCCGAGGATGTCCCAGATGGCCTTGCCGAAGGCGCGGAAGCCGAGGATCTGCTTAGTCATCGTCTTTTCTTCGCGCCAGTCGGGTAGACGGCCCCAGTGGTCGAACTTCGTCCGGTCGACGTAGCCGGCCGCGCCAAGGCTCTTGCAGTATTCGCCGCGCTCGTCGCTGGAGACGACGGCGATAGGGATGCCGCCGAGAGCCTTCGTGATCTGGATCGCCATCGAACCAAGGCCGCCGGAACCGCCCCACACGAGGACGACATCGTTGGGCTGGACCGTGTGCGGGTGCCATGACGAAAGCATGCGGTAAGCGGTCGCGGCTTCGAGCATGTAGGCGGCAGATTCAGCCCAGCTGAGATGCGCCGGTTTGGGCAGGCACTGATGCTCCTGCACGCGGGTGAACTGGGCGAAGCTGCCCCAGTTGGAGTCGTAGCCCCAGATGCGGAAGCTGTTGCTGAAGGCGGGGTCCATGCCGGCGGCGATGTCGGGGTCTTCGATGTCCCACTGGCCGCAGTGCATGACGACATGATCGCCGGGCCTGACGCTGGTGACGTCGGAGCCGACGGCGTGGACGATGCCGGACGCATCGCTACCACCGATGTGAAAGCCGGCCTCGTCGCCACCATCTTTCGACTGTTTGTGCAGGCGGACGACATCGACGGGCACACCGAGGGACGCCCATACGTTGTTGTAGTTCACGCCCGCGGCCATGACGTAAACAAGCACGTCCCTGGGCTTGAGCTCAGGCACGGGTACGACTTCATGTTGAAAGGCTGTGATGGGGTCGCCGAAGCGGTCCTGACGGATCACTTGCGCGTGCATGCGTTCCGGGATGACGCCAAGGGGCGGGCGTTCTGTCAGGTCGAAGATGTCTTTGGTGGTAGTCATGGGCAGGGGCAGCATAGCGAGCGTCCAGATAAGAGTCGAGGCGGCCAGCGGATTGTGAGCGGATAAGCGAATGGCAGCGGATGTGGTGAAGGGTTGGACGCAAGAAGAATTCACTCCGTAAGAGGCGGGCTGGCGTCTCAGGAAACATGAGGACGCGCCGAGAATCTAAGGAGACGTGATTTTCCAGACTGGGGAACGGGATGCCCGAATCTAACTTCAGCCAGACGAACGACCGCTCTCTGCGTGAAATTGCACGCGACGCGGAGAGCCAGGTCGAGAACCTGACGAGAGCACTCGAGACGCTACGCGCGACGGTGCGACGCTTAGCTACCCAGGTCGAGATGAGCGAAGGCCTAGCGCCAGCGACGGGGTCGGGCTACGGCTTCGGCCGGACGCCCCAGGCCGATACTGCGCTGCCGATGGACGAGAAGCCGTTCGACTTCTCGGCCGCCGCCGCGGCTCTATCCCAGGAAATCGAGACTGCCTCGCACGAAATGCCTGCCGCTGAGGCGCCACCATCGGCGATGAGCTATCAGAAGCCTGTCGCGGATCCGACGCCGGCGCCTTCGAAGACGGAGCCGGAGTGGTACGGCGTCAGCGACGGCGGCTCGTGGCCTGTCGGGCCGAAATCCGCGGAGGTTCCGAAGCGGGACGAATGGGCGATCGATCCACCAGCGCCGGAGGCGAAGCCTAGGCCGAATGCTGGCGCAACGGAGGAAGGGCTCGAGCCCGTAGCGATCGTCGAAGACACCATGACGGACGCCGCTGAGGCGGTCGCGGCTCAGGAGGAGCCGGTCGCGGCCGCCACGGACTCGGCGTTCGATTTCGACAGCCCGGTCGAGGACGATGTGACGGTGTCTGGTGACGCCGCTGACGCCGCTGCTCAGGCCGCTGCTGAAGAGGCGAAGGCCGAGCAGAAGAGACTATCGCTGTCCTCCGGCTGGCCCGATGAAGGCATCTGGTCACAGAGCTTCGATTGGCCGGCAATGCGCTCGGGCATCGGCGCTCCTCCGAAGGAGCCACCGGCGCCAGAACCCAAGGACGAATTTCGTTCGATGGTCGACCAGGTGCGTGCCGAGATCGAGGCAGCGCGCGCTAACGGTGAGACGATCGACTTCGACGCACCGGCAGAGCCGGCCGAAGGCGATGAAGACGCCAGGCGCGCAGAAGTGCAGCGCATGGTCGATGAGCTTCGTGACGGCATCAACGACGCATCCTTAGAGAAGGGCGGAGCATTCGAGCCTGCCGGCGCTATCGACGCTCCGGCAGGTGATGACGAAGAGGCGAAGCGAGAAGAAGCCCGTCTGGCGGTCGAGCAGATGCGGGCGGAAATGGCCGGTGGCAATCGCCACGTGAGCTTCGACCCACCGCCGCCGAAAACGCCTGCCCCTTCCCTCGATTGGTCGCACATGTCGGCCGAGGTCTCAGGCCCGCCGGTGATTGTCGTTAAAGACACGGAGGGCCGGGTAGAGCTTGCCAACGTTTACGAGTTGCTCAATCACCTCGACTGTGGCGAGAGCGCGGCTCTGCTCAACTACACGCCGCACAGCGTGACCGTTGGGCTGCCGATTCGCGCGCCCATGCCGTCGCCAGATGCAGTGGAACGAGCAGTCGGCGCCGTGTTCGGACGCGCGGGCGTGATCGATACAGACGGTGTACGCATAACGGTCCAGATGGGAACCGACGGCAAGAAAAAGAGAAGCGAGGACGCGGCATGAAGCTGTTTTCCAAACTCTCCGGTGGCAAGAGGGCAGAAGGTCTGAACCCTGACGCCTTACGGCGTGCCACGGCGATCGAAAGACGCGCGGATAAACGCACACCTGCGGAGGCAGGGGATCAGGCGGACAGGCTCCACGAGCTTGCCGTCTTGAGCTTGTTCCTGCACAGTGCCGGCACTTTGGAGGAGATGCTTTCGCTCTTCCTCGAGCGCGCGCCCAGGGTGACCGGGGCTGTTGTGTCCTACCCGCTCCTGCTGGACAAGCGCCGGGAGGTACTCACCGCAACGCATCTCGCCACGATCGATGAGCCCGGCCTCGAGCAGGCCTCGATTGCGGCGCAGGAAAACCTCGTCGATATGGAGTATCCGTTGCCGATGCGCAGCTGGCTCCGAGACGTGATGGAGAGCGGCGAGGTGACGGTCACGGACGACCTTCGGGAAGTCCTTGGTGAAGCGCTCAGTAAGGAAGCGTGCGACCGGATCAAGCAGGCGCTGGAGCTGAGCCGCGTCGCCGTGGTCCCCCTCGTGATGGAGGGTGAGTCGTTCGGGGTGTGCGTATTCATGTTCTCCGGACGCGCTCCGGACGTCGAAGTGCTGGAACTGGCGGCGGGGCACTGCACGCTTGCGCTGAAGGCCTTGATGTTCGGCGAAGAGACCACGCGCTTCGGTGGCATCGACCCGGTGACCTGGACGCACAGCCGCGGCTTCTTCCTCGAGACGCTCGAGGGCGAAGTGGTGCGGTCGCGCCGGTTCGGGCGCGCCCTGTCGCTCGTGTTCTTCGACCTGGATGACTTCGGTGACTTCAACAGCAACTACGGCCACACCATGGGCGACAAAGTCCTGCGGAGCGTGGGCATGACGCTCGCGGGGTCGATTGCTCTGCCGGAGATGGTGGCGCGCTACGGCGGCGACGAGTTCGCTGTGCTGTTGCCGGAATCGAACCGGGCCTCGGCCGTCGAGCTGACCTCGGCGATCGTGCACAAGCTGGAAGAGCTCAACGTCTTCGAGACCGGCGCCAACGAGATGAAGGGTGTCTCCAGTTCGGTCGCCATCGTCTCGTATCCGGAGGACGGCGGTACGCGCGAGGAGTTGCTGGCCTCGGCAGAGATCATGCTCAACGAGTCGAAGGAAGAACGGCGGTTGATGCGTATGCCGAAGCGGCAGCTGACGCCTGTGCAGGAGCTGCGGATGAACGGGCGACGCCACACGGCGTGAGCCGAGTAACCAGCAACAAGTAACAGTAAGCCGCCGTTGGTGGTTGAGCCCTTGCTTTCTAGATGGTTTTGCAAGGTCTGCGGGCATCAGAGAGCGGGATGCCTGCCGATGTTTAGGCCAAGTGGGGGGAGACCATGGACCAAACATCGTTCCGAAGTGAACCAGTTGAGAACCCGGTTCTAGAGATTCTTGCGCGTGTCTGGCAGACCAAGCTTCGCAGCGTCGACCTGCTCGAGGAGTGGATCCCGAAGGCGACGGACTTCGAGGTGAAGGCGGGCCTGACCAGCCACCTCGCCGATGAGCGGCGCAACCTGCGTCTGCTCAGCGACGAAATCCGCGTCCGGGGCGGGCGGCAAGCTGCGACAACCCTGGACCAGATCCTGAACAAGCCTTTCGCCATCGTTCTTACTCAGCCGGACGACCTTTCGCGTGTTGCCGCGTTCCATCACGGCATCAAGGCGTACACGGCGACCCATTGCGGGCGGCTGATGTCGTTCGTCGACCCTGGTCTGGCACGCGTGCTGGAGCAGGTGATGCGCGATGAGGAGCGGCACCTGCGCTGGGCGGACATCCGCCTCGCCCGCATGCGCCTCGGCAACTCCGGGCGGCACCACGACGCGGTCGTGCGTCGCATCGAAGAGGCGATGGAGGCGGTGTGGGCGAAGCCGTGGCGGCGCCTGACGCTGACGCGGATGCACGGGACGTCTCGGACGGGGTAAGGGCCGAAGGGGACCCCTGTTCGAAACGTCGTTGGATGGAGCTCAGTCGGCTCCCGACAGCTATCCGGCCATACGTGCTTTCAAATCGTTGAATTCATCGTCAGACAGAGTTCCGCTGTCGTGCAGCCTCGTAATGGTCTCGATGTCCGCGGTGGCTGGGGAAGGACCAGAGGCGCGCTGGTATTGCTGCCCGTCCGCCATTGAGTACGGACCCGCGGAGGCGGTACCGCCGACCATGTCAAGGTCCTTCGGGCGAACAATGAAGTAAATGAGCATGCCGAAAAGGGGCAGGAACACAATGCCGACTGCCCAGAGAGCTTTTGCCACGCCACTGAGGTCGCGGCGACCGAAGATATCCCACAACGCAAATCCCCACAGGAACATCAGAGGGATGAAGAGCGTTAGCCAAAGTAGGCCCCACCAAAACTCACTCACAATGCAACTCCTCCCGCGATCTAAGCGGAATGCCGGAATACGTGAGTCCCACATTGCGACACGAGAGTCTGCAACGAAGCCCGAAAACCAGTGATTTAAGAAACTATCAGGTGCCCAGCGAAGCCAAGTGCTGAAAGTTCAGCGCCTCGCCCTATGGATAGGCGGTGCTAGAACGTGAAACTTCACATAACCAAGGGCAAACAACCACCCTGGACAGAGCCTGGATGGAATCACCTCTCCTTGCGAATGCCTTTGGACTGCTAATGAAACGAAGGTGCGAGGACCCCGGCTCCGCGTGCGCAGCGAATGGGTTAGTAGTCGCGTTCGAGGATGAAGGACGTAAGGGCGTCGAAGCCGCGGCGGGCTTCGGGCTCGATGGTGGTGCGCGAGAGGGCGTCCATGGCGCGGGCGCGGTAGTCCTCGGCGAGGCCCTGGGCGAAGTAGCGGCAGTTCCAGCGCTGGAGCACGTCGAGGACTCGATAGACATCGTCGTCTTCGACTTTGGGCTTGGCGTAGACGGCGCGCAGGATGTCGCGGTCGGGGCCGACGACCTGCTGCAGGGCCTGGACGACGGGAAGCGACTTCTTCTTGTGGGCGATGTCGGCGCCGACCGGCTTGCCGGTGGCGCTGCCTTCGCCCCAGATGCCGAGGATGTCATCGCGGATCTGGAAGGCGAGACCGATCTCGCGGCCGAACGTCTCGAAGCGGGCGCATTCTTGGGCGTCCGCGCCGGCAACGAGGGCGCCCAGGTGGAGAGACGCGCCTAAAAGGGCGGCACTCTTGTGGCCGATCATGTCGATGTATTCCTCGAGGGTGACGTCGCTGCGAAGCTCGTAGGTGAGGTCCTGGTGCTGGCCCTCGATCATCTCGCGGCAGGCGTCGTTGAGGATTTTGCGGGCGCGGAGCACGCGCTCCGGAGCGAGGCCGCGCTCCTGACTACGGTCGAGCGTCTGGTAGGCGATGGACCAGAGGGCGGCGCCTGCGAGCACGGCTGGTCCGCGACCGTACTGGCTCCAGAGCGATGGGCGGTGGTGGCGGGTCTCGTCACCGTCTTCGATGTCGTCGTGGATGAGCGAGAAGCTGTGTACGAGTTCCAGCGAGACCGCGGCGGGCATCGCCTGGTCGAGGTCGCCGCCGAGGGACTCGCAGGTGAGGAGGCAGAACGTGGGGCGAAGGGCCTTCGCGAGGGTGGGCATGGCGTCGTCGTCCCAACCGAGGGCGAAGCGCAGCATGTCATCGATGCGCGAATCGCTGGCAGGCAGCGTCTTGCTCACCTCGAGCTCGATCGCCTGCCGATAGCGGTAGAGGACTTCGGGACCTGCCATCGCGAGGGATCGTAACAGGGAAGGGGAGATTGGGGAACGAAGCCGGGCTTCGAAACCTTACTGTCAGGCTGACCGCTTCTGCCTGGCCATTAGCGATGCGATCTCGCGCAGGATGGTCTGGTTAGCTGCGGCCCCACTGCTACGGCGTGCTGAGGACTGCTTCGTCGCATCCGCTCCTCGCAATGACAGATTAGGGCCGGGTTGGGCCATGAGGAACTCGTGAGAGCAATGACAGCGCGAAGGGCTGGCGTCATTGGTTAAGCGCTACCAGGCGGGCTTCGAGACCATGAGGTAGATCACGAAGGCGAACATGACGCTGGTGACGGCGCCCACGATCGCGGCTACTGGCTTCTTGAGCTGAGCCGCTACTTCGGGGGTTACGGGGCCGTCGGGGGCGGCGTTAGCCAAGACGTAGAGGCGGTTCGCGGCTGGGCGTAGGAAGGCAATCGCGAGGGCTGCGATCACGTAGAAGAGGATTTGGCCGAGCAACAGCCAGGTGAGGTCGAGGTCGAAGTTGGCGCGGTCCGCCGTTAGGTAGCCGAAGATGGCAATGCCCAGCGCTGCTGGGAATGATAGGTAGTTCTCCGAGATGTAGATCAGCTTTGCGTAGGCTCGGACCTCGCCAATCGTACCGGCGCGGGCGACGAGGGGGCCGCAGATGCCTTCGAGGACGAAGCCGCCTCCGAGGAGGACGACCGAGATGACGTGCAGGGTCTTGAACAGGCGGTAGAGGTCGAAATCGTCCATGTTCTGAGTCCTCCAGTGAACATAACGTTTGAACCATGCCTGAAGGTGCGGCGTTTGTGTTTGACGTCCGCAGCAGGCTGCTTCACTACATCAACGCTAGAGGCTGACGCCTTGCCACATTGGGCGGCCGTCCATGAGGACGATGCGGCCGAAGGCGGGGTGGCCGGGGGCGCCGAAGTGGCCGCCGCTGACGTAAGCATTGTGCTGTTGGGCGAGGGCGACGACGGCCTTGCGGGACCGCGTCGACAGGGACGGGTCGACGTCGACGGCGGGCGAGTAGTCGGACTCGGTGAGCTGGCCGGGGTTGTGGGCTGCGTCGCCGATGAGGAGCGCTGCTTCGGAGCCGGACTGCACGAGGATGGAGACGGAGCCGGGCGTGTGGCCAGGCGTGTGGAGTAGGGTGACGCCGTCGGTGATGATCGCCTCGGGGCCGATGAGCTCCATGAGGCCGCTGTTGCGCATGGGCAGGACGGCGACATCGAACATCTTCTTGGTCGACTGGTTCATGGGGCTGTCGCCGAGGCGGTCGAGCAGGCCGGACTCGACGAAGTGGTCCCAGTCGGCCTGCTGGAACATGTACTTGGCGTTGGGGAAGGTGGGCACCGGGCCGTTGGGCGTCGACGTGGTGAACCAGCCGACGTGGTCGAGGTGGAGGTGGGTGGGCACGACGTAGTCGATCTCCTCGGGCGTGACGTCAAGGGCCTTGAGGGATTCCGGCAGGTGGCCTTCACCGAAGCGCCAGAGTCCGTGGGCGCCGACACCGGCGTCGACGAGGATGTTCTTGCCGCCGCTACGGATCAGGAAGGTCATGACGCGCGACTCCTGGATGTCGTCTACGGTGAGTCCGTTGAGGAAGGGCGCCCACTTCTCCGGCGGCATGCTGGGAATGAACATCGCCGGGGCATAGCGAAACTCCGCGTCCCAGACCATCGCGATTTCTGTGTTGCCGACCTTCACCCTGTCCGCCATGTGCCGTCTCCTTCGCGCCAATCCACCGAGGGGTCCGAAAGTGGGCACAGTCTAAGGGAAGTTCACGATTCAGTTCACAGTTCCGGACGGAACTCGTCGTGAGGTGGATCAACCCCGGGTTAAAACCCGGAGCGACGGATTCGAATGTGGACCTGTCCGGACCAACGCCCGCTTAGCCTGGGGCGGAGGCGATCGATGTGGCCTCGGAGTGCTCTCGGGAGTCGCGCCAGAAGGTCAGGCCGAGGAGAATCCAGCCCATCGCGACGGCGAGCAGGGGTAGCTCCAGAAGGCGCTCGTCAATTTCGGAGAGGGCGCCGCCTATCGGGAGACCGATGAACATGGTGGCCGCCAATGCGAACGGGATGATGCTCCACCACCGCACCAGCCATCCGCCGTAACTGAGTACAGCCAGGAGGCTCAGGACGGAGACCATGATGGTCAGGCCGAAGCCAGTGCTGTCGCCTGTGGCGATGTACAGGAGGGCGGCGGCGCCACCTGCCAGCATCGCCACTAGCGCGAGCACAGAAGTGACCGTTCGAGCTCTGCGGCGGGCGGGGTCGATCCTGGCGGCCACGCCGACTGCAGCTACGCCGAAGAAGAACGGCGCCAAGGCGAAGGCGTACTCGGGCTCGTAGTCGGCCAGGAGGATGCCGAGGCTCTTTACGGCCCAGAACACGGCGCCGATGAGGGCGCCGACGGCTGCTCGCGCTTCGACGGATGAAATCGTCATTGGAGGTCCTCGGGGAGGTAGCCGGGTGCGTGATCGAGCTGAATATGGCGCAAGCGTCGCCGCTTGCCAAGATGTCTCAACAGTTAGCGAGTTCTTACGATTGGCGCATAGACGGGGCGTTGTTATACTGCGGCCTCGAATCGGGCGTGGTTATGCGTAAACTGTAGGGAGCGATGACGGCGAAGGTATTCATCGATGGCGAGGCTGGGACTACCGGCCTTCAGATTTCGCAGCGGTTAAGCGCTCGATGCGACATCGAGTTGCTGCACCTCAGCGATGCGGAGCGCAAGGACGCAGCGCGCCGGGCCGAGATGCTGAATACCGCGGACGTTTCCATCCTTTGCCTGCCCGACGATGCGGCTCGCGAGGCCGTCGCTATGCTCGAGAACCCGAGTGCACGCATCATCGACGCCTCGACGGCACACCGCGTCGCCGAGGGATGGACCTATGGGTTTCCGGAGTATGAGCCGACGCAGCCCGCCGAGATCGCCGGCGCGCGACTCGTTAGCAACCCCGGTTGCTACGCACTGAGCGCCGTATCGATGCTGCACCCGATCGTGACAGCCGGGCTACTGCCGGCCGACTACCCGGTGACGATCAATGCGGTGTCCGGCTACTCCGGCGGTGGCCGGCGCCTGATCGCGGCGTTCGAAGACGAAGAAGCCGATGACGCCACCGACGCTTCCTATTACTTGTATGGCCTCGACCTCGAGCACAAGCACGTGCCGGAGATCCAGAAGCACGGCTCGCTGTCGAAACGCCCGATCTTCGTCCCGAGCGTTGGTGACTTTGCCCAGGGGATGATCGTGTCGCTGCCCCTTCAGCTCTGGTCGCTGCCGGGCTCACCGACGGCGAAGCAACTACACGAAGCGATCGCGACGCACTACGAGGGCAAGGGCGGTGAGCAGGGGATCAATGTGGCGCCGCTCTCCGACACGGCATCGCGCAAGGCACACAAGCTGCTGGGCGGGCTTTCCCTCGACGCCGAGGAGCTCTACGGCACCGACAGGTTGACCATTCATGTCTTCGCCAACGAAGAGCGCGAGCAGGCTGTGTTGTGCGCCGTGCTCGACAACCTGGGCAAGGGCGCTTCGGGTCAGGCCGTGCAGAACCTGGAGCTGATGTTGGGGCTCTCGCACGATGGGTGATGACGCGACTTTCCGACTTGCGCACCACCGAGATGAGGTACGTCTCGACTACGGTGACGGTGTGTGTGCTCGCGCCCGTGCGGTGCGGCCGGCCGCCGCCCTTTTCGCCTGAACCGTCCCCGAGAAATAGCAGCAGCCCGTTAGCTCACGGTGCATTAGACTCCTTTGCGCAAGGCTGGGAGCCAGGCATGGCCGTTGACGCCATCGAAGCACGAGGAGATTCGAAAATGTCATTCGAAAGCATTGAAGGCGGCAGTGTCACGTCGCCCCAGGGCTGGGTCGCGGGCGCTGTGTGCGCGGGCATGTACGCCGGTGGACCCAAGAAGGGTCAGCTC
>Ga0247825_10003219_pt1 | contig 10770 bp, 9 predicted proteins | sample 13C_Vanillin_Day_FD_194413 | JGI IMG/M metagenome (GOLD analysis project Ga0247825, IMG submission 194413) | Soil microbial communities from agricultural site in Penn Yan, New York, United States - 13C_Vanillin_Day48 | ecosystem: Environmental > Terrestrial > Soil > Agricultural land | place... | reverse complement strand
GGGCAGTGCCGCTTCGGACCTGAAGAAGATCACCTCCACCGTGGCCAATGGGGAGGGCACGTTGGGTGGGCTGATCTCGGACCCTACCGTGTATGAGGACCTGCGGCAGGTGCTGGGCAACGTGAAGCGCAACCGTCTGCTGCGCGCGCTGGTGCGCTTCTCCGTCAACAACCGCGAGGAGCTGGACCAGGTTGGCAAGGTGAAGCAGGAGCAGCAGGAGACCGGCATCGGGGGCTCCGGCACGAAGGGTCGCTAGAAGCTGTTCGACGATCGTCCAGGCGCTGAGTGAGTCAGAACTTGCCGAACTTGAGGATCACCGAGCCGGTGAAGCCACTGAGGTCCTCCCGCCGCAGCCCGGTCAGGTTGACGCTGCCTACGTAGCGGTAACCTGCCCCCACGGACAGATGGAAGATGCGGGTGATGTTCAGCTCCAAGGAGATGACGGGCTCGGCGGCGAAGACGACATCGTTCTCCACCACCTGATCCTCGCGATCCGTGTGGCGGAGCCGCCGGTAGGCCACATCCCCTCCGGCGAGCAGCGTGCCGATGGAGCCATGCACGAGCTTGTCGGGAAAGAGGATGTACTCGAGCCAGAGGCCGCCGTACCTGAACTCGGTCCGCAGATCCTCGCCGACGTTCGGCGCGCCCGCGGGAGGCGGTACCCGTGTGACCATGGCGAAGCCGGCCACGCCGAGGACGAAGCGGTGGTTGACGATCCAGCCACCCCTGCCCCCGAAGAAGAGGGCATCGTGATCCAGGATGCGGCTGTACATCATCGTGGCGCCGCCATACCCGCCCGACCAGATGTCCTCGGGGACCAGCGTCTCCACGTCCCGCCCGGACTCTTCTAGAGGAGGCGGCGGAGGTGCCTTCGGGGTGGGCGAAGCCTCGCGAGGCTTCGGCTGCTCCGCGGCGGGCGGCGGGGCCCCAGCGGGGGGAGGCGCCTCGGGCTGACCTGCCTCCTGGCTCAGCGCGGCACCGGTAGGCAGGAGGAGGGCAAGGAGCAGGAGAAGGTTTCGGCTCATGCCTCTGGCAAAGCACGATTCAGGCTGGCTGGCGCTCGGCCATCGGGGAGAAGTTTTCCCGGTCTACAAAGTGGGACGCGATGTCCTCTGGTGGACTGCACGGACCCGCTGCCTATGACTTTTGGGCAATGGCCAGAAGAATGAGGTGCATTGCAGGGCCAGTTGGTGGCTGATCGCGCGGAATTTCAACGCGATGCCGCTCCCTCTCTCTCCTCGCACCGCCCGTTCCCCCGGCCTCCACCGTTTCCAGTGGCTCCTCTGTCCTGTTTCGGATGGTAGGGTGTGCGCGTCCTGGCCTTCTCGCGCTGGGGTAGCCCGTCCCGCCGCGCCCCCGGCGGCCTGCCTGTCTGGCTTGGCGGGTGTCTCCTCCTCTCCCTTGGGGTACCGAGGCTCCTCGAGATGACGGCCGTAGCTCCCCCTTCGCTTCAGCGCATCCCCAGCGGTGTCCTGGGACTGGACGCCGTGCTTGATGGAGGGTTCCTCCAAGGAGGCACCTACATCGTCGCGGGCATGCCGGGCACGGGGAAGACCATCCTCGGCAACCAGATCTGCTTCAACCACGTGGCCCAGGGGGGCCGCGTCGTCTACGTCACCCTGCTGGCGGAGACCCACGGGCGGATGCTGGCGCACCTGCGGGGCATGGCCTTCTTCTCCGAGGAGCCGCTGGCCTCCGCGCTCCACTATGTGAGCGCCTACCGGGTGCTCACCCAGGAGGGGCTGAAGGGCCTGCTGGAGCTGCTGCGCCAGCTCATCCGCGAGCACCGCGCCAGCATGCTGGTGCTGGACGGGCTGGTGAGCGCCAGCGCCTCCGCGCCCAACGAGCTGGCCTTCAAGGAGTTCGTCCACGAGCTGAACACGCTGGTGAGCGTCATCGGCTGTACCACCTTCCTGCTCACCAACGGCCACTCGCCCGAGGACGTCCACCCCGAGCACACCATGGTGGACGGCCTCATCGAGCTGACGGACGAGCTGATCGGCGTGCGTGCGGTGCGCGAGGTCATCGTCCGCAAGTTCCGGGGCAGCGCGCACCTGCGCGGCCGGCACGTGTTCCAGATCACCCACCAGGGCATCACCGTGTACCCTCGCTCAGAGGCGATGCTGACGGACCCTGTCGCTGTCCCGGGTGAGTACAAGTCGCGCGTGCCCATGGGGGTGCCAGCGCTGGATGAGATGCTGCGCGGCGGGCTGCTGCGCGGCAGCGCCACGCTGTTGATGGGGCCTTCTGGCAGCGGCAAGACGCTGCTGGGCCTGCAGTTCCTGGCCGAGGGGGCCGCGAGGGGCGAGCCCTGCCTGTACTTTGGCTTCTACGAGTCCCCGCCGCGGCTGGTGGGCAAGGGGCAGGGCATCGGGCTGGATCTCGTTAGCGCCGTTCACAGCGGGCTGCTGGAGATGCTCTGGCAACCGCCGGTGGAGCTGGTGCTGGACGCGCTGGCGGTGAAGATCCTCGCGGCCATCAAGCGCCGGGGCGTCCACCGGGTGCTCGTGGACGGGCTGGTGGGCTTCAAGGAGTCCACCGTGCACACCGAGCGCATCAACCGCTTCTTCGCCGCCTTCACCAATGAGCTGCGCGCGCTGGAGGTGACAACGGTCTTCACCGAGGAGACGCGGGTGCTCTTCGGCCCCGAGGTGGAGACGCCCGTCAAGGGGTTGTCCGCGCTGGTGGAGAACCACCTCTTCCTGCGCCAGCTCGAGTGGAAGGGCGAGCTGCGGCGGGTGCTGGCCATCCTCAAGACGCGTGAGAGCGGGCATGACCCGTCCCTGCGCGAGCTCCTTATCGGTGATGGGGGGATCCAGCTCGGAGGACGCTTCGACAGCACGGGCGCCGTGCTCACCGACTCAGGCCTGCCCACCGCGCCGCGGAGCTCCCGGCGCTCGGTGGCTCGAAAGAAACGAGGGGGCAGGAAGTGAAGACCGTCCTCCTCGTCGATGACGAGCACGCCATCCTCGATGCACTCTCCGGTATCCTCGAGGACGAAGGCTTCCGGGTGGTGACGGCTGGCAATGGACGTGAGGCGCTCGGCCGGCTGGAAGAAGGTGCGTCGCCGGATGTGGTGCTCGTGGATGTGATGATGCCGGTGATGGATGGGCGCGAGCTGCTCCGCGAGATGCAGGGAGACGCGCGGTGGCGGGGCATCCCCGTGGTGCTGATGAGCGCCGTGCCCCAATCCATCCTCGAGCGCGACGCGCCGCTCAGCTGCGCTAGCTTCTTCCAGAAGCCGTTCGACCTGTGGCAGCTCCTCGGCCGGCTGCGCGAGCTGGCCATGAAGGGGCAGGGCGCCTGAGCGTGGGCCTCAGGGGCTGCCGTACATGTTCATGTAGGTGCGCCGGGCGGGCACCGAGTAGAAGCGTCCCTCGGGCAGCGCGTAGGCGGTGAGCCGGCCGCCGTAGACGCAGCCCGAGTCCAGCCCGTAGGCATACTTGTGCCGCTGCAGGCCGCGCACCGCGTCGTGGCCGAAGAGGATGAGCTCCGGTCCTCGCCAGAAGCTGCCCCAGGGCGCGCCGTCCGAGACGCGCTTGGAGGGCTTCCCGTCCGGGGAGATGCTGCGAAGGTTGAGCAGGTGCTCGTGGCGCTGCTCCTTGAGCGAGACTCCGGGCACCACCCCCGCATGCACGGCGAGCACGTTCAGCTCTGGGAAGCGCCGGTACAGCGGCGTCTCGTTCAGGTAGTCCCAGTCCTCGGGCTTGAGGGTGTCGAGCACTTGCTGGTGCTCGGGCTTGAGCTTCTTGCCGGGCTTCTGGAGCCCGTGGTGCCAGCGGAGCACGTGCTCGTCGTGGTTGCCGCGGATGGCCTGCAGACCCAGCTCGCGCGCCCGGCTCACCACGCCAGCCGAGTCTGGTCCCTTGGCCACCAGGTCTCCTATGAGCACGACGCGCTCGCCTGGCCGCCAGCCACACTCTTTCAGCAGAGCGTCCAGCTCGTCGGCGCAGCCGTGCACGTCTCCGATGAACAGCGTCCGCATCAGCGTCGCCCCTGGTGCCTGAGGAAAGGCTGCGCGCGGAAGCCCTGAGCCGCGAGGGGGCTCCCCATGCACCGACGGGGAGCGATGTTACCTGCCTGCTGCACACTCGGGCAGGTGGGAGGCGCCGAAGTGGCGGCCCTGGCACTCGGGTTGCTGGTAAGACCGGGAGGTCCGCCGGGTGCGGGCAGCGGGCCACGGTAGGCCCTCGGAGGTGAACGTGGAGCACGGCGGAGCGGGTGGAGGCCTTCCGGCCCATGCCTCGTGGCTGGAGCTGAGCGCGTCGGCCTTGCGGCACAACGTGGAGGTGTTCCGCGCGCTGGAGGCCGCGACGAGCGGGGGACCCCGGCGGATGCTGGGGGCGGTGCTCAAGGGCAACGCGTACGGGCATGGCTTCCGGGAGATGTTGCCGCAGGTGCACCCGCTGGCGGACATGCTCTACCTCATCACCCCGCAGGATGGATTGGCGGTGCGCGCCTTCGAGCGGGAGCAGGGCCTGGCGCCTCGGCAGGTGCTCGTCATCGGGGCCATTGGGCCGGAAGAGGCGGTGGAGCTGGCGCGCGAGGGCGTGGACGCAGTGGTGGCGGACCTCTCGTGGAGAGAGGCCGGGGCGGTGCTGCGAGCGGCCCGGCTGGAGCGGCCGCTGCGGGTGCATGTCCACATCGACACGGGCCTGGGGCGCGAGGGCTTCACGCTGGAGCAGCTTCCCCGGGACACGGCCTTCCTCGCGGAGCACCGTGACGCCTTCGAGCTGGTGGGGGTGCTGAGCCACTTCTCCAACACGGAGGACGTGACGGAGCAGGCGTATGCGCTGGCACAGCTCGAGGCGTTCGAGACGGGGGCGGCGCGGCTGGTGGAGCAGCTCTCACCGGCCCGGCCGCTGCAGCGGCACATCGCCGCGAGCGCCGCGAGCCTGGTGCTGCCGCGAGCGCGGTACGACGCGCTGCGAGTGGGCATCTCCTTATATGGGCTGTGGCCGTCGCCGGAGACGCGGCTGTCGGCGCGGCTGGTGCTGGGCGAAGTGCCAGTGCTGAAGCCGGTGCTCACGTGGCGGTGCCGGAGCCAGGTGGTGAAGTGGCTGCCGGTAGGGAGCTACGTGGGGTACGGGTGCACGTACCGGTGCTCGGAGCCCACGCGCATCGCCGTGCTGCCAGTGGGGTACTTCGATGGGTACCCGCGGCTGGTGTCGGGCAAGGCGCACGTGCTGGTGAACGGGCGGCGGTGCCCGGTGCTGGGGCGCGTGATGATGAACCACCTCATCGTGGATGTGACACGGGCCACGGCGGACGAGCGTCCCGTCACGGCGACGCTGCTAGGTCATGACGGAGACGAGACGGTGTCGGCCGAGGCCCTGGCAGGGTGGGCGCAGACGATCCACTACGAGGTGGTGACGCGGCTGGGGGCTCACCTGCGGCGCGTGGTGGTGGGTTGAGCTCGCCCTTCGCCGAAGCCTTCGGAGAGGGTGCAACGCAGGAGGTCCGGTCAACATGTCGCGCCTGGCTCGGTTCAGTGGAAGATATGGACCGGAGGCAGCCCATGATCCGATTCGCCGCGCTCGTCATGTTGCTCTGCGGCTGCGCGACATCCAAGGGAGACCCAGAGATGGGGAACGACAAGGTGACCGCCGATGGACAGCGCCCCATGCGCAAGGGAGATCCAGAGCCGGTCTATGAGTTTGAGCCTGGACCACCGGTTGCGGACACCGCGAGCCTCAAGGCATGGCTCGAAGCCAGCCGGGGGAAACGCCTTCGGCTGCCAGTCATCATCGAGCTCGCGGAGCTGGGTGGCTCCAAGCGCTCGCGAGTCGGAGACATCGAGCTGCGGGTAACGGACCTGGCACTGGGGATCCCGCTGAGCGAGCGAATCGCGCAGAAGTGCGGCCGGGATGCGAAGCGCTGCGCGCTCTGGCTCGAGGGGCGGTACGGCGAGACGCCGCCGTTCCCCGACGATCTCCCTCAATACGAGGTGCTCAAGGTCGGCGAGCTCGTTGACGAGAAGGCGGAGCTGAAGGCCGAGCGCGCGAAGTAGGTGTTACCACTCCCGCGGCCATGGAAACGCCTCGATCTTCGCGGCGAGCTCCTCGCGCGTGGGTGCCTCGATGAACACGCGCCCCGTCGGCTTGCCAAGCGCGTAGTACTGCTCCGGCATCCAGGGACCGCCTTTGGCCATGGCGGCCTCCGCAGCCGCCTTCGCTTCAGCGGGATCGATGACCAGCTCCCGCACTCGGAACATGCCGTCCTGCTCGAGGACGGCGACGACCGGGTGCGGTGATCCGAAGGAGAACGGCAGCTTTCCCGCGCGCAGCAGCGCGAGCACGCGGTTCTTGCCAAGCGGGGCGACGGGGGCCATGCGCCTCGGCATATCACTCTTGGCGGGAGATGCTCAGCAGGCCCACTCCTCCCTTTTTCCCGGCGTAGCCGCGCGTAGTACTGTCCACTGCACGCACAACCGGGAGGCGTCACCATCCGAGGCCAAGGCATCGCGAACATCTCCACGGCTGCCAAGTCGCGGCGGAGGGATGGTGCACAGGGTTCCCAGCTCGTTCCCGCGCTCACGCTCGTGTCGCACCCCATGACCCAGCGCGTGGGAGAGCGGCTCGTGATGGAGCCCCTGGCCGCTGGCAAGGCCGTCCGGCTCTCGCGCATGGCGCCCGACTTCTGGCTTCCAGGGGGCGGGCTGGGATCTCCGCTGGCTGATCCCTTCCTCAGCCGAAAGCCCACCCTCTTCATCCCAGGAACGGAGGGCCGGATCCAACTGGAGCCGGGCGAGGGCAGTGCGGTGATCGTCGCAGGCGAGCCGCTACAGGGGACGCGCGAGTTCGGGCCCAAGGATCTGGCGGTAGGCGTCCCGCTGGAGCTGGCCGAGCGGGTGGTGGTGCTGCTGCACCTGGCTGACGCCTCGGCCGTGGAGGCGCCGGACGCGCTGGGCATGCTGGGCGTGAGCGCGGGCCTGCAGCGGGTGCGCCGTCAGATCGAACAGGTGTCGGATCTGAACGTCCCGGTGCTCATCCGGGGTGAGACGGGCTCGGGCAAGGAGTTGATCGCCCAGGCCATCCATCACCGCAGCCCACGGCGGGCACAGTCCTTCGTAAGCGTGAACCTCGGGGCCATCCCCAAGGAGCTGGCAGCCGCGGAGCTGTTCGGCGCGCGCAAGGGCGCCTTCACCGGCTCGGTGCGCGACCAGAAGGGCTACTTCCTGGCCGCGGATGGAGGCTCGTTATTCCTGGACGAGGTGGGCGAGGCCCCGCCCGAGGTCCAGGTGATGCTGCTGCGTGTGCTGGAGACGGGCGAGCTCTTCCCGGTAGGAGCGCACGCGCCGGTGAAGGTGGACGTCCGGTTGATCGCCGCGACGGATGCCCGTCTGGAGGAGCAGATCCAGGAGGGGCGGTTCAAGGCGCCGCTGCTACACCGGCTCGCGGGGTACGACATCCGCGTGCCGCCGTTGCGAGAGCGGCGAGAGGACATCGGGCTGCTGTTTCACCACTTCGCCCGGCAGGAGCTGGAGGCGCTGGGAGAGGCGCATCGGCTGAAGCCAGAGGATCCCTTCACCGAGCCGTGGCTGCCGTCGGGGTTGGCGTCGCGGCTCGTGCGCTACGATTGGCCGGGCAACATCCGGCAACTGCGCAACGTGACACGGCAGCTTGTGATTGGCAGCCGAGGCCAGCCACAGCTGCGGCTCGACGCTCAGTTCGAGCAGGAGCTGTCCTCCCCGCGCACCTCACACCCTGACGTCTCCGCCCACCCCTCCTCTCCGCAACAAGCGCCCGAGGTGAAGCGCCGCAAGCCCTCCGACATCACCACGGCCGAGCTGATGGCCGCTCTCCGGGAGAACGAATGGGACTTGAAGCCCACGGCGGACCAGCTCGGCATCCCACGGCCCTCCATCTATGACTTGATCGAGCGCCACCCGAACATCCGCATCGCCGGCAAGCTGAGCGCGGAGGAGATCACCCGCTGCTACAAGGAGTGCCGAGGGGACGTGGACGCCATGGCGCGGCGCCTCGAGGTCTCCAGGAAAGCACTCCTGCGCCGGGTGAAGGAGCTGGGCCTCGGCGCGAAGGATGGGTGAGCCATGAGTCACCTTCGGTCAGGCACGACTGTTGCTTAGACTCATGGCGCCTCGAGCCGGAGGCGCCAAGCGAAACCTCTTCACGAAAGGAACACCGTCATGGCTCAGCGGAAGGCAGCCCGCAAAACCCACCGAAAGCCCCCCAAGGGGGCCCCGCGCAAGAAGACCCATAAGCAGACCCCGAAGAAGGCCCGGAAGAAGGCCCACAAGACAGCCACCAAGAAGGCCCAGAAGAAGGCAGCCAAGAAGGCCAAGAAGCCCCCACTCAAGGCGAGGCCTGTGCCGGCTCCCTCCCCCCGGCCTCCTCGCCGGCCTCGGCCCTCCCCAGATCCGATGGAGGTGAGGGTCCCCGTCTCGACGGGTGTGCAGACTTCCAATCCTTCCACTCTTGCTTGAAGTGGTTGAAGGCGGCGCGGGCCTCCTGCCGCTCGGGGGCCAGCGCCAACGCCTTTTGGAAGGCGCTCGCGGCTTGTTCGAAGTCCTCACTCCGGCCCTTCCCCTGCCGTGCCTGCCAGCGGGCCTGGAGTGCCCGTGTCTCCCCAAGCCACTGCCAGGGCTCTGCCTCGCTGGCGTTGCGCGCCAGGGCATTCTGCAGCGCCTCCGAGGCCCGCTTGAGACTGGGTCGAGGGTCTCGCTGCTGGTCGAGTTCGAAGGCGGCCAGCAGCGCGTGCGCCCTTCCCAGGTTGGTCCACGGCTGGGAGAAGCCTGGGATCCGCTCGAGGGCCTTATGGGAGGCCTCCATGGCGGCACTCAGGCTCGGGCCAGGGGAGACTCCCCGAGCTCGCTCATACACGGCGCGCTGTAGGAGCGCCTCGCTGAGGTTGTGGTAGCCGACGCCCTGCTCCGGGGCCACGGCGATGGCCTGCTCGAAGGTGGCCTGCGCCTCCTGGAGCAGCGGAAAGGGATCGCCGCTTCGAGCCCAGGCCTCCTTCGCCTGCTCGATCAAGGTGACGCCCGCGCCGTTGAGGAGCTGCGGGAACCGGGAGTTGATGGCGAGCCCCTGCCGGTAAAGCTCCAGGGCGCGTGCCAGATCCGGCCGGGCATCCTCACCTTGGGCGCGGCGCCGCCGGGCCGCCAGCCTGTGGACCTGGGCGGTAATGGAGTAGGGGACGACGTGCTGGGGGTTGAGCGTGCGCGCCTTGTCGAGCGCTCCAAGGGCCCGCTCCAGGTCTGCCCCGACCTCTGGATTGCTGGGCAGAGAGGCCCGCGTGAAATAGACGCTGCCCAGGTTGATCCAGGCATCCGGCAGGCGCTCGTCGAGCTGGGTGGCAATGAGGTAGGCCTCCACCGCCTTGCCCAGGTGGGGCACCGGGTCCATCCCCACGTTCTTCTCGTACGCGGCCCAGCTCTCGAAGGTGAGCCCCAGGTGAGTGGCGTACTCGTAGTCCCGGTCCTCTGGGCGGATCTGCTCGAAGTGCTCGACGGCCTGACGCAGCTGCTCGCGCGGATCCTGGTTGCGATACTCGCGGGACTGTCCCCAGAACCAGTAGCACCGCCCCAGCTCCAGCCGGACCCGGGACGCCTCGGGTGCCAGGCTGAGCGCCGCTTGCGCGGCCGCGATCGCCTTCCGGAGAGGCTCCTCCGCGTCCGCGCCGTGGTTCACGCGGTCCTCCGCGAACCGGCGGTAGAGGCGCGCCTGCAGCAGATGGGCCTCAGCGGAGTCCGGGGCGGCTTGGAGCGCGTGGGACACGGCCTCCTGGCTCCGGGTGAAGGGCGGGAGCAGCTCGCCCTGGCCATACAGCTCCATGAGCACCACGGCGTACTCGAGCTCCCCCAGGGACATGTGAATCCTGGGCACGCTCTCGGCGATGGCTGTTGCGGCGGCATAGGCGCGGCGGCCAGCGTCGAAGTCGGTCAGCGCGCCAGGCTTATCGCCCTGGTTCCAGCGGCGGGTGGCGCGGGTCTGAAGGATGTCGCCCCGGAGCAGGGGCGCCTCGTGGAACCAGAGGGGCGGGTCCTTCATGGCATCCAGGTGGGCCAGGGCCTCATCGAACCGGTCCTCGTAGAAGGCGAGCAGCGCCGCCACGTACTGGGGTGAGGGGACGTTGGCGCCCTCGCTGTGGCGCAGCCAGGACAGGGCTGGGTCGCGGTAGCGACGCTGGAGCTCTCGCGTACGGGCCTCGCGGAGCGCGGTGCTGCGCAGGCGCTCGGCCTCGCGGAGCTGGCCCTGATACAGGTGCCCCATGACGAGCGCCAGTGCCCACGCGACGCGGGGCTCGCGGAAGCCGCTCTGCCAGGCAGCCTCCAGGTGCTGAAGCGCGGAGGCGTCATCCCCCAGGGCCAGGGCTCCGCGGCCTAGCGCGTAGTGCCCAGGCCCCACCGCCAACTCACCGGCCTGGCGGATCTCGGCCTCGAGCTCGCTCATGCGCGCGCGGAGGACCTGCCGGTCGGCGCGGGTGTCATGCAGCCGCAAGAGGCCGGAGTAGCGAGCCAGGGCCTCGATGTGCTCCACCCGCTCGGTGAACTGGCGCGCCAGGCGTTCGCGCCGATCGGCTTCGCGGCGGGTGTACGCAGCCCAGCCAAGGGCCAGCGTCACGGCCAGCAGCGCCGCGGCAGAGACGCTCACCAGGAGCCAATGCTTACGGACCTGCTTGCGCAGCCGGTACCCCAGGCCGGTGGGGCGGGCCTTCACCGGCTCGCCGGCGAGGAAGCGGTCCAGGTCCTCGGCCAGGGCGCGCGCCGAGTCGTATCGCGCGGAGCGCTCCTTCTCCAGGCACTTG
>Ga0247825_10003218_pt1 | contig 10773 bp, 10 predicted proteins | sample 13C_Vanillin_Day_FD_194413 | JGI IMG/M metagenome (GOLD analysis project Ga0247825, IMG submission 194413) | Soil microbial communities from agricultural site in Penn Yan, New York, United States - 13C_Vanillin_Day48 | ecosystem: Environmental > Terrestrial > Soil > Agricultural land | place... | reverse complement strand
ACCGCACCGGCCGTGCCCGGTGCGGTGGCGCGGGGTCGCCCATTCGGGCCGGCCTCGACCGGTTGGTCTCCGCCGTAGGTAGCGAAGAGGTAGCCGCCGCCGAAGAGCACGGCTGCGCCTGCCGCGACCCAGAACCAGGGGCTGGCGACCACTGCTTTCGCAGTAGTGCCGACAACGGTGAGAGCAGTTCTCGCCGCTTGCACGGCACTGTTGGCACCGTTTTTTACCACCTGTCCTACCCTCTGGGCTGCCGATACGGCCTTCTCGGCGAGTGTGGCCGGAGGACCCGGGGGGTGTGGTCGCAGCGCGGGAATTGTCCCCGGTTTTGGGGTGAGGCGCTTTGGCATCTCAATCAGACGCTGAGCTTTCAAGCGTGCGAGTTCTGCTAATCGGCGTTCTTCGTCGGACATGAACTTTCCTTGATTTGCGCCCTGGGTGCTCGGGTTCTGTGGGTGGGGCACCTCGTGGGGCGTGGTCCACGTTCGTCCTCTCGAATACGGGCCAACACGCCCCCTTGTGCTGGACTTTCATTCCCTGGGGGTGGTCGATTCTCATCCCTGGGGTGGCTGCTGACGCGTCACCCGGCGCGTCACCCGTCCGGTCACGGGTAGGGACGCCAAGGTCGTCACCCAGCTAGTTGGTTGACGTCGATGTCGTCGGCGCGCACTCACCGCTGATCACCTTCTCGACGTTGGTCCGCCGGGGCCCGTTCCCGGTGAGCATGCTCAGGTACTCGATCACCTACCGCGGCCGTGACCGCCACGCGTCTCTTTGTCCATCCGTGACTCCATCGCCGCGACGGTGAGCGCGAACGTGAGCATCCAGGCGCGGGCCCCGCTGGCCGCCGCCGCGCGGCCGGCGAGCCGCCAGATGCCTGGCGGCCATGTCACCAACCTCCGAAACGCTGAGGCACACCCGAATCCCGCCAGTCAAAATTCCTCGACCCAAGTCACAGCTCCACACCGAGGACAATCCCGTGTCACCGGACACGTCGGTGGGGCTCCATGGTTCGGGTGGGTCTGTGCCGGTTTGGATTGACGGGTTGCCTGGGTGAGGACGTGCGGGCCGGACGGTGGGGCCGACACCGGCCCGGAAGAAGGATCGGGAAGGCGCGGTCATGCCGGAGCAGCCTGAAGAGTGGCGGACGACTCGGACGCCGCGCAGGCGCGTATCTTCCTCGACCAACTGGACGCGGAGATCGACATCCTCTCTCTGCGCATCGAGACCGTCGAATCCCTCACCGAGCGCGCCCGCAGGGCCCACCGCCTCACCGACCGGCTGCACGCCGAGGCCGCGGCCCTGCGCGCCGAGCTGTACGAGGTGCACCGACTCGTCGACGCGATCGTGTTCCGGTTTCCCGACGTGATGACCCGCGACGCATCAGCACTGCACTGACCACCCGGAAATGGTGCCCGGGTCACTGCCACCGGCCCTGCGGGGCCTGCGAGGAGCCCGCCACCCTGCCTCAGCGGGTGGCGGGCTCCGTTCCCCGCCGGTGCTCGCGCTCACCCACCGTGCTCGATCGGCCGAGGCTGCGACGAGAAACGGCTCCTGGTAGCGGATCTGTGACGAACGATCATCGCGGGAGCGAAGCATCGACGATGATCACACCTGACGCCGGCCGACCACACCGATGGCCGGGTGTCGGAGAGGGTGCGAATGTTCGTCCTGGTCCGTCACGCACATGCGGGCGAGAAGAAGAGCTGGCACGGCCCCGATACGGACCGTCCGCTGAGCACCCTCGGGTACTGGCAGGCGCGCGGCCTCGTCGCCGCGCTGGACGGCATCGAACTGCGGGCCCTGTTCGCCAGTCCCAGCAGCCGCTGCCGTCAGACCTTGCTGCCGCTCGCCGAGGCGCGGGGGCTGCGGATCGAGGATCACCCGCTGCTGGCGGTCGACGCACAGACCGATCAGCTCGTGGCGGTGCTGGAGGCGCCGGAGGCCGACGGGGTTGTCTTCTGTACTCATGGGGAGGTCCTCGACGCGCTGGCGGACCCCGCGCGGGCAAGGGGTGCGGCATGGGTGCCGCCGGCCGCGTCGACGGCGAAGGGCGGCGCCTGGATCGTCGACCGTCGCGCCGATCCAGCCCCGACACTGCAGTACCTTCCGCCCAACCCACCCCACTGACCGAGTCGCGGCAATCCGGCCTTGATCGTCGGGCGTCACCGCGTTCGCAGGCTGAAGCCGACTCCGCGCACGGTGTGGATGAGGTGCGGGGCGCCGTGGGCGTCGAGTTTGCGGCGCAGCGAGTAGATGCACGTGTTGAGGACATTGTTCTTGGCGTTGGTTGGAAGCCCCCATACGGTCTGCAGCAGCTGGCCGCGACTGACCACCCGATCGGCGTTCTTCGCGAGAACGACGAGCAGGTCGAGTTCCGTTCGGGTCAGAGGAATTCGAACATCACGCATCTGCACGGTTCCGCACACGATGCTCAGCGAGATTCCCCCGACCGTGGTCGGCGGGGTGGAGGCCCTGGGCAACGGTCCGATGCGCCGGAGAAGTGCACGCACCCTCGCGACCGCCTCGTCCACACGCACGGGGGCGCCGATCACATCGTCGACGCCGGCCGCGAAATAGGCGCAGGTGTGTTTGTCGTCGCGGGGGCGGAACTGTCCCAGCACCACAATCCCCGGAACGGACTGGGCCGTCCGCAGTGCCCGGACTATGCGGAGTCCGTCGACATCGGGTGCGCGTGCATCGAGGATTACCACATCCGGCGAGTCGGCACCGAGTTGTATCGGCACGGCCTGTCCGGTGGTCACGCTCAAGCCGGCTGCGCGAAGCGGGCCGGTGAACTGTGAGTCGACGTCGGCAACGAGGACGGTTCCGGGAACGGCCGGGTGTTCGGCGGGGGAGTTCATGCCAGACCTTCCCCTTTCCTCCGCAGCCGTCGGAGATGACAGTTTCCGGTGTCCCGAGCGTGAGTGTGCTCGATGTCGGGTGTCCGGGACAGCCGACCACACCGGTGTGGGTTTCGCAGTCCGGAGCGACGCCGGACAATGCACTACCTGGCCCAGTACTCCCAGAACGTGACCCGAAGTGCAAAAGCAGGGCCGCCGATCAGGTTTGGTCGGAGGCGGAGCAGCTTCAGGGTCGTTGGCCGCCCAGCGACGGTGAGCCCACCCCCACCGACTCGATCATGGAGCGCCGAGACCAAACCCTCCTCGTGGGATCCGAACGCACGGGTGTCAGCGCCTCCGCAGCCGGTTGACGACGGTGGCGCGACGCGCCGAGAACCGCGCCCACACGCTCTGCTGAAACGCCAGGGTCGCCCACCCGGCCACCGCCATACCGGCGATGTTCACCACCAATTGCAGGGTGCTGCCCCAAATTTCGTGACCTACCCCGAACGCCAATCCCAGCGCCACGTTCCCGGCGGCGGGCACCGTCGTCACCGAGATGAACACCCCGGACAACCCGCTCATCTTCGCCGAGGTGATCGACAGGACCCCGGCTGCTGCCGCGATAACTGCCACGATGAACGACCATTTGTCCGGGGAGTAGATGAAGTCGGTGCCGGGGCGGGGTCCGGTGACGTTATCGACGGTCACCCATCCCACCGCGCGCGCCAGCAGCGCCATGACGGTCGTAACAGCGATCGACAGGGCGAATCCGACCACGAGGGTCCGCGTCGCGCGCGCCAGCAGCGCGAACCGTCTGCGCACCAGGGCGACCCCGAGGGCGGCGATCGCCCCGAATTCCGGGCCGAGGACCATCGCACCGATCACCAGGATCTGCGAGTCGGTGACGATCGCGATCGCCGCGAGCAGCGTGGCGAGAGTCATGAAACTCAGGTAGGTCCAGTTGAGCTCGGTCTCCTCGTAGGAGCGCTGCGCCACATCCGCCCACACCACCGCGTCGGCGCTGCTCCCGGGAGTCCGCTGCTCGGCTTCGAAACCTGTGCGTGACAGCCAGGTGCGGACCGGTTCAATGTGGATACTGCCGTCCTGGTGCACTCCCAGTGCGCGCAGGTGGTCGATGATCTCGTTCGCCCCCTCCCGAGCAACGTCGGCGACGACGAGGTCACCCACCGGTTCCACGGAGGCGTCGCGTGTCACCGCGATACCACTCACCGCGGGGCTGTCGACGAGACATCCGAGCACATCCTGGGTCAACGTCGACGGCGCCAGGATACGCAGGTGCAGCATGCCCACAGTCTGCCCTGTGACCCACGCAGACCCGAGCATTCACCCCTCGCCGTCGCGGGCAGTGCTCGGCGCCGGAGCGACGCCGCCGGTGGGCAAGCCGGTGCTGGGAACGGCAATGCCGGCTACCCCTCGGCGGCGGCCGGACACGGCGTAGCCCGTCAACGTTGTTACGAGACCGTGTGGCGTCGGTCCGGGTGCGGCGCGGTCTCTGGCGTTGTGCAGGATGGCTGCGAGGACCGGGGACAGGGGCCGCCGGCACTGACGAGCAGTCCGATCGCGTTCACCGCGATCGCCATGGCGTAGTTCTGCTGAATCAATGCGACCGCGTGTGCCCCGAGGTCCACGGTATATCCCGGCTGTGGTGGCCGGCCGAGTTGGACGATGCGCTCCAATGGGGGTTCGTCGACGGGGGTTCGTTGACCGGAATGCAAATAGTTCTGATGTGCAGACAGACTCGAGTGACGGGATCTTCGAACCGCCGTGTGCGCCGCCCATGCGCAGGTGCCGGGACCGTTTCGCTGCTGCGCCTAGGTCAGGATCACCGCTGCCCGTGTGCGAGGTCGACGAGGCGATGTGCGAGCGCCGGGGCGAGCTGGAAGGTTCGGATGAGGTGATCGGCGTCGTATCCGGATCGGGCTTCGGACCACGCCGCCCAGAGCGGCGGGATCTGGTCATCGGGGTGATCGCGCAGCTCCGCGGGCAGTCGTTCTCGCAGGTCGTCGTACAAATCCTCCGCTGTTGGTGGCGTCGGTGTGCGATGCGGCGGCCGTGGTGTCCACCGCCTGTGACCAGTCATGAGACCAGTCTTCTCTCCCTCGAGAAGGCGGGTGGGTCGGCTGGTCCCGGAGATTTCCTTGCCGAGCGATGTGGGTCCGGTTGCGGCGGATCGTGCGGTGCGGGACGCTCGGCGGGCGGACCCGAAACTCGCGGTCCCCGTCGGGTTTCGGGTCGAGGGCGATGGGCGACGAGTGTCGGTTTTCAGGGGATGCGGCGGTTGAGGACGAGGCCGGTACCGGCCGCGGCAGAGACGAACAGGGACCCGCCGACCAGCCACATCCGGCTGGCGTCGCCGCGGGTGATCTCGTAACCGATCTGCTCCTGCAAGGTGTCGTAGACCGAGCGGAGCTCTTCGAGGCTCGAGGCGGTGAAGAACGACCCGCCCCCGAGCCGGGCGATCTCCCGCAGCCCGGGATCGTCGACCGGGACCGGGATGCGCTCGTCCTCGATCGCAACAGTGCCGTGACTGGTGCCGAAGGAAATCGTGGAGACCGGCACACCCTTGTCGTGTGCCATCCGGGCAGCGGTGTACCCGCCGCGCGGATCGTCCGGGCTCTCCGGCACCGTCTGTTTGCCGTCGGACATCAGCACGATGTGCGCGGGCGGCGTTTGCTCGCTGCCGCCGAGGACGGCGGCCAGGGTGTCGATGGAGCCCAGGGCGGCGAAGATGCCCTCGCCGGGCGCGGTTCGTTCGCTCAGCTGCAGGTGGTCGATGGCCCGTTTGACGGCTTCCCTCTGGGTGGTGGGCGCGACCAGGACCGAGGCGGTGCCGGAGAAGGCGACCAGCCCGAGGTTGATGCCCGCGGTCAAGTCGTCGGCGAAGGCCTTGGCGGCCTCCTGCGCCACCGCTATCCGGGACGGTGCCACGTCGGTGGCCTGCATCGACAGGGACACGTCGATCACCAGGATGACGATGGCCCGGTTCCGGGGCACCTTCTTGTCGGCATTGGGCCCGGCCAGGGCGACCGCCAGGAGCAGCAGGCCGATCACCATCAGGGCGACCGGGATGTGCCGTTTCGGTCCGGGCCGTTTCGGGGCCACCTTCTCGAGGAGGGCGAGGTTGGTGAACCGCAGGAGGTGCCGGTGCCGCAGCCGCTGCACCAGCACGGACCCGGCCGCAAGCGCGAACGCGGTGCCGGCGAACAGCAGCCACGCTGGGGAGCTGAACTCGGGCCCGCTCACCGGACCGCCCCCTCACTGAATGGCCGCGGGTAGGCGACGGGCAGGCCCGCCCGGTTGGTGTGCAGGGTCATCGGCGTCTTCTTCTCAGAGCCAGCGCTGGCGTTTGAACACGGTGTACAGGGCGATGGAGGTGATGAGCATCAGGGACAGTGCCAGGGGGTACCCGATCTCCCAGTGCAGTTCGGGCATGTGGTCGAAGTTCATCCCGTAGATGGTGCCGACCAGGGTGGGGGCGAACAGGATCGCCGCCCAGGCGGAGATCTTCTTGACCTCCTCGCTCTGCGCGAGGCTGGCCTCGGTCAGGTGATGCATCTCCTCGTTCTGCTGCTGCGCCACCAGGGTGGCGTGCACGGTCAGCGCGGTCTGCAGGTGGGCCCGGAAGGAATCGGCGCGCTCACAGATGCGGATGGTGTGGTCGTGCACATCGCGAAGGTGCCGCTGCAGTTCGAGGTCGACGTGGTATTTCTCCGACCCGCGTTGCAGGGCCTCGAGCATGCCCACCAGGGGGTGGGTGGCGCGCTGGAAGGCGATCACCTCGCTGGAGAGGTCGTAGATGCGGCGGGCGACGGACTCGTCGCCGGTGAACAGCTGATCCTCGATCTCGTCGATGTCGTTCTCGAGGCCGGCGATGACCGGTTCGTATTCGTCGACCACCTGGTCCAGGATGGCGTACAGTACCGCCTCCGGGCCCAGGCACAGCAGGCCCGGTGTCTGTTCCATGCGGTGGCGCACCTTCCCCAGGTCGGGGGATTCCGCGTGGCGGATGGTGACGACGAAATCGGGTCCGACGAAGACGTGGAGTTCCCCGAATTCGACCTTCTCGACGTCGTCGAGGTAGCGGGCCGGGCGGAGCACCACGAACAGGATGTTGTCGTAGCGTTCGAGTTTGGCGCGTTGATGGGCTTTGATGGCGTCCTCGACCGACAGGTGGTGCAACCCGAACTCGGCGGCCACCGAGTCGATCTCCTCCCGGTCCGGGCGGTACAGCCCGATCCAGGCCATCCCCTCCTTCTCCCGCAGGATCTCGTAGGTGCTGTCGAGCGTGTCGGGGGTCGCGGCCCGCACACCCTCCACATACACCGCGTTGTCCACGATCGTCATGTCCACTCCCTGCCTCCGACCGAACTTGCCGCACAATCCGGCGCGTGACCGGCGGCGAGTTGCCGCCCCGGATGTCGAGGGTAGTTGTCGGCTGCGTCGAACCCGGCCGGTGGATGTGGCGGAGGCGCAGAGACCAACAGCCGGGATTCGACAGGTCAGCAGATCTGCACGGGGTGTGGGTGCTATGACGGGGGGAGACGGTCCGTAGTGCGAGGAGGCCGATATGGACGTCCGGTTCATCTCCGACGAGGGTGTGCGTTCGTGTGCGGTGTCGGAGTTGGGGGCGTTGCTCGACCGGCCCGACGGATTGGTCTGGGTGGATGTCCCGACCTGGGACGATCAGGCGGAGCACGTGTTGACCGATGTCTTCGGGTTTCATCCTCTCGCCGTGCGGGATTCGAGGGACCGCAATCAGGTGCCGAAGGTGCACAGGTATGAGGATCACTTCTTTGTGGTTCTGCATGCACCGCAGTCGGGAGCGCACGGGCATGTGCATTACGTCGAGTTGGACCAGTTCATCGGCGGCCGGTTTCTGGTGACGGTGCACGGCCCCGTGAACCCCGCGATCGATCCCTCGACGGCGATGGTCGAGGTGAATACGGTGCTTGGCTGGTTGGAGTCGGGCAGGTTGCAGCCCGGCACCGGATTCGAGTTGTCGTTCGCGGTGCTCGCTGCGTTGACGGCGCGGATGCGCGCCTACACCGCAGAGCTGACCAAGGACGTGTGGAAACTCGAGCAACAGGTCACCGGTGGGCACCTGGGTGATCCGGAAACCTTTCTCGACGAAATGTTTCGGGTCCGACATGGTTTGCTCACAGTCGGCACGATGGCCGCATTGAGCCGCGAGGTGTACGGCCGGATGGTGACCATCGAGGCGTTCGGCACCGGTAAGGGGCAGGAGCTTCTGCTCGACGCGGTCGATCAGTTCCAGCATCTGACCGTGATGGCCGGGGGCCAGAAGGACTACTTGCAGGGCACGATCGAGTTCTATCAGGCGCGTACGAACACCAAGATGACGATTGCCGCCGAGCGGCTCGCCGTCATCGCGGCCGTCACGTTGCCGATCACGGCGTTGTCCTCCGTTTTCGGCATGAACGTGATCGTGAACGAACGGACGCAATGGGTCTGGGTGGCCGTGATCCTGCTCGTAATGCTCGCCATCTCCGGGTCACTGCTCCTCTGGGCGAAACGCAAAGGCTGGTTCTGACCCCTGCTCGGCAATTGCGGCCTGCTCGTGCGCCTCGGAGCGCTTCGGCGCGCGCCAGTAGCCAGTGGCTGGCCCCGCCCTTCCAGGAGTGTGGCGGGATCCACTCGCCCTACACCTCGATTCGGGAACCCCCGATCACTGTCCGTCCGCCCGGCAGGCCGAAGTGCTCGGCAGCGTCCGCCGCGATGTGGGACGTGGCGATGAACAAGCGCTTGCGCCACGACGCCCATCGTCGGTGCCGAACCCATCGTCAATTCGGTCTTCGACAGGAAATAGGACGCATCCTCGATCGCGATGCCAGTTGGGCGCAGTGGTGCCGACTCGGAAGACCGGGTCACACCGCTACGGGGCGAGATCGACAGTTAGGGCGACCAGCTCGAGTGCCACCGCGCAGGGGTCGGGCCGCGGGGCGTGGGAGCGGTTCTGAACCCGCCAGGTGATTGCTCCGTTCGCGGCGGCGGATACCTGGCAGGTTCCCAGGTCGCGTGGGTCACGGGCGTAGAAACCGTTGGCGGTGATCGTCGTTCCGAGCACTTCACGGGAGACCACCACGTGTTCGGTCTCGCAGCCATCTTGGACTGCGCGGTGCCACAGCTGCAGCAGCGAGTCCTGCTCGGAGAAGGTGAACGTGAGATCGGACTCGCCGTCGACGCCCCTTGCATTCCAGATGCAGGTCGGGGGTGTCAGGTGGGAGGTGAGCGCGTCGGCCCGGATGGTCCGTGCGATCTGCTCGTCGGTGAGCGGCCGGCATCGCGCAAGCGGGTTGGGATCGGCCGCGGGTGCCGCGTCCGGCGTGGCGTCCGCGGAACATCCCGCGAGGAGAACCGCCACCGCGACGACGACCATTTCGATGCCGCGGGCTGAGAAGGCGATCACGGGCGGCTCCATTCGTCCACAATCATCAAGTTCGGGCACTCCGCCAGCGACCCGGACTCGAATGAAATCTGGGCGCGACACTTGCCCTCACTCGATCGATCCTCGCATCCCGTGTCCGTCAGGTGCGAATGGCCAACCGGATGTCCCCACCCGCAGGCGCCTCCGCAGTGGTACCCGCCCCACTGGCCGCCTGCGCGTAGGCTCCGCCACGAGATAGTGACGAGAACGAGGTGATCGAGGCGATGCCCGGTAGGTTGCGCGCCCGGCTTAGCCGATCCGACGTGCTCACCGAACGCCCCGATTTCGCGTTGGTGGGAATCCTGCGGGTACCGCAGCTGCACGGCGGTCCCAGCCGGGCGATCACCCGACGAATCGGTTATGCGCTCGCCGCGCTGGCGGCGGTGGTCCTGGTCGTGTATCTCGACCGCGACGGCTACCGCGACGTGCAAGAGAACCCGCTCTCGCTGCTCGATTGCCTCTACTATGCGACGGTGTCGCTGTCGACCACCGGGTACGGCGACATCACTCCGATCACCACGCAGGCGCGGCTGGTCAACATCCTGATCGTCACACCGCTGCGGATCTTCTTTCTCATCGTGCTGGTCGGCACCACCCTTGCTGCGCTGACCGAGAACTCCCGCCAGAGCTTCAAGATTCAACGGTGGCGGCGCCGCACCCGCAATCACGCCGTCGTCGTCGGGTACGGCACCAAGGGCCGCGCCGCCGTCGCCGCGATGCTCGGTGACGGCGTCCCCGCCTCCGACATCGTGGTCGTCGATACCGATCCGATGGTGCTCGAGACCGCGTCCGGGCAAGGGTTGGTGACCGTGCACGGGTCGGCGACGCAGTCGGACGTTCTACAGCTGGCAGGAATGCAGCATGTGTCGTCGATCGTCGTCGCCACCGACCGCGACGACACCGCGGTGCTGGTGACGCTCACCGCGCGCGAGCTCGCCCCAGACGCGAAGATCGTCGCCTCCGTTCGCGAAGCCGAGAACGCGCACCTGTTGCGCCGGTCCGGCGCCGACACCGTGGTCGTCTCCTCCGAGACCGCGGGCCGGCTGCTCGGGGCCGCCACCACCACCCCGAACGTGGTGGACATCATCGAGGACCTGCTCACCCCGGAGACCGGCTTCGCGATCGCCGAACGTGCCGTCGAACCCGGCGAGGTCGGCGATTCACCGCGGCAGCTGCCGGACATCGTCCTCGGTGTGGTGCGCGAAGGACAGTTGCTGCGCAGCGGAACACCCGAGGTGGACACCGTAGCGGCGGGCGACAGACTGCTCTACATCCGGCAGATAACGGATTGATCGAGCGGAGATCCGCAAACCCAGCCTTGGCTCACCATCCTATTTCCTTGGAAATGAGACGCTGCTGGGACTGCTGTCGGATTTCGCAAACACCCAGGCCCCGGCGTCTCGAAAGTTAATTCCACACTCCTTGTCATAAAAGCCGTACAGGCCTAACTTTCAGGACGCTCCG
>Ga0247825_10003217_pt1 | contig 10775 bp, 11 predicted proteins | sample 13C_Vanillin_Day_FD_194413 | JGI IMG/M metagenome (GOLD analysis project Ga0247825, IMG submission 194413) | Soil microbial communities from agricultural site in Penn Yan, New York, United States - 13C_Vanillin_Day48 | ecosystem: Environmental > Terrestrial > Soil > Agricultural land | place... | reverse complement strand
CGCGCCGGTGAGCGCGGCGCAGATCAGCTCGAACATCAGCGCGAGCATCGCGCCTTTCGAGCCGCCGATCGGGAACAGGCTGCCGCGCTCGATCGCCTCCTTCGGGTCGGTGGTCGGCTTGCCGTCGGCGCCAAGCGCCCAGCCCTCGGGAATGCGCTCGCCCTTGCGCATCGCCATCATGATTCGGCCGCGCACCACGGTGGTCATGGCGAGGTCGATCACCAGCGGGTCCTTGCCCTTGCGGGGAAAGGCGGCGGCGACCGGGTTGGTGCCGAACAGCGCTTTCTTCCCGCCCCAGGGCGGGATCGCGGCCGGCGAGTTGGTGAAGGCGAAGCCGACCAACCCGGCCTGCGCGACCGGCAGCAGGTGGATGCCCATGACGCCGACGTGCGCGCTGTTGCGAATGCCGGCGAAGGCGATGCCGTTGCGCCGCGCGCGCTGGATCACTTCCTCGACCGCCCATTGCGCCGCGACATAAGGCAGCGCGTCGCGGTTGTCGATCAGGCATACCCCGGCGCGCTCGGCCACCATCGCCGGCTGCGCTGCGCCGTCGGCACGGCCCTTGCGCAGCATGCCGCAGTAGAACGGCACCCGCGACATGCCGTGCGTCGGCAAGCCGTGCTCCTCGGCGTGAACCAAGTGTCTCGCCGCGGCCTCGGCCATGCCATCATTTGCCCCGGCCCGCTTGAGCGCGGTGCTCGCGAGGCGAACCAGCGTCTGCGCGTCTTTCTTCACAACGGGGATTCTAACCATGGGCAAGATGATCGAGCTGACCGCATCCGATGGCCACAAGCTCGCGGCTTACCGGGCCGACCCGTCCGGTAAAGCGCGCGGCGCCATCGTCGTGATCCAGGAAATCTTCGGCGTCAACAGCCACGTCAAGTCGGTGGCCGACGGCTTCGCCAAGGACGGCTACGTCGCGATCGCGCCGGCGATGTTCGACCGCGTGCAGAAGAATTTCGACGTCGGCTACACGCCGCCCGACATCGAGAAAGGGCGCGAGCTGCGCGCCAAGATCACGCTCGACATGGCGATGAAGGACGCGCAGGCCGCGGTCGACGCGGTGAAAAACGTCGGCAAGGTCGGCATCGTCGGCTACTGCTGGGGCGGCTTCGTCGCCTGGATGGCCTCCGCCAGGCTGAACGGCCTGTCCGCCGCGGTGCCCTACTACGGCGGCGGCATCCTCGACAACGTCGACATCGAGCCGAAAGTGCCGGTGATGGCGCACTTCGGCGAGAAGGACCACATGATCCCGGTCGACGGCGTGAAGAAGCTCGCCGAGAAGCACAAGAAGCACCAGGTGTTCATCTACGCCGCCGACCACGGCTTCAACTGCGACCAGCGCGGCTCCTTCGACGCGCCCTCAGCCAAGCAGGCGCGCGAGCGCACGCTGGAGTTCTTCCGCAAGCACGTCGGTTAGTTATTCGGCGTCGGCCTTGGGGCCGAGCAAGGCGCGCCGGAAGCGCGCCTTGAGCAGGGTCCCCTCGCGCGGCGGCAGCACGAGGGGGATCTTTTCGGCGTCGACTTTCACCACGGCGAAGTGAGGACCCTTCGCCTTGTGGATCGCCGCCGGCAGGTTCTTGAAATCGACGACCTTCAACCCGCAAGAGCGCGCGACCCCGTTCAGGTCGATGCCGTGCGCGGTATGCGTCTCTTGCATCCCGGTCTCGCCGTAGCGCTCGTTGTCGATCACCACCACGGTGAGATTCGGCGGCTGCTGCACGCCGATGGTGGCGAGCGAGCCCATGCCCATCAGCATCTCGCCGTCGCCGGTGATCACCAGCACGCGGCGCTTGGGCTGCGCGAGCGCGAGGCCGAGGCCCATCATCGCCGCCTGGCCCATCGCGCCCCACATGGGAAAGTTGAGCGGCGAGTCGCCGGCCGCCGTGATGTCCCAGGCCGTGGAGCCGAGCCCGGCCACGACCAGCAGGTCTTTACGATTTTTCAGTAACGAACGTACGACGTCGCGCCGTTTCATCGGGAAGTCTGGTCCTGGAAGCTCTTGATGCCGATCACCCGCTGCGGGATCAGCACCGCGACCGAGGCATAGCTGTTGTAGGCGAGGCGCAGCGCCGCGTTCACGGTGGGGACGATCTCGGCCTCGGTCGCCGGCGCGTGGACCACGGTGCCCATCGCCTCGAATACCGTGCGCGTCGCCTGGCCCATCGGCACCTGCCAGGGGTTGAATTCGCCCTGCTCGCCGCGCATCGTCACCAGCGTCACCAGCGGGAAGCGGCACTCGCGCACCATGCCGAGCACGTTGACCACGTTGCCGACGCCGCTCGACTGCATGAGCAGCACGCTCTTCTGCCCGCCGAGCCAGGCGCCGGCGGCGAGGCCGATGCCTTCCTCTTCGGTGCTCAGCACGACCGCGCGCATCTTCTTGTCGGCCTGGCAGAGCTCGATCAGGCGCTTGTGCCCGGCGTCGGGCACGTAGCCGACCACGCGCACCGCGGCGGCCGATAGCTCCTTGTGAATCTGGTCAGGCCACATTGCGCAGCAAGGTCTGCCCCGGCGCGACGCGCGTGAAGGCGACCGGCTTCATGGTGACCACTCCGTCCTTGATGCTGGTGAACGCCGACTGCTCGAGTGAGCCCGAGTCCGGGAAGTCGGTGCGGAAATGCGCGCCGCGCGATTCGCGCCGCGCGGCCGCGGCGAGCGCGATGGCGCGGCTCACGGCGACCAGGCTCTTCAGGTTGAGCCAGTCGTGCCAGGTGAGGTTGAATTCCCGCACCGGCGTCGGCAGGCAATAGTCGTTCAATGCTTCGTCGAGAGATTGCAGCTCCGCCTGCGCGCTCTGCAACGAGGCGGCGTCGCGCAGGATGCCGACCTTCTCCCACATCACGCCGTGGAGCTGCTCGCGCAGCGGCTCCAGGCTAGCGGCCGCGCCGCGCCGGAATGGCCGCTCGCAGAATTCGATCGCGGCGTCGATCGCCGCGCGCTCGGGCTCGCGATGCGAAGCGCTCTTGACCCACGCCGCCATCTCGTCGCCGGCGACGGCGCCGAACACGGTGGAGTTCGCGACGCCGTTGCCGCCCAGGCGGTTCGCGCCGTGCACGCCGCCGGAGTCCTCCCCCGCGACGAACAGCCCCGGCAGCGCGGTGGTGCAATCGGGGCCGAACTCGACGCCGCCCATCATGTAGTGCGCGGTCGGCACCACTTCCACCAGCCCGCCCGCGAGGTCGAAGCCGCAGTCGGCGCAGCGCTCCACCATCCCCTTGAACTGCTTCCGCACTTCTTGGGCACCCAGGTGGCCCATCGAGATGTAGAGCCCGCCGTGCGGCGTGGTGTTTCCCTTGCGCATCTCCGAGAACATGGCGCGCGACACCACGTCGCGCGTCGCGCGCTCGGCCTTCGCGTCGTAGCGCGGCATGAAGCGCTCTTTCGCGCCGTTCAGCAGGTAGCCGCCGGCGCCCCTTAGCCCTTCCTCGAGCACCGTGCCGGTCATGCGGGTGTGCATGCCGGCGAGCAGGCCGGTGGGATGGAACTGCACCATCTCCATGTCGCGCAGCGGCAGCCCGGCGCGCAGCGCCATCGCCAGGCCGTCGCAGCTCTTGTCGCCCGACGGCGTGTGGTAGCGGTACATGGTCGGGCCGCCGCCGGTCGCGAGCAGCACGGCCTTGGCGCGCACGAAGACGTACTCGCCGGTGCGCATGTCGATGAACAGCACACCGCTGATGGATTTCCCATCTTTCGACCGAATCAATTCGACTGCGCGATGTTCTTCGAGGCGTCCAATATTGCGCGCCCACACCTGCTCGGCCAGCCGGTTGATGATCTCGATGCCGGTCAGGTCGCCCTTGTGCACCGTGCGGTCGAAGGTCTGGCCGGCGAACGCCTTCTGGTGGACGGTGCCGTCGGGGTTGCGGTCGAAGAAGCAGCCGAGCTCGTTCTCCAGCTCGCGGATTCTCTCGATCGCCAGCACCACCAGCTTCCAGGCGAGCTCCTGGTCGGAAAGCCACGCCCCGCCCTGGATCGTGTCCATGAAATGGCGCTCGATCGAGTCCTCGCGCGCCAGCGCCACGTTGTAGCCGCCCTGCACCATGCGCGTGCAGCCGCACTTGCCGAGCAGGCCCTTGACCGCGACGGTCACCGAGAGCTCGGGCGCTGCCTTATGCGCGTGCAGCGCGGCAAACAGCCCGGCGCCGCCCGAGCCGAGGATCAGGATGTCAGTGTCGAGGGTTTTCGCAACCATTGGCCGACCAGCACCATCGCGACCAGGAGGAAGCCGATGGCGTCGAACAGGGTCTTCGGGTAGACGAGCAGCACGCCGGCAACGAGCAGCATCAGCCGCTCGTACGGCGGCGTCTTCTTGAACAGCCAGCCCTGGAACGCGCCGCACAGCGCCAGGATGCCGACCGCGGCGGTGAACGTGACCAGCACGATCGAGCCCCAGTTCGCGCCGGCAAGGGTCTTGAACGAACCGGTGAGCAGAAGCCCGCTGCCGCTCGGGTCGAGCACGAACATGAACGGCACGAGGAACGCTGGCGTCGTGTACTTCCAGCATTGCAGCGTGGTCTTGTACGGATCGCCGCCGGTGATCGCGGCGGCGGCGAACGGCGACAGCGCCGTGGGCGGCGAGACTTCCGACAGCACCGCGTAGTAGAAGATGAACATGTGCGCGGCGAACTCGGGCACTTTCAGTGCGATGAGCGCCGGGGCGGCGATCACCGCGCAGATGATGTACGACGCGGTGACCGGCACCGCGAGCCCGACGATCCAGACGATGAGCGCGGTGTAGATCGCGGTGAGCAGGAGCGAGCCGCCGGCGTAGGCAAGCACGATCGAGCTGAACTTGAGCCCCAGGCCGGTGAGCGTGACGACGCCGACGATCAACCCGGCCCCGGCGCAGGTCGCGGCGACGTTCAGCACCGAAAGCGAGCCGCCCTGCAAGGCCTTTGAAAGACCGGAGCCCGCGAGGCCGGCGAGGATCGGCGCACGCCCCCTCAGCACGTCATAGGAGATCAGCGCGGTATCGCGGCGCAGGAAGCTGGTGGCGAGCGCCACCACCGTCGCCCAGAACACCGACAGCTCCGGCGAAAAGCCCATCAGCATGAAAGCGACGATCGAGACCAGCGACAGGAAGTGGTACCAGTAGCGCTTCGACAGGCTCCAGGCGCTCTCGACCTGCTCGAAGGTCACGTTCTTCATGCCGAACTTGCGCACGTCGATCTCGACCATCAGGAACAGCGTCAGGTAGAACAGGCAGGTCGGGATGACCGCCATCAGCACCACGTCCAGGTACGAAATCCGCAGGAACTCGGCGATGATGAACGCGGCCGCGCCCAGCACCGGCGGCGAGATGATCGCGCCCAGGCCGCCCGCGGCCAGCAGGCCGCCGGCCTCCTCCCGGCTGTACCCGACCTTGGCCAGCATCGGCGCCGCCACCGCGCCGAGCGTCACGGTCGTCGCCACCCCGGATCCCGACGGCCCGCCGAGCAGGAAAGAGGCGAGCGTCACGGTGCGCCCGGCGCTGGTGGGCTTGCCGCCCATCGCCGCGAACGAGAAATCGATGAAGAACTTGCCGGCGCCCGAGTGCTGCAGGAACGCGCCGTAGATCGTGAACAGGATGATGAGCGTCGAGGAAACGTTGATCGCGGTGCCGTAGATGCCCTCGAGGGTCATGTACATGTGGCCGACCAGGCGCGGCACCTCGTAGCCCTTGTGGGTCCACGGCGCCGGCAGGTAGGGGCCGAAGAACGCGTAGCCGAGGAAGCACAGGGTGACGAACGGCAGGATCCAGCCGGTGGTGCGCCGCATCGCTTCCAGCACCAGCACGACCAGCACGATGCCGAAGAAAATGTCCCAGTCGTTGGGCAGGATCGAGCGGTCGAAGAAATCGTCGCCGCCCGAGATGAGATAGACCGCGGTCGCCACGCCGAGCGCCGCCAGCGACCAGTCCCACCACATCACGCGGTGCCGGAAACGGCGCGCGACCGGGAAGATGAGGAAGGTGAGGAACAGGACGAACGCCACGTGCGTCGCGCGCAGGTGCTCGGGCCGCACGATGTAGTACGCGGTGTAGAGGTGGAACAGCGACATCACGATCGCCACCGTGGCCACCAGCGCGGCCAGCCAGCCGGCGAGCTTGTTGTGGACGCCCTCCTCGCGCTCGATCATCTCCTCGGCGCGCGCGAGCGCTTCCTGGCTCACCTCCGCGGCCGGCTTGTGAATCTGGAGCGCGTCTTGGCTCACAAATAAAAAGCCCCGTTTCGCGGGGCTTTCGGGGGTTTCAGGGGCCGCTCAGTCGAGCTTGACGCCCTTCTCTTTGAAGTAGCGCACCGCGCCCGGGTGCCAGGGAATGCCGCCCGCGGCCGCGGTCTTCTGGTTCTCGAGCTTGAAGTTCTCGGCTTCCTTGTGCACGCGGATCAGCTCGTCGCGGTGATCGAACACCGCCTTGAGGATGTTGTACGCGGTCTTCTCGTCCATGTTCTGGTGCGCGACCAGCAGGTTCATCACCGTGGCCTGCCGGTTGTCGGCGTCCATCCCCTTGTAGGTTTCCTTCGGGATGCGGTCCTCCACGTACAGGTTGCCGTACTTCTGGTTCATCTTGCCGACCAGGTCGGCATGGTCGATCAGCTTGACCTTGACGCCGGGCGAGTGCGCCAGGTCGCTCACCGCCGCGGTCGGCAGGCCGCCGACCCAGAAGAAAGCGTCGATCTTGCGGTCCTTGAGCGCGTTGGCGGACTCGGCGACGCCGAGGCGCTCGCGCTTCATGTCCTTGTCCTTGTCGAGCCCGGCGGCCTCGATCACGCGGAACGCCATCACCTCGGTGGCGCTGCCGCCCGAGCCGGTGGACACGCGCTTGCCCTTGAGGTCGGACATTTTGGTGACGCCGGTGCCCTCGATCGACACCACGTGCATGCGGTTCGGGTACATCACCATCAAAGTGCGCACCGGCACCGGCTTGCCGGTGAACTTGTCCTGGCCCTTGTAGGCATCGAGGCCGGCGTCGACCATCGTCATGGCGAGATACGGCTTGCCGGTGCCGATCAGCTGCAGGTTGGCGACCGAGCCGCCGGTCACCTCGGCCGTGGCCTGCATGCCCTGCACGTACTTGGAAAGCACCGCGGCCATGCCGCCGCCGAGCGGGTAATACACGCCGCCGGTGCCGCCGGTCGCGATCGACAGGTTCTGCGCCTGCGCCGCAGCTACTGAAAACAGGCAAAGCGCGAACGCTCTAAAGATGAGCTTCATTCGATCCTCCTCCTAATGGTTTGGGAAATTCTACCGCACGCCCAGACGCTTCAAGGCCTCGGCGCGCTTCTGCTGCGCCGCGGTCCTGACCTGCGAATACAGGCTGCCGCCGTGGCTGTCCATAGCAACGAGCAGGGGACCGAATCCGTTGACGCGGAACTTCCACAGCGACTCGGGATTGAGGTCGTCGAGGTCGACGTCCTCGATCGCCTCGATCCAGGTGGTCTCCAGCGCCGCGGTGCCGCCGATGATGGCCAGGTAGGCACCGCCCATTTCGGCGAAGCTCTTCAGGGAATCGTCGCGCAGCCCGCCCTTGCCGATGATCAGCCGCACGCCGTATTGCTGCATCAGCGGCCGCGTGAAGCGCTCCATGCGGTCGCTGGTGGTCGTGCCCACGCACACGGGTTCATAGCCGGTTTCGGTCTTGCGGACGTTGGGCGCCGTATGGATCACCGCATGCCCGGCCATGTCGAAGCGGGTCTTGCGGCCGCGGTCGAACATGTGGATCTGCGTCGCGTCGCGGATGCCGTAGAGCGTGCCGCGCAGCGTGACCGTGTCGTTGATCCGCAGCTTGCGCGCGTCGGCGTCGCTCAGCGGCGTGGTGAACTCGTAGTGCATCAGGAGCCGAGCAGCGCCTTCTTCAGGTCGTCCTGCACCGGCTTGTCGCCGAGCCAGACCTTGAGCAGCGCCTTGTAGAAATCCGCCCCGGCGATCGGCTTGCCGGCGGGCTTGCCGTTCACCACCACCTGGGTTTCGGCGCCGGTCCAGTCCAGGTAGATCGTCATGCCTTTCTTGGCTTCGCCGACCGCGCCCATGATCGAGCCGAGCTCCTTCAGGCGCGGCTCGAGCGCCTTGACTTCGGCCTCGGAGTGGTTGGCGCGGATGCCTTCGGCCAGCGCCTCGTTGAACGCGTCGGCGCTCACGTCGCGCAGCATGTGGATGCTGACGCGCTTCGGCCCCGGCTGGTCGATGAGCGCCGCCGCGTTCGCGTTCTTCTGCGCGACGTACAGCCCCATGGCGTAGACCTTGAAGAACATGCGCTTGCGCAGGCCCGCGCCGTTCAGCGTGACGTCGGCGTTGGCGACGCGCGTCTTGTCGTCGATCTTTACGCCTTCGACTTCGGCGGCGCAGACCGCCAGCGGCACCATCATCAGGAAAACCAGGAACCTCATCGGTCACCTCCCAGAAGCGCTTCCTTGAGATCGGCCTGCACCGGATCCTCGCCCAGCCAGATGCGCAGCAGCACCTGGAAGAACGCCTTGCCGGCCATCGGCTTGCCCTGCGCCACGCCGTCGACGAACAGCGTGGTGCCGCCGTCGGAGGGCGCGTAGTCGAGCACGATGCGCGCGCCCTTCTTCGACTGCCCCACGGCGCGGATCATCGCCATCAGCGCGTCGGTCTGCGGCTTCACCGCCGCGAGCTGCGCCTCGCTGTTGTTCGCGCGCATGCCCGCTTCGATCGACTCGACGAACTGCTCCGCGCTCGCATCGCGCATCATCACCAGGATGATGCGCTTCGGGCCGTTGGCCTCGATGGCCGCCTGCGCCGTGGTGGCCTTCGCCGGCAGGTACAGTCCGGCAACATACACCTTGAAGATGAAGCGCGTTCGCAGGGCGAGGCCGTTCAGCTGCAGCTCGTGCCCGTCGACGCGCACCCGGTCCTCCAGGTTCACCCCCTCGAGCTCCGCCGCGCCGGCGGGAAGGGCCAGCAGAAAAAGCAACGCTCTAAAAACCGTACTCCACCCCCGAGGGCCGGAACGTGGCGCGCGCGCGGCGCGCGGAGTGGCACTGCATGTTGACCGCCACCGGATTCATGGTGATGTGCGTGGCGGCGGTCTCGACGTGCACCGCGAACGCGGTCGAGTCGCCGCCCAGGCCCTGCGGCCCGACGCCGAGCAGGTTCACCGCCTCGCCGAGCGCGGCTTCGAGCCTGGCGCCCTCCGGGTCCTCGCAGCGCGAGCCGAGCGGCCGGGTGGCGGCCACCTTGGCGAGATGCACGCAAAGGTCGGCGGTGCCGCCCACGCCCACGCCGACGATGGTCGGCGGGCAGGTCTTGCCGCCGGCCTCGAGCACGCAATCGACCACGAAAGTCTTGATCGCGTCGACGCCTTCGGCCGGGATCGCCATGCGCAGCCAGGAGTTGTTCTCGGAGCCCGAACCCTTCGGAATCATCTCTATGGAAAGAAAGTCGGGTTGGTGGACGAAGTCCACATTGATCACGGGGATGCCACGTCCAGTGGAGTTCTGTTCGTTGACACGCGTCGTGGGATGCACGATCGAGGAACGGAACGAATACTCCCTGGTCGAGCGCGCGCAGCCGCGGCGGATGGCGTCTTTCAGCCCGGCGCCGTCGACTTCGACGCCGCGCCCGATCCACACGTTGTAGACCGGAATGCCGGTGTCCTGGCACAGCAGGTTTTTCGTATCCTCGGCGACCGTGATGTTGCGCATCATGGTGCCGAGCATGCGTTTCGCGCCGGCGTCGGTTTCGGTGGCGGACAGGCGCTGGAAGCCCTGCTTGATGTCCGGCGGCAGCTCCTTCAGCGCGCGGATGTAGAGCTCCTTCGCCGCCTCCTCGACTTGGTGGAGATCGACCTTCACTTCACCTCGATCTTGCGCTCCCTCACCACGCGGGCCCAGAGCGCGCTTTCTTCCTTCATCTCGCGCGCCATCTCTTCCGGCGTGTTGCCGACCGGCGCCAGGCCCTGCACGTACAGCCGGCCGCGCAGGTCGCTCGCCTCGAGCGCTTTCTTCGTGTCGACATAGACCTTCTGCAAGATCTGCTTCGGCGTGCCGGTGGGCGCGACCAGGCCGAACCAGCCGGTGTTCTCGAACCCCGGGATGGTCTTGCCGATCGGCGGCACGCCGGGCAACTGGGCGGCTTCGCCTTTGCTGGTGACGCCGAGCGCGCGCAGGCGTCCGCCCTGGACGTGGCCGAGCGCGGCGGCGACGTTGCCGATGAAGAAGCTGGTTTCGCCGCCGACCGCGGCCGCAAGTCCGGGGCCTTCGCCCTTGTAGGGCACGGCGATCGCCTCGAATTTGCCCTGCCAGACGAAGTTCTCCGCGGCGAGGTGGGTCTGGGAGCCGATGCCGGCGTGGCCGAAGGTGAGCTTGCCGGGATTGGCGCGCCCGTAGTCGATCAGGTCCTTCACGCTCTTGAAGGGCGAGGCCGCCGGCACCACCAGCACCTGCGGCCCCGACACCACCTTGGTGATCGGCACGAAGTCCTTGTCCGGGTCGTAATTCATCTTGGCGTAGATGTGCTGGTTCGCGGTCACCACCGAGCCCGAGGGGAAGAACAGCGTGTAGCCGTCGGGCGTGGCGCGCGCCGCCTCGGCCGCGCCCAGGCCGCCGCCGGCGCCGCCGCGGTTCTCGATCACCACGGTCTGGCCCCAGATCTGCGACAGCTTCTCGCCGAGCAGGCGCGCCGAGATGTCGGTCGCGCCGCCGGGCGGGAACGGCACGATGAAGCGCACGGGCTTCTGCGGCCAGGATTGCGCCACGGCGCTAGCAGTGAGCAGGGCGCCGCACAGGAATGCGATGATTTTTTTCATGGAAGTTCTCCTCCGAGGATTCTAC
>Ga0247825_10003216_pt1 | contig 10780 bp, 7 predicted proteins | sample 13C_Vanillin_Day_FD_194413 | JGI IMG/M metagenome (GOLD analysis project Ga0247825, IMG submission 194413) | Soil microbial communities from agricultural site in Penn Yan, New York, United States - 13C_Vanillin_Day48 | ecosystem: Environmental > Terrestrial > Soil > Agricultural land | place... | reverse complement strand
GCATCGCCGAAGACGGCAAGGTGAGCGTGCCGCACATCGGGGAAGTGGTGCTCGAAGGCATGACGCCGGGCGACGCGGCCCGCCACATCGCCAAGCTGCTGAAGGATCGCAACTACATCGTAAACCCCCAGATCGACGTCGCGGTGCTGGAGGCGCGCAGCCGGCAGGTATCGGTGCTCGGCCTGGTTACGCGTCCCGGGCGCTACGTGCTCGACGGCACGACCGCCAAGCTGACCGATGTGCTCGCCATGGCGGGCGGACTGGTCCCGGCGGCATCCGACAACGCCGTGGTCACCCGCACGCTCGGCAAGGAGAGCAAGAGCTTCAACGTCGACCTGGCCGCCATCATCCAGCACGGCGATGTTTCCAAGGATATCGAGGTGCGCAGCGGTGATTCGATCTTCGTGCCCAAGGCACCGGTGTTCTACGTCTATGGCGAGGTGATGCGCGGCGGCAGCTACCGGCTGGAGCCGGGCATGACCGTCATGCAGGCCATCTCGCTCGCGGGCGGCATCACGCCGCGCGGCTCGGAAAGCCGCATGAAGCTGCGCCGCCCCACTCCCGACGGCAAGTGGAAGGAAGTCAATGCCAAGCCGCTCGACCGGGTGGCCGCCGACGACGTGATCTACGTTCGGGAAAGCTTTTTCTGATCTTCGAGAACCCTGCGTCATGATGCCCCTTGACGAGGTTGTGCGTGCCCTCAAGGCCCGTTGGCTCCCAGTGCTGGTCGTCGCCGCGATCTTCCTGGTCGCGGCGGTGGCTTTGACGTTTGCGTTGCCGCGATACGAGGCTACCTCGAAGCTGGCGGTCGACCTGGGCGGCGTCGATCTGATTGGGGGAAAGGCGCTATCCAATTCGGCAGACAGGTTCTCGAGCTTCGTCGCGACCCAGATGGATATCCTCAAGAGCGAGCAGGTGGCGCTCGGCGCCGTGCGCAGGCTCGGCCTGGACAAGCAGCGGCAGTGGCTAGACAAGTGGCAGGAGGCCACCGGGGGCCAGGGCAACTTCGAGTCATGGCTGGCGCAGGGCCTGCTGCGCAAGCTGGGCGTGCAGCCTTCGTCGCGCGACTCGAACGTCCTCACGCTCAGCTACAGCTCGGCCGACCCGCAATTCTCCGCCGCGGTCGCGAACGCGTTCGTCAACGCCTACATCGACACGACCGTGGAGATGCAGGTGCGGCCGGCGCGGTATCTCAGCGGCTTCTTCGCCGAGCGCGCCAAGGCGTTACGCGTCGAGCTGGAGCAGGCGAGGGCACGCCTTTCGGCCTACGAGAAGGAGCACGGGGTGCCGGTGGGCGAGCCGGACGTGGAAAGCGCGCGGCTTGCCGAGCTCACCTCGCAGCTGGTCAGCCTCCACGACGAGGCCGCCCGGGCCGCCAATCTTCGCAAGCAGGCGCGCGCCGCGCCGGGCGACATCCGGGAAGTGCGGAACGATCCGGAGGTGGCCGCGCTCACCGGCGAGCTGGTGCGCCTGCAGGGCGATCTCGCGGGATTGAAGTCGGAATTCGGCGACCAGCATCACGCCGTGATCCAGGCCCGGCAATCGATCCGGGACGTGAGGCAACGGCTCGACGCGGCGATGCGGCGCACCGCCGAGGGCCTTGGCCCGCCGATGAAAGTCATCGAAGCGCGCCTGGCCGAAGTGCAGAGCGCAGTCGAGCGCCAGCGCGAGCTCGTCCTCCGGCGCAAGGCGCAGCGCGACGCCGCCGCCGCCCTGTTGCGCGACGTGGACAGCGCAGAAAAGGCCTATGGCGCCGTGCTGACCCGGGCCAGCCAGACCGCTCTCGAAGGCGCGAACACCAACCAGACCACCATCACGGTGCTCAAGTCGGCGAGTCCGCCGCTGTGGACTCCGACCGCGCTCGTGCGGAACGCCGCCGTCGCCACTCTGCTCGGCCTGCTGATCGGAATGGCGCTGGCCGTGCGCGCCGAGCACCGCGATCGCCGCCTGCGCTCCATGGAGGACGTGGTTCGGCGGCTGGAGCAGCCGTTGCTCCTCACCCTGCCCGACGGGCAGGCGCGGCGCCAGCGCGCCGCCCGGTCCGAGCAGACGCGACAGCGCCTGGTGTCTATCCAACCCCGGCTTCCCGCACCTCGACGAGGCGCCCCCCCATGAAAGCCTACCCGCGCGTCCTTCCCAGGGATTCCTACCCCGACGCGCCCCATGAAACACCGGGCTGCGGGCGTGCCATCGGCGAGCTGATAGCGCGTGCCCGTGGCCTGAGCGACCGGCACATCGAGCAGATCCTCTCGTATCAGTGCCAAACCGGCCTGCGATTCGGTGAAGCAGCAGTCAAGCTCCGTCTCGTGGACCGCGATGACGTGCTGCATGCGCTGTCGGAGCAGTTTTCATACGCCACCGGCTTCGCGGGTCAGCCGACGAGCAGCGAGCTGGTGGCGGCTGCCGATCCCTTCGGCGATCAGGCGGATGCATTCCGGGAGCTGCGCAGCAGGCTGGTGCTCGAAGTCCTGCGCGAGCCGCCGCGCTGCGCGCTCGCGATCGTCAGCCCGGACGTCGGCGATGGCAAGACCTATCTGGCCGCCAACCTCGCCGTGGCGTTCAGCCAGCTCGGCGAGCCCACGCTCCTGATCGACGCGGACTTGCGCACGCCGCGTCAGCACCGGCTGCTCGGCGTGGCGCCGAACGGCGGCCTGAGCGGTGTGCTCGCCGGCTTTGCCGAGAGCGATCCGGCGGTGCACCCGGTGCCCGGCCTGCAGCACCTTTATCTGCTGCCGGCCGGCGCGCTGCCGCCGAATCCGGTCGAGCTGCTGCACCGTCCGGCATTCGGCGCTTTGCTGCGCCAGATGCTCCATCGGTTCGAGCACATCGTGGTCGACACCGCAGCCGCCATCCGCGGCGCCGATTCGCGCGTGGCTGCCGCCCAGTGCGGCGCGGCGCTGGTGGTCGCGCGCCGCCGCCACAGCCGCATGGCGCCGCTCGAAGGACTGGTGGCCGCGCTCTCCCGGGGCCCTGCCACGCTCGCCGGCGTGGTGATGAACGAGCATTGAGGCGGAGTCGCCGTCCATGACCGTCTCCGTGGTAATGCCGGCCTACAACGCCGAGGCGACGATCGCCTCGGCCATGGCCTCAGTCCGCGCCCAGACCTACGCCGGCTGGGAGCTGATCGTGGTCGACGACGGCTCGACCGATCGCACGGCGGAGATCGCCGCGGGCGCGGCCGCCACAGACAAGCGAATACGCGTCATCCGGCAGCGCAACCAGGGCGTCGCCGCCGCACGCAATGCCGCCATCGAGGCGGCAACCGGACGCTACCTCGCCTTCCTCGATGCCGATGACCTCTGGCTGCCCTCCAAGCTCGAGCGGCAGCTCTGCTTCATGTGTCTCAGGAGCGCTGCCCTCAGCGCCACGGCGTACCGCAGGCAATGGGGCGACAAGCTCGGCCCTTTCTTCCACGTCCCCGAGCTCATTACCTACGAGACCTCCCTGAGCTCGCGCCCGTTCATCTCGATCACCGTGATGGTCGACACGGCGCAGGTCCGCGTGCGCATGCCGAACCTCTCCCGCGGCAGCCTGATTCCCGAGGACCTCGTCGCCTGGCTCGGCATACTGAGGACCGGCGTTGTGGCGCACGGGCTGGACGAGGACCTCGCGCGGTACCGGGCCACGGAGCGCTCCCGTTCCTGCAGCAAGGTGAAATGCGCCTACCAGGTGTGGCGCGTGTACCGGGACATCGAGCGCCTCGATCTCGCCCGCTCGTCCTGGTACTTCGCCCATTACGCGTGGCGCTCCGTGGCTTCTCGCGTTCCGTGGCTCTGGGCCTAGCGTTGCACGAGCCATGAAGGTACTGCTGGTCGACCCTTCGCTCTACACGCCTCCCTACGACGCGGCGCTTATGCGCGGGCTCCTCGCAATCGGCGTGCAGCCTGTCTTGGCCACCCGCCCGCTGCGGGCGGGCGAGCGCCAGGATATTCCAGCCGATTGCACCGACGCGTTCTTCTACCGGCGCACCGATCGGGCGGACGGATTGCCGCCGCCGCTGAGGCTGCTGCTGAAGGGATGCGCGCATATTGCCGGCACCCTGAGGCTCATCGGCAAGGTGCGCCGCGAGAGGCCCGACGTGGTGCACGTCCTGTGGCTGGTGCTGCCGCCGGTCGACCTCGTCGCCATGGCGCTCATCCGGCGGTGGTGCCCGGTCGTCTTGACGGTGCACGACACGGTCGCATACAACGGCCAGAAGCTCGCCTGGCCGCAGCAGCTCGCACACGACCGGTCCATGAAGCTGGCGCATCAGGTGATCGTGCATACGCGATCGGGCCGGCAAAGGCTGGTGCGGCGCGGCCTGCCGGACGCCCGCGTTTCCGTGATTCCGCACGGGCCCCTCGGCCTGCCGCTTTTCGCCGCTGCCGCGACCGCGCGCGATCCTCGCTGGACCGCGGTGCTGTTCGGCGAGCTCAAGCCCTACAAGGGCCTGGACCTTCTCATCGAGGCGGTCGGCGCGCTGCCAGCTCCTTGCCGGCGCCAACTGCGCGTGGTGGTCGCCGGCCGGCCGCGCATGGACATGGCGCCGCTCATCGCGCGCATCCTCGCCCTCGGCGTCTCCGAGCAGTTCGAGCTGCGGCTTGCGCGCTTGTCCGAAGAGCAGATGGCTGCGCTTTTCGCCGAGGCCGATGCCTTCGTGTTCCCGTACCGCCAGATCGATGCGAGCGGCGTCTACTACCTCGTCAATTCGCTGGGCAAGTGGCTCATTGCCAGCCGCGTCGGCATCTTCGCCGAGGACGACATCAGCGGCGCAGGGCGAGGCGCCCTCGTTCCGCCGGAAGACGTGCCGGCGCTCGGCCGGGCGCTGCAGCACGCCATCGAGACGCGTCCGAGCGGCAGGGCCGGCACGGTGCATCCATGGTCCGACATCGCGCATGCCACCCGCGCGCTCTACGAGCGGGCGATGACGGACTTCGACTCGCGGCTCGCCGGGCGAGCGCGAAAGGCTTGGCAGCGTTGAGCGCTGCGCATCTGCGGCCTGCCTGGCAGGCGCCGGTGCAGTGGCCGGGCGTCGAAGACAGCCGCTCCGGGAATCGCCTCACGGCCGAGCGCCCCCTGAAGATGGCCGCCGTGGTCGCGTTGCTCGCCCTCACGGTGCTGGACCGGTTCGGATTGCGCTGGGGCGAGCTCTATACCGCACATCCCGCGATGCTCGCGATGTACGGGCTGCTCGCCGTCGTGCTGCTCACCGGCGCGGCCGAGCTCAACGCCCGCGGGTCGGTCAGCTACGCCGTCGTCGCCGCCATAGGGGCGCTGAGCTACCTGGTAAACGCGAATTTCGGGGTGGGCCAGCACGTTTCCGCAGGCTCGTGGCTACTCATGCTCACGCTGTACCTGCCGTTCGTGTTCTCCCTGCGCAAAGACGCCGTCGGCACGTCGCTGTGGCCCTGGGTCGTGAACCTGTACGTCGGCTTCGCGCTCTTCATCGCGGCCGCCGGCATTGCGCAGTTCCTGGCGCAGTTCGTCTACCGTCCTGCGTGGTTGTTCGACTACACGCCGCTGATACCAGCGCCCATTCGGGGCTTCGAAGTGTGGAAAGGCGTACACCTGGTCGGCGAGTGGTACAAGTCGAATGGCTTCTTTCTGCGCGAGCCGTCGTTCCTGTCGCTGCACATGGGCTTCGCGCTGCTCTGCGAGCTCTGCCTGGCGAGGCGCAGGTGGGTGATGGCGGTACTGGGGCTGGCCCTTCTGCTGTCCTACTCCGGTTCCGGGCTGCTCGTCCTGGCGGTCGCGCTGCTCTTTCCGCTCGGCCGGCACTCGCTGCTCCGATTCGCTGCCGTGGGCGCGGCCGCGGCGCTCCTTTTCTACCTCTTCGGCGACGCGCTCCAGCTCAGCTACACCGTGGGCCGGGTCGGCGAATTGAGCGCGGACACCTCTAGCGCCTATTGCCGGTTCATCCACCCGGCCGTGGTGACGGTGCAGGATTTCGATGCCAACCCGTGGACCAGCCTCCTGGGGCACGGTCCGGGCACGCTGCACAAGATGTACGACACGTGCGAAACCACCTTCGCAAAAGTTCCGTTCGAGTACGGGCTGCTCGGCACATTGGCGTTCGGCATGCTGGCGCTCGCTGCCCTCGGTCGGCCATCGGTGCCCAGCCGGATCCGCGCCGGTCTCGCCGTGCAGTGGCTCACGCAACCTTACCTGCTCGGGGCGGAATGGGTGCTGCTCGCGTACATGCTGTGCGCGATGTGGCCGCAAGCGCAGGCGGCCAGCGGCCCGCGAACGCCTTGAGCCGTCCTATGCAAGCGACGCGTTCCTCCGCCGCGAGCTCCGTCAAATGGAGCGTAGTCGAGTACGGCGGCCTGGCGCTCATTTCCTTCTCCTCGCTCGTAGTGTATGCGCGCTTCCTTTCCGCCTCGGAGTTCGGCTTGTTCTCGATCGCGCTGTCGGTGATCGAGCTGATGACCGTGCTGGTCGGCATGCTGTTTCACGACGCGCTCGTGCAGCGGCGCGACCTTCGCGAGCTGCACTACGACACCGCGTTTACCGTGACGCTCGCGCTGAGCGCGGTGATAGTGGCGCTTTGCTGGGGCAGCGCGCGGGCGGTCGCCCGCTGGGCGGAAGTTCCGGACGCCGGGCCGGTGCTGATGTGGCTGTCGGTGTCGCTTCCGCTCACTGCGGCGAACGCGAGCGTCGTGGCGCGCCGGCGGCGCGAGCTCGATTTCCGGACGCTCGCCGTGAGCTCTCTGGTCGGGCGGACCGGCGGCGCGGCGGCGGGCATCGCGCTGGTGGTGCTCGGATTCGGAATCTGGGCGCTGGTGGCCCAGCAGGTGCTGTTCGTGCTGCTCAGCTCCCTGGTGCTGTGGGCGCGCTGTGGCGACCTCCCGCGCTTGCGCTTCGGTGCGCGGGAGTTTCGCGAGCTGATCGGCTTTGGCCTCGCCTGCGTGTCCGACCTCATGCTGCTCTTTACCGTCAAGCGCCTGTTTACCGTGGTGTCCGGGGTAATGCTCGGGGCGTACGGTGCCGGGCTTCTCAACCTCGCCTTTCGCGCGGTCGATACTTTGTGGTCGATCGCCGCCAGTGCCGTATCCCAGATCACGCTGCCCTTGCTGTCCTCCTTGCAGGCCGACGAGCGCCGCTTCCGGCGGGCGTTCCATGGCGCCTTGGCCCTGATGTGCCTGGTGTCGTATTTCGGCTTCATCCTGCTTGGGGCTACCGCGCCCGAAGTCGTGGTTTTCCTCTTCGGGGCGCAATGGCTCGAGCTGTCGCCGTATGTGACGCTGCTCTCGCTCCTCGTGCTCACCGGCGCGGTGCGTATACCGGTGTCCTCCGTGCTGAAGGCGCTCGGCCGGCCGCGGGACCTCATGCTCTGCCAGGTCGGCGAGCTCGGCTTCGTGGTGACCGCCATCGCGCTCACCGGCGTGCCCTCCGTGGGCTGGGCCACAGGCATCTGGCTCGCCCGCGAAGCGTTTGGCAGCGCCATACAGGTATGGATGTTCCGCCGCGCGACGCGCATGGCGCTTAGGGAGCTGCTCAGCGGCGCGCGCGTACCGCTGGTCGCCGCGCTCGCGATGTTTGCCGCGGTTTCCGCCTGCCGGCAGTTTCTGACACACGAGCTGGGCGCCCTGGCAGCGCTCGCGGTCCTCGTGCCGGTCGGCGCCGCCGTCTATTTCGGCTGGGTGGCGCTCCTCGAGCGCGCGCTGCTGGTAGACCTGATCCGATTCATCCACTCCGCATTCCGGCGCGTACAGCCGGCGGCGACGTGACCGGAGCAAGATCGGCCATGACGCTGCCGCTCGGCGTCTCGGTGATCATCCCCAATTACAACTATGGGGACTATGTCGGCCAGGCGATCCAGAGCGCCCTGAACCTCGATTGGCCGGCTGTGGAGGTGATAGTTGTGGACGACGGGTCCACCGACCATTCCCGCGCAGTCATCGAGAGCTTCGGCTCGCGCATCTCGGCCATCCTGCAAGAGAACGCCGGGCAGCTGGCCGCCTGCAACCAGGGGTTTTCCCGCTCGCGCGGCGACATCGTCATTTTCCTCGACTCGGACGACGTGCTTGCGCCTTCGCTGCTGCGCGAGGCGAGCACGGCATGGACGCCGCGCGTAAGCAAAGTGCAAGTGCAGATGGAAGTGATCGACGCTTCTGGGAAACCGACTGGCAGCTGCTTTCCGCAGTACGCCTTCGCGCCTTCGCCGGAGCAGGTGCGGGCGTGGGCGCTCGCCAGCGGTACTTACCCGACACCGCCCGGCTCCGGCAACATCTACGCCCGCTGGTTCCTGGAGCGGATTTTTCCGCTGCGCGAGGTGTGCGGCAAGGCGAGCGACACGTATTCCATCGCGGCTGCGCCCCTGCTCGGCGACGTGGTGACGATCCCGAGGCCGCTGGTGTCCTACCGGGTGCACGGCAGGAACCAGGTGGCGCTTTCCGGGCTGGACATTCCCCGCTTTCATGAGCAGATGGTGCGCGTGCGCCAGCAGCACGCGTACGCACGAACCATAGCCGCCGGCGCCGGCCTCGAATTCTCGGACGGTGCGCTCGATCGCAGCCTCGAATACCTTCCGTATCGCATGGCGTCGCTGAAGCTGGCGCCAGCCGAGCACGAGATCGAAGGCGATACCCTGATGCGTGTGCTGCGGCACTTCGCCGCCGCCTGCTTCGTACCGCAGGGCCTGTCGCTTAGGGCGCGGCTGCTGCTTCTCGCCTGGGCCTGGACAGTCGCGCTGTCGCCGCAAGGGCTGGCGAGCAGGCTGATCCTCTGGCGCTTCGCCGCCGTAGCGCGCCCGCATGCGCTGCGCAGGCTTCTCGCGTGGCTCAAGGTCGTGTCCGGTCCCGGGATACGGCGAGCCGCAGCCCGATAAGGGCGCGCGGCGGAGTGCTACGTCGCGCGCCACCGACAAAATTTGCCGAACCCCTACAAGGACTTGTGCGTATGGCCGCTTCGGTTGTCGTTCGTGCCCTACACCGCGTGACGTTTTCTACTACCGTCAAAGTGATATGTAGCTGACTCGGAGCCACTTTTCGCGATGGCACGCGTCGTGCTCCTCGGTTATGGCTTCACATAACCAACTACAAGGAGCACCGTGTCGCACTACACCACAGAGCGCTCACCCCAGCGATTCCCTAACCTCCGCCGCGCAGTTGCCTGCTTGTCTTTAGGCCTGGCTTGCGCGGCATCTTTCAACGGCATCGCAGCGCCGTATTCCGGGACGCCCATCTCCGTGCCGGCCACGTTCGAGGCCGAAAACTTCGACAAAGGCGGCGAGGGCGTCGGCTACCACGAGCTCACCCCGGGCAATGCCGGCGGCTATTACCGTACTTCCGAAAGCGTGGACATCATCGCCAACACCGATCCCGAGGGCGGCGGCGGCGTCGTCCAGTGGTTCGCGACCGGCGAATGGCTGACCTACACGATCAACGTACCGGCCGACGGCAACTATGACATCGCCATCAAGGCGGCCAACTATGCCAACGCGGGGGCCGGGTTTCACGTCGAGATCGACAACGTGAACTTGACCGGCAAGGTCACCGTGCCCTCGACGGATAGCTGGAACCGGTTCCAGTGGGTCGGCAAGGCCGGCGTATCGCTCAAGGCCGGCACGCATGTGCTGAAGCTCGTCAGCGACCAGCAGTACTTCGACGTCAACCAGGTGCGCATCCTCGCGAGCGGCTCAGCCACGCCGTCGGCTTCGGGCACCCCCTACACCGGCACGCCGATCACGGTGCCGGCGAGCTTCGAGGCGGAGAACTTCGACAAAGGCGGCCAAGGCGTCGCCTATCACGATGTCAGCGCGGCCAACGAAGGCGGCTCGCATTACCGCGCCTCCGAAGGCGTCGACATCATCCCCTCGAGGGATCCGGCGGGCGGCGGCTACGTGGTCCAGTGGTTCGCCACGGGCGAATGGATGGCCTACACCCTCAACGTGCCGACCGACGGCAATTACGACATCTCGCTCCGGGCGTCGAATTTCGGCAACACGGGCGCGGGCTTCCGCGCCGAGATCGACGGAGTCGACGTCACCGGCAAGGTGACGGTGCCCTCGACCGGCGGTTGGGACAGGTTCGAGTGGTTCGGCAAGACCGGCGTGCCGCTCAAGGCCGGCAAGCGCGTGCTGAAAATCGTGGCGGACCAGCAGTTCTTCGACTTGAACACGGTCAGCGTGCTCGCCTCGGGCACTACCCGGTCCTACGCCGGCACGCCCTACACCGGTACGCCCATCGCGGTGCCGGCGACCCTCGAGGCGGAGAATTTCGACAAAGGCGGCCAAGGCATCGCGTATCACGATGTCACCGTCGCCAACCAGGGCGGCTGGTATTACCGCGGCGGCGAAGGCGTCGACATCATTCCGTCCAGGGACTCGGCGGGCGGCGGCTACGTGGTCCAGTGGTTCGCCACGGGCGAATGGATGGCCTACACCCTCAACGTGCCGGCCGATGGCAATTACGACATCTCGCTCCGGGCGTCGAATTTCGGCAACACGGGCGCGGGCTTCCGCGCCGAGATCGACGGAGTCGACGTCACCGGCAAGGTGACGGTGCCCTCGACTGGCGGCTGGGACAACTTCCAGTGGGTCGGCAAGACCGGCGTGCCGCTGAAGGCCGGCAAGCGCGTGCTGAAGATCGTAGCGGACCAGGAATATTTCGACGTCAACCAGGTCCGCATCGCGGCGAGCGCCGCGAGCCCGTCGTACGCCGGAACGCCGTACACCGGCACGCCGATCGCCGTGCCGAAGGCCTTCGAGGCGGAGGACTTCGACAGAGGCGGTCAGGGCATCGCGTATCACGACGGGACTGCGGCCAACGAGGGCGGCTATTACCGCACGTCCGAGGGC
>Ga0247825_10003215_pt1 | contig 10782 bp, 10 predicted proteins | sample 13C_Vanillin_Day_FD_194413 | JGI IMG/M metagenome (GOLD analysis project Ga0247825, IMG submission 194413) | Soil microbial communities from agricultural site in Penn Yan, New York, United States - 13C_Vanillin_Day48 | ecosystem: Environmental > Terrestrial > Soil > Agricultural land | place... | reverse complement strand
CGAAGCCGACGCGCGGCTCCAGGCCCTCGAGCTTGCGCACCTCCGCGTCGGAGCGCTCGAAGATCGCTTCGCAGCCCGATAGCTCGGTCAAGGAATCCAGGATCACGTCCCGCCATTGCTCCACCCCGGCGGCGAGGAACTGCGCCACCAGCACGTCGGCGTAACGGTCGACCACCAGGCCCGGCAGGCCGTCGGATTCGCCGTTGACCAGCCGCAGGGCGTTGGTGTGCTTCGCCGCCGGCAGGGCTTCGCGCAGGGCGAGCGCCTTCTGCACCCGGTTGCGGAAGAAAGCCGCGTCGACCTGCTCGGCGGGATCGAAGGTCCACGCGCGCGCACGGATCTGCGACTTCGGGCTGTACGCGGCCAGCGCGATCACCTTGCCCGCCGCGCTGCGCACTTCGAGCGTCTCGCCGGGCTTGCCGCTCGCCTTCTCCACCGCGCCCGAGAAGATCCAGGGGTGGCGTCGAAGGAGCGACTTCTCGCGCCCCTTCTTCAAGATGAGCGGATTCATTTCTTCTTTGCGCGCGGATGCGCGGCGTCGTAGACCTTGGCCAGCGCCTGGAAGTCGAGGTGGGTATAGACCTGCGTGGTGGAGATGCTGGCATGGCCGAGCAGTTCCTGCACCGCGCGCAGGTCCTGCGAGGACTGCAGCACGTGCGTGGCGAACGAGTGGCGCAGCATGTGCGGATGGACGTGCTCGTTCAACCCGCGGCTGCGCGCCCAGGCGCCGAGCCGGGTCGCCACCGTGCCGGGCGCGATGCGGCGGCCGCGCGCGCCGACGAACAGCGCCTTCTCCTGCGGCGCGGCAAGCTGCGCGCGCACCTGAGTCCAGGCCTTCAGCGCCTCGCGCGCCCTGGCGCCCACCGGAACGGTGCGCGTCTTCGAGCCCTTGCCGGTCACCGTGACCTCGCCCTGCGCCGGATTGTCGGCGAGATCGAGCGCGACCAGCTCGCCCACGCGCAGCCCCGATGAATAGAGCAGCTCGAACATCGCCGCATCGCGCAGGGCAGCCGGTGACGATCCATTCTCCCCTTCGAGGAGTCTCTGAGCCGCTTCCACTGACAGGGCCTTGGGGAGAGGACGTGCCGCCTTCGGCGCGCGGATGCCGAGTACCGGGTTGGCCGGCCAGCCCTTGTGGCGCGCGAGCCAGCGGAACCAGCCGCGCCAGGCCGACAGGGTGAGCGCGAGCGAGCGCGGCGCGAGCCCTTTGGCGTGCAGCATGGCGACGTAACGGCGCACCTGCGCCGGCTCGAGCGCCTTCAGATCGTGCTCGCCGTGCAGCTTGAGCAGCAGCTCGATCGCGTGCGAGTAGTTATCGAGCGTCGCAGCCGCCAGCCGGCGCTGGTGCTCGAGCGCCTCGAGGTATTCGGAAGCTAGAGCCGGGCCGTGACTCCGGCTGCGCATAGCTCGCCGATGCGGCGAAGGTACAAAGTTCCCATCTCGGGGAAGAAGCGCTTCGGATCCTCGCTGCCGAGCGCGAGCAGGCCGAACACCGCGGTCTGGCCGAGCGGCACCAGCGCCAGCGAGCGCAGCTGCCCGCCGGCCTCGCCGAACCAGGGCACGAACGGGTTGCCGTTCGCCGGCCCGCATTGCGGAGCGCCCATGGTGGCGGCGTGCTGCTTCTGCGCCTCGTCCACCGCCCTGGCTTCGTCGAAGTCCGCCGGCACGCTTTTGCCCCAGACGCGCAGCGCCACGTGCGGCACCGCGAAATCCTCGCGCAGGTGGAAGTAGAGCGCCGAGGCGAGCGACGGAAAATCGCGCGCGCCGGTGAGCGCCACCGAGAGGCGATGCACCTTCTCGCTGATGGCGTCGTTTTCTTCGCCGAACTGCAGCAGCTCGCCCAGCCTGCCCTCGGTCGACTTCAGCTTCTCACGCAGCGCCACGGTCTGGCGCTCGGCGAGCGGGATGGCGCGCCCGCCGTAGGGATGCGGCACGCTGATGGTTTCGAGAAGCTCGGGATGCTGGTCGAAGAACTGCGGGTGGGTGCGCAGGAAGCGGGCGATGTCGTCGGCGTTCATTCGGGCTCTTGTTATACCTCGATCGTACCTTCGAAGACGGTGACGGCCGGGCCTTTCATCGACACCGGATTGTCGCCGCCCGCCCAAGCGATGGTCAACGTGCCGCCGCGCGTGTCGACCTGCACCGGCGAGTCGAGCAGGCCGCGCGTGATGCCGGCGACCGCCGCGGCGCAAGCGCCGGTGCCGCAGGACAGCGTCTCGCCGGCGCCGCGCTCCCAGACGCGCAAGGCGATGTGCTGGCGGCCGAGCACCTGCATATAGCCCGCGTTCACCCGGTTGGGAAAGCGCGGATGCACTTCCAGCATCGGACCCTGCGTGGTCACCGGCGCGCTCGCCACGTCGGGCACCACCTGCACCGCGTGCGGGTTGCCGATCGACAGGATGCTCGCTTCGATCTGGCGGCCGTGCACGTTCAGCTTCTCGAGCGACGGCTTGGACGGCTTGCCCATGTCGACCGTCACCTCGCCGTCGGCTTCGAGCCGCGGGCGGATGGTGCCGCCGAGGGTCTGCACCTGGAGCTCGGGCTTCCTGGTCAGCCCGCGCGCGTGCACGAACTTCACGAAGCAGCGCGCGCCGTTGCCGCATTGCTCGACCTCGCCGCCGTCGGCGTTGAAGATCCGGTAGCGGAAGTCCGCGGCGCCGTCGTCCGGCTTCTGCACCACCAGGATCTGGTCGCAGCCCACGCCGCGATGGCGGTCGGCGAGTTTTTTCAGTTGAGCGGAATCAAGCGTGAAGGCCTCGCGCGTGAAGTCCAGAACGACAAAATCGTTGCCCGCGCCATGCATCTTGGTGAACGCGAGCTTCACGCGGCCTTGCGGACGCAGGCGGCAATGCGGTCGATCGAGGCGTCGTCGAGCAGCGGGTTGATCGGCAGGGACAGTACCGTCTTCGAGACCTTCTCCGACACCGGGAGGGAGACGCCCTTGGCAATGCCTGCGTAGGCGGGTTGCTGGTGCAGCGGCATCGGGTAGAACACCGAGCTCGCTATGCCTTCCTTGCCGAGCGCTTCGCGGATCGCGTCGCGCTTCTCGCTGCGGATGGTGAACTGGTGATAGACGTGCGTGCCGCGCCCGTGCTCCGCCGGCAGCGTGACCCTGGCGCCGGCCAGCTTCTCGCGATAGCGCTGCGCCACCTTGCGCCGCGCCGCGTTGAAGCCGTCCAGGTGCCTGAGCTTCACGCGCAGCACCGCGGCCTGCAGCTCGTCCAGGCGGCTGTTCCAGCCCACGCGCTCGTGCAAATAGGTCTGCCGGCTGCCGTGATGGCGCAGCATGCGCAGCGTCTTCGCGTGCTCCTCGGTTTTCGCCGTGATCAGGCCCGCGTCGCCGGCCGCGGCCAGGTTCTTGGTGGGGTAGAACGAGAAGCCGCCGAAATCGCCCCAGCTCCCCGCGCGCTTGCCCTGGTAATCGGCGCCGATGCACTGCGCGCAGTCCTCGACCAGAAGCAGCTTCCTTTCTTTGCAAATCCGTTCGATTTCATCCAGGTTGGCGCATTGGCCGAACAGGTGGACCGCGATCACGGCTTTGGTTTTCTTGCCGATGGATTTTTTCAGCGAAACCGGGTCCAGATTGAAGGTGCCCTCTTCCACGTCGGCGAAAACCGGGGTTGCACCGGTATACGACACGGCTTCTCCCGTGGCGAAGAAGGTGAAGCCCGGGATCACCACCTCGTCGCCTGGCCCGATGCCGGCGGCCACCAGCGGCAGATGCAGGGCGTCGGTGCCCGAGTTGCAGCCCACCGCGTGCGCGGCGCCGACGAACTGGCAGATCTCGCGCTCGAGCGCCTCGCCCTCGGGCCCGAGCACGAAGCGCCCGGAGCCGAACACGCGCGCCACGGCGGCGTCGATCTCGTTCTTGAGCGAGGCGTATTCGCCCGCCGGGTCCACCATGTTGATCGGCTTGTGGGTGGGTTGATTCACGTTCCGAATCTCGCCAGGCGCTCTCGCACCAGGCGTCCGATTTCCAGCGCGAGCTTGAGCACGCGGCGTCCCTCCGTGCCGTCGACGGCCACAGGTCCATTTTCCTTGATGGCGAGAACGAAGCTTTCGGCTTGCGCCGCCAGCGCGTCGCCGCCGGCGTGCGTTTCCTCGGTTTCCCTGATCTCGCCGCCCTCCTGCCTCACGTAGCGCAGCTTGCCCGCCTGCAGATCGGCCGAGGCATAGAGCCCGGGCTCGAACACGCGGAACTTGCGCACGATCGCCTGGCTCACGCGGCTCGCGGAGAGGTCGGCGATGCAGCCGTTCACGAACTCGATGCGCGCGCTGGCGATGTCGATGTCGTTGGTGAGCACGCGGAAGCCGCAGGCGCTGACCCCGCTCACCTCGCTGCGCGCGAGCGACAGCGCGAGATCGAGGTCGTGGATCATGAGGTCGAGGATCACGTCGACCTCGGCGCCGCGCTGCTTGAAGCCGGCGAGGCGCTCGGCGTCGATGTAGAGCGCCTTGTCCACGCGCTTGGCGAGCGCCTTGAAGGCCGTGCTGTAGCGCTGCACGTGCCCGACTTGCAGCACCGCTTTCTTCTTCGACGCGAGGCTCACCAGGTCATCGGCCTCGTCCAGCGTCGCCGCGAGCGGCTTCTCCACTAGCACGTGCAGGCCGCGCTCCAGGAATGCGCGCGCCACTTCATGGTGCAGGTTGGTGGGCACGGCAATGACCGCGGCCTCCACCTCGCCCAATACTTTCCGGAAATCCGAGATCGGAGCCCGTGCCGGATCGGGGTCGACCACGGCGACCTGCACGCCGGGCAGGCGCGCGAACTTCTCCGCGTGGAAGCGGCCCATGTGGCCTGCGCCGATCACCGCCACTCTCAATAGAACCTCGCTTCGCCCGGCGGGCGGGTCTTGAAGCGCTTGTGCAGCCAGAAATACTGCTCGGGCATCTCCAGGATACGTTCCTCGATGAAAGCCATCATGCGCCGCGCGTCGGCATGGTCGTCGCCGCTCGGAAAGTCCGACCACGGAGGATACAACCTTGCGCGGTAGCCGCCGCCACCCGGCAGGATGCGTGTCACGCACGGAACTACAGCCGCGCCCGTGGTGCGGGCGATATACGCCAGCCCGGTCACGGTCGCCGCCGGCACGCCGAAGAACGGCACGAACACCGAGCGCTTCGGGCCGAAGTCGAGATCCGGCAGGTAGTAATGGAGCATGCCGGAATTGATGATCTCGATGCTGCGCTTGATGCCCGCCTGGCGCGGGAACATCACGCCGCCGAAGCGGGTGCGGGCGTTGTAGAGCCGCGCCTCGAACACCGGGTCCTTCTGGCGCGAATACATCATCGAGATCGGCGCCTCGAGGCCGAGGCGCGCGAGCGCGGCCTCGAAGCCGACGAAGTGCGGCGAGAACACGATGGTCCTGGCGTGCCCCTTGAGGTGCTCCATGCCCTCCACCTGCACCAGCTCGCGGATACGCGCGGGCGACGACCACCACAGATTGCCCTGCTCGACGAAGGCGCGGGTGAATACGCGGAAGTGCGCGCGCGCCAGCTTCTCGCGCTCGTCGGCCGATTTTTCCGGGAAGCATTTCGCGAGGTTGATGCGCGTCACCCTGCGCCGCTCCGGGATCAGCCAGAAAAGGCTCGCGCCGATGCCGCTGCCGATCGCGGCCTGCACGCTCAGCGGCAGCAGGCGCACCAGCCACATGAAACCAAACACGATGCGCGTGATCACGTGGGCCTTGGTTTCGCGCCGCGCGGCGTCTTGTAGCGGTTGTAGCCCCAGAGATATTGACCAGGACACTCGCGCACCAGCGCTTCGAGCGCGCGGTTGATGCGTCGCGGTCCGCTTTCGCCGGGGAGCGCCTCGGGCAACGGCCGCAGCACGATGGCGTAGCCTGCGCCGCGCGGCAGGCGCCGCGCATAGGCGAGGAAGCAGGCGATGTCGGCGCGCGCGGCGAGCTTCGGCGCGAGCGTCGCGGTATAGGCGGGCCGGCCGAAGAAATCCGCCCAGTCGCCCTCGCCGACACCGGGCACCTGGTCCGGCAGGAAGCCGACCGCTTCGGCGCGCTTCAAGGCGGCGAACATCTCGCGCACGCCGGCGAAGTCGGCGGGCACCAGGCGCACGTCGCCGCGGCCGCGGCCCTCGCGCATCAGCGGCTCGAGCCAGCGCATCTTCGGCGCGCGATAAAGCACCGTGATCGGCACGTGCTTCGACGCGTACTGCGCCGCGACCTCGAAGCACCCCATGTGCGGCGTGAGGAAGAGCAGCGCCTTGCCCTTGTCGTGCTCCGCTTTCGCCGCTTCCATGCCGACCACGTCGCGCACCAGGCCCGCGACCTCGTCCTGCGGGCGCAGCCAGATCGCCGGCGTCTCGGTGAGCATCTGCCCGGCGGCGGCGATCGCCGCGCGCCGCGTCGGCGCATCGTGGTAGCCGCCGAGCGCGAGATTCGCCTTCAGGTTCCTGCGGTAGGTGGGGGAAATCCCATAGATCGCCCAGCCGAGGACGGTTCCCAACGCATGCAGCAAGGACAACGGAAGACCGGCGAGCAGCTTGAGGAGAATCCGGGGGAGGCGGCGCAAAGTTTTGGTATCCTTGCGGCCTTCCCTACTCGTAGAAGAAACGCAGGCGATGAGCGATTTTCTGTTTACCTCCGAATCGGTGTCCGAAGGCCATCCCGACAAGGTCGCCGATCAGATTTCGGATGCCGTGCTCGACGCGATTCTAAAGCAGGACAAGACCTCGCGCGTCGCGGCCGAAACCCTGGTCAAGGACAACCTGGTGGTGCTCGCCGGCGAGATCACGACCAACGCGCGCGTGAGCTACGACCAGGTCGCGCGCCAGACCATCCGCCGCATCGGCTACACCGATCCGAACATCGGCTTCGACGCCCAGACCTGCACCGTGCTCATCGCCTACGGGCAGCAATCGCCCGACATCGCGCAAGGCGTGGACGAGGGCAAGGGGCTCGATCTCGAGCAGGGCGCGGGCGACCAGGGCCTGATGTTCGGCTACGCTTGCGACGAGACCCCGAGCCTGATGCCGCTGCCGATCTATCTCTCGCACCGCCTGGTCGAGCGCCAGGCCGAGCTGCGCCGCAACGGCAAGCTGCCGTGGCTGCGGCCCGACGCGAAGTCGCAGGTCACCATCCGCTACGTCAACGGCAAGCCCGAATCGATCGACACCGTGGTGCTCTCCACACAGCACGCCAAGGGCGTCGAGCACCACCGCCTGAAGGAAGCGATCATCGAGGACTGCATCAAGCCGGTGCTGCCGAAGAACATGGTCAAGGGCAAGATCAATTACCTGGTCAACCCGACCGGCGCGTTCGAGATCGGCGGGCCGAAGGGCGACTGCGGCGTCACCGGCCGCAAGATCATCGTCGACACCTACGGCGGCTCGGCGCCGCACGGCGGCGGCGCGTTCTCGGGCAAGGATCCGTCGAAGGTCGATCGTTCGGCCGCGTACGCCGCGCGCTACGTGGCGAAGAACATCGTCGCCGCCGGCCTCGCTTCCAAGTGCCTGGTGCAGGTCTCGTACGCGATCGGCGTCGCGCGCCCGACCAGCGTCATGGTCACCACCCACGGCACCGGCAAGATGTCGGACGACGCGCTGTCCGCGCTGGTGCTGAAGCATTTCGACCTGCGGCCGAAGGGCATCATCCAGATGCTCGACCTGCTGCGGCCGATCTACGAGAAGACCGCGGCCTACGGCCACTTCGGCCGCGAAGATCCCGACTTCACCTGGGAAGCGACCGACAAGGCGCTTGCACTGAAGCAAGCGGCTTAAAGCTTCAGATTTAGTACTTCCTTGACCGGCGTCGCGTGCTCGCGCATCAGCGCTTCGGCACGCGCGCCTTCGCGGTTCTCCAAAGCCTGCACGATGGCGTGATGCTGCCGGTGCGCGTAGTTCAGCACCGGCAGTAGCTGCGCCGAGTCGCGGCTGAAGGCGACCGCGCTGGCAGACGCGAACGGCACGTGGTCGTTGCGCGCCAGCGCGTCGGCGATGATGCGGCTGCCCGCGCCCTCGACGATCAGCGCGTGGAAGCGGCCGTTCATCTCGCTGTAGCGCTGCTCGTCCGCGCTTTCGAAGCGCCGCCTGGCGAGGATCGCGTCGCCCTCGGCCAGGCACTCGCGCAAAGTGCGCAGCAATTCCGGGGTAGGCCCACGCTCGGCAATCCGCCGCGCGGCCAGGCCCTCGAGCAGCCCACGCGTTTCGATCGCGTCGAGCACGTCCTGCGGGCTGAAGGAGCGCACCACGTAGCCGCGGCGTCCCGCCGCCGATAGCAACCCCTCGCGCGCGAGCGCCGGCAGCGCCTGCCGGATCGGCGTGCGCGACACGCCCAGGCGCTCGGCCAGCGCCACCTCTCCGAGCCGTTCGCCGGGCGGCAGCTCACCTCGCAGGATCATTTCGCGCAGCCGCAGTGCGACGTTTTTGTATCCAATCACGTGGGTTTCGGCCCAATGATCCGCTTCAGAGGGGCTGGATTGGATCCAATCATTGCGCTACATTAGCCCTCCCCATCGGAGGAGGCAAACCCATGCGCAACCTCGAGGAAGTCCTCAAGGCGGCAGGCAATCCCGTCGACATGCTGCGCAACTCGCAGATCGGCGCCTACGTCTATCCGGTCGTGCCGTCCGAGTTCTCCAACTGGCGCGACGAGCAGGCCGCGTGGCAGAAGAGCGCGGTGCTGTTCGACCAGTCGCACCACATGGTCGAGCAGTACGTGCAGGGCCCCGACACGCTCAAGCTGTTCACCCATCTCGGCATGAACAGCTTCGCCAACTTCCCGGTGAACCGCGCCAAGCAGCTCGCGCCGTGCAATTACGACGGCTACGTGATCGGCGACGGCATCCTGTTCCACCTGGAAGAGAACCACATGGTGTTCGTCGGCCGCGCGCCGGCCGCGAGCTGGATCCAGTTCCACGCCGAGACCGGCGGCTTCAACGTGAAGACGCGCAAGGACGACCGCTCGCCGGGCAACACCAAGGGCCTGGCGATCAACCGCACCAACTACCGCTTCCAGATCCAGGGACCGAACGCCTGGAAGGTGATCGAGAAGCTGAACGGCGGGCCGCTGCCCGAGCTGAAGTTCTTCCACATGGGCACGATGAAGCTCGCCGGCCGCACGGTACGCACGCTGCGCCACGGCATGGCCGGCGCGCCCGGGCTCGAGATCTGGGGCCCGTACGCCGAGCGCGAGGAGATCCGCGCCGCGATCGTCGCCGCGGGCAAGGAATTCGGGCTGAAGGAAGTCGGCGCGCGCGCCTACGCCACCAACACCTGCGAGTCCGGCTGGATCCCTTCGCCGCTGCCCGCGGTCTACACCGGCGAGAAGATGAAGAAGTACCGCGAGTGGCTGCCGGCTTCGAGCTACGAAGCGACCGGCTCGATCGGCGGCAGCTTCGTCTCCAAGAACATCGAGGACTACTACGTCACGCCGTACGAGATGGGCTACGGCCCGTTCATCAAGTTCGACCACGACTTCATCGGCAAGGAAGCGCTGCAGAAAATGGCCGGCAAGCCGCACCGCCGCAAGGTGACGCTGGCGTGGAATCCGGACGACGTGATGAAGGTGTGGCGCTCGATGCTCGAGCAGGGCGATCCCTACAAGTACATCGACCTGCCGCTGTCGAACTACACCTCGGCCTCGTACGACCGGCTCACGCACCAGGGCAAGACCGTCGGTCTCAACATGTTCAGCGGCTACAGCTACAACGAGCGCTCGATGCTGTCGCTCGGCATCGTCGATCCCGACATCCAGCTCGGCAACGAGGTCAAGCTGCTCTGGGGCGAGGAAGGCGGCGGCTCGAAGAAGCCCACCGTCGAGCGCCACAAGCAGCTCGAGATCCGCGCCATCGTCAGCCCGGCGCCGTATGCGAAGCAGGCGCGCACCTCGTATGCCGAGGGATGGCGTACTAAAGTAACGGCATAGCCATGCCCGCCCCGTTCCGCGCCGACCACGTCGGCAGCCTGCTGCGCCCGCACGAGCTGCACGAGATGCGCGAGCAGGTGCGCATGGGCAAGGCCGATGCGGCCAAGCTGAAGCAAGCCGAGGACCGGCTGATCCGCGAGGTGGTGAAGCTGCAGGAGGACCTCGGCCTGCCGTCGATCACCGACGGCGAGTTCCGCCGCGACTGGTGGCACATCGACTTCATCGCCGGGTTCGACGGCATCGAGCTGCAGCGCGAGGGCGACTCGTACCACGGCGTGCAGTTCAAGGGCGTCGAGGCGACGCCGCCGACCATGTTCGTCAAGCGGAAGCTGCGCCGCACGAAGCCCAGCATGGTTCCCCATTTCGAATTTCTCAAGAAAATAACCACCCGAGGCGTTCCGAAATTCACCATGCCCTCGCCGGCGATGCTGCACGCGCGCGGCGACCGCGCGTCGATCAAGAAGACCTATCCCGACCAGGCCGAGTTCTGGGCCGACCTGACGAAGTGCTATCGCGAGGAGATCGCCGATCTGTACCAGGCCGGCTGCCGCTACCTGCAGATCGACGACACCACCATCGCCATGTTCGGCGACCCGAAGGTGCAGGAGACCTTCCGCAAGCTCGGCGACGATCCGAAGAAGGACGTGGCGCTCTACGCCCAGGCGGTGAACGACGCGATCCGCGACGTGCCCGACGACATGACGGTGGCGATCCACACCTGCCGCGGCAACTTCCGCAGCACCTGGCTCGCGAAGGGCGGCTACGACTACGTGGCCGAGACCGCGTTCTCGACCATCGACGTCGACGGCTTCTTCCTCGAGTACGACGACGAGCGCTCGGGCGGCTTCGAGCCGCTGCGTCACATCCCGAAGAGCAAGCGCGTGGTGCTCGGCCTGGTGAG
>Ga0247825_10003213_pt1 | contig 10785 bp, 5 predicted proteins | sample 13C_Vanillin_Day_FD_194413 | JGI IMG/M metagenome (GOLD analysis project Ga0247825, IMG submission 194413) | Soil microbial communities from agricultural site in Penn Yan, New York, United States - 13C_Vanillin_Day48 | ecosystem: Environmental > Terrestrial > Soil > Agricultural land | place... | reverse complement strand
ATCGCACCCTGATCCTGATGCGCCACGGCAAGTCGGCGTACCCGGAGGGGGTCGCGGATCACGAGCGGCCGTTGGCGCCGCGCGGACGGAAGCAGGCGGGTCTGGCCGGTGAGTGGCTGCGGTCGACGCAGCCGCCGATCGACGCCGTGCTGTGTTCGACCGCTCGCCGCACCCGGGAAACGCTGGAGGCGACCCGGGTCGGCGCTCCCGCCCGGTTCGCCGACGAGTTGTACGGCGCGTACCCGTCCGAGGTGCTCATGGAGATCGTGCGGGTCGAGCCGTCGGTGCGCACGCTGCTCGTGGTCGGACATGTTCCCGGCATGCCGTCGACGGCACTGGATCTGGCGGGCAACCCCGACACCGGGGAAGCCGACCTGATGCGGGAGAAGTTCCCGACGTCCGCGCTCGCGGTCCTCACGGTGCCGTGCGACTGGGACGAACTCACGTCGAGTGCGGCGTCACTCGCCGCGTTCCACGTCCCGCGGTAGGGGCCTCAGAACAGCTTCCGGCCGACGACGGCGACGACACCCAGAATCAGGACCAGCACGAGGGCCGACCAGAATCCGAACAGCCACCAGACCACCCCGAAGACGACCAGTGCCGGTGCCACGGTGATGAGTGCGATCGTGGGGCTTTCCCGCAGCACTTCGAGTGCCGACTCCGTCTTGACGCGATCGATCTTCTTCTCGGACATCTCGTCTCCGTTCAGCGAACCACGCATATCGGACAGGTGTGGTCGAGGATAGTCTTCACGGGACGAGAACCAGCTCGAGCGAGGGCAGACCAGCGGCGAGGGAGATGGGAAACCGCAGTGACCACCCGACAGGAGAAGGCCGCCCAGACGCGCCGGGACTTACTCGACGCAGCCAGAGTGGTCTTCGAACGCAAGGGTTACCTGAACGCCACCATCACCGACATCACGACCGAGGCCGGCAAGGCGGCGGGTTCGTTCTACAACCATTTCGATGGCAAGGAAGCGCTGCTCCTCGCGCTCGCGGACGACATCGGCGACGACGCGGATGCACTCGTCACCACCTCCCCCGACGATCTGCGGAACCTCGGTCCGCATCTCGCCGTGTTCTGGCAACTGCAGTCGCGGCATCGCACCGTGATGGCCGCGCTCCGCGACGCAGCCCTCGTCGATCCCGAGTTCGCGCAGCGGATGCACGACTTCGGGATCGAGCAGATGAAGCCGTGGGCCGAACTCCTCACGACACTCTCCGCGGACGGCGCACACCTCCCTGCGAGCCCCGACGTCAGTGCCCAGTTGCTCGCCGCGGTGGCGACCGTCTTCGTCGGCCTGTGGGACGGCGACGACGATGCGGGCATCGCCGCACTCACCCGGTTCGTCGAGCGCGGGCTCCTCGGCTAACTGCCCGGGAACGTCACGACATCGAGGTACAGCGGCATCTCGTCGGTGCGCGATCCGGTCTGCGTTCCCGCCTCGTCGACCACCGGGGCGCCGGCGGTCGCAGCAGCTTCGAGGCTCTCCCCCGTCACCCGCCCGTCGAGGTCGAAGTTCTCGAACTCGAACGGAATGCCGTTCGACGCCAGGTAGTCCGGCCCGTCCATCAGATGGAAGTGCAGATGCGGTGCGTCGGTGTTACCGCTGTTGCCCAGCAACCCGAGCTGGTCGCCCGCCCGCAGGTCCTGGCCGACGCTGATGTCGTCCACGCTGCCGGGCTGCAGGTGCGCGTAGAACGCGTACCGCCCGTTCCCGATGTCCTGGACGACGTGGTTTCCGCCGTACTGGTCGAGGGGCAGTCCTTGCGGACTGGCACCCGGAACCTGTTCGGACAGGTCGCCCACGACGGCGATCACCTTGCCGTCCGACACCGCACGGACCGGTGCGCCGTAGTACTCGTAGCTCGACAGCTGAGTCTTGTCGCCGACGTAGATGCGTCCCTGCTCGTCGAGTTGGACGAAGTCGATCGCGAAGCGCTCGGCCGTGAGCATCCGCCCGTTGATCGGCAGCACGGCCGCGCGGTGGGACGTGACCGTGCAGCAGCCGGTGCCGTCGAGCCACCGCGGACCGTCGAGGGGAGCGCGGATCCGGACGGCGTCGCGGGTGTCGACTTCGGTGTCCGCCACGTTCTCGGCGAGCTGCGACGGCACGAGTGACGTCGCCTGCGGAAAGTTGACGTTCACGACGTGGCCGAGACTGGTGGGCACGTCGTCGGGACTGTTCAGTGTCGCGTCGATCCACACCAGCCCCTGCTGTCCGGGGGCGAGGACGGTGCCGGTCTTCGGGCCTCCGCCGAGTGCCTGGAACCAGGGCGTCAGCGCATCGCCGCTCAAATCCACCAGCGTGCGGCCGTCGCCCTTCACCTGCAGCGACGTGATCGTCGCCGGCTGCGAACCGGTGTTCGTCAGCCGCAGTTCGTAGACCAGGTGCACGCGACCGTCGCTGCCCGTCACCGGGATCGGTGCGGCCACCACATCCGCGACCACCGGAGTGAGCACGGCGGGACCGGCGGACGCGGCAGGCGCCGCCGACGACGTCGCCTCGCTCTGCTGGGTGTCCGAGGCCGTGCAGGAGGTCGCGGCCCCCACGACGACGGCGAGTAGGAGCGCGATGGCGAACCTCGACCGGGCCATCATCCGACGCTAGCAACGGCGAACACCCGGCGACAAGGCATGCAAACAGATGAAGGCCCCACCCCCGAAGAGAGAGGGGTGGGGCCTTCGTCCTTGGTGAGTGCCCGGCGAGTCCTGGGACTCGTCAACCGCTCACGGGCGCGGAGCGCCTACCGGTAATCGTTGCTGAAACCGTAATCGTCCAGCGGCACCGCGGCACCGGTGTTCTGGCCGAAGCCGTCCGGGCTGTAGTACTGGTCGTCGTAGGACGGAACCGCGTACGCAGCAGCGCGAGCTTCTTCGGTCGGCTGAACCTGGATGTTGCGGTAACGGTTGATACCGGTACCGGCGGGGATCAGCTTTCCGATGATCACGTTTTCCTTCAGACCGATCAGCTTGTCCGAGCGGCAGTTGATCGCCGCATCGGTCAGCACGCGAGTGGTCTCCTGGAACGACGCCGCGGACAGCCACGAGTCGGTCGCCAGCGATGCCTTGGTGATACCCATCAGCACCGGACGTCCGGCTGCCGGCTCGCCACCCTCGGCGACGACACGGCGGTTGGCCGCTTCGAAGTCCGCACGCTCGGTCAGCGAACCGGGCAGGAACTCCGTGGCGCCCGAGTCGATGATCGTCACGCGACGCAGCATCTGGCGCACGATGACCTCGATGTGCTTGTCGTGGATCGACACACCCTGGCTCCGGTACACCTCCTGGACCTCGTTGACGAGGTGGATCTGCACCTGACGGGGGCCCATGACACGCAGCACCTCGTGCGGATCGGCAGCACCTTCCATGAGCTGCTGACCGACCTCGACGTGGTCACCGTCGGCCAGAAGGCGTTCGGTGCCGTCGTCGTGCTTGAAGACACGCAGACGCTGACGCTTCGAGAGCTTGTCGTAGACAACCTCTTCGCCACCGTCGTCCGGGACGATGGTGATCTTGTAGAAGCGGTCGCCGTCCTCGAGCTGCACGCGGCCACTGACGTCGGCGATCGGGGCCTTGCCCTTGGGGACGCGGGCCTCGAACAGCTCCTGAACACGCGGCAGACCACCGGTGATGTCGTCTCCGGCGACACCACCCTGGTGGAACGTACGCATGGTCAGCTGGGTACCGGGCTCACCGATGGACTGTGCGGCGACGATACCGACGGCCTCACCGATGTCGACGAGCTTGCCGGTGGCCATGGAGCGGCCGTAGCAAGTGGCGCAGACGCCGGTGCCGGTGGTGCAGGTGAGCACCGAGCGGACCTTGACCTGCGTGATGCCTGCTTCGAGCAGCGCGTCGATCGCCGGGTCGCCCAGGTCGTGTCCACGCTCGACGATGACGTTGCCGTTCTCGTCGACCGCGTCGGCGGCCAGGGTGCGGGCGTACGTGCTCGTCTCCACGTGAGCGTCGCGGATCAGCGTGCCGTCGGCCTGCTTCTCGGCGATCGTGGTGACGATGCCGCGCTCGGTTCCACAGTCGACCTCGCGGACGATGACGTCCTGCGAGACGTCCACCAGACGACGGGTCAGGTAACCCGAGTCGGCGGTGCGGAGCGCGGTGTCGGCCAGACCCTTACGGGCACCGTGCGTGTTGATGAAGTACTCGAGAACGGTCAGGCCTTCCTTGAAGGAAGACTTGATCGGACGCGGGATGAACTCACCCTTCGGGTTGGTCACCAGACCCTTCATACCGGCGAGCGAACGAACCTGAGTCATGTTGCCGGCGGCGCCGGACTTCACGATCATCGGGATCGGGTTGTCGTCGGGGAAGTGGGCCTCCATGGCCTTACCGACCTCGTCGGTGGCCTCGGACCAGATCTTGACCAGGGCGCTGTTGCGCTCGGTCTTGTTCAGAGCACCACGCTGGTACTTCTTCTCGATCTGGTCGGCCTGAGCCTCGAAGGACTCCATGATCTGAGCCTTCTCCGGCGGCACGAGGACGTCGGAGATCGAGACCGTGACACCCGAACGCGTGGCCCAGTAGAAACCGGCGTCCTTCAGCTTGTCGACGGTCTGCGCGACCACGATCATGGGGTAGCGCTCGGCGAGATCGTTGATGATCGTCGCCTGACGCTTCTTCGGCATCTGCTCGTTGACGAACGGGTAGTCCGCGGGCAGCAGCTCGTTGAAGAGCACGCGACCCAGCGTCGTCTCCGCGGTCCAGCCGTCACCGTAGTTCCAGCCTTCGGGGAACAGCTCCGACTCGATGTCGCGGGGCGGGCGCTGCTGCGTGAGCCGCACCTTGATCTTCGCCTGCACGACGAGCGCGCCACGATCGACGGCCATCTGAGCCTCGGCAGGCGAGGAGTACACGCCCTGCTCCGCCTCTTCGCTGGTCGACGCTTCGAGCTCGCCGATCGCACCCTCGTCCAACCGGGTCAGGTGGTACAGACCGGTGACCATGTCCAGACGGGGCATGGCGAGCGGTCGACCCGACGCGGGCGACAGGATGTTGTTCGACGACAGCATCAGGATGCGAGCCTCGGCCTGCGCCTCCGCGGACAGCGGAAGGTGCACGGCCATCTGGTCACCGTCGAAGTCGGCGTTGAAGGCCTCACACACCAGCGGGTGGAGCTGAATGGCCTTACCCTCGACCAGCTGCGGCTCGAAGGCCTGGATGCCCAGGCGGTGCAGCGTCGGTGCACGGTTCAGCAGCACGGGGTGCTCGGCGATGACCTCTTCGAGGACGTCCCACACCTGTGCGCGCTGACGTTCCACCATGCGCTTGGCGGACTTGATGTTCTGCGCGTGGTTCAGGTCGACCAGGCGCTTCATCACGAACGGCTTGAACAGCTCGAGAGCCATCAGCTTCGGCAGACCGCACTGGTGCAGCTTGAGCTGCGGGCCGACGACGATGACGGAACGACCCGAGTAGTCGACGCGCTTACCGAGCAGGTTCTGACGGAAACGACCCTGCTTGCCCTTGAGCAGGTCGCTCAGGGACTTCAGCGGACGGTTACCGGGACCCGTGACGGGACGGCCACGACGGCCGTTGTCGAACAGCGCGTCCACGGACTCCTGCAGCATCCGCTTCTCGTTGTTGACGATGATCTCGGGGGCACCGAGGTCGATCAGTCGCTTGAGGCGGTTGTTGCGGTTGATCACGCGGCGGTACAGGTCGTTCAGGTCGGAGGTGGCGAAGCGGCCACCGTCGAGCTGAACCATCGGGCGCAGCTCCGGCGGGATCACCGGGACGGCGTTCAGAACCATGCCCATGGGCGAGTTCTGGTTGACCTGGAAGGCTGCGACGACCTTGAGACGCTTCAGTGCGCGGAGCTTCTTCTGCCCCTTGCCGCTGCGGATGGTCTCGCGGAGGTTCTCGGCCTCGGCGTCGATGTCGAAGCTCTCCATGAGCTTCTGGATCGACTCGGCACCCATGGCGCCCGTGAAGTACTCGCCGTAGCGGTCGACGAGTTCGCGGTACAGCAGTTCGTCGACGATGAGCTGCTTGACGCTGAGCTTGGTGAACGTGGTCCAGATCTCGTCGAGACGATCCAGCTCGCGCTGCGCGCGGTCACGGAGCTGACGCATTTCGCGCTCGCCGCCGTCCTTGACCTTGCGGCGGACGTCGGACTTGGCGCCCTCTGCCTCCAGCTCGGCGATGTCGGCTTCGAGCTTCTGAGCGCGGGCCTCGAGGTCGGCGTCACGCTGATCCGCGACGGACTTCTTCTCGACCTGCATCTCGGCTTCGAGAGTGGACAGCTCGTTGTGACGCAGTTCCTCGTCGACACCGACGATGACGTACGCGGCGAAGTAGATGATCTTCTCGAGATCCTTCGGCGCCAGGTCGAGCAGGTAGCCGAGACGGCTGGGCACGCCCTTGAAGTACCAGATGTGCGTGACCGGGGCGGCCAGTTCGATGTGGCCCATACGCTCACGCCGAACCTTGGCGCGGGTCACCTCGACGCCGCAGCGCTCACAAATGATGCCCTTGAAGCGGACACGCTTGTACTTACCGCAGTAGCACTCCCAGTCCCGGGTGGGGCCGAAGATCTTCTCGCAGAAGAGGCCGTCCTTCTCGGGCTTGAGGGTGCGGTAGTTGATGGTCTCCGGCTTCTTGACCTCGCCGTAGGACCAATTGCGGATGTCCTCTGCACTGGCGAGGCCAATGCGGAGTTCATCGAAGAAGTTGACGTCGAGCACGTAACTTCCTTTCCCCAGAGGGATTGTGGATCAACGGTCACCCGCCGATACCTGACTGCCAATTCAAATGTGAACTACGCCCCCGGATCCTGATTTCTCAGGACCCGGGGACCGAAACCTAGTTCGCGAGGTCGTCGACCGTCGCCGCTTCGTTCCGGGACAAGTTGATGCCCAGGTTCGCTGCGGCCCGCTCCAGGTCCTCGTCGTCGCCGTCGGCCATCGCGATGGCCGCGCCGTCCGAGGACAGCACCTCCACGTTGAGGCAGAGCGACTGGAGCTCCTTCAGGAGCACCTTGAACGACTCGGGGATGCCCGGCTCGGGGATGTTCTCGCCCTTGACGATGGCCTCGTACACCTTGACTCGACCCACCACGTCGTCCGACTTGATGGTGAGCAGCTCCTGCAGCGTGTATGCCGCGCCGTAGGCCTGCATCGCCCAGCACTCCATCTCACCGAAGCGCTGGCCACCGAACTGGGCCTTACCGCCGAGCGGCTGCTGGGTGATCATCGAGTACGGACCGGTCGAACGAGCGTGGATCTTGTCGTCGACCAGGTGGTGCAGCTTGATGATGTACATGTAGCCGACCGAGACCGGGTACGGGAACGGCTCGCCGGAACGGCCGTCGAACAACGTGGCCTTTCCGTCGGACGCGACCATGACCTCGCCGTCGCGGTTCGGCAGCGTCGAACCGAGGAGACCGGTGAGCTCGTCTTCCTTGGCGCCGTCGAACACCGGGGTAGCGATGTTGGAGTCGGCAGGTGCAGACAGCATCTCCTCCGGCAGCTGCTCCGCCCAATCGGGACGGGAGCCGTCGCCGGCGATCTGAACGTTCCAGCCGGTCTTGCCGATCCACCCGAGGTGGGTCTCCAAGATCTGACCGATGTTCATACGACGCGGAACACCGTGGGTGTTCAGAATGATGTCGACCGGAGTGCCGTCGGGCAGGAACGGCATGTCCTCCTGCGGGAGGATCTTGCCGATGACGCCCTTGTTGCCGTGGCGGCCGGCGAGCTTGTCGCCGTCCTGGATCTTGCGCTTCTGTGCCACGTAGACGCGGACCAGCTCGTTGACACCGGGGGGCAGATCGTCGTCGTCGTCGCGCGAGAACACGCGAATGCCGATGACCTTGCCGGTCTCACCGTGGGGAACCTTCAGCGACGTGTCGCGAACCTCGCGAGCCTTCTCACCGAAGATGGCGCGCAGCAGGCGCTCCTCGGGGGTCAGCTCGGTCTCGCCCTTCGGCGTGACCTTTCCGACCAGCACGTCACCGTCACGAACCTCGGCACCGATACGGATGATGCCGCGCTCGTCGAGGTCGGCGAGGACCTCGTCGGAGACGTTCGGGATGTCGCGAGTGATCTCCTCGGCACCGAGCTTGGTGTCGCGGGCATCGATCTCGTGCTCCTCGATGTGGATCGAGGTCAGGACGTCCTCTTCCACGAGGCGCTGCGACAGAATGATCGCGTCCTCGTAGTTGTGGCCTTCCCACGGCATGATCGCGACGAGCAGGTTCTTGCCGAGCGCCATCTCACCGTTCTCGGTGCAGGGGCCGTCGGCGAGGACCTGTCCGAACTCGACACGCTGTCCCTCGTCCACGATCGGACGCTGGTTGGCGCAGGTGCCCTGGTTCGAACGCGCGAACTTGCGCATCCGGTAGGTCTTGCGGCTTCCGTCGTCGGCCATGACCGTGACGTAGTCGGCGGAGACCTCTTCCACGACACCGGTCTTCTCGGTGACGATGACGTCGCCCGCGTCGACGGCGGCACGCAGTTCCATGCCGGTACCGACCAGCGGAGCCTCGCTGCGAACGAGGGGCACCGCCTGACGCTGCATGTTCGCACCCATCAGGGCACGGTTGGCGTCGTCGTGCTCGAGGAACGGAATCATCGCGGTCGCGACGGACACCATCTGTCGCGGCGAGACGTCCATGTAGTCGATCTCGGCGGACGAGACGAACTCGACCTCGCCACCCTTACGACGGACCAGAATGCGATCGTCCGTGAAGTGACCGTTGGCGTCGAGGGCCGAGTTGGCCTGGGCGACGACGTGGCGGTCCTCTTCGTCCGCGGTCAGGTAGTCGACCTGGTCGGTGACCTGGCCGTTCTCGACCTTGCGGTACGGCGTCTCGATGAAGCCGAACGGGTTGACCCGTGCGTACACCGACAGCGAACCGATCAGACCGATGTTCGGACCCTCAGGGGTCTCGATCGGGCACATGCGGCCGTAGTGCGACGGGTGAACGTCTCGCACCTCGAGGCCGGCGCGTTCACGGGACAGACCACCGGGGCCGAGGGCGGACAGACGACGCTTGTGCGTCAGCCCCGACAGCGGGTTGTTCTGGTCCATGAACTGCGACAGCTGGGAGGTTCCGAAGAACTCCTTGATCGCAGCCACGACGGGCCGGATGTTGATCAGCGTCTGCGGCGTGATCGCCTCGACGTCCTGGGTGGTCATGCGCTCACGAACCACTCGCTCCATGCGGGACAGGCCCACGCGGATCTGGTTCTGGATGAGCTCACCGACCGTGCGCAGACGACGGTTACCGAAGTGGTCGATGTCGTCGACCTCGACGGGCACCGCACTGCCGCCGGGGGCGGTCATCTCGGTGTCACCGGCGTGCAGGCGCACCAGGTACTCGATGGTGGCGACGATGTCTTCCTCGGTGAGGGTCGACGCGACGATCGGCTGTCCGAGGTTCAGGCCCAGCTTCTTGTTGATCTTGTAGCGACCCACGCGAGCCAAGTCGTAGCGCTTGTCCTTGAAGAACAGGTTCTCCAGGAGCGTCTGCGCGCTCTCCTTGGTCGGCGGCTCGCCCGGACGCAGCTTGCGGTAGATGTCGAGCAGCGCCTCGTCGGTGCCGGCGGTGTTGTCCTTCTCGAGCGTCGCCATGAGGATCTCCGAGAAGCCGAAGCGCTCGGTGATCTGCTCGGTGGTCCAGCCGAGGGCCTTCAGCAGCACGGTGACGGGCTGGCGGCGCTTGCGGTCGATGCGGACGCCGACCGTGTCACGCTTGTCCACGTCGAACTCGAGCCATGCACCACGGCCCGGGATGACCTTGACGCTGTGCAGGTCCTTTTCGGTGCCCTTGTCGACGGAGTGGTCGAAGTAGACGCCGGGGGAACGCACCAGCTGCGAGACCACGACACGCTCGGTGCCGTTGATGATGAACGTGCCCTTGTCGGTCATCATCGGGAAGTCGCCCATGAAGACCGTCTGGCTCTTGATCTCACCGGTGTTGTTGTTGATGAACTCCGCGGTCACGAACAACGGCGCCGCGTAGGTCATGTCTTTGTCTTTGCACTCGTCCGTCGAGGCCTTCACCTCGTCGAAACGCGGGTCCGAGAAGGACAGAGACATCGAGCCCGAGAAATCCTCGATCGGAGAAAGCTCCGCGAGAATGTCCTCGAGACCTCCGGAGATTGCGCTGTCGCCACGAGCGGCGGCGCGTTCGCGCCAGCTCTGCGCACCGATCAACCACTCGAACGAATCGGTTTGTACATCAAGAAGCCCGGGAACTTCGAGGGGTTCGCGAATCTTTGCGAACGAAACCCTCTTCGGGGCTCCGGGGATTCCGGAAACTGCCTTGGTCTGGCTAGAGACTGCCAAGATGCGTCCTTCCAGCACCTCACGCGGGCCGCTCTTGCTGTTGCGACCGCCGCTGTATCTGCTTCGAATTTCGCTGGTCACAACCCGAACGAAACTCGTCACAGTTGCTGAAGAGTGAATCACTTCGCAGCGGTGCGGACGAGGGGTGGACAGGAGGCAGCCAGCGCAACGTCCAAAAGTACACCCAAACTCAGTAGATGTCGAGTCGGGCACCCGAAACAGCACCCAGCCGGGCGCTTGGCCACGCGTCACTGCGCATGTTCACGCATCAGAGTGACGCGTGATCATCGCGGCGTCAAGAGTTAGGGGGCGTGTCGCGTCGTTTCGCGAGGCCCGGGACAGTTCACGCCGCCCCTTCCCAGCCGCTGACGGGCGGTGAACAATATGCGCACGCGATCGCCGTCGATTTCTCGAGGGAAGCAGAGCCGTGACGCGCTGGAGTTCGTTCGTCGTCGCCCGTCCGAAGCTGGTCCT
>Ga0247825_10003212_pt1 | contig 10787 bp, 8 predicted proteins | sample 13C_Vanillin_Day_FD_194413 | JGI IMG/M metagenome (GOLD analysis project Ga0247825, IMG submission 194413) | Soil microbial communities from agricultural site in Penn Yan, New York, United States - 13C_Vanillin_Day48 | ecosystem: Environmental > Terrestrial > Soil > Agricultural land | place... | reverse complement strand
CGGTAAAGAAGAGACCCCATGCCAGGAACACCCTCCGCTCATACCCGCCGATCCTCAGCTCTTGGGGAGAGTGCGGAGCCTCCGCAACAGCGCATCGCCAAGCTGCCCGCCCGGGGCAAGCTCGAGCGGCTGCTGCAGGTGGCTCGTGGCCGGAAGAAGGCACTCATCCTCACACACGACAACCCGGATCCCGACTCCCTGGCTGCCGCCGTGACGCTTGCCCACATCCTGGAGCGCCGTGCGGGCCTGGAAGCCCGAGTGGGCTACGGGGGGATCATCGGGCGTGCGGAGAACATCTCGTTCGTGAAGGTGCTGCACTTGCCGGTGTCCCACGTCTCGCAGATCGACTTCGACAGTTACGATCTCTTCGGGCTGGTGGACACGCAGCCCTCGGTGGGCAACCACTCGCTGCCGGCTCGGCTGCGGGCGGACATCGTGGTCGATCACCACCCGCTGCGAGAGGAGAGCTTGCAGGCGCCTTTTGCGGACGTGGGCGGTGATTACGGTGCCACGTCGACGATGGTGGTGGAGTACCTGCGCGCGGCGAGGCTCGAGCCCTCGGTGGAGGTGGCCACCGCGCTCTTCTACGGGATCAAGGCGGACACGCGGGATCTGGGCCGCGAGACGACGCAGACGGACGTGGACAGCTACCTGTGGCTGTTCCCGCGCTGTGACAAGCAGTTGCTGGGACAGATCGAGAATCCGGAGCTGCCGGCGCGCTACTTCCAGCTGTACCACACGGCGATCGAGCGGGCGAAGGTGCACGGCACAGCGATCATCACCGATCTGGAGGAGGTCTACTCCCCGGACATGGTGGCGGAGGTGGCCGAGCGGATGATGTTCCTGGAAGGGATGAAGTGGTCGCTGGCCTATGCCACGTACCGCAACCAGCTCTACGTGTCCTTGCGGGTGAAGGATCGGCGGATGAATGCGGGCCGGCTGATTCGGGAGATCTGCGCGGACTATGGCGGCTCCTCGGGTGGGCACGGGAGCATGGCGGGCGCGCGGCTGCCGTTGTCTGGGCGCGCCAATCAGCGCAAGGCGCTCAAGCGTGAGCTGGTGGGCCGATTCCTGGAGGCGTTCGGCGTAGAGGATGAGCGGCCCGTGTCGCTGCTGGCCGCGCAGGACGCGTGATCTACTGGGACTACAACGCCGCCGCGCCCTTGCGACCCGAGGTGGCGCAGGTGCTCGCGCGCGCCTTCACGGAGGGCGGGTTCGGCAATCCCTCGAGCGTGCACCAGGTCGGCCGCGAGGCCCGTGGGAGGCTGGACTCGGCCCGGGCCCGGGTAGCGCGGGTGCTGGGCTGCGAGCCGAAGGAGGTGTGCTTCACCGGCTCCGGCTCCGAGGCGGATGCTCTCGCGATCAAGGGAACGTTCCTGGCACGTCCCGATCCGAACCGGCGCCGCATCGTCACCTCGGCCATCGAGCACCCAGCGGTGCTCGCCGCGGTGGCGCAGCTGGAGAAGCAAGGGGCAGAGGTGGTGCGGCTGAGGCCGGGCGCGGATGGCCGTATCCGGGCAGAGGCGGTGCTGGAGGCGCTCACGCCGGCCACGGTGCTGTGCTCGCTGATGTGGGCCAACAACGAGACGGGCGTGGTGCAGCCCGTGGCGGAGGTGGCTCGCGCGTGCCGCCAGCGCGGAATCCTGTTCCACACGGACGCGGTGCAGGTGGCTGGGAAGCTGCCGCTGAGCCTGCGAGAGGTGGATGCGGATCTGCTCGCGCTCTCGGCACACAAGTTCGGTGGGCCTGCGGGCGTGGGCGCATTGGTGGTGCGCAAAGGCGTGGACGTGCAGGGGCTCACTCCAGGGCACCAGGAGGCGGGGCGACGGGGCGGAACACAGAACGTGCCCTACGCGGAGGCGCTGGCCCTGGCGCTGGAGCTGGCCCAAGCGGACCAGGAGGCCACGGCCGCGAGGCTGGGGGCGCTGCGGGTTGCGTTCGAGCGAGAGGTACTGGGGCGCATTCCGGATGTCACCGTCAATGGTGCCAACGCGCCGAGGGTGCCCAATACGAGCAACCTGCATTTCCAAGGCGCGGACGGAGAGGCGCTCCTCATCGCGCTGGACCTCGAGAAGATCTGCGTCTCCTCGGGGGCTGCGTGTGCCTCGGGTACGCTCTCTCCCTCGCACGTGCTCACGGCCATGGGGCTCACACCCGCGCAGGCGCATGGCTCGCTGCGGTTCTCGATGGGCCCTGGGACCACCGAGGCCGAGGTTGAGCGCGTCGTCAAAGCGCTCTGCACCCATGTGCCTCGGGCGCGAGCCCTTGCGGCCCAGGATCTCGCGTAACGTCAGTCACTGGTTCCGAACAGCCCGCGGACAACGGCAGCGATAGCCAGCGGTGTGCCCACGCGCTCGTCATAGTGGGGAGTGAGGGACTGGGCGTAGGACTCCGCCGTGGCGAACCGGTCCTCGATGCGCGCCGCGAAGCCTCGGGCGATCAGCTCCTCGAGCAGCTCCGGCACCTCCGGACGCAGCATGTTGATGGGCCGGTACCTGCGATGGCGGATGTTGAAGAAGACCTCGTCCGGAGTATTGCCGGTGAAGGGGCGCTCCAGCGTCAGCAGCTCATACAGCACCACCGTGGCGGCCCACAGATCCGCCTCGGGAGTGACGATCCCGCGCAGCGACTCGGGCGACAGGTAATAGGGCTTCCCCAGCACCTCTCCCCCATCGCGCGAGCCATCCACGAACACGCGCGCCACGCCGAAGTCACCCAGCTTTATCTCCCCCAACCGGGAGATGAAGATGTTGGACGGCGACACATCGCAGTGGACGATCCCCAGCGGAGACCCTCGCGAGTCCACGGCCGTGTGGGCGTACGCCAGCGCCTCCAGCAGCACCTTCCCCAGGTACACCGCGAAGTCGATCGGCAGGTGGATGCCCCGCTGCTTGCAGCGGCGCAGGATCTGAGCCAGATCCCTCCCGTCCACCAGCTCCATGGTGATGTAGTAGGTGCCCTCGGCGATCCCACCGTCCAACACCTTCACGATGTTGGGGTGATCCAACTGCAGAGATAGATCCGACTCGCGGAAGAAGCTCTCCACCGAGGCCGGATCCCCCGTGAGCGAGGGCAGCAGCCGCTTCACGGCCACATTCCACCCCTCATACGGCCCGGAGAGCACACGCGCCCGGAACACCTCGGCCATACCCCCTTTACCCAGCGGAGCCAGGAGCTCGTAGTTGCCGAAGACCCGGGTCGGCCGCGGCGTGAGAGGGGTGGTCACGGGCTCGGGCTTCCGCTAGCTGCGGTCCCCCGAGCCTGCTGCGCGAGGGACTTATTGACCAGATCCTGGAACTGGGAATCACCTCCCAGCACCCGCTTCAGGTCCGGATCGGCCTCCGCGGCTTTGTGCAGCGGGTAGCCCGCCTCCACTGCGCGGCTCAGGTAATCCAGCGCCCTGCGCCGGTCGAGCTTCTGCGCATAGGCGCACCCGAGCATGTAGAGGATGTTGGGATCCTTCGCCGCGGGCGCGTGGTTCGAGTTGGCGATGCGCGAGCGCTCCAGATCCTTGATGGCCAGATCCGTCTGCCCCATCTTCAACAAGCTGGAGCCTCGCCCCAGGTACGCAGGCCAGTTCGAGTCCCCGGAGTCGAACTTCAAGCTCTGCTCGAACTGCTTGGCGGCCTCGGCGAACTTCTTGCTCTTGTAGAGCTGATCGCCGCGCATATTGGCCTGTCGCGCGGCCTCCGTGCGCGTGCTGCGCTTGCCGGACACATCCCCCGCTGCGCCCTCGGTGCCACTGGTAGGCGTCTCGTCGGGGATCTCCTTCCGCACGGGCGTCAGGACGAACCGCCCAGAGCGTGGCAGGCCCGCGGACTGGCACCCCTCGCGCAACCGCACATGCGCCACCAGCGAGCCGTCCTGCTCGTTGTAGAAGCCCAGCACGCTGTAGGTCTGCTCCGCCGGGCACAGCTCGCCCGTCAGACACACCGTCAGCCGCGCCACCAGCACCGAGCCCTCGAAGTCGCCCTCCAGCACCTTGCGCGCCGCGTCAAAGCGGCAGGCGCCCCCCTCCACCATCGTGCCCGTGACGTGGCCGCCCTGGGTCTCCAGCTCGATGACGCCGTAGGGGTCTGCCCGGAAGCTTCCCGACAGGGAAGGGCCTGCCGCAGCAAGGCCCGGCACCAGGAAAAGGGCCAACAGGAGGCCTGTTATAGAGGGAGCAGGCGCCATCGGGATACTGGGCCGACGCATCATAGGAGGCACCCGCCCAGGTTGTAAACGCGTGAGGGACACCTTGACCCGGCCCGAGGCCGTCCTTATCATTTCATCCGGATATTCCGCAGTTTCTTCAACAACTCTGAGGATTTAGAGAGCTAGAACAGTTGTTCAAGGGCTGTCCCCTGCGGGGCGCGTGATGCCCAGCAGAAATTCGAACCGATACGTCCATCACGGGGTCCGTTTCGGGTTCCATGTGCAAGCCCTCCCCCTCGCGGGGCAGAGGGAAGCCTACGGTGCCATGACTTCGGTCCCCACCTGGCTTTTAAGGGTTCAATGGACGCTAGGCACACGGCCATGCGGCGGGGGACTTTTTCTGTGGAGCGGCGGCGGTGAGCGAGACGGTGGCGGCAGACGAGGCGGCGCGAAAGCAAGGGCTGCGCGAGGAGTTGACGGCGCGGCGCAAGGCGATGACGCCGGACCTCATCGACGGGCGTGGGTTGAAGGTGCAGTCTCGGTTCCTGGCTTCGCCCTACTATCAGAAGGCGAGGACGGTGGCGTTGTACGCGCCGATCCGGGGAGAGGTGCCTACACGGGACATCCTGATTGCAGCGCTGCAGGACGAGAAGATCGTCTGCTACCCGCTGTCCCATGTGCATGGGCGGATCCTCTCCTTCAGGGCCATCAAGTCCGAGGCGGAGCTGGAGCCGGGGCGGTTGGGGGTGCGTGAGCCCTCCAACTCCTCGGAGCTGATCCCGGTGGATCAGATCGATCTCTTCGTGGTGCCCGGGCTGGGCTTCACGCGGGACGGTAAGCGTCTGGGCCGTGGAGGCGGGTACTACGACGCCACGCTGCGAGCGGCTTCCGCGCGCAGCCGGCGGATAGGCCTGGCCTTCAATGACCAGATCGTCCCGGCGATGCCGACGAACGGGGACGATGTGGACATGGACCTGGTCGTCACCGAGACTGAGTCATTGCGCGGGCTGTTCCGCGACTGGGACTTCCTGGACACGTGAGAGTGCTCTTCATGGGAGATGTGGTGGGCAAGCCAGGGCTCCTGGCCGTGCGTACCCTTCTGCCCAGGTTGATCGCACGCCACTCGGTGGACCTGGTCATCGCCAACGCGGAGAACAGCGAGGGCGGTGCGGGCATCTCTCCGGAGTCCGCCGAGCAGCTGCTCGCCTGTGAGGTCAACCTCCTGACGAGCGGCAATCACTTCTGGACGAAGAAGCAGATCCTCCCGTGGGTGGAGGAGAACCCGCACCTGTTGCTGCGCCCGGCCAACTATCCGAAGGGCGCACCGGGGCGTGGGCACACCGTCATCCAGACACCGGACGGGCGAAAGCTCGGCGTCATCAATCTGGAGGGGCGGGTGTTCATGCGTCCGCTGGATAACCCGTTTGCCCTGGCGCCGGAGCTGGTGGCGGAGCTGCGCAAGCAGACGCCCTGCATCCTGGTGGACATGCATTGCGAGGCCACCAGCGAGAAGAACGCGATGGGCGCCCACCTGGATGGGAAGGTGTCCGCGGTGGTGGGGACCCATACGCACGTGCAGACGGCGGATGAGCGGATCCTCCCGGGCGGCACGGCGTTCATCACGGACGTGGGCATGTGCGGCCCGCTGGACTCGGTGATTGGCATCCGGAAGGAGCTGTCGGTCGAGCGCTTCCTCACCCTGCGCCACACCCCCTACGAGGTGGCGAAGAACCTCGTATACCTCCAGGGGGTGGTCATCGATATCGACGATCAGACAGGCAAGGCCCGGAGCATCGAGCGGGTGCGTGAACATCTGCCGGGCACCTGAGGCGAGAAGAGCCTCGCGGCGCGGGCGGATTCGGGTAACGTGCCTCGCGCGATGACCCAGGACCTGCTGCGCAAAGCGACGCCCGAGGAGCAGTTCGAGGAAGTGACCCGAGGCACCGTGGACCTCCAGGTGGCCGAGGAGCTGAAGAAGAAGCTCGAGCGCTCCTACAAGGAAGGCAAACCGCTCATCATCAAGGCGGGCTTCGATCCGAACCGGCCGGACCTGCATCTGGGGCACACGCTGGTGCTGACACGGATGCGGCGCTTCCAGGAGTTCGGGCACACGGTGGTCTTCCTGATCGGGGACTTCACGGCGCTGATCGGTGATCCGACGGGGAAGAACGCGACGCGGCCTCCGCTCTCGCGCGAGCAGGTGAAGGTGAACGCGGAGACGTACAAGCAGCAGGTGTTCAAGGTGCTGGACGGAGAGAAGACGCAGGTGCGCTTCAACTCCGAGTGGCTGGATGCGCTGGGTACGGAGGGGATGATCCGGCTGGCGGCGCGCTACTCGGTGCAGCGGATGCTGGAGCGTGACGACTTCAAGAAGCGCTTCAAGGACAACCGCTCGATCGCGATCCACGAGTTCCTGTACCCGCTGCTGCAGGGGTACGACTCGGTGGCGCTGAAGGCGGACGTGGAGATGGGGGCGACGGATCAGCTCTTCAACCTGCTGGTGGGCCGGCAGTTGATGAGGGAACAGGGAATGGAGCCGCAGGTCATCATGACCGGTCCCATCCTGGAGGGGCTGGACGCGAAGCTGGTGGACGGGAAGATCGTCGGCGAGAAGATGTCCAAGAGCCTGGACAACTACGTAGGCGTCAGCGAGCTGCCTGATCAGATGTTCGGCAAGCTGATGAGCATCACGGATGACCTGATGTGGCGCTACTACACGCTGCTCTCCTCCAAGCCGCTGAAGGAGGTGCAGGCGCTGGAGGCGTCGGTGCGGTCGGGGCAGACGCACCCGAAGGCGGCGAAGGTGGCGTTCGCGCAGGAGATCACAGCGCGGTTCCATGGCGAGGAGGCGGGGAAGAAGGCAGCAGTGGATTTCGAGGCGCGCTTCGCGAACAAGCAGCTGGACACGGAGAGCCTGCCGCTGGTGGAGGTAGCGATGGCGGGAGCCCCGAAGCTGCCAGTGACGAAGGTGCTGCCGGAGACGAAGCTGGTGGCGTCCGCCACGGAGGCGCGCAAGCTGATGGCCCAGGGTGGCGTGCGGGTGAATGGGGACAAGGTGACGGATCCCAAGGCGGAGCTGGGACCGGGCGAGTACCTGGTGCAGGTGGGCAAGCTGAAGGCGGCGAAGGTGAAGCTGGCGTAGTCCCCTTCCCGCCCTGTGCCCTCTCTTGATCCACGCGCCACCACCCCCGGTGGCTGGAAGACCTGGCTGGGGATCGCCACGGTGACGGCGTGTGTCGTGGCGGCAGCCCTCAGCTCGGCGCGGCCTCCAACTCCCCGGTCCGCGGATGCGCCCCCAGGCGAGTTCTCGGAGGAGCGGGCCTGGCCTGTGTTCCTCCACCTGGCCCGGACTCTGGGATCGCGACCCGTGGGGACGCCTCACTCGCGGCAGGCCGCCGCGTACCTCGTGGAGAAGCTGCGCGAGCTCCCAGGCGTCGAGATCGAGCTGCAGCAGGGCTCCGGCGTGGTTCAGCGCGGACGGAGCGTGGAGGCGGTGGCGTACTCGGCCCGCAACGTGCTCGCGCGCATCCCTGGCCGTATCCCGGAGGCCATCCTGCTCGTCGCGCACTACGACTCGGCGCTGGAGGGGGCGGGGGCGGGAGATAACGGCCTCGCGGCGGCGGCGGTTGTGGAGATCGTCCGCGCACTGACGAGTGGCCCTCAGCTCGATCGCACGGTCATCGTGAACCTGAGTGGGGCCGAGGAGCTCGCTTTGGGCGGTGCATACCGCTTCCTCGAGCATCCCTGGAGCCGGAACGTGCGTGCGTTCATCAACCTGGACTCCATGGGGACACGCGGGCGGCTCCTGCTCTTCCGGGTGCCACCGGATGACCTGGGGCTGGTGAAGGCATACGGACGCGCTGCTCCCCAGCCGCACGGCTCGGCGATCGCGCAGGACCTGTTCCGGACCGGCGTGATCCCGAGCAACACGGAGTTCGCCGTCTATACCGGGCAGGGCAAGCTGCGCGGGCTGGATCTCGCGCTGTATGAGGATGGTTACGCGTATCACACGGTGCTCGACACCGCGGACCGGGTGGAGCGCGGAACGATGCAGCACATCGGCGAGACCGCGCTGGCTGTGACACGCGAGCTGGCCGGTACACTGCCCGAGCCAGGAGCGGAGATCGGCAGCTATTACGATGTCTCCGGGCTGTACCTCTTCACCCACTCGCCACGAGCCGTGGGAGCGCTCATGGTCCTCGCCCTCTTCACCGCCGCGGGCGCTCTGGGGCTGGTGCTGCGCCGCGAGCTCCGAGAGGTACGAATGCTCCTGGGGGGCCTGCTCGCCTCTGTCTCGGGGCTGCTGGCGAGTCTTGCCACTGCGGCACTGGGAGGGATGTTGCTGGCTGTGATCGGCCGGACGTTCGGATGGTTCGCGCGGCCCTGGCTCGCGGTCGTGGGGTTTGGAGGGCTTGCACTCGCGGGTCTGCTGGCGGTGCAACACCTGTGGTCCAGAAGAGCGCTGAGGCTAGGCGCGAGCCACCGTGAGGTGATGCTGGGCGCGTGGGCTGGGGCGCTCTGCGTCTGGGCGCTGTTCGGGATCGTGATGGTGGCCGTGGGGGCGGGAGCTGCATACCTGCCACTCTGGTGGTTGGCGACAGGCTCCGTCGGGCTCATCGTGGCGACCCTGGCGCCCCGCTACACCTGGGCAGGCTGGCTGATCGCGTTTGTTCCAGGAGCGCTGATCATGACTCGGCTGGGCACCATGCTGTTGGTCGTGTTCGTCCCGCTGGCGGGGCGAATGGCGGCAGCAATCCCGATGGATCTCGTGATCGCGGTGCTGGCGGCCGTGCCCGTGACGGGCTGCGCGCTGGTGGGAGTGCCACGCGCGCTGGAGGCAGGCGCTCCAGGCCGAGTGGGAGCAGGTATTGGATGCGTGGCGATGCTGGCGGTGGGTGCCATGGCGCTCGCCTCCCCCTTCACGGCCGAGCGTCCCCAGCGACTCCGAGTGGAGCAGCGGGACGAGGCAGGTCGAAGCACTCTCGTGTTCAGGGGTGGTGGAGGCCCGGAGATCAGCGAAGCGCTGAAGGCACTTCCAGGTACACGCAGCGCCGAGGGTGGACAGTGGCGGCTCGATCTGGGCGAGGCGCCTGCCGTGGCTCAGGACGCGGAGATCACCGTCCAGGATCAACCTTCGAGCGCTGGCCTGAGGAAGATCCAAGTCCGGCTCCACGCCCAAGGGGCTCAGGAGCTCAAGCTGAAGATCCCTCGTGAGTCCTTGGTGGAGTGGTCACTGGGGCCGCTGCCCCAGCTGCGAGCGGATGAAGCCTTCTACCGCGCGTCGCATGTCGAGCCTCCAGCGGAGGGCTGGGAAGTCACCCTGACGCTCCGAGGCGACAAGCCCGTGCCGGTGGAGTTCTCCCAAGTCCTGGAGGCACCCTCGGCGGAAGCGAAGGCGGCGCTCGAGCGACTGCCGGACTGGATCACCTGGCACGCCCGGCGGCACCGCATCCGCATTCTCTCTCTCTAACAGGATCGCTCCCACTCGCATGCTGCCTCCTGTTGGCAGCACACGCTGATGATCAATCCGCCCGCTCAAAGAATAGCGAAGTACTAGAGAATCTGGCACCGTGCTGAGCACGAGGGGCCCTTAGTGGGGCCCTCACTACATGACCTCGTATTGTATTGCATCCGAGGGGGGGGAGCACCATGCCTGAGTTGAATCGCCGTGGACGTCCGGGGCTACTCAGCTTCCGGGTATTTATCGTAGGAGCCTCGCTATCGCTCACAGCCTGCACCCGAGGCCCAGAGGGGCAGCAGGGGCAGCAGGGGCCACCGGGGGCGTCAGGCCCAGAGGGTCGACGGACGCTGGTGAAGACGGCAGAAGAGCTTCCCGGGCCTAACTGCGCCGCCGGTGGCACAAAGTTCGAGGTGGGGCTTGATGCCGATGCCAATGGCATCCTGAGTGCCAGTGAGGTGGAAACGAATCAGACCCGGTACGTCTGCACAGGAACGCCAGGGGAGATGGGAGCAACGGGGCCAACAGGTGCAACGGGGCCGGCAGGTGCACAGGGTCCTCAGGGGCTCTCATGGTCGGTGGGCGTTTACGGCAATGGTTCGGCAGGCCCCCTGTCCATCGCCACGGGCCAGACAGTGGATCTGACGACCCAGGGGGGGATAGACGCATTGCCAGCAGGGTTTAACCTGCAGTTCACCAATATTACCGTGGACGGCACCCTCATCGCTCCTAGCGGCACGGTGCTGCGGGCCACCGGAAACATCACGATCCGCGGCACCCTCATCGTGCAACCGGGCGCCCAGGACTCGGGCAACGGCGAGGCACATGCGGGTGTCGCCAAGGCGGCGGCTGCTAGCTTCCATGGCGGCGTTGGGCTCGACGCTCTCCAGGCCGCCCGCCTCGTCCGGCCGGGAATCTTCGCGGGCGGCGCAGGGGCACGCGCCAACGGTGCCTCGGGTGGCGCCGGCGGGGGCTCGTTGTTGCTGGTGGCCCAGGGCAACTTCCAGGTCACCGACACAGGCTCCATTTCTGCCAATGGCGCGGACGGCTCTTCGCCCAACGACATTGTCGGCGCTGGTGGTGGCGGCGGCGGCATCATCGTCATTGCAGCCAAGGGCACCCTCACCATGGCCGGCACCCTCAGCGCCAAGGGTGGCAACGGCGCCAACGCCAACACCACGGGAGCCAACGG
>Ga0247825_10003211_pt1 | contig 10787 bp, 7 predicted proteins | sample 13C_Vanillin_Day_FD_194413 | JGI IMG/M metagenome (GOLD analysis project Ga0247825, IMG submission 194413) | Soil microbial communities from agricultural site in Penn Yan, New York, United States - 13C_Vanillin_Day48 | ecosystem: Environmental > Terrestrial > Soil > Agricultural land | place... | reverse complement strand
GCGCGTGCCTCAGGCCGCGGCTGCGGGGTTGAAAGCGGGTAGATAGCTCGACTCGTAGGGCGCCCTTTCAAGGGCGCCAACGGAGATACGAAATGACCGTCTTCAAAAAGCACATCTCGCGTCGCGCCGTACTGAAGGGTGTCGGGGCCAGCATCGCGCTTCCACTCCTGGACGCGATGAACCCGGCGTCGACCGCGTGGGCGCAGACGCCGGCCGGCGCGCCGCCGAAGCGGTTCGCCTTCATCGGCTTCCCGCACGGCGCGATCATGGACAAGTGGTCGCCGGCGGGGACGGGCGCGAACTACGAGATGTCGCCGATCCTCCAGCCGCTCGAACCGTTCCGCAAGCACATGACGATCGTCTCCGGGCTGCGCAACAAGCCGGCGGAGACACCGGAGCCGCACGGCTACATCGAGATGACGTGGCTGACGTGCGTCAAGCCGTGGGACCGCGGCACCAACGGCGCGGACTGGGGCGTCAGCGCCGACCAGCTGGCGGCGCGGCACATCGGCCAGGAAACGCGCGTTCCGTCGCTCGAGTTGACGACCGCTCTGGGTGGTGCACGGCTGGCGTGGCGCACGCCGACGCAGTCGCTGCCGCAGGAAGGCAACCCGCGCGCGGTGTTCCAGAAGCTCTTCGGCCACGGCGACACCGACAAGGAGCGCGCCGCGATCCTGCACGAGACCGGCAGCATCCTCGATCGCGTGAAGGATCAGGCGGCGCGGCTGCAGGCCAGCCTCGGCGTCAAGGACCGCGTCGTTGTCGGCGATTACCTCGACTCTGTCCGCGAGATTGAACGGCGCGTGCAGATGGCCTCGCAGCAGGACATGTCGCGGCTGGAGATTCCGGATGCGCCGGTCGGCACGCCGAACGATTTGACCGAGCACTTCCGTCTGATGTTCGACCTGATGGCGCTGGCCTTCCAGGCCGACATCACGCGCGTCATCACGTTCTCGATGGACCGCGAGGCGAGCATGCGGACCTACACGAACCTCGGCATCGCCGAAGGGTTCCATCCGCTGTCGCACCACGGCAACAACGCACAGAAGATGGAGCGGCTGGTGCAGATCCAGCGGTACCACTCCGAGGTGTTCGCGAAGTTCGTCGATCGGCTGTCGAAGGCGAAGGAAGCCGAGGGAACCGTTCTCGATCACTCGACGATTCTGTTCGGCAGCAACATGAGCAACAGCGATCGGCACAACAACGATCCGCTGCCGGCGGCGATCCTTGGCCACGCGAACGGCAAGATCAAGGGCGGGCAGCACGTGAAGTACCCGCAGGACTCGCGCTTTGCCGATCTGCTCGTGACGCTGTTCGACCGCAACAACATCCCGGTCGAAAAGCTCGGCGACAGCGGCGGCATCCTGTCGGAGATCTGATGAAGCTCTGGTTTCTCCATAAGCGCGATCTCTATCTGCGGCTCGAGTTCGCGGTGGCAGTGCTGGTGGTCATCGCGCTGCTCGTCATGTCGGGCTTCAGCCGGACCATCGACGCCGCCGAACCGACCCTGCTCGACGCCGCGGAACGCGGCGATCGCGCCGCGGTGACGCGCATGCTGTCGAAGGGCGCCGATCCGAACGCACCCGGACCGGACGGCACGACCGCGGTCATGTACGCCGCGGCGAACGGCGACGTCGAGCTGGTGCGCGCGCTCATCAAGGCCGGGGCGAACGTCAAGCCGAAGAACCAACTGGGCACGACCGCGATTACCGAGGCGGCGATCATCGGCTCGGCGCCGGTAATCGACGCGCTGCTCAAGGCGGGCGCGGATCCCAATACGAAGAATCCCGAAGGCGAGACGCCGCTGATGGCGGTGGCGCGCAGCGGCAACGTCGATGCCGCCAGGCTACTCGTCGAAGCGCGCGCCGACGTCAACGTGAAGGAGAACTTCGGCGGTCAGTCGGCGCTGATGTGGGCGGCCGCGCAGGGCCAGGCCGAGATGGTGAAGTTCCTGGCGTCGAAGGGCGCCGACCTCAACGCCCGCGGCGTCGTCCGCCAGTGGGAGCGTAAGGTCATCACGGAACCGCGGCCGAAGGACATGAACAAGGGCGGGTTCACGCCCCTGCTCTATGCGGCGCGTGAAGGATGTGTGGATTGTGCGCGCCACCTGATCGCCGCCGGCGCCGATCCCGACCTCGAGGATCCGGAGCGGATCACGCCGCTCAACATGGCGCTGCTCAACCTCCACTTCGAGTTCGCGGCGTTCATGATCAAGGCCGGCGCCGACGTGAACAAGTGGGACCTCTTCGGACGTTCGCCGGTCTACATGGCGGCCGACGTCAGCACGCTGCCGGTCAAGGGCAACGGCGCGATGGCCGTCATCCCGAGCGGGGATTCGACGACGGCGCTCGACGTTGCGCGGATGCTCCTCGAGGCCGGCGCCGATCCGAACATCCGGCTGAAGCGCCGCCCGCCGTACCGTGACGTGCCGCAGGATCGCGGCGGCGACGCCATCCTGATGCAGCGAGCCACCCCGCTGCTTCGGGCATCGCGAGCCGGCGACGCACCGTTCGTCGAGCTGCTGCTCAAGCACAAGGCGCTCGTCGATCTGCCCAGCAAGGAAGGCGTGACGCCGTTGATGGCTGCCGCCGGCGTCGAGTTCGGCGACCGCGTCACCCGCGGCCGCAACCGCACGCCCGAAGGCGTGCTCGCGACGATGAAGCTGCTCGTTGACGCCGGCGCGGACGTCAACGCCCGCATGGTGACCGAACGAAGGGCCGTTGTGCCGGAAGGAGCGTCAGCGGCCGCGGAATACGGCATTAGACTGCGCGGGCGTCCCAGCCAGGTGCCGAGCCCCTACGCCGTACCGCATCAGACCGCGCTGCACGGCGCCGCACAGCGCGGCTTCACGCCGTTCGTGAAGTTCCTCGCCGAGCACGGCGCCGATCTGCAGGCGAAGGACGCCAACGATCGCACGCCGCTCGATCTGGCGAAAGGAATCGGCGTGCCCGGTGTCCGGCAGGCTGCCGGCGATCCGCATCCCGACACAGTCAAGCTGATCGAGTCGTTGATCGCTGCCAAGGCCACGCGCTGAACGACACCATCCTGACGGTTCTGGCCATCGGCCTGATCTTCGTCGGGTTGCCGCTCCTCATCCTCGTCTTCCGCGACCGCGCCGGAAGGGCGCCCCGGACTCGTGCACGAGCCGCTGAACGGCAATCACACGATCGCCGTCTTCTCAATCCTGATTGGTCGAAAATCGAACAGCACCTGCAGCGGCCCGTGCCGTCGGCGCTGCGCGAGCTCTATGCCGATCGCGCCCTGATCACACGACGTGACCTGCGCTGGTCCGACGACCAGATGATCAGCGCGTTCGAGCCTCTCGATGAGGAGGCGATCCTTGACGCGGGGCGCAACCTCGGGTTCGCGGTCGTTCCGATTGCCACAACCGACTTCGGCGACCTGGTCTACCTGCGTCCCGGCCCTGCTGAGGGCGACGAGGTGTACGTGACCTATCACGACGGCGGCGACACGGAAATCCTTGCCGACTCCGTCGAAGCGATGGCCGCGGCGCTGCGAGGCGCCGCGGACCACGCTAACGGGCCGCAGTCACCGCGGCCGTCGCGTTGACCAGCCCGAAGTTGAAGAGCTCGTCGTAGCCTACCTTGCCGATGTCCTCGGCTGTCTGCTGCAGAATCCTGGTCATCTGCCGTGGGCTCAGGGTCGGGTTCACCGATTTGATCAGTGCGAGGACGCCGCCGGCAAGCGGAGTGGAGGCGCTCGTGCCGGTGGCCTGTATGTACCAGGCGTGCTGCGTCGCGCTGTTGAAACAGCCCCAGCTCGTTCCCACCGGCGGAGGTCCAGTGGCGGGGTAGCCGGCGCTGGATGGCGCGATGGTCCCCGGCACGCCTGCGCCGCACGCGCCGCGCAGGAATCCGGTTGGCAGGCACACGCCGTCGACCGTGCAGCCGCCCGCGGGAAAATCCCCGCCTGGCGCGGCGACGCCATGGAGGCTCGTGCCGTAGTTGCTGTAATACGCGAGGCAGTCTTCGCCGGGCGCGCACGGCTGCCGTTCAGGGGGTGTGGGAGGAAGCAGCGCCGGATTCGTCGTTGCCGTCACCGCGATGGCGCCGGGCGAGTCCGCCGGCACGGCGACGATCGACTTCGCGCGATCGAGATCCGTTGCGGCGTTACCCGCGGCGGCGACGACCACGGAGCCATTGCTCGTCACGAAGTTGAGGACCCTGTTGAACGCAGACCAGATTGCCGCGCCGCCACCGCCCTGGATATTTCGCGGAATCCCGGCACCAAGCGACATCGAGATCACGTCCGCGCCCTGCGCATTCGCCAGCAGGATGCCCTGCAGCACCCACGACACCAGGCCGGAGGCCGTCCGGAAGAGACAACGGTTGAACGGTGTGTCCGGGACACCCAGCATTTTCAGTTCGGCGGCGGTCGCGGGCCGATTGCGCAGCACCTTGACGTTGAGGATCTGCGCTTGCGGCGCAACGCCGATGAGCAGGCCGGTGCCGGGGCCCGCCGCGGCTGCCGCCAGCGACGACGTCCAGCTGCCGTGTCCCATTTGATCGATCGGCAGGTCGAACGGCGGGTTGGCGGGATCCGGTACTTCACAGTTGGGTGTGCCGAAGATCGCCGGGTTGTCGGACGTCAGCGCGGCGTTGAAGACGAGATTCGGCGCGATGTCCGGATGAAGGGTATTCACGCCCGTGTCGAGAATCGCGATGCTGGTGCCTGCGCCTTTGGTCACGTCCCACGCACCGGCGCCGCCGCCGGCGATGCCGCCGCCCTGCGCGCCGACACGCTTCACGGCCCACTGCTGGCTTGTCGACGTATAGAAATAGTCGGCCGGCAGCGGAACGAACGGCGACGGGTGCGGACTGTGCGTGTCGGGCTCGATCGTGAACGGTTCGATGCCGACAGCCGCCGGCCGTGGAAAGTCGATCAGCTGATCGTCCTCGGCGGCAACAATGGCTGCATCGGCGCGCAGCCGGCCGAGGAAGTTCGATCGCGCCTCCGGCAACGGAGCGGCGACGAGAACTCCCACCTCGCCCAGGCGCGCAATCACGGTTCCACCGGCGCGGCTGACGCGCTCGTCCGCGTCTGACGGCAGCGTCGCGGCCCTGAAGACGACGATGACTCGTTGAGATTCCGTTCCGGACTCGCGCTGCGCGGTGCTCTGACTGGACGCCAGCAGCGTGATGACAACGACGGCAGCAGACAGCGATCGGCGCTTCCTGGTGTTCATGATCCCCTCCTCATGGCCACAAGGTCCCCGCGACGCAAAACGGTCGCGATGCTACCGTACCTGGAGGGTCACGCTTGCACGGTCTCCAGCAGGGGAGCAGGGCTCACCCGCGCCGGCACCTGCAGAAACAGGTGACTGATCGCCAGATACGACCAGAAGAGCAGCCACGGCATGAGCGGCACCACGATCACGGCCACAGCGCTCATGGCCAGCGCACCGATCCACGCCTGGAGGTAGAGCGCCGGCGCGGCATGGATGAGTCGGACGACGCGTCCCACATGGAACGCCGCGCTGAAGCGCCGCTGTTCGGCAACCTGCAGAAACGCGGATGGCAGCAGCACGATGGGACCGAAGAACAGCACACTCAGCAGCGCGATTTCCCACGGTAAAAACTGCAGCCAGTCGTAGCGCGCGGCATACAGCGCCGGCATTCCCGGAAGCGCCAGCGGTGGAAAGGCCGCCACCGCCACCACGAAAATCAGCAGCTCACGCCGGTGCGCCGCAAGCGCATCGAACGAGGGCACGCCGAGTATCCAGAAGGCGATCGCGAAGGGCGTGAGGTAGGCGAGGATGACACCCGAGGAAGCGGCGCCGCGCCGCAGCGCGGTTCCGAACAGGCCGGTCCACGCCGGCAACAGCGGCCGCTGTCGATCGACGATTCGTTGTCCGACGATGCTGCGATAGCCGAGCGCGAGGACCCATCCGACTGGCGGGAGCACGAGTATCAGCAACCCGCCGATGCCGACGCGAAGCTTCCATGCCGGCTCGCGGGCGACGTAGCCGACCGCAGTCCGCCAGTCGATCCGGGAGCCGGTTGATGGCCTATGGCTTCTGGACGGTGATCGCCGTTCCTCCGTTACTGTCGCCATCGGGGTCGTGATTATCGATCGCCGTGTATGTCAGGCTGTTCGTGACGCTGGTCACCGTAAACGTCGCGTTCTTCTTCGAGTTGGCGATGGACGCGCTGAGGATGCTGCACGAGCCGGTGGCGTCCGTCGTACAGCTCCCTGTTCCGCTCACGCCGCCGCTCCACAGGCCGGTCACCGTCGCGCCCGATACCGCCGCGTGATTGGAATCGTGCACCCACGCAGTCACGGTGGCCCTCCAGTTGCCCCGACCCATAGTCGCGCTCGAACGGTCCAAATCACCAATGTGCATCGTCGTCGTGGGCGGTGCAGTGACCGTTACGGTGACCGTCGCGGTGTTGCTGTCTGCCACACCGTCGTTGGCCTTGTATGTGAACGTGTGGGTTCCGGCTGCCGCAGGTGTGTAGGTGATTCGCGCGGTGTCGCCGTTCGGACTACCGGGCACACATGCGTCGTTGGCAATGGCGCCAAGCGTCCCGCTCGACGGCGGCTGCACCACGGAGAACGCCAGTTCGCAGCTCTCCACATCCGTGGCGCCCATGAGAACAGTCACCCCCGTCCCGACAACCGCCGTCACGCTCCTGTTTGCGGCGATCGGCGCGGTGTTCGAGGGGACCGGGTTGACGGCGATCGTGATGGATGCGGATCCAGAAAGGCCACCGGAGTCTGTGACCGACGCCGTGATGGTGTGCGAGCCGACCGTGAGCGCGCTCGTCGAAAAAGTTCCGCCCGAGCCGATCGCGCCGTCGCGACTGGACACCCATGAGAGGTTGGCAGTGAGGCTGCCGTCTTCGGCATCGGTCGCGGTCCCTGCGAAGGCGACCGGCTGACCCACGGTACTGCTCGAGCCATTGCCGGGCGCTGTAATCGTGACCAGGGGTGCGATGTTGCTCGGCACCGAGCTCGTATTCAGCCGAATGTTGTCCAGCTGGAAGAATCCGAAGCCGGTTCCCGGCTCGGAAATGTTCCAGACGAACTTCAGCCGCACGCTCTGGGACGCGAACGCACTCAGGTCGATCACCGCAGGCGGATAGTCGCCCACGCCGCCGGACGGGTTGTCGGTGTCTTCTTCGTAGGTGTTCACCGGCGCGGTCAGGATCGTCTGTGTCAACAACGGCTGACCGCCGCCAGCCGGCAGGATTTCCACACCGAACGTCCGCGGTTGAGTGTTCCCAAACCGGAACAGCTCCCACGCCGCCCGGTAGTCGAACTCCAGCGTGGTCGTCGACGCGGGCAGGGTGATGTCCTGATACAACTCGCGGCGGTTGATGAAGGTGGCCGCCGGGGTCGACGGATCGTCGCCGTTGAAGTCGTTCAGCGCGGCGTACTGACCTTCAGTCGGGGCGCTGGTGAAGTAATCGAGGGTGATGAGGAACGGGAATGAGAACACCGTGAACGTCGGCGCCGGATACTCGACTCCCGCGGGGCGGGCGCTCAGCAGGAGGTTGGGATTGGATGCCGGCGTCAGCTCCTTGACCGTCCACCCGCTGAGATTGCCGGTCTCGAAGCCGCCGTTCACGATCGGATCGAGCGGATTCTTGAGTACCGTCGTCACGCTGGCGGCGGCGACCCCGTTGTCGCTCTCCGAGTTCTCGACGACCTGATTCTGCCGATCGACAACGAGGCCGACGTAATAGTTCCCCGGCGCCGCCCCGGAGGGAACGGGCACTGACCCGTCGCACTGACCGATCGCTCCTGCCCCCAGACTCGGAACGGCGCAGCTGAACCCCGAGAAGAGGTCGTTCTGGTTGATCGTCGTGTCGGTCGAAAAGTAGATGCCGGCCTGGAACGCACCTGCCGGGGCGGTTCCCTGGTTGATGAACGTCGAGGTCACCGGGATCTGGGTCCCTTTGTACGCCGTCGCCGGCGCGGCGACCGATAGCGCGACGAGGTTCACCGGCGAATTCGGATCCGCCACCGTGCAACCAAGAATCCCGACGTCGCCGAGGGCGCGCGTTTCGCCCGCCGCAAGGGAGTCGATGGTCGCGAGCTGGTCGAACGTCCGGCTCTGATTCTGCGCATCGAGCAGGTTCGAGTTGATGGTCGTGTAGTTGTACCGGTTTGCGGCTAACGAACCGGAACCCGTTTCAAGAGTTCTCGCGTAGATCGTGTACGACTCGCCCGCAGCCAGCGGCGCGACGTTCAACGTCACGGAACCATTGAATGGCTGATGCGGTGTGACCGCGCGCAGCTGCGACCCGCTGAACATCTCCACACGGTTCGCGCCGTTGATTCCGCCCTGCGTCCGGTAGGCGACCACCGACACTCCGGTGGCGGGGACGCAGGCGTTGTCCTTCACGAGCCTGAGGGTGATCACGCCGCGGCCGCCGACGGTTGGCGAGATGGCGCCGCTGTACCGATTTCTCGCGTAAATGCGAAGTACTGCCGCCTTGTCGTCCGCTTCCAGTGTGCGCGGGTTGGCGTCTCCCGGCGCAACCACCGGGAGCATCGTCGCGCTCGTGGCGTTCGATGCGGTGAAGTCACCCAGTGTCGAGTGGGACACGGCGATGAAGTGACCGGCCTCGTGTGTGGCGACCCCCTGCACGTCGAACCTGGCCGGGTCGGGCGTGGCGGACGTCGACCAGGGATCGAGGCTGTCGAATCGCATCCCGCAATCGATGACGGTCCCCACGGGATAGGTCACTCCCGGAGGGCCGGGGAACGGGATGGACTCTCCGCCCTCGACGGGTAGCACGGTTTGTCCCTGCGCGTTGGTGGTCGTGGTGGTGGGCAAGTCCAGCCCCCAGCACGGGGTCACGGCGAGCGTGCCGTCAGGAAAGTCGGGTAGCCAGGCGACGAGGTTCACGCCGTCGAGCGCGAATGCGTCCGTCGCCGCGCTCTGCCCACCGAAGTTCACCACCGGTACGAGTGGCTCCTGCGGGACGCCGTCGTCGACGCTCTCCCAGGTGTTGAAGCTCGCGTCGATGGTCGCTTCAAAGGCGGCGGGGTCGAGATTGGACGGTATCCCCGAAGGGTTGTGGAACCACACGAGCGCTCCAGGAAACCCTGGTGTTCCGTCGAACAACCGCGAGTCCCAGACGATCTCGACGACCTGACCGTTGATGGCGAAGTCGAGGTTGTCGGCGGCGCGCATGGTCGTCGTGATTCCGCCGGTGATGGCGACCAGCAGGCTGAACGCGATCAGGACCGTGCCGGATGACCGCCGCGACGTTTTCTTTGTGTGGCGAGTCATTATCGGCCTCCCTGGCGAACTTCCTGGAGGAAGGCGTTCAAATCCTCGGGTTGTCCACGCGGGGCGACCGTGGCGACGCCGTTGCCCTGGCGAACGGAGACGACGCCATCGAATGTCCCGACGGGGGTGAAGGTCGCGCCCTGGAGCGTTCTGGCAAAGATGACGACTTGTTCCCCGTTCTGGAGATCCGGCGCGCCGGGGACGGTGAGCCGCACGTTCCCTCGCGCCCCACCGACGACGGCAACGGAGACGCTGGTTCTCGGAGCGCCCTTCAACGTTTCCAGTACCGAAACGTCATAGAGCGTGTAGATCACGCGGCCGACCCAGGTGGTGCTTCTGCCCGTGACCAACCCATGAACGACGAGATCCGCGCGGCGAGTGAGTTGTGCGACGTCGACCGGCCCGCCGTGGATCGGGCGCCCCCCTCCGGGAAGATTCTGCGCGTAGCTGCTGGAAGTTCCGAGCAAGGTTGCGCAACACACGGCCGCCAAGGTGACGGATAGCCTGGCCATCACTCCTCCAACGCGGTTTCGGGGGGAAAGCGTTCGGCAGAGCTGACTAGCAAGGGCGCAGCCACCGATGGAGAGATCGACGAATCGTGCAAGCTGCTTGGACGGAAAGACTTCCAGCCACGGTGGCGCCGGAGTTTCCGTTGCGGCAAGACAAAAATGCGGCTGCACGTAGACAAATGTCGATCGGAGCGTTCAAGCCTCCGTTCCGTGGTGGCTCTCCGCCTGTGGCATGATCCGCGTGCTTTTCGTGCTGCGAGGAGGAACTGTGCCCCGACTACCGAAGTCGATCGTCTTGGCCCTGATCGGGATGGCAGGCGCCGCCACGCCCGCGCTTGCGCAACAGACGCAGGCGTGCGACCGGGCGTGCCTGCGAACGATGCTCGATCAATACCTTGCCGCTGTCGTCAAGCACGACCCCGCCGCGGCGCCCCTCGTAGTCGGCTTCCGTCAGACGGAAAACGCCATCAACGTGCGCCCGGGGAGCGGTGTCTGGAAGACGGTGACCGGCCTGGGCAAAGTGCAGCGCAAATACTTCGATCCGGTCTCCGGGCAGGCTGCGTACTACGGGACGGTCGAAGAGGGCGCCGAGACGGCAATTGTGACCATCCGCGTCCGCGTCGAAAATCGCAAGTTGACCGAGGCGGAATGGTTTCTCGCCCGTCCGAACGACCCCGGGCTCAACGGTCCGCGGCGGCAGGGCGGCCCGCCGGCCAATCTTCACAATCCCGAGTACCTCGCGCAGAACCCGCCGCCCGAGCGGGTTGTCCCGCGCAACCAGCGGTCGGACCGCGACGCGCTGGTCCGAATCGTTGACAGTTACTTCGACGCCATCACGTCGCATGACGGGTCGGTCGCGCTGACGCATGCGGGATGCGGCCGCGTCGAGAACGGATCGCCGGCGCCTGCGGGCCGATTCCTGCCGGCCGGGCCTCCCCGGGGCGGGCAGGCAGGGCCGGCTCGCGGCGGCCAGCCGGCACCACCCGCCGCGCCTGCTGCGGGTCAGGCGACGG
>Ga0247825_10003210_pt1 | contig 10788 bp, 6 predicted proteins | sample 13C_Vanillin_Day_FD_194413 | JGI IMG/M metagenome (GOLD analysis project Ga0247825, IMG submission 194413) | Soil microbial communities from agricultural site in Penn Yan, New York, United States - 13C_Vanillin_Day48 | ecosystem: Environmental > Terrestrial > Soil > Agricultural land | place... | reverse complement strand
TTATTCAGGTGGTAAAGCGTGAATTGGCAGGGGTCGTCCTCGTGGTTGACCCAGAGCAATTTCGATTTCAGCTCCGCGTAGTTCACGCTGGAGAGTCCGGGCCCGTTGCGGCCGGCGCGAATCACCGATGAGGTCAGGATCACGCGCTTGGCCAGCTCCGGGTGCATGCGCCCCGCGTGGAAGGCGCTGATGGAACCCTCGCTGGTGCCAACGAAGGTCCAGTCATTGATGCTGAACTTGCTGCCGATCTCAGTGAGCAATGCGGAGATGTCCGCGCCGTAGCGGGGCGATTCGCGCCAGCGCTGGCTGAACGAGTTCCACTGGTCGGAGGGCGCATCCAGCACCGCCACCAGCGTTTCTTCGTCCAGCCACCAGCGGCGCGAGCGCACCAGCATGTTGCCGCCGAGGTTGAACTTCAGGCTGCCTTCCTCCTCGCGCAGCCGCATGATGCCCGGGTGACCCGGAAACAGCGCGATGCCGTACTTGAATCCCTTCGCGCCTTCGAGATGCGTCACCAGCGCCGCGATGCTGTAGCCGTCTCGCTTTACGGTGACCAGCTGCGTGGGATTCGCCAGGTTATCGTCGCCGCCGCGCTGCGCGAGCGCGCAGCCGATTCCGCCGAGCAGCAGCGCGAGCGCGATCAGCGAGGAACGCAGGCCCATGTCAGGCCGAGGCGAGCGCCGCGCGCCGTCCGCGCTCGGTGTCGAGGCCGGCCATGAGGACCAGGCCGATCACGAAGTAGACGCCGACGGAGAGGATGCCAAGGCGGTGGTCGCCGGCGAAGATCCAGGTCACGGCGCCGTAGGTGAGCGGGCCGAAGATGGAGGCGGATTTCACGGCGAGGCCCCAGAGGCCGAAGAACTCGGCGGTGCGCGCGGGCGGCGAGAGGTAGCCGACGATGGCGCGCCCTGCAGCCTGGGAGGAGCCCATGCACAGGCCGGCGAGGTTGGCGGCGACCCAGAAGAGGGCCACGCCCTGCGCGAGGTAGGCGAGGCCGATCATGATGATCCAGCCGACGAGCACGCAGTACATGGCGCGCACGTGGCCGATCCTGTCCTGGAAGTAGCCGAAGCCGAAGGCGCCGATGGCGGCGGTGAGGTTGACCACCAGTATCAGAATGATGGTGTCCACGAAGGTGAACTTCATCGCTTCGGTGGCGTAGATCGCGGCGAGCGCGATCACGGCCTGGATGCCGGCCTGGTAGAAGAGGATGCAGAGCAGGAAGCGCCACAGGTCCCTGAACTCGCGCGCGCGGCTCAGGGTCTGCAGGACCTGGCTCCACGCGCTCCTGCTTTGTTTTTGGGGTAAAGCTCTTTCTTTTAAAAACAAAAACGTCGGAGTGGCGCAGACGGCAAACAGGCCGGCAGTGATGAGCATCACGACGGGCACGAACTGCACGCCGGTCTGGCCCTGCTTTTCGACCGTGAGGATGTAGGCGAGCGAGATGCCGAGCGACACCAGGCCGCCGATGTAGCCGAAGGCCCAGCCGAAGCCGGAGACGCGGCCCATCGCCTTCGAGTCGGCGATCTCGGTGAGGAAGGCGGCGATCAGGTTCTCGCCGGTGGCGAAGAAGAAGTTGGAGAGGATGATGAGCACGATGGCTAGCGCGAGCGTGCCGGGGCCGGTGAAGTACAGCGCCGAGGTGAACAGCACGCAGCCGGCGGTGGCGATGAGCAGCAGTTTCTTCTTGGCCGCGTGCGCGTCGGCCCAGGCGCCGACCACGGGCGCCGACAGCAGCACCAGGAGATAGGAAACCGACAAGGTCGCGGTCCAGGCGAAGGTGGCCCAGGGCGCCTTGCCGGCGATCGCCGAGACGAAAAAGGCGTTGAACACGGCGGTGATGACGACCGTCGTGTACCCGGAGTTGGCGAAGTCGTACATGCTCCAGGCCCAGGCTTCCTTCAGGCCGACATCCTGGGCGAGAGAGCGTCGTTTCACGGCGTCGGTCACGGAGCGAGTGTAGCTCTACTCGGGCATAATGGCCCTCTATGGCAGTCGTCGATCCGAAGGCGGTAGATCCCAAGGCTTCCGAGCGCCGCCTGAGCATTACTGAGTACCTCGACTGGCTGGTCGAGGACAAGATGGTGTCCGTCGAGGACGCCGACAGGATGAAGAAGGAGCGCCGCTACTACCGCGGCGCCCAGCATCCGCTGTCGATCATCGCCGACCAGAAGTGGAAGAACCAGCAGCCGCCCAACAAGCCGCTCGCGCTCGAGACGCTCACCGAGTGGATGGCGAAGCGCGTCGGCATGGAATACCGGCACATCGACCCGCTCAAGATCGATTTCAGCGGCGTCACCGAGGTGATGTCCTCGACCTACGCCACGCGCTTCAAGATCCTGCCGATCCAGGTGACCAGCAAGGAAGTGGTGGTGGCGGTCTGCGAGCCCTACATCCGCGACTGGGAGCCGGAGCTCAAGCGCATCATCAAGCTCGACATCAAGCGCGTGATCGCCAATCCGGTGGACATCGAGCGCTACCAGATCGAGTTCTACAACCTGGCGAAGTCGATGAAGGGGGCCGCCAGTCGCGTTTCCGGCACTTCCGGCGTCACCAACTTCGAGCAGCTGGTCGAGCTGGGCGCCGCCAACAAGACCTTCGACGCCAACGACGCGCACATCGTCAAGGTGGTGGACTGGCTCTGGAGCTACGCCTTCGAGCAGCGCGCGAGCGACATCCACGTCGAGCCGCGCCGCGAGTTCGGCATCGTGCGCTTCCGCATCGACGGCGTGCTGCATCAGGTCTACCAGATCCCCGCCTCGGTGCTGGCGGCGATGACCAGCCGCATCAAGATCCTGTCGCGCATGGACGTGGTGGAGAAGCGCCGCCCGCAGGACGGCCGCATCAAGACGCGCACGCTGGCTGGCGAGGAAGTGGAGCTGCGCCTCTCGACGCTGCCGACGGCGTTCGGCGAGAAGCTGGTAATGCGCATCTTCGACCCGGAAGTGCTGGTGCGCGATTTCCGTGAGCTCGGCTTCTCGGAAGAGGACAGCACGCGCTGGAAGGACATGACCGAGCGGCCCAACGGCATCGTGCTGGTGACCGGGCCCACGGGCTCGGGCAAGACCACCACGCTGTATTCGACGCTGAAGCAGCTCGCCACCGTCGACGTCAACGTCTGCACGGTCGAGGACCCGATCGAGATGGTGGAGGGCTCCTTCAACCAGATGCAGGTGAACAACGCCATCGACCTCGGCTTCGCCGACGGCCTGCGCGCGCTCATGCGGCAGGACCCGGACATCATCATGGTGGGCGAGATCCGCGACCTGGAGACCGCCGAGATGGCGGTGCAGGCCTCGCTCACCGGCCACCTGGTGCTCTCCACGCTGCACACCAACGATGCGCCCAGCGCGGTCACGCGTATGATGGAGCTCGGCATCAAGCCCTACCTGGTCAACGCCACGCTGAACGGCGTGATGGCGCAGCGCCTGGTGCGCATCCTCTGCCCGCACTGCAAGCAGAAGGTGGAGTTGCACCGCGCCGAGGACGTGAGCGCCTGGGAAGGGCTGGTCGCGCCCTGGAAGGCGAACCGCCCGGCGGCGGTCTACAAGCCGGTGGGCTGCCTGGAATGCCGCATGACCGGCTTCGTCGGCCGCGTCGGCATCTACGAGACGCTGCTGTGCACCGGCGCGCTCAAGGAAATCATCAGCGCCACGGGCGACCTCGGCAAGATCCGCGAGCAGGCCTACCGCGAAGGCATGAAGCCGCTGCGCATCAGCGGCGCGATGAAAGTGGCCGCGGGCTACACCACCATCGAAGAAGTGCTGAAAACCGCGCCACCGGCGGACTCGGCAGGCTAGCGTGGTCTGGTCGCAGCTGGTAGAAGCGCTCCTGCTGCTCACGGGCGGCCTGGTGCTGCTGGGCGTGTGGTTCACCTCGCGCCGGCGCGACCTGCGCGCCACGCAGGCGCTGCGCATCAGCGAAGAGCGCTTCCGCCACCTCACCTCGCTTTCGGCCGACTGGTTCTGGGAGACCGACGCGCAGCACCGCGTGAGCTGGATCTCGGGCGGCGCGGCGGTGGCCTCGCTGTTCGGCAGCGAGATGGCGCACGGCCGGCGGCTCTGGGAGCTGCCCGGCGTGCTGGTCGAGCCGCAGGCGCTGGTGGAGCACTTCGGGCGGCTGGAGGAGCTGGACGCGCAGCTGCCGTTCTTCGATTTCATGATCTCGCGCAGCGACGCGGGCGAGCGCCGCGTGCACCGCATCACCGGCCGGCCGCGCTACGACGCGCACGGCCGCTTCCTCGGCTACCGCGGCGTCGGCCAGGACATCACCGACAAGCGCCGCTCCGACCGTTCGCTCGCCGAGGCGAAGGAGCGCCTGGAGCTCGCCACCGAGGGCGGCAACCTCGCGGTGTGGGACTGCGACGTCGGCCTGAAGACGGTGTTCCTCTCCAGCGGCTGGGCGAAGCTGGTCGGCGAGGAGCCGGTGGCCGCGCGCACCGCTCCGATGGAAGCGATGATGCTGCGCTTCCACGAGCGCGACCGCGAGGCCGTGCGCGCCGCGTTCGTGCGCACGCTGAAGGGCGAGGGCCCGACCACCGTGGAGTTCCGCGTGCAGACCGCCGGCGGCGACTGGCGCTGGGTGATCGCCACGGGGCGCGTGGGCGAGCGCGACGAGCGCGGCCGCGCGCTGCGCATGACGGGCACGGTCGCCGACGTGGACGCGCGCAAGCGCGCCGAGCAGGCGAGCCGCGACGCCGAGGAGCGCTACCGCTCGCTCGTCGAGCTGGCGCCCGACGGCGTGCTGGCGTTCTCCGACGGCCTCATCGACTACGCCAACCAGGCGGCGGCGCAGCTGCTCAAGGCCGGCTCGCCCAAGCGCCTGATCGGCATGCAGCTGGAGGAGATCGTGCACCCGGAGCAGCGCACGCGCTTTGGCGAGCGGCTGCGCTACGTGGCCGCCGGGCCGGGCCGCGTGGAGTTCGAGGATTGCCGCCTGCGCTGCCTGGACGGCAGCGAGCGCCTGGTCGAGGCGGCGATGGTGTCGTACCTGGAGCGCGGCCGCCTGGTGATGCAGTCGGTGATGCGCGACGTGACCGAGCAGCGCAAGGCGCGCGAGGTGCTCGCCGAGCGCGAGAAGCGCTTCCGCGACGTGCTCGAGGCCTCCGGCGAGTACGTCTGGGAAACCGACGTGCATTGGAAGTACACCTTCCTGTCGGAGCGCGTTGAAACGGTGCTCGGCTACCTGCGCCACGAGATGATCGGCCGCGCGCCGCGCGAATTCATGCCGCTGGGCGAGGCGCAGGCGATGGACGAATGGTTCGCCGCGCGCGCCGCGCACGCCGAGGGCTTCCGCGAACAGGTGCACCGCTCGCTTACCAAGTCCGGGCGCGTGATCTGGCAGTCGGTCACAGGCGTGCCGGTGTTCGATGCCGCGGGCAAGCTCACCGGCTATCGCGGCACCGGCGCCGACATCACCGCGCGCAAGCAGGCCGAGGAGCGCGTCCAGTACCTCGCCACGCGCGACGCGCTCACGGGGCTGCCCAACCGCGTGCTGCTTTCCGACCGCGCCAACCAGGCGATCCTGCAGGCGGCGCGCACGCGCGGCAGCCTGGCGCTGCTGTTCCTGGATCTCGACCGCTTCAAGCTGGTGAATGATTCGCTCGGCCACGCCGCCGGCGACGCGCTCCTGCGCGCGGTTGCAGAACGCCTGGGCGGCACGCTGCGGCGCGATGACACGCTGGCGCGCCTGGGCGGCGACGAGTTCGTGTTGCTGTGGAACGGCCTGAAGGATTACGCCGAGGCCGCGGCGCTCGCGCAGCGCGCGCTGGCGATCCTGGCGCGGCCGTTCACCATCGAAGGCCGCACGCTCGGCGTCACCGCCTCGATCGGCGTCAGCGTCTATCCCGGCGACGGCCGCGATTTCGGCGAGCTGCTGAAGAACGCCGACGCCGCCACCCACCACGCCAAGGAAACCGGGCGCAACAGCTTCCGTTTTTTCTCGCCCGAGCTCAATGCGCGCGCGCTGGCGCGCCTGGGCATGGAAAACGACCTGCGCCACGCGCTGGCGAAGAACGAGCTGGTGCTGCACTGGCAGCCGGTACTCTCCGCGCGCACCGGAGCGATGACGGGCGCCGAGGCGCTGGTGCGCTGGCAGCACCCGGAGGCGGGCCTGCTGATGCCGGACAGCTTCATTCCGGTGGCGGAAGAGTGCGGCCTGATCCGGCCGCTCGGCCAATGGACCATGGAGCGCGCGCTGTCGCAAGCCGGCGCCTGGCGCAGGCAGTACGGCGGCGATCTCTGCTTCGCGCTCAACGTCTCCGCGCACGAGCTTTCGCAGGGCCAGTCCTACGTGACGATGCTGGAAGAGGCGCTGATGGCGAACCAACTCCCCGGGCGTTGCGTCGAGCTGGAAGTGACCGAACGCGTGCTGATGTCGCAGCTGGAGGAGAACGTGCAGACGCTGCGCCAGATAGGTGCGCTCGGCGTGCGCGTGGCGATCGACGATTTCGGCACCGGCTATTCGAGCCTCGCCTACCTGCGCCAGCTGCCGATCGACAAGCTGAAGATCGACCGCTCCTTCCTGCGCGAGCTGGATGCGCACCCGCACGACGAGGCCATCGTGCAGGCGATCGCGGCGATGGCCAAGGCGCTCGGCCTGCGCGTGGCGGCCGAGGGCGTGGAGACCGAAGCCCAGCTCACGCGCCTGCGCGCGCTCGGCTGCGACGAGTGGCAGGGCCACCATTTCAGCGCGTCCGTGGATGCGGCGGGTTTCGAGAAGTTCCTGGCGATGGAAAACAAGCAACAAGAGAAAACCGCGAGCTAGCGCCTGCGCATGTCGACGCTCTACAAGTACATCGTCCCCATCGACGAAACCCACTGGAAGTTCCCCTCCAGCGGCGAGATCAGCTTCACCTGGGACTACGACGCCAGGTCGGATGACCTGCTGAAGCTCTACTCCAAGGGCAAGAAGGAGCAGTGGGACGCGGACACGCGCATCGACTGGTCGCTGCCGGTGGATCCCGAGGATCCGATGCAGATGGACGACCAGGTGGTGCCGTTGTTCGGGACCGACATCTGGAAAAAGATGTCGGAGCGGCAACGTATGGAACTGCGCTACCACAGCCAGGTGTTCAACCTGTCGCAGTTCCTGCACGGCGAGCAGGGCGCGCTGATCTGCGCGGCGCGCATCGTGCAGGACGTGCCGCGCATCGAATCGAAGTTCTACGCCGCCACGCAGGTGATGGACGAGGCGAGGCACGTGGAGGCCTACCGGCGCTTGCTCACCGAGAAATTCAAGTTCGTCTACCCGATCTCCAGGCCGCTGAAGACGCTGCTGGAACAGGCGCTGAACGACAAGCGCTGGGATTTCACCTACCTCGGCATGCAGGTGCTCATCGAGGGCCTGGCGCTGGTCGCCTTCCAGCGCATCCGCGACTACTCGAAGAACCCGCTCTGCCAGGCGGTGAACGCCTACGTCATGCAGGACGAGGCGCGCCACGTCGCCTTCGGGCGCCTGGCGCTGCGCGACTACTACCCCGAGCTCACCGACGCCGAGCGGCGCGAGCGCGAGGAATTCGTCATCGAGGGCTCCTACCACCTGCGCGACCGCTTCAATTCGCCGGAGATGTGGGAGCAGCTGGGATTCGACTGGAAGGAAGTCGGGCCCGAGCTGGACCAGGCGGAAGGGCATACCCGCTTCAAGAAGCGCCTGTTTTCCCGCATCGTGCCTACGGTGCGCGACATCGGCCTGTGGAGCGAGAAGGTGCAGAAGGCCTACACCGAGCTGGGCGGCATCCAGTACGCGCAGACCAACGCCCAGGAAATGCTCGACAATGACGCGAAAGTCGCAGAAGAATTTGATAAGAAAATGCGTGACGGTTTTGCTTTAATCCCTCAGAAGTGATCGACACCACCCCGCACATCATCACCTCGCTGCTGGCGATGGGCATGGCGCTCGCTTTCGTGTTCGCCGACCGCAAATCGCCCACCAGCCGCGCGCTCGGACTGTTCCTGATGTCGATCGGCCTGTCGATCGGCATCGGCTCGCAGATCGCCTATCCGCGCCACTTCGCCGGCATCGTCGCCTGGTGGGACGGCGTGTTCGCGATCCCGGAGTCGATGGCGTTCATCTTCGCCTGCGAGTGGATCCTGCGCGTGCGCCGCACGGTGCCCGCGGGCAAGCTTAAGACCAAGGGGCCGGACCGGCTGCTGCGCATCGCGCAGGGGTTGGTGGTCTTTTACCTGCTGGCCGCATTCGCCTATCCGGTGCTGCGCGTCGAGAAGTTTCTCAACATGGGTTTCCGCGAGGCTTTCATGACGGCCGAGCCCGAGTTCTGGCTGTTCGCGCTGCCGCTCACCATCACGCTCGCGCTGGCGCTGTTCTCAGGCCTGCTGATGCTGAACCGGCGCCCGGACCGCGCCGAGGCGACGCGCCTGATCGCCTTCGCGCTCGGCGCGCCGTTCATGGCCTCGGGCGTGGTGCTGCCGAATACCATGGCGCCGCTTGCCACCGCGGTCGGCCTGCTGATCTTTCTCGTCGGCGCGGTGCAGTACCACGTGGTGCAGGGCCAGCGCGCGCAGTTCATGTCGCGCTTCCTGTCCCCCGCGGTGGCGCAGCTCGTCGCCCGGCGCGGCCTGAAGAGCGCCACCGACGAGCAGACGCTGGAGCTGTCGGTGGTCTGCTGCGACCTGCGCGGCTTCACCGCGTTCTCGCTCGCCGCGCCGCCCGAGAAGGTGATCAAGATCCTGCGCGAGTACTACGACGCCGTGGGCGCCGCCACCGCCGCGGCCGGCGGCACCATCAAGGACCAGGCCGGCGACGGCGTGCTGATCCTGGTCGGCGCGCCGATCGCCTTCGACGACCACGCCGCGCGCGCGCTGGACCTCGCCAAGCGCGTGCGCGTGGCCGGCATGGCGGTCACCGAGCGCTGGTCGGACGCGAACCTGCGCCTGGGCGTGGGCGTGGGCGTGGCGAGCGGCCACGTCACGGTGGGCGTCATCGGCGGCGCCTCGCGCCTCGAATACACCGCGGTGGGCGCGGCGGTGAACCTCGCCTCCAGGCTCTGCTCGGAGGCGGTGCACGGCGAAGTGCTGGTCGCCGAGCGCACGCACAAGCTGGTCGAGGCCTCGGCGCTGATGAGCGAACTGCGCGTCGGCCAGGCGCTTACGTTGAAGGGCTTCGCCAAGCCCGAGCAGAGTTACGCGCTGCTGGTCGCCGCCTGAGAAGAAACTTCAGGCGGACAGCAGGGCTCCCGCCCAGGCGGCCGTGATCGCCGCAGTCAGCCCCACGCCGACGCGCAGCGCGTAGGCCGCGCGCCCCGCAACGAAGGCGACCACGATCTTGCTGAGCGTATTGGTGGTGAGGCCCAGCAGGCAGGACCAGAGCGCGATGTTCAGCTCCATGCGCCCGTCGGCGGCCAGCGCGAGCACCGAGGCGCCCGCGGCGTGCGCGTCGGCGAAGCCCGCGAGCGCCGCGCCGGCCTGCGCCGCCGCGCCGCCGAAGCGGTCGTTGACCACCCCCACAACGGCGCTTAGCGCGCCGAGGCCAATGGCGAAGCCCATGGCCTGTGTGATGCTGAAGGCGCGGCCCTTGTGCTGTCCGGAAGGCGAATGCTTGCGCGCGCGCAGGTAGAAGAAGAGGGCGGCGGCGGTGGTGGCCGCAAAGCCGGCGGCCAGCGGTGCGGCGAGCAGCTTGAGCATCTGCAGGTCGATGGCGCCGGCGATGATGCCCAGTTGCACGAAGGTCGCCATGCTGGAGGCGAGCGCGCCTGCGGCCGCCGCATCGATGCGCGCGGGATGCTGACGCGCCTCTACGCCCAGCGCCGCGGTGGTGGCGGTGCTGGAGGCGAATCCGGAGGCGAAGCCCGCGAGCGCGAGGCCGCGGTGCACGCCCAGCCAGCGCTGCGCGAGGTGGCCCGCGCCCTGCAGCGCCATGATGAGCACCGCGAGGCCCCAGATACGCTGCAGGTTCAGCCCGCCCAGCCAGGACACCGGCTTGTCCGGCAGCAGCGGCAGCAGCACCAGGGCGGCGGCGGCGAGGACCAGCGCGTCGCGCAGCTCGGCGGCGCTCAGCATGTCGACGGCGAAGCGGTGGATCGGCGTGCGCGCGGCAAGCAGGGCGGCGACCACCACCGCGCCCGCGGCGGCGACCGTCGGACTCTGCATCGCGGTGACCCCGAGCAGGTAGGTGAGGAACAGCGCGACTTCGGTAGTCACGCCGGGATCGCTCGCGCGCGCGCGCCAGTAGGCGATCGTGGTGAAAAGGACAATCAGCAGAGCGCCGCCGGCGACCAGCCAGGGCTGCGTGAGCGCCTGCGCGATGGCGCCCATCAGCGCGGTCAGCGTAAAAGTGCGTACGCCCGCGAGCGCGCGCTCCTCGCCCGCGCCCTTGTTGCGCTCGCGCTCGATGCCGATCAGAAGGCCGCCGCCCAGCGCGGCGAGCAGCCCGATCAGCAGGCCTTTGTCAAGCAGCTCAGGCAAACAGTTCGTCCACGGAGAACTTCCTCGGGATCAGGCCCTGGCGGTGCACGTAGTCGATGGCGACTTCGAGATTGCGGCGGTTTTCTTCGATGCCGAAAGGACTGTTTTCGGTTTTTTCTCCTGCCAGCCTTTTGCTCTCGGACAGGAGGCGAAATACCTCGTCCCGGATCTCTTTCGCCAAAGTCGTTTTCACCGCCACCATATGATTGATCTGCAGGGGTGCCTTGCGCCGGCGCCAGTCCTCGATCGCGGCCTGCGGGTCGGGAATCACGGGCCGCAGGCGCGGGTCCTGCGGCACCGGGTCGGAAAGGATCGCGGCGTCGACCTCGCCTGCCAGGAGCATGTTCAGCGCGGTCTTGCCGGCGGC
>Ga0247825_10003209_pt1 | contig 10788 bp, 9 predicted proteins | sample 13C_Vanillin_Day_FD_194413 | JGI IMG/M metagenome (GOLD analysis project Ga0247825, IMG submission 194413) | Soil microbial communities from agricultural site in Penn Yan, New York, United States - 13C_Vanillin_Day48 | ecosystem: Environmental > Terrestrial > Soil > Agricultural land | place... | reverse complement strand
TTTGACTGCAGCGTTGTGGCCGGCGGCCTGCATGAGCTTCTTCGCCTCGGCAACGTTGAACTGGAAGTACTGTGCTCCCTCGCCGAGGTCCTTGCCCTTGGGGTCCAGCCAGAACGCCGCGTCGTCGGCACAGTAGTGGCTGTTCCAGCGCATGTCCATCGGCAAGCCCTCCGCCTCGAAGGCGGCGACGTTGTAGTTCGCCTCGATCCACAGGTCGCGGTCGATCACCATAGACAGAGCCCGCCGCGCGCGGGCGTCCTGCCACAAGGCATCGGCGAAGCCGAAGGCGACGTGGTTCGGGCCACCCCAGGGGTACCCATCGTCGTACATCGAAAGCTTGGGCTGTTCCTTCTTCGCGCCGACCACTTCCGTGGGGTCGATCGAGCCGGCTGCCGAGCGCGATTCGTTGTTCGCCGGGCCGGGCAGGACCCAGAGGCCGCCTGTGTTGAGCTGCGCCCGGCGCTGAGCTGCCTCGGTGATCAACCGAAGCTCGAGGGTGTCGAAGTAGGGTGTGCCTTTGCGCAGGTGCCAGTCCGGCTTCCGGTCGTAGGTGTAGCCGACGCTGGGCTCCCACTTGCGCAGCATCCACGGGCCGGAGCCTCGCTGGTCCGTCTGCGGGTTGAAGCCACCGTCCGCCTCCTTGGGCAGAATGGAGAGGAAGCGGTGGAACGCGAACCGCGACACCATGCCGGCAATCGGGAAGGCCAGCTTGACCACGACCGTTCGCGCATCCGTCGACGAGATCGACTGCACCGGCCCGACCGCGCTTAGGGAGTTCACGTAGTCGAAGCGCGTCAGGCCACCCGTGGAGAAGCGGTCCCAGCTGAACTTGACGTCTTCCGTGGTCATGGTTCGACCGTTTGTCGGTGGCCGAGGGTCGAACTTCACGTTGGGGTTGAGCTTGAAGGTGAGCGTCAGGCCATCGGGCGACTGCTCATAAGACTCGGCCGCATCCGGGACGAACTCGCCACCAATGGGGTTTTGCCCTTCGCCGGGCTTCCACTGGAAGAAACGACTGTAGGCATACGCCTGGTTGTTGATACCGGTACCGGCCGAAGCGTTGTTCAGCGGGTCCATCGTGCGAACTTCTTCAGTGACGTAGTGTGGCCAGATGCCGCCGGCTTTCGCCTTGCTGGTGGTATCTTCGGCCTTCGCCAGCAAGCCTGACTTGTCGGCGCTGCCGCTGCCGGCGGTCGAACCGCTGTTGTTGTCGTCATCGCCGCCGCACGCTGCCAGGAACGCGGCTCCCAACGCGGTCCCGCCTGCGCCAGCTATCGCTCGGCGCCGTGACACTCGCTGACTGACAATCCTGCTCCAGTAGTTGCTGCTCACTGCCTACTCCTCTCGTAAAGAAGCGTATGAAACCGGTCAAAAGTTCTCTAGTTATGAATGTTCCGCAACATAGTTGCAGGTTTTCTATTTGTCAAGGTGAAACAGACAATTCACACGCGGCAATGGCGCTCAGACGCTCGTGATTTGAAGAGAGACGATTGATTCGCTACGATTCGCCGGTGAGCAACATTCTGACCAAGGCAGTCGAGGCCATCGACCTTCTGTCCCAGAACCCGCGGGGCATATCCGTCACCGAACTGGCCGGCCTCATGGGCACCAGCAAATCGACGGCGTCACGCCTCCTCGGCTCGCTCCTCGATGCCGGCCTGGTCGAGCGCGACGACGCCCAGCGTCACTTCCTCGACGTGCGCTTCTGGAGTTGGGGCGCTCAGTCCGTCCGCCGGCTCACTGTGCTCGACGTCACCCGCCCTCACGTTACCGCGGCCGTGCGCAAGCACCAGGTGCCCGCCTACGTGACGGTCGCGCGCGAGAACAAGGCCGTCTACCTCGAGAACATGGCCCTTCTGGCGGGCGAGCCCTTTCTCAGCCTTGTGTCCTACGTGGTGCCGATTTACGCCTGCGCGCCGGGCAAGGCGATCCTCGCCTACTCCAAGCCTGAGTACATCACGAACGTGCTCAACCAGCCCCTCGAGCGCTTCACGCCGAATACGCTGGCCACGAAGGATGAGCTGTTCGAAGAGCTTGGCCGTATCCGCAACCAGGGTTACGCCGTCAACAACGGCGAGTACGCCGACAACGGCAAAATCGCCATCGCCGTCCCCGTACTCGACCAGACCGGATGCCCGATCGCGGCGATCTGCTTCCACAACCTGCGCAACGAGCAGCACGCCGAGGATCTCATTCAGCCCCTGATCGACCTCGGGCACACCGTGTCCATGAGCATGGGATATTCGCCCGCCGTGCATCACGCCGTGGGCTAAGAAGCAACAAGCAACAAGATTCAGGATTCTTTCCTCAAGCCTTGTCGCTTGGAGCTTATTGCCTGTTGCTCGTCGGTTATTTCACCGCAACCGACTTGATTGCCTTCATGCGCTCCTGGGCTGCGCGCGTGAACGTGCCCGTGTCGTTGCCGACTGCCAGCCACTTGAAGCCCTGCTGGAAGCGCGACGCGACATCGTCGCCGTACGCGGTTGTACAGGCCGGGATGCCCTTCGCGATGCACGCCGCGAGGGCGCGGTCGACCAGGGCCTGCGCCTTCGCGCGGTCGCCCAGGGTCTGGGTGAGGTCGCCCTGGCCAATGAACGCGGCATCGATGCCGTGGATGCCGAGGATGTCGTCGATCTCTTCGACGGCCTGCGGGTCTTCGATCATCGGCACGCGGACCACGCCCTCATCGCCGCCCCGCTTGTACTCCTCCGGCCCGTCGATGCCCCACTGGGTGGCGCGACCACCGCCACCGGCGCCGCGGCGTCCCGCGGGCGGGAACACCATGTCGGTGATCACCTCGCGCGCCACGTCCGTCGGTGAGCAATGCGGCACGAGGATGCCGGAAGCGCCGGCATCCAGGAACATGCCGGCTGCCGCCGTATCGTGGCCACGCAGGCGCACAAGAGCGCCCATGCCGCTTCGCTCTGACGTGACGATCATGCTGTAGACGGTCTCGACGTTGAGTGGCGCGTGCTCCATGTCGATGATCACGAAGTCGTACTTGAGAGAGGCGAGAATCTCCATCGTCTCCATCGTCGGGAATTTGACGAACATGCCGACCAGACGCGCCGACGGTTCGTACAGGCGCTCCTTAAAGTGTGAGCCCATGGGTTAGTCCTTTCCTCGGGAGTCGCCCCGTCTAGTTTTTGCCCCAAAGGTCATTGCTGGCGAGCTTTGCGCCCTCGGCGAGCGCGCTCAGCTTGGCCCACTGCACTTCGGGGTGCACGCGGATCATGTTCCAGCCCTGCGAGAAGCCGCAATCGGTGCCGCCGATGACGTTCTCCTTACCCACCACGCTGGCGTAGTTCTTCAGGCGCCACGCGACGAGCTCAGGGTGCTCCACCACGTTGGTCTGGTGGCTGACGATGCCAGGGATCAGGATCTTGCCCTCCGGCAGCTTCACGTCCTTCCAGACCATCCACTCGTGCTCGTGGCGAGGGTTCGCCGCCTCGATTGAGTAAGCCTGCGCATTGATTTTGAGGATGAGATCGACGATGTCCTTGAGCGGGATGTCGCTGGTGTGGGGCGTATTCATGCTGCCCCAGCAGAGGTGGTAGCGCACTCGGTCCTGGGGGATGCCCTGCAGGGCGTGGTTGTAGGCCTCGATTTGCTGCTCGGAGACGCGGCGCAGCTCTTCCCACGTCGGGCGCGGCTTGCCCGGAAGCACCTGGTTGCGCGCCGGCAGCCCGAGGTCGAGCTGGACGAGGAAGCCGGCGTCGACGATCGTCTTGTACTCCTCGTGCAGGGCGTCGGCGAGCGCGTAGAGGAAGGCCTCTTCGCTGGAGTAGTACTCGGACTTCGCCGTCTCCCACACTGAGGGCGTCGCAGCGGGAATGAAGGCCTCCTCGAACTGCAGACCCTCCATCGCCGCCTTGAAGTTGGCGATGTCCTGCTGAACGGCCACCTGGCCGACGTAGGAGACTGGGCCTGTGACGACGTTCTGTTCGCGTGGCAAGTTGGTCAAGCCCTCGCGCGGGATCTCCGGAGGCATCCACATCGTGCGATACATGCCGTTGTACTGGGCCATGAACTCCGGGAACTCCTCGACAAGGATCGGATAGTTCATCGGCTGCTGGGCAGGCGTCGGCACCGGCCGCGTTTCGACTCCGGCAAGGCGCTCCGTGACGTAGCCAGAGAAGCTGTGCTTCGAGAATTCGCCGTCGCTGGGGACGTCGATGCCTACTTCCGCCTGCTTGCGCACGACCTCCTTGACGCCGTCGCGGACGTCTCGGGCGAAGGCTTCCTCGTCAACCGGCTGGTGCTTCACTTTGGCGATGATGTGCTTGAGCACCTCCGGCGGCCGTACGAGGCTGCCTACGTGTGTCGTGAGAATTCGGTCCGTGCTGCGTTTCATCCAATCCCCTCCAGGGCAGACATGTGCTATAAATCGCGGGTAATGCAGGATTTGTAGGCCAATCCGCCCAAAATTGCAACAATGTTGCGGGTTCAGCAACGGAGGAACCATGCCGATCGAGTACCTGACAGATGCCATGAAGCGCATCGTTACGTCGCAAGAGGACGCCGAGGAGCTCGGCTCAGGCTACGGCGGCGCCAATGGGCCGACCGAAGGCCCGGTATGGTTCAAGGAGGGTGGCTACCTCCTCTTCAGCGACATCCACGGCAGCCGGCGCATGAAGTGGGAGCCCGGCAAGGGCGTCACGGTCGAAGCGGAAGGCACCGCCAACGCCAACGGCATGACCCGCGACGTGCAGGGGCGCCTGGTCGTCTGCCATCACTTCAGCCGCCGCGTAGACCGCGTCGAGCCCGACGGTAGCGTCACCGTGATCGCCGACAACTACCGCGGCCTCAAGCTCAACCGCCCCAACGACGTCGTCGTAAAGTCGGACGGCAGCATCTACTTCACGGACCCGCCACCGAGGCCGCCGCTAACCCCTCCCGAGCACACGCCCGAGCTGGACATGGCCGGCGTCTACCGGGTCTCACCCGACCTCTCGCAGATCAATCTGCTGGTGCGCACCTTCGCGAATCCCAACGGTCTCGCGTTCTCGCCTGACGAGAAAATCCTCTACATCAACGACAGCAACCGGCACGTCAAGCACATCCGCGCCTTCGAGGTCGAAGGCAATGGCACGCTCGACCTCGGCAGCGAACGCCTCTTCTGCTCGATGCTCGGCGACGACCGCCCCGGCGCGCCCGATGGCATGAAGGTCGATGTCGAAGGCAATGTCTACTGCACCGGCCCCGGTGGCATCTGGGTTCTCGACCCGGAGGGCAACCACATCGGCACCATCCTGCACCGCGCGGTGAACATGGCATGGGGCGGCGACGATTGGACGACGATGTTTTTCACCGGCCCCACAACGATAAATCGCATCCAGCTGGCTATTCCCGGCATCCCGGTGCCCCGCGTCGAGGTGTAGCGAGGACCTCAGCCAAGCAGGCTGTGGCTACGGCATGTAACCGCCGCCGTTGACGTGGATGGACTGGCCCGTGATGTACCGGCCGTCGGGTCCGGCGAGCATGCGTACCATCGCCGCTATCTCCCACACCGTGCCCCGGCGCCCGGTCGGCGGCAGGTTGCGCATCGGCGACTTGCCGCCGGCGCGGGCCGTGTCGATTGAACCCGGCACGACGCAGTTCACCGTGACGTTGCGGTCCGCAAACTCCACGGCGACCGCCTTTGTGAAGGCCGCCAGGCCGCCCTTCGCGGCGATCACATGCGCGCGGTCAGGCACCGGGTCGTGGCCCGTCTGGCCGCCAAGGTTGATGATCGAGCCGCCGCCGTTCGCCAGTATCAGGGGGAGCGCCGCTTTCGTGCACAGAAAGGCGCTGTCCAGGCCGATGCCGAGGACGGTACGCCACTCCTCGTACGACATCTCAAGGAGCGGCGTTTCGTAGCGGACCGCCGCGTTGTTCACCAACACGTCCAGACCGCCGTAATGCTCCGATACCTCGGCCATCAGGTACTCGACGTCGGCGGGCTCTGTCAGGTCACCGAGGACTACCTTGGCGTCGCCGCCCGCCTCGGCGATGAGCGACGCGGTTTCCTCGGCGTCGCTAACGGAAGAGCGGGCGCATACGACAACCGACGCCCCGCCGGCGGCGAGCGACCTGGCGATGGCGCGCCCGATGTTCCTGCCCGCGCCTGTGACGATGGCGACGCGGCCGGCCAGGTCATCATCGCGACGTAGGGCAGATCCCGACTCCTGCTCAGCCACGCCTTTCGGCCCTAGACGCGGGCGGCCAGGCTCTCCGGCGTCACGTTTTCCTTCTCCGTCACCTGCTTGATCACGAAGTCGTAGCTGCCGTGCTTCGTGCCCTTCTCATCCGTGGTGGTAGTAACCAGCAGGCGCGAGTCGTAGTAGTGGTCGTCCTCGTTGCCGGGCTCGCCCTCGATGTAGAGCTGGGTCGTGATCGGCTGGCTGTTGCCCTGGACCTTGACGTGCAGGTGCTTTGCCTCACGCGGCTCGTAGCAGCCGGGGATAATCGTCGTGAACTCGTAGCGGCCCTGGGCGTCGGTCGTCTGGTAGCCGTGGTACTTGTAGCCGATCATGTCGTAGTTACCGACGGCGTCCGACGACCACAGGGCGACGATCGCGCCGGGGACCGGCGTGCCACGCTCGTTGAGGACGCGGCCCGTGAGCACCAGCTCGGGCTTGTCGCCTGGCTCGAGGAGGTTGGAGCGCTCGGGCGCGCCGAGGCGGTAGTACGGGCCCTCGATCTCGCGCGGCGTCTGTGTCAGCTCGCCGGGCTGCGGCGGCTCCGGCTGCCGTACCGTCACGCCCGCTCGATCGCCTCTAATCACTTCTGTCGTCATTGCTCTCTCTCCTTATGACTATGACCAAAGCTCCTGGCTCGCGATTCGCGCGCCTTCTGCCAGCGATTGCAGCTTCGCCCACATGATAGACGGGTGGACCCGCTCGATGCGCGCTCCCTGCTGGAAACCGCAGTCCGTGCCGCCGATCACGTTCTCGCGACCGACGATCTGGGCATACCGGATGATCCGGTCTGCCACCAGCCGCGGGTGCTCGACGGAGATCGTGTGGTGGGTTACAACGCCCGGTATCAGCATCTTGCCTTCCGGCAGCTTCACGTCTTCCCAGACGCGCCACTCGTGCTCGTGGCGGACATTCGCTGCCTCGATGGAGTAGGCGTCCGCATTCACGCGCAGGATGAGGTCGACGATGTCCTCGAGCGGCGCGTCAGACATGTGAGGCGCGTGCCAGCTGCCGTAGCAGAGGTGGTAACGCACGCGATCGGACGGGATGCCGCGCAAGGCGTGGTTCAGCGCTTCAATGCGAAGGTCCGCCCATTTGCGATAGACGTCTCGCCCCTTCGACATTAGCTCGTCGTAGGCGTTGGCTAGGACGGCGTCGTCAACCTGAAGAATGAGGCCGGACTCGGAGATCGCCAGGTACTCGACGCGCAGCGCTTCCGCCAGGGCGTAGACGTACTCCTCTTCCGTCTTGTAGTAGTCGTTGACACCGTTGAAGGCCGCGCTCGCCGGAGCCACCACGGGCAGGAAGGCTTCTTCGACGCCGGCAGCGGCCGCCGCGGCTTTCACGTTGGCGATGTCGCGGTGGATGCTGTGCTTGTCGGTATAGACGATGGGCTCGACGCACACGTCGGCGCCACGCCAGCGCCTGCGCCGCTGGCCACCATTCTCGGCGTCGAAGAACTCGGCGAAGCGCTCCAGGTCCTGGCCTGTGTAATTGATCGCCATGTCGCGTTCGGCGTCGTGCTTAAACCCCGAGACGCGCTGGTTGATGTAGGTGCCCCAGCTCGACTTCGAGAACTCGCCGTCGTCCACGACATCCACTCCGGCCTCTGCCTGCTTGCGGACCACGTCGGCGACGGCCTGCTTCAGCGCCGCATCGTAGGCCTGCGCGTCGACCGGACGCCCCTCCTGACGCGCTCGATCGAACTCGGCAACCTCCTGCGGCCTGATCAGGCTGCCCGAGTGCGTGGTCAGTATTCGCCTATCGCTGCGCTTCATGCTTTCTCATTTCCTTGTGGTACGAACCCGCTGGAGTGATCCTCATTTTCGACATGTGCAGAACTATATCTGTCTGTGGTGCCGCAGAAGGACGTTTGCCGCGAGGGCAGGGCGACTTCCAGAGTCCTCCTTAGTCCCGTTCCGAGTCTCGCGCATCCACTGCCAGCTCGTAGAGCTTACGAAAGGTCTCTGCGAGTGTCGCGGCAGCCTTGCCGGAGAGCCGCCGGTCGTTCAGCAGGCTCGTCTCGATGACTTCGGCTGTGGTCGGCAGCGTTGCCACCGAGGCGTGTCCGTTGTGCGAACGAGTTGCCGCTTGCCGTGAGACTGATGCCTGTTCGTCACTTTGTCGATTCTGAAGCAGGTGCAGGGCAAGGCCGCCCACGGCCAGCGCCATATCTCTAGACGTTGCGTTGGCCGCCAGCTCCGACTGCCACCAGATGAGCACCGTGTGCACGAGCGCCGCGGCCAGCTTTGGGTCGAGGTCGTCCCGCATATCTCCCATCTGTATGCCTGCCCGAATCGACTTCTCGATGCGATCGCGGCCGTAGCTCACAAACTCGTCGTGCAGGGGGCGGAGCTCTGGGTCGTGCAACCCGGCATCGATCATCTGGACGACGAACCTCGAGGACGGATTGTCCGGGTCGAGGAAGACGTGCGTGAGGTCGATCAAGTCGTGCGTGCCGTATACGAGATGGCGCTGGCGTAGATCGCTCATGAACTCCTCAGATATCTCGAGGAACACCGAGTCGATCAGCTCGCGGCGGGAGTTGAAGTAGTAGGCGATGGTCGCGTGACTTACCTGCGCGCGTTCGGCCACCTTGCGCAGGGTCAGCTTTTCGACGCCCTCCTCGGAGATGCAAGCGCGGGCAGCATCCATGATCTGCTTGCGTCGTTGACTTGCGACCGTGACGTCGACCTGCCGTTTCGCCTTGCGGGCACTGCCCGGCGCGCCTGAGTTCAATTCCGGAAACGAGGTTTCAGTAGTCCTGGCGCGCCGCCGCACCCTGATACTATCGCCTAAATCCATGCAGTGCTTTGTCCAATCTATTGACAGGTCGCCAAAACGTCATTAGTTTACCCCCACCTTCTTCCAGTTCGTCAACATGTCATCCAACTGGTTAGAAGCAGGGCCGGCTGCAAATCGAAAGGGTCAAATCTTGACCGGTAAGCAGTCAGATCAGGGCGAAACCTCGGTGCTGGTCACCGGGTCCAGCAGCGGCTTCGGCGAGGTCATCGTCAAGACGCTCGCCGGCCACGGCTACCACGTCTTCGCCACCATGCGCGATGTCTGCGGCCGGAACCGCGATGCTGCCCAGGCACTCATGAGCTGGGCTCAAACCAACGATGCATCGCTCGAGGTCGTCGAGATGGACGTGGCGGACGACGGCTCCGTCGAGTCTGCCATCTCCTCCATCCTCGAAGCCGGTCAACGCATCGATGTCGTCGTCAACAACGCCGGCATCGCCGCCGCCGGTCCGCTCGAGGCCTTCGACACCGCCCAGATGGCCCATCTTCTGAACATCAACGCCATCGGCCCCATGCGCGTGGACAAGGCCGTCCTGCCCCACATGCGCGCCCGTGGCTCCGGCCTGCTCCTCCACGTCTCCAGCACGCTCGGCCGCGTGTTGCCGGGTGGCGGCGGGCTCTACCCGGCGTCGAAGTGGGCTCTCGAAGGGCTCGCCGAAAGCCTGCTTTACCAGGTCGCGGCCTTCGGTGTCGACGTTGTCATCCTGGAGCCGGGCTCCTTCCCCACACCCGCCACTAGCCGCGCCATGCTGCCGGCAAGCGAGGCCATCGCGCAGGAGTACGCCGCTGCCGGCGCGGGCGTTCGTCGCGCCGTAGAACCAGGCCCCGACTACGTGCTGCCGGACCTCCAGGAAATCGGCGACGCCGTCCTCGACATCATCCAAACACCCAGCGGTGGACGCCGAATGCGCTACGTGACCGGCCCGATCTTCACGGAGGGTGTCGACGAGTTCAACCAGGAATACGAGGCGACGAAGCTTCGTCTGATCGAGGTGCTCAGGCGTCCCGACCAGGCGATCACCTGGGGTAGGCGATAGAAGTGACGTTTTTGTTCGGCGATTGAGTGAGACCCGGGAGGTAAGGAAACCATGGAAAACTACTGGGGAAACATCCTTAACAAGAGGCTCACAAGGCGGCGAGCGCTCGCCGCAACGAGCGCGGCAACCGGCGCAGCTGCCTTCCTGGCCGCCTGCGGCGGCGGCGATAGCGATGGAGGTGGGGGCACCGGTGGCGGAGGCACTGGCGCCGCTATCGACACCAAGGGCATCACAGACGGCTATCTCGCGAAGGCCGCTGACGACGCCAGGAAGGGCGGCAACATCGGCTTCATCTACACCGACTCGCCCAACCTCGACATCCTCACGAACGCCCTTGAGTACGCCGGCTACGGTGGTCAGTACGTCTACGACCACCTGATCTCGAGCCGCAGCAATTTCAACGCGCCGTTCGTCCTCGAAGCTGCCGAAGCGCTAGAGCAGCCGGACGACCTCACCATTCGATTTAAGCTGCGCCCGGGCATGACCTACCACAACATCGCGCCCGTCAACGGCCGGGCCGTCAAGGCCTCGGACGTCGTCGCCGTGCAGAATCACGTCAAGACGCTGACCGGCGCCGAAAACGCCTTCCAGAACGACATCCTCGACAAGGCCGAAGCGCCGGACGACAACACTGTCATCTTCAAGCTAAAGGCGCCGACCGCCTACCTCTTCACGTCCCGTATGCTCGGCCACCCCGGTCCTCAGGCGATCATCCCACCGGAGACCCTCGGCAGCCATCCGCAGTACGACAGCCCGCAGTCGCCCCTG
>Ga0247825_10003208_pt1 | contig 10789 bp, 8 predicted proteins | sample 13C_Vanillin_Day_FD_194413 | JGI IMG/M metagenome (GOLD analysis project Ga0247825, IMG submission 194413) | Soil microbial communities from agricultural site in Penn Yan, New York, United States - 13C_Vanillin_Day48 | ecosystem: Environmental > Terrestrial > Soil > Agricultural land | place... | reverse complement strand
GCGCTGACGCTGCCCGCCCGAGAGCTCGTGCGGGTAGCGCTCGGCCATGTACTCGAACAGGCCGACCTGGACAAGCAACTCGGCGACCTTCTCGCGCGCCGCCCGGGCGTTGCGCACGAGCCGATAGACCTGCATCGGCTCGGCGATGATTTCCCCGATCGTCATGCGCGGATTGAGCGAGCTGTAGGGATCCTGGAAGATCACCTGGATCTTGCGGCGATAGTCCTTCAGCGCCCGCCCCCGCGCTTGCGTCACGTCGGCGCCCTCGAACACGATCGTGCCGCCGGTCGCCTGCTCGAGACGCAGCAGCGTGCGGCCGACGGTGGTCTTTCCGCATCCCGATTCGCCGACAAGTCCCAGCGTCTCGCCGCGGAATATCTCGAAGGACAGTCCGTCCACCGCCCGCACTTCGGACTTCGGCTGCTTGAACAGGCGCAGGCCGGTGCCCACTTCGAAGTAGGTGCGCAGGTCGTCCACGCGCAGGATGGGCTTGGCGGTATCGAGCGGCTTGGGTTCCGGCGGCTGCAGGCTCGCGCTCTGCAGTCCCAGCCCGGCCGGGCCGACGCGCGCCATCTCCTGCGCGCGGATGCAGGCCGAGGCATGCCCGGACGTGATCATCTCGAGCGCGGGCAGCGCCTGCACGCACGCGTCAAGTCGCGCGCGGCAGCGCGGAGCGAAGCGGCAGCCGGGAGGCGGATCGAGCAGGTTGGGCGGCAGCCCGTCGATCGTCTCGAGCTTGCGCCCGCGCGGCTTGTCGAGGCGCGGCACCGAGCGCAGCAGCCCGGCGGTATAGGGATGCAGGGGCTGCGCGAATACCTCGGCGGCCGCCCCCTGCTCGGCCATGCGCGCCGCGTACATCACGTTCACGCGGTCGGCGTAGCGCGCCACGATGCCGAGATTGTGGGTGATGAGAACCAGCGCGATGCCGAGATCGCGCGTCAGATCCTTCATGAGCTTGAGGATCTGTGCCTGGATGGTCACATCGAGCGCGGTGGTGGGCTCGTCGGCGATGATGAGCTTCGGGTTGCACGACAGCGCGATCGCGATCATCACGCGCTGGCGCATGCCGCCTGAAAACTGGTGCGGGTACTGGTCGAGCCGGCGCTCCGGATCGGGAATGCCGACCATCTTGAGCAGATCCAGCGCCCGCGCGCGCGCCTGGTCCTCCGACATGCCCAGGTGCAGCAGCAGCGGCTCCATGATCTGGAAGCCGATGGTCAGCACGGGGTTGAGCGACGTCATCGGCTCCTGGAAGATCATTGCGATGTCGCGGCCGCGGATCTCGCGCATCTCGTTCTCGGGCAGCTCCAGCAGATTGCGTCCCTGGAACAGGATGCGCCCGGCCACCACGCGGCCGGCCGGCTTCGCCAGCAGCCGCATGATCGCGAGCGACGAGACGGACTTGCCGCAGCCCGACTCGCCGACGAGCGCGACCGTCTCCCCCGCCTTGACGCGGTAGGAGATGCCTTCGACGGCGCGCACGACGCCGCGCGTGGTCACGAAATGCACGTGCAGATCGTCGACCTCGAGCAGCCACGGGCTTTGCGCGGGCGCGGGAACAGCGGCGCCGCGCGGAGCGGTAGATTGGTCCATCCTCCGGCGGGAATTGCTTTTTTTGCCGCAGTCAGGCTATTGGACCACGATGTGGATTGTCAAGCGCCTGAGTCAAGATTGCGCGGCGCGCTGTCGAACTGTCATGCGCTCAGCCCGTCTAAGCCGGGACACACGCGCGTTCCGGACGCCACCAGCGTCCCAGTCGAATGCGCGCAGCGCTGCAATCAGGCAACTCGCACACCCTGCACGAGTCGAAAACGCATCACGCCATTCCAGGAAAGGAACGTCATGAAGCTCTACTACGCACCCGGCGCCTGCTCGCTTTCGGTTCACACCGTCCTGCGCGAGGGAAAATTCAAATTCGATATCGACAAAGTGGACCTCGCGGCCAAGAAGACCTCGGGCGGCGAGGATTATCTGGCGATCAATCCCAAGGGATATGTCCCGGCGCTGACGCTCGATGACGGCACGACGCTCACCGAGGCCAGCGTCATCCTGCAGTACCTCGCCGACCAGAAGCCGCGCCGCGGCCTCGCGCCCAAGCCGCGCACGCCCGAGCGTTACAAGCTGATGGAGTGGCTGACGTTCATCTCTTCGGAGCTGCACAAGTCGCTCGGCGATTTCTTCAATCCCAAGATGACGCCGGAATGGCGCGAGGCGAAGCTGGAGCGGCTCGGCAAGCGCTTCGACTACGTCGAGAAGGCGCTGGGGACAAACCAGTATCTGATGGGCGAGTTCACGATCGCGGACGCCTACCTCTTCAACGTGCTCAACTGGACTAACATATTCAAGATCGACCTCGCGAACTGGCCGAACATCCAGTCGTTCATGCGTCGCATGGCCGAGCGACCGACCGTGAAGAAAGCGATGAAGGCCGAAGGGCTGAGATAGAAGCCGGAACGGGAGGAAAGGAAGGGATGGGGAATGCAGGAAGCCGAGTGTCCGCGCGCCGGGAGCCCGTGCTCGCGCGGCGGCCGCGGCTGCTCGTTCTCGCATTGATTGCCGTGACCGTGGCATTCACGCTCTTCAGCCGCGGAGCGTCCAGTGACTGGCGCACGGCCAGCCGCGAGCCGGTGGGCCTTGCACCCGACCCCGCCACGACGCCGGAGGCGGTCATCCAGGCCTATGCCGCGCGCACGGTCGGCTGGAAGGGCTTCTTCGGCGTGCACACCTGGATCGCGGTCAAGCCCGCGCACGCGACGAGCTATACGGTCTACGAGGTGATCGGCTGGCGGCTGCGCTGGGGCGACACCGTGCTGGTGGTGCGCTCGCGCGCGCCGGACGGGCGCTGGTTCGGCGCGGTGCCCGAGCTGCTCGTCGACAAGCGCGGCCCCGGCGTGGAAGCCCTGATTCCGCGCATCGATCAGGCCGCGCGTGATTATCCCTATGCCGGCGAGTACACCCTTTGGCCGGGTCCCAATTCGAACACGTTCACGGCCTGGATCGGCCGCGCGGTGCCGGAGCTGGAACTCCATCTTCCGGCAACCGCCATCGGCAAGGATTATCTGGGCCGCCGCGTGCTCGCGACCGCGCCGAGCGGGAGCGGCCTGCAATTTTCCCTGTTCGGGCTCCTGGGGTTCACCGCCAGCGGCGTCGAGGGGCTCGAACTCAATGTGCTCGGGCTCAGCTTCGGCGTGAGCCCGTTCGAGCCCTCGCTCAAGCTGCCCTTCGTCGGCCGCATCGGCCCCGCGGTCTCTTCGGCTCATGGGTCGCCGCGCGTAAGCGATCAGTAAGTTTTCCTGCCGTATTTGAGCCGTTCTGTCGCGATGGCACGACAGTTATAGCGGCTAAGAATCATGCAATTAGCATGTGATCGCGCCGGCGCTGTCGCATGCCAACGACATCATCGCCACCGTCGCAATGCTGTATCTCGTTGATCCCGCAGGCGATGCATGCCTGGCACGGCAATCGCTTTGCTTCTTGGCTGCTATTAACCCCTTAACTCATGTCCAGGAGAGCCGTCATGAAGAAAACCCGAATAGCCATCTTGATCGCGTTGGCGCTCGGTATGCCCCTCGGGGTGGTGGCGGTGGAGCGGGCCGCGAGCGAATTGCCGCCCGCATCCGAGCCGCCCGCCGCTCAGGCCGAAGCCCCCGCGCCAGCCGAAGCGCCTGCACAGCCCGCCGATATCGCGGTGCAGCCGGCGCCGGTGCCCGCGCCACAACCGGTTGCCGCGGCGCCCGAGCCCGTAGCCATGCCGGAGCCGGTGGCGCGCTACGTCGAAAGCGACACGTTCCCGCAAGGGTCGCTGGGTGAAAGCGACTACTGGCAATCGCCGGTCGCGGTAGCCTACTTCGAACGCCAGGACCAGGAGCGACGCCATCTCGTCGCGCGCGGCGACGCTTTCCCGTCCGGTCATCTCGGCGACAACGCCTACGAGCGCATGCCCACCGAGCTCGCGTATTACGAGCGGATCGAGCAGGAACGCTTGGCCCGTCTCGAAGCGGAGCAGCAGCGCGTAGCCGCTGCGGCTGCGCCCGCGACGCCGGCCGAGCCGGTGCAGGCAGCCGAATCTTCGGCCGCGGGTTCTTCCGCCCCGGCCAACGAGCCGGCACCGGCCGCTGAGCGAGAGCAAGTCGTCGCTGCGGAATCGCGCAATCCGCTCGAGCGCGCGGCTGAGCTCATCAGCCGGCCGTTCCGGGATGGCTCCGAAGACAAGCCTGCTGTCCCCGCCGCCGACACCCGCGTGCCGATGGCCGTCGACAGCCGCGTGCCGATGACCGCGGGCGAAGGGACCGGATCAGCCGAAGGCCCGTTGCCCGAAAGGTAAAGCGGCTCCAACACGTCAGCAGCAAAGGGCCCGATGCCGGTCACGGTGTCGGGCTTTTTCTTTGCGCCCCGGGGTAAGATACGCCCTCTTCGATGAGGAGGTGCTCATGTTTCGCCCTGTCAATGCGCTGAAGACGACGGCCGCGGTGTGCGCCTTCGCTTTCGCCGCTCCGATTCTCGCCGCACAACCGGACGCCGCGAAAGACTATCCCAGCAAGCCGGTCCGCTTCATCGTGCCGTTCGCCGCCGGCGCCGGCACCGATACGACCGCGCGCACGCTCGCCCAGAAGCTATCGGAGCTGTGGGGCCAGCAGGTCATTGCGGACAACCGCACCGGCGCCGCGGGCGCCATCGGCGTGGATCTCACCGCGAAAGCCACTCCGGACGGCTACACCATCGTCCTGATTTCGGCGTCGCATTCGGTCAACTCCGCGGTCAACGACAAGCTTCCCTACGACCTGCTGAAGGATCTGCAGCCGCTCTCGCAGGCGAGCTCGCTGTTCTATGTCGTCTATCACAATCCCAAGGTGCCGGTGAACTCGATCAAGGAACTGATCGCCTACGCGAAGGCCAATCCCGGCAAGCTCAATTTCGGCTCATCGGGTACCGGCGGCCTGCAGCATTTCGCGGGGGAAATGTTCGCGCACATGGCGGGTATCAAGCTCGTGCACGTGCCGTACAAGGGCACGGCGGCGGTCATCCCGGCGATGCTGGCAGGCGATGTGCAACTCGGTTTCGGCACGCTCTTCGGCGTTCGGCCGCACCTGCCGAGCGGGCGGCTCAAGGCGCTGGCCGTCACGACCGGCAAGCGCACGCCAGCCGCTCCGGAACTGCCGACTGTCTCGGAAGCGGGTCTGCCCGGCTACGAGGTGGATCAGTGGTACGGCGTGCTGACCGGCGCCAAGGTGCCGGCCCCCATCGTGCGCAAGATCAACGCCAGCATCAACGAGGCGTTGCGCTCGCCCGAAGTGGTGAAGCGTTTTTCCGCGGACGGATCGACGCCGAAGGGCTCAACGCCCCAGGAATTCGGGGCCCACATCAAGTCGGAAATTACCAAGTGGCGTAAGCTGGCGAAGGAAGCCAATCTCCAGCTCAGCCAGTAGGCGCGTAAAAGCCCCGTCCCCGCACGGCGGGGGCGGGACTTACGTAAGTTTCTTCTTTACTGGGATCTGACGACCAGCGCGTTGTCGACGCGCCGCACGCCTTCCACGCCGCGCGCCACCTGCTCGGCGCGCTGCTTCTCCTGCGCGCTCTTCACGACGCCGCTCAGGCGCACGACCCCCTGATCGGTGTTCACGCTCACATCCATGGCGCTGACCTCTTTATCCTTCGCCATCTGCGCCTTCACCTTCGCGGTGATGGCGGTGTCGTCGATGGCCTGGCCCGTCTTGGTGCCGGCGCCCGCACAGCCCACGAGAACCGCCAGCAGCGCGGCGGCAACGAAGCCGCCGAAGCTACGTGTCGAGAATGTCATACCGTCTCCTTTCGATGAGAAACCTGGGAGCGGCCACAACGCACACGCTTGCACGCCGGCCGCACAGAGCTATCGATTGGAATGACGAAGCCATGAAAAAGTTTCCGTAGCTGCGATGCTACATGCCGGCGGGATTCACGACAGGGACGGAGGGTGACGCACAGCGTCATCTTTCCATCCATCTAGAGACCTTCGACGATCCGGATGTCCCGCTCGGCACCATTCCCGAGCAGCTTGAGCGCGGCCTGGTAAGCCTCGCCGTCGTGCGCGCTGATGGCCTGCGCGACGCTGTCGAACTCGATCACGACGACGCGCTGGTTCAAGCCCGCTTCATATGTCTTCGAGGGCATGCCCCGCACGAGGAACCGTCCGCCCGCCGCCTGCACCGCGGGTGCCGCCAGCTTCGCGTACGCAGCCAGCGCGTCGGGTTGAGTGATCGAGCGGTAGGTCGCTACCCAGTAAGCTTTGGCCATCAGGGTCTCCTTCTTCGTCGTTAGTCGTTAGTCGTTAGTCGTTAGCCGCTGTCCGATGCGAGTCATTGTTTGGCCGGCTGCGAGAGGGCCATCCACGTCGAGGTGGCGAATGCAATCAGCTCGCCGCCCTCGTCCGTCAGCTCCGATTTCAGATAAGAAATGCCGCGGCCCCGCCGCAGAAACCGCCCCGTCGCGGTCAGGCGGCCGGCTTTGGCCGCCTTGATGTACTGCACCTTCATTTCGAGCGTGGTGCCCGCCCCGCTCTTCTCTCGCAGGAGATGGCCCATCGAGATGTCCAGCACGAACGCGATCACGCCGCCGTGCAGACTGCCCTGGGGGTTGAACATGAAATCCTTGAGCTCGAACGACACCCGGCAGGCATCCTCCAGGTACTCGAAATGCATGCCGAACAGGCGCGCGAGAAAGAACTTCCCGAAATCCTGCTCGTAGCTGCTGAGCGCTTCATCGAACGCCCCGCGCGCGGCGGCTTCATCCATCGTCCCGTTCCTCCCGAGCCCGAACTTTACCACCGCTCCCCACGCGTCCTGGCCGTCTGGAATGCCTCATGCCCTCCTGCCGCGCACGCAAGTCCGCCTGGTGAACGCGTCACCGGACAGCCTTGACCGGCTCGGCCGTTGAAGCCGAGAATCACGGCAGGAGGTCCCGCCATGGAACATGCCGCTTCCCTCGGATCCACGTCCCGTTCGTCCGCCACGCGATCCAACAGCCTCGCCGCCTTGCGCGTGGTGCCGACCGGCGCCGCGCTGGGCGCCGAAATAGTAGGCGTGGATTTTTCGCTGCCGGTGCCCGAGGATGTCCAGGAAGCGCTGCGCCAGGCCTGGGCCGACCACATGGTGCTGCTGATGCGCGGGCAGCGCCTGACCGACGATCAACTGCTGGCGACCTCGGCTATCTTCGGTCCGCCGCACGATGCCGCATCGCGCCGCTATCACCTCGCGGCCGGGCAAGCCGTGGACGATACCTACATGGTATCGAAGCATTCGAGCATCACCATCATCTCCAATCTGGGTCCGGACGGGCGGCCGGTGATGGACAACGGCGGTCTCGGGAGCTACGAGGTGGTCTGGCATACCGACAATTCCTACGTCAAGGTGCCGCCGGCCGGCAGCATGCTCTACTCGCTCGAAGTCCCGGTCGACGGCGGCGGCGACACCTCCTTCAACAACCAGTATCTTGCCTACGCGGAGCTGCCCGAGGATCTCAAGCGCGCGATCGAGGGCAAGTACCAGGTGCACGACTCGAGCCGCAACAGCGCCGGCGTCCTGCGCCCCGGCGTCAAGCTGCCGACACGGCCCTCCGAGGTCGAGGGTCCCACGCACCCGCTCGTGCGCGTGCACCCGGTGACGGGGAAGCGCGCGCTCTACCTCGGGCGGCGGCGCGTCTGGCCGTCGAACTACATCGTCGGCTTGCCCGACGAGGAGAGCGAGCGGCTGCTCGACCGGCTGTGGGCGCACGCGACGCAGCCGAAGTACGCGTGGACGCATCGCTGGAAGGTCGGCGACATCGTGCTCTGGGACAACCGCTGCTGCATGCACTACCGCACCGAGATCGACGTCAACCAGCGGCGCGTCATGCACCGCACGACGATCAAGGGCGATCCCATCGTGGCGCCGTGGGAGACGGCCCGACCGGGATAAGGGCGGGGGTGAGGGAGACCGGACCGCCCGCTCATCGATCATCAAGCGTCAGGCACGTTCCTTGGGTAACGCGGATTCCAGCACGCGGGCGACATGCAGCGCCTTGCGGCCCGTCCCATCGGCGATTTGGTGACGGCAGCTCGTGCCATCGGCCACGATCAGCGCATCGGGCGATGCGCCGCGCACCCGCGGCAGCAGCGTCAGCTCGCCCATTTTCATCGAGACGTCGTAATGCGCCGCTTCATAGCCGAAGGCGCCCGCCATGCCGCAGCAGCTCGATTCGATCGGCTCGACCTGCAGGCCCGGAACGAGCTTGAGCACGCGCTCGACGTCCGGCATCAGCGCGAAGGCCTTCTGGTGGCAATGGCCGTGGAGCAGCGCCTGCTTCTGGGATAGCGGCGCCAGGTCCAGCTGAAGGCGGCCCGCGGCGTGCTCGGCCGCGAGAAATTCCTCGAACAGGAACGCCTTGAGCGCGAGCTCCGCCGCCTCTCCGTCCGGATGCAGGTACAGGAACTCGTCGCGCAGGCCCAGCAGGCATGACGGCTCCAGCCCCACGACCGGCACGCCGCGCTCGACGTACGGCGCCAGCGTCGCGATCATCCGTCCCGCCTCGCGCTTCGCCTCCTCCACCAGCCCGGCCGCCAGGAACGTGCGGCCGCAGCATAGCGGCCTGCCGCCGTCGGCAGGGCGCGCGAGGTGCACGGTATAGCCCGCGGCCCGCAGCACGCGCGAGGCCGCTCTCGCATTCTCAGGCTCGAAATAATTGCTGAAGGTATCGATCCACAGGACCACCGAACGCGGGTCGATATCCTGCGGACCCTTGATGGGCGCTTCCCGTCCGCTCGAGGCGTAGCGCTCGGACGTCTGCATAAAAGGGCGCTGCCATTTCGGCAACGAGCGCTGCGGCGCGAACCCGAGCGTGCTCTTCGTGGCCGCCTGCAACGCATTCGCCAGCGGTGCCGCGCGCGCGGCGAGCGGCGCATAGCGCGGCAGGTAAGCGACGAGCCGGTCCTTCAGCGTCAAAGCGTGGCGCTGGCGATAGTGGTGCAGAAACTCGACTTTCATCTTGGCCATGTCCACGCCGGTGGGACATTCGCGCTTGCAGCCCTTGCACGAAACGCACAACGCGAGAGCCTCGTACACCGTATCCGAAGCCCAGGCGTCTCCACGCTCCGGCAGCTGCCCGGACAGCGCCAGGCGCAGCGTGTTCGCCCGTCCGCGCGTCAGGTGCTGCTCGTCTCCGGTCGCCCGGTACGACGGGCACATCGTGCCGGCATCGAACTTGCGGCAGTGGCCGTTGTTATTGCACATCTCGATCGCCTTGGCGTAGCCCTCCCCGCGGTGCAACGGCCCGGCCTCGTGGTCCGACCAGTCGAGCGCCGTCTTGAGCGGGATGGTGCGGTAGCCGGGCCTGTATCGGAACAACGTGCGGTCATCCTGCTTGGAGGGCCGCACGATCTTGCCGGGATTGAGCAACCCGTTCGGGTCGAAGAGCGCCTTGATCTCGCCGAACGCCCGCGTGAGCTTGGACCCGAAGAAGGGCTCGATCCATTCCGATCGCACCAGGCCGTCACCATGTTCGCCGGAGTAGGCGCCTTTGTACTGGCGCACGAGCTCGGCGGCTTCCTCCGCGATGGCGCGCATCTGCGCGGCGCCTTCGCGGCGCATGTCGAGCACCGGCCGCACATGCAGGCAGCCCACCGACGCGTGGGCGTACCACGTGCCTTTCGTTCCGTGCTTCTCGAACACGCGCGTGAGCCGGTCGGTGTACTCGGCCAGGTGTTCGAGCGGCACCGCGCAATCCTCGATGAAAGACACCGGCTTTCCGTCGCCTTTCATGGACATCATGATGTTGAGGCCGGCCTTGCGCACCTCCCAGAACTCGCGCTGCAGCACGGGGTCGACGACCTCGACCACGCTGCCGGGCAGCCCGCGATCACCCATCAGCTCGGCGAGCTGCTTCAAGCGGCGAATCTGCTCGTCGCGGTCGTCGCCGGCGAACTCCACGAGCAGGATCGCGTCCGGGTCGCCTTTCACGCACTGATCCACAATCGCGCGAAACGCGGGATTACTGCGGGCGAGACCGATCATGGTGCGATCCACGAGCTCCACCGCGGCGGGATCAAGCCGGACGATGTGCTGCGGCGCCTCCATCGACTGGTAGAAGGTCGCGAAATGGCAGATGCCGAGCGTCTTGTGCTTCGGCAACGGAGACAGGTTGAGATGCAGCCGTCGCGAATAGGCGAGCGTGCCTTCCGATCCCACCAGGAGATGGGCGAGATTGAAGGACTCGCCGGACAGCATGTCGAGGTTGTAGCCGCCCACCCGGCGCAGCAGCTTCGGGTAGCGGTGCTCGATCTCTTCGGCCTCGCGCGCGGCGATGGCGCGCAGCTTCGCAACCAGCCCCTGGTAGCCGGCGGGCCCGTCCACGCGCTCGCCCTTCACTTCCCCGAATGGGTACTCGGCGCCGTCCGGCAGCACCGCGTCGATGCCGCGCACGTTGTGCACCATGTTGCCGTAGCGGATGGAGCGCGAGCCGCAGGAATTGTTGCCCGCCATGCCGCCGATCGTCGCCTGCGCGCTCGTCGAGACGTCCACGGGATACCACAAGCCATGGGGCTTCAGGTAGGCATTGAGCTGATCGAGCACGACGCCGGGCTGGACGGTGACGGTGCGCGCTTCCTTGTCGAAAGCGAGCACCTGGTTGAGATGCTTCGAGTGGTCGATGATCAATGCGGCGCCGACGGTTTGGCCGCATTGCGAGGTGCCGCCGCCGCGCGCGAGCACCGGCACGCGTTCTTCGATTGCGATGCGTAAGGCGGTGAGCGCGTCCTCTTCCGTGCGCGGCACGACCACGCCGA
>Ga0247825_10003207_pt1 | contig 10791 bp, 6 predicted proteins | sample 13C_Vanillin_Day_FD_194413 | JGI IMG/M metagenome (GOLD analysis project Ga0247825, IMG submission 194413) | Soil microbial communities from agricultural site in Penn Yan, New York, United States - 13C_Vanillin_Day48 | ecosystem: Environmental > Terrestrial > Soil > Agricultural land | place... | reverse complement strand
GGCGTGACGTGCTCGAGAGGGGCCCGGGGCAGCAGGACCCGGAAGGTGGCGCCCTGGCCCAGAGCGCTGTCGACGGTGATCTCACCCCCCAGGCCCAGGATGATGCCGTAGCAGACGCTCAGGCCCAGACCCGTGGTGGTGCCGTGACGCTTGGTGGTGAAGAAGGGCTCGAAGACGCGGTGCAGGTGCTCGGGAGCGATGCCCTTGCCGTTGTCCTGGACCTCGATGGCGATGCGGCCGTCCTCCTGCAGGCTGGCGGCCACGCGCAGGGTGGGAGCGGAGGGGGCGCCATCCTTGATGGCCTGAGCGGCGTTGGCCAACAGGCCGAAGAACACCTGCTGCAGGCCATTCTCACTGGCGAAGACGGAGAGGTTGTCGCGGAACTCGCGCACCACATGGGTGTCGGGTGAGAGCAGGGGGCGCACATCGCTGAGGGCCAGCTCGAGCATCTCATGCACGTTCACCCGGGTGCGCGGGGCATCGTCCAGGCGGCTGAAGAGCTTGATGTTCTGGATGATCCGGCGAATGCGCTCGGCACCGTCGATGGACTCCGTACAGACGTCACGCAGCTCCTGGGTGTCCTTGGGCGTCAGCTGTGAGACATCCGCCTCGAGCTGGGATTTCAGGAAGCTGAGGTTGGCGAGGATGAAGCTCAGGGGGTTGCTGATCTCGTGAGCCAATCCCGCCGAGAGACGGCCCAGGGCCTCCAGGCGCTGGGCCTGGACCAGGCGAGCGTTGGCGGCGGTGAGCTGGCGGGTGCGCTCCTCCACGGCCCGGGTGAGGTCCTCCATGTGAAGGCGGTTGGAGCGCAGCAGCTCCCACTTGTCGGTGAGGGCGAAGGCGAGCTGGCGCACCTCGATGCCGTCGAAGGGCTTGCGCAGGATGAGCAGGCGCTGGGACAGGCCCAGCTTGGCCATCATGTCCTCCCAGGAGTAGTCGGCGTAGGCCGAGCAGATGACGACCTGGAGATCGGGCTCGTGCTCCCAGAGGCGTGAGGTGGTCTCCACGCCGTCAATGCCTGGGGGCATGCGGATGTCGACGAAGGCCAGGGCGTAGGGCCGGCCCTCCTTGCGCGCGGCGATGGCCAGCTGGATGGCCTCCTCTCCCTGGTACGCCGAGTCCACCTCGAAGCCAGGGAATTGGCTGCTGGTCTCGTTCTCGCCGAAGAGGTCCGCCTCCATCGCGTCCAGCGAGTCGTTGCTCGCGGGGGGGCAGAGGATCTTCCGGAAGTCCTGGTGGATGGTGCGGTTGTCGTCGACGACGAGGATGCGGCGGTTCGGTGAAGCGGATTGGCTCACGATCTGACCTCTGCGCGCACCCCTGATTGTGTTCGGGAGCTGACAGTATTGCCAAACGCCCCGCGCCTGCGAGCCCAGCAGGAATGGGTGCAGGGATGACCCCGCTGTCCTTCATGGGAACACCCGGCGCGTGGCCATGCTGGGTGAAAATTCACCCAGGAACCGGCAGGGGGGCCTCTTTGGGGGCCGAGGGGAGCAGGACGCGGAAGGTAGCGCCTTTACCCAGCGTGCTCTCGACGGTGATGTCGCCGCCCAAGCCCAGGATGATGCCGTAGCAGACGCTCAGGCCCAGGCCCGTGGTGGAGCCATGCTGCTTGGTGGTGAAGAAGGGCTCGAAGACGCGGTGCAGGTGCTCGGGAGCGATGCCCTTGCCGTTGTCCTGGATCTCGACGGCGACGCGGCCGTCCTCCTGCAGGCTGGTGGCCACACGCAGGGTGGGAGCGGAGGGAGCGCCCTCCTTGATGGCCTGAGCGGCGTTGGCCATCAGGCCGAGGAAGACCTGCTGCAGGCCATTCTCGCTGGCGAAGACGGCGGGGATGTCGCGGAACTCGCGCACCACCGCGAGGCCCGGAGTGAGCAGGGGGCGCACCTCGGTGAGAGCCTGCTCGAGCACATCGTGGATGTTCACCCGGGTGCGCGGGGCATCGTCCAGGCGGCTGAAGAGCTTGATGTTCTGGATGGTGCGGCGGATGCGCTCCGCGCCATCAAAGGACTCCTTGCACGCGTCGAGCAGCTCCTTCACCTCGGTGGGGCCCATCCGAGAGACGTCCGTCTCGAGCTGGGAGCGCAGGTAGTTGAGGTTGGCGAGGATGAAGCTCAAGGGGTTGTTGATCTCGTGAGCCAATCCCGCCGAGAGGCGGCCCAGGGCCTCCAGGCGCTGGGCCTGGACCAGGCGAGCGTTGGCGGCGGTGAGCTGGCGGGTGCGCTCCTCCACGGCCCGAGTGAGGTTCTCCATGTGAAGGCGGTTGGAGCGCAGCAGCTCCCACTTGTCGGTGAGGGCGAAGGCGAGCTGACGCACCTCGATGCCGTCGAAGGGCTTGCGCAGGATGAGCAGACGCTGGGACAGGCCCAGCTTGGCCATCATGTCCTCCCAGGAGTAGTCGGCGTAGGCCGAGCAGATGACGACCTGGAGGTCTGGGTCGTCCTGCCAGAGGCGCGAGGTGGCCTCCACGCCGTCAATGCCTGGGGGCATGCGGATGTCGACGAAGGCCAGGGCGTAGGGCCGGCCCTCCTTGCGGGCGGCCTGGGCCAGCTGGACGCCCTCCTCTCCCTGGTACGCCGAGTCCATCTCGAAGTGGAGCGACTGCTCCGGCTTCGCGGGCGGACCAAAGAGGGTCGCCTCCATCGAGTCCAGAGTAAGATCGAGCGACCGGGGAGGGCACAGGAGCTTACGGAAATCCTGGTGGATGGTGCGGTTGTCGTCGATGACGAGAATGCGGCGGTTCGGTGAAGGGGGCACCATGTGGCTTCCCACGGGAAGAATAGACAGGCTCTGGGAGACTCTACTCCCAGGCAGCCACCTTCCCGTGAAGGAAGCTATGTGCTGAACACCTGGCGCTCTTTCAAGCCATAACCCAGGGTAGCCATGGCAAGTCCACCCAGCAGCCAGCGGAGCCAGGGCCGTGCCACCTTCGGCCGTCCCTGGGCCTGCGAGGCAGGCAGGTGCTCGGCGAAGAGCGCAACCATGGCGGGCAAGAATTCCAGCAGATCATGGGGGCCCCGGCTGGAGACCCATGTTCCGTCCCGGACGACTGGGCTATCCTCCCAGATTCCGCCCGCATTGTGGATGTCATCTTGAATGCCGGGCCAGGAGGTGAGCCTGCGCCCGCGGACCAGGTCCGCCGAGGCGAGCACCCAGGGGCCATGGCAGATGACGGCGATGGGGCGCCCCAAGCGCTCGAAGTCACGGACGAACTCCAGCGCCAGCGCGCTCTGCCGGAGGAGATCCGGGTTGACAAAGCCACCCGGAAGCAGCAGGGCGTCATAGTCGGCCGCCTTCACCTCTCGCAGCGTGGCGTCGACGCCCACCTTCTTGCCCGGCACCAGCAGGTTCATCCCCCGGATGGAGCCCGGCCGGAGCGAGATGATCTCCACCTGCGCGCCCTCGCGCCGCAGCTTCTTCACCGGCCGCGTCAGCTCCACCTGCTCGAAGCCATCCGCCGCCAGCACGGCCACCCGCATCCCGTTCAGCTTCTTCGCCATGCCCCCGCTCCTTGCCGCGCTCCCTCCACCCCAGGAGCACCAGGCTGAGAGTGTGTATGGCGCCGGGCCGCGAGAATGGGGAGAGAGGCCGAGAGGGCGAGGGGATGCCACCCTCCCGGGGGCCCGGACGCTCTAGGGGACGAGGACCAGATCCCGCAGCTGGATGAGGTCCACGTCTCCGGCGAACCGGGCGAAGGTGTTGTAGTCCTGCGGCATGACGCGGGTGCGCGGCAGGCGCAGCGCCTCGATGATGGTCAGCACACGGCCCTTCTGCTCCTCCGAGCGGCCAAAGCGGCCGAAGCGGTTGTTCACCTTCAGGGAGGGCTGAGGATCCTGCAGCCGCCACCCCGGAGGCAGGGTGAGCTCCACGACCGTGTTGCTCGCCTCGGACTCGTCGATGAAGAGCGGGGTGTCACGTGAGCTGAGCTGCACGTAGCGCCGGCCCAGCTGGCTGGGGAAGGTGACAGGCCCCAGCACTATCCGCTTCTCCTCGATGCGGGCGAAGTTGGGGACGCGGAACTTGTAGCGCAGGATGAACGGCGCCCCCACCTCCTCGAGGTGATCCAGCTGGTACCAGGTCAGCTCCGCGAGGCCGAAGTACCGCGTCACGGCCGTCTGCAGGGCCTCCTTGGTCCTCTCGGCTCCCAGGGCATCGAAGTTGTCGGCGAGGTTGGCTCCGACGAAGCCCGCGTAGGTCTCCTCGCCCTCGGCCTCCAGCGAACCATCCGGCTTCAGCTCCAGCTTCAGCTGCGTCTTCTTGTTGACGCGCTCCTCCCACGGCGGCGTCTTCAGCTTCACCATGGGCCGGCCGGGCTCGGGCAGCAGGTACACGTCGCGCTCACCCAGGGGGTTCTCTGGCAGCGAGCCGAAGGGGCCGAAGCGCACCGAGGTGTCCACCCAGAGAGGCTCCTTGCCCGGGAGTTCGACGCGCAGCCCGGAGTAGGACAGCAGCAGCTGATCATTGGGGAACAGGTAGGGCGCCGGGTCCGAGCTGAAGGTGCGCACCTCCGCCAGCCGCGCGGTGATCCCCAGCGACTCCAGCGAGGCCTTGAGCAGCATCAGCCGGCTGCCCCGGTCCTGCCCCAGCGTGGAGGTGGCCGACTGCATCACTCCCACGTCCCGGCCGGGGATGCGCTTCGCGATGGCCGAGTGCAGCGCCTTCACCACCTCCAGCCCTGTCTTCCCCGCCGCCACCTTCCGCGCGAACTCCTCGATCTCCGCGTTCCGACGGAAGCGCTCATGGAAGGCGTCCCCGTACCACATGGCCAGCCGGTCGAAGCCCGTCGTCCCCGCGCCCACGACGACGAAGGGCAGGTACTCATTGGAGGACCAGGGGGCCTCCGGCTCGGGGATGTGCGGCGGGACCTGCCGGGCCTCGTGGTGGAAGATCTCCACGTCCCCCTTCACCTCCGGCGGGGCCACCTTCAGCCCATGCGCATCCACGCGCAACCCCATCCCCTTGGGAGCCACCACTGTGTACCTGGCCCAGTTGTTCGGCATGTTGGCGACCTTGAAGTAGAAGGGTGAGGCGACGAAGCCGGGCAGCGCCGGCCCGCGCCCGGTCTCCGCGAGCAGGTACTCCACCTCGACGTAGTCCCCCACGTTGACGCCGGGCAGGCTGATGTTGTCCTTACCCTCGATGGTCTCCGGCTCCAGCACCGTGCCGTCCGCCTTGATGGTGCGCAGGGCCAGCACCTGGGCGTTGGTGGGGAGGTTCACCTCGGCGATGTCGTCAATGCCATTCTGCCCTAGCGCCTTCTGGACGGTGTGGATGCGGTTGACCAGCGAGCCATCCGGGAACACCTGGACGGCGGCCGCGTCCAGCACGTACGTGGCCGCGGCGTTCTCCTCGGGCTGGTTCTTCTCGTAGGCCGCGATGGCTGCCTTGCCGTCGATGGCGTAGTCCTGCAACAGCTCCTTGCCCGTCTTCGCGCGCGCCACGGCCCGGCGCAGCGACAGGTCGCTCCCGTCGATGGACAGCGCCTGTTCTCGCAGCGCGAGCGCCTCCGCCGGTGCCCCCGCGTACTCCCGCACGTCCGCCAGCCGCTTGTAGAAGACGGCGGCGCGAGGCCACAGGCTGATCAGCGCCTTCAGCGTGGCCGCGGCCTCGTCGTAGCGGCGCAGCGACACATAGAGGTTCGCCAGCGTGAGGCCGGTGCTCACGGTGCCCGGATCTCTCGCGAGCAGATCCTCATAGAGCTTCACGGCGGTGGCGGTGTCTCCCCGCTGGCGCGCGTGCTCCGCGGCGCGGCTGCGTGCGCCGGGGCAGCCGGTGAAGTCCGAGACGAGCTGATCCATGAGCGTGGACGCATCCCGCCGGCGGGCCAGGCTGTAGCGCAGCGAGAGCGCATCGCAGTGCTTGGGCTGAGCCTTGAGCGCCGCGGCGAGCGCCTCCTCTGCCTGTGCGTCCACAGCGAGCGCGATCGCGGCGCGAGCCCTCAGCATCTGGAGGGGAGCGTTCTCCGGGCCCGTGAGCTCCAGGGCGTTCTTCAGCGCCTCCTGCGCGACGGTGGGCTGGCTGTCCCCGAGCGCCAGCTCCGCGCGCAGCAGCAGCGCGGCCACGTTCTTGGGATCCTGCCGCAGCACCTCCTCCAGGGCGCTGGTGGCGTTCCCGCGCGAGAGCTTGGTGGGGATGGAGCGGTCCTGGACGGCCAGCTCCGCGCGCAACATGAGCAGGGGCGTCGAGCGCGTCAGCTTCTGGGGCTGGCTGTTCGAGGTCTCGGTGCCGCTGGACCCATTCAGAGCCAGCGCATTCGCCTCTCCCTCCTCGATCTTGAACAACAGGCGCCGGGCGCCATCGGCATCCCGGCCGACGCCGTCACGCGCCGCCAGGAAGATGGCCAGCAGCTGGCCTGCCTCGGCCTCGAGCGCGGCCGCGAGGTCCGCCGAGGTGGCGTAGATGGGCGCCTGGACGCGCTCAGGCGCCACTCCATTCCAGGAGGGGGCAGGCCCGGTGGCCGGGGTGTAGCGCACATCGGACGGGCGGCCATCGACGCGTGGCAAGGTGAAGGAGATGCTGCCCACGGAGTTCTCCTTGAGGATCTTCACCAGGATGCGGTGCTTGCCCGCCGAGAGACGCACGGCCCGGCCGCTGATGGTGGACTCACCCCTCACGTAACCGCGGCGCTCGAAGAGGAGCGCTCCGTCCATGATCACCTTGAAGGTGGACGAGGAGACGGTGCGCGCCAGATAGAGCCCGTCCTCGGGCACCTCCACGTCAAAGGCGAGGAGGTAGACGTCACTCTCGGCGGGCTCGCCCTCCAGGCGGTGGCGGCCGTCGGGGGACACGAGGGTGCGGACCGCGAGCGGGCCATAGGGGCCGGTGAAGGGGCCCGCGAGCGAGCCGTCCTTCTCTGGCGGAGTGGGCTCATCGAGCTCCAGCACGTGGAAGGGCGAGAAGGGGCCCACCAGCGTCGCCACGCTTGCGGCGCCGATGTCCTTGACTTGCGCCGCCAGGGCCTCCCGGTCACCTCGCACGAGCGCGACGCCCAGCATGCAGCCTCGGAGGAGCTGGGCCGTCTCGCCCACGGCGCCGGCCTCGAGCGCCTTGCGGGCACCCTGCAGGATGACCTCGTCCAGCTCTGGCGAGGTGCCCACCTGGTCGAGCAGGTATCGCGTTGCGGGCACGGCGAGCGGGTGGGTGGGAGCGCGCGTCACCAGCTCCATGGCCGCGGTGAAGGCCTTGTCCATCGCTGCTTCCCGGCGCGCGAGCAGGTGCTGGCCCATGAGGGCGTAGGGATCACCCGGGTCCTTGGCGATGGCGGCGTCGAAGCGGGTGCGGGCCGTCTCCGCATCTCCCTTGAGCAGGTACGTCTGGAAGCCGGCGTACGCCAGGGTACGGGCATCACTGCTCCCGTTCTGGACCCGCTCGGCGGCGGACTCCAGGACATCCGTGGCGGAGGGGGGACGGTGGGGACAGCCGGTCAGGCCGGCGGCGAGGGCGAGCAGCGCGAAGAGACCGCGGATGGTGCGCATAGGGACTGAAGGGATAGTTCAAACCTTGGGGCGGGGCCACAACTGCATGCAGGGGATGTCCACCGCTGATGGCTCCTTCGACTTCTTGCCGTTCCTGGGGGGGGCTGGGGCCTTGGCTGGTAGGAGCCCTACAAGCGCGCACTCTCCGAGGACTGCGTGGCCCCGCACCCCAGGGTGAGCGTGGCAAGGATGAAGAGGTGGCACATGATCAGGGTTCCTCCGAGGTGGGTTGTCGCTCGGGTGGGTAGGATGCGAGGAAGCACTTTCCCTCGTAGTCGAACATTCTGTCGCCGCAGGGAGACTTGTGGCCCTCGAAGGGTCCGAGCCAGCACCCACCGTTGATGGCTCTCTCGGGCGGATCGCAGGGCGGGCGGCGCTGGCCTGGGTACGGCTGGGGCGGCATGGGACGTCCAAGGGACAGGACATCAGGAAGCGCAGCCTGCGGCGCGTCCTCAACGAACGAGAGAGCTTCCTCGCCCACGCCGGCATTGCCAAGTACGGGCACGCCGAGAATCATGAGCAGGATTCTCATGGGTCTTCTGAAGTTGGTGGGCGTGGCGCGTCGTAGACAGCGAAGTAGCATTTCCCCTCATAGTCGAACATGCCCTGGCCGCAGGGGGGCTTCTGTCCTTCGATGGGGCCCGCCCAGCATGCTCCATTGACTGAAATCTGCCCTGGACCGCAAGGAGGCCGCTTCTGGCCATCCGGCGGCGTTTTTGGCATCGGCGCCCCGACCGTCAGTACAAGAGGAACGATGGCCCGCAGTATACTCTGGACGCTGGAGAGCGCCTCCTCGCCCACGCCGGCATCAGGAGCGAATTGTGCCACCTCCTCAGGCGTGGCGATCCAGGGCTGAGGCGCGGGGTTGTGCTCGGAGGCCGTACGGTGCATCTCCCATCCCAGGAAGACCAGCATGCCACCGACCAGGGCTGCGCCTGCTAAGGGAAGCCATGCGGGTAACTGCACCTCGCGGCGCTGGCGGCGCTCGTTCTCCGTCGACGTGGAGGTCGCGCTTGAGGAGCCGCTGCGGCTGGTGTCCGTATCTGAGAGCACTTCCTCATCATCGCGGCCGTCCGAGGAAGGGCCGCCTGCGTCGGTAGAGACCGCACTGGCGGTGGGGACGATGGGCCTATCCGCTGCCTCCCCGGCCGACTCGGCCAGCACCGCCGCTTCCCGAGCCAGCGCCTCAGCGGTGCCGCGCTGCTTGCGGTCGGCGGAGAGCAGCCGAAGAATCAGCGCTTCAATCTCGTGGCTGAGTGTGCAGTAACCCGAGGGTCTGGGAACCTTCCTCACCTCCAACTCTCCTCCCTCGGACATGGGGGGGAGGTACAGGCCCGTCACGCAGCGGTAGAGCGCCACTCCCAGGGAGTAGAGGTCATCCGTGGGCAGGGCCTGCCACCGGGCCCCAAGGTCCTTCCGGAAGCGCCAGCTGAAGAGGCGCTGCTCCGGGGGCCGATAAGGGGTCGTGCCCGGGGGAGCTGTGGTGTCCGTGAGGGGGCGCGTGTCGGCGAACCAGCCGCTGCCCCAGTCCAGCAGCACGGCCCGCCTCTCGGGGGTAACGCGAATGTTGTCTCCCTTGACGTCTCGGTGCACAGCACCCCGGGCGTGGGCGGACGAGAGAGCACCGGCAACCTGGGCCAGCACCTGCAGTACCTCTCTGGAGGTGCGCCCGCCTCGAAACCAGTCATAGAGGGTGAAGCCCTCCACCAACTCCATCACGACGTAGGGGTAGCTCTCGCCGCTGGGCGCCGTCCACAGGCCCTCGTCCGCGAAGCGGGGGGCGCCTGGAATGCCGAGCCGAAGAATCTCCGTCTCCCGCTCGAAGCGAGGATCCTTGGGCCGCTTGGCCACCTTCAGCGCTACGGGAGGGGAGTCCGGATGGCCTGCGCGGCGGGCGCGGAACACCACCCCGAAGGAGCCGGAGTCGAGGCGCTCGAGGATGAGCCATGAGCCCACGGTCGAGCCGAGGGGAGGCAGGTCTTCGTGCATAGGGCCTCCAGCAGAATAAGGTAGGAGGCTTCCCACCCTACCTTAGAGGGTGGGTGTGGCGCCATCCCCAGGGGTTCCGCCGGGGTTGGTAAAGGAGGCAACGAGTCCTGGTTCACGAGCACCTTCCCCTATCGAACCTGGATCGAACGGCAGAAGCGAAGGTAGCCTGAAGCCTGATGAAGCGCCTGCATGCATCCATCTGCCTCACAGTGTGGGCTGCTGCGTTCGCCAGCTGCGGCGGATGCGAAGAGCGCGTCCCCACCCAATCCAATGACGAGTTGGTGGGGGGCGAACCGGAGGCAGTCATGTATTTGCCGGAGCCCGAGTTCCTCCGGTTGGACAAGGGGCGCGGAGCGCTGGTGGGTGAAATAGATGACGGGAACCGCTACCTCGCGGCAGTCAGAGTCATCGCTCCCTCCGCTGAGCAACCGATGATGATGTGCAGCGGAGCAGCCCTCAGCCGGCACGTTGTGCTGACAGCGGGCCATTGCGTGTGCCCCCCGCGGGATGGCGCCTCCGGCGCCTCGCGGGGCCCGGCGCTCATTGATGCGTCGTCATGCGTCGCATCCGCGGAGGTGGAGATGGTTCTCTATGGACCCCCCTCCAAGGTTCGCGGCAGCATCAGAAATTGGTCGATAGCGCTCTATCACGGCAAGGTCCGTCCGCACCCTGAGCTGAAGGTAGAGGTCGACGGGGAGAGCCATGTCAATGCGAGCCATGCGGATCTCGCCCTCATCGTTCTGAGCGAGCCGCTGGAGGCGCTTGGCTTGCCTCTGTCCAACAAGGATGTACAGAAGAGCGATGGGGTCATCATCGTGGGTCATGGCTTCGACGAGGTCTCCAATGTGTATGACTTCGAGAGGCGCTTCAGCATGAACACGGTGACGAGGCTCGCGACACTGGAGGACGAGCGCGTCCTTATCCTGCAGCCAGAGGGACACCGTTACAGGCTGGACAGTGGCGGGCCGTGCCTTCGTCAGGGTGAGCGTGGCACCGAGCTCGTGGGGATCTCCAGCCGCTGGCTGGGTGAGGGCGCGTCCTTCACAAGCACTTATGCCTACCGCCGCTGGCTGCGTGACGCGGTGACGCATGCTGAAGAAGCGGCGGCCCGCTTGAGGGAGGAGCCCCGATGAGCGTGGCGATGTCGAGCGGGCCCCTGGCGGTCCCCGCTCTGTGGCTAATAGAGAGCTTTCAACTGTTGCATCAGCCAGTCGTGGTGCGCGTAGACGCTGGTGAAGACAGAGAGCGTCTCACCTTTCCGGTTTCTGGCGGTGGACGCAGCAATGCCGACCAAGACGTTCTCCTCGGTTCCGCTCAAGCACGCTCC
>Ga0247825_10003206_pt1 | contig 10792 bp, 9 predicted proteins | sample 13C_Vanillin_Day_FD_194413 | JGI IMG/M metagenome (GOLD analysis project Ga0247825, IMG submission 194413) | Soil microbial communities from agricultural site in Penn Yan, New York, United States - 13C_Vanillin_Day48 | ecosystem: Environmental > Terrestrial > Soil > Agricultural land | place... | reverse complement strand
CGGTTCCGCCTCGTACTAGATTTCCACTACCCTGATCGCAACCGCCAGCATAGGCGGAGCGACTCACGGTGAGGGGCGAAATAAACACGAAATGCAATCCGTATCCGGGCGGACGCGCGGGTGGGTTCAACCCAGGGAGAGATCTAATGAGAAAATTCTGGCTAATCACGGCTGCATCCGCGGCGCTCGCGTGCGCGGTTTCGGCAGCGCAGGCGCAGCAGGTCCGGGTCATCGCGAGCAACCCGCAGGGCTCGATCTTCTATGCGGCGAGCGTTACCATCGGAAAGCTGCTCGACGACAAGCTCAAAATGCAGGTGCGTGTCCAACCGACCGCCGGAACCAGCACCTTCATCCCGCAACTTGATCGAGGCGAGGTCGACTTCGGCTTGACCAACGTCGACGACGCGCGGACGAGTTTCACGGGCACAGAGTCATTCAGGCGCCCCAATCCCAATCTGCGCCTGACCGCGATTGCATTTCCACTGACGCTCGGTGTCATGGTGCCGAACGATTCGCCAATAAAGTCGATTGCCGATCTCAAGGGCAAGATCATGCCGTGGGGCTACAACGCCCAAACCACCGGCCGGATCCTCCAGCGGGCCGTGCTCGCCAGCGCCGGCCTCACCATGGACGACGTCAAGACGGTGCCGACGCAGAGCCTGTTCTCGGGCGTCGATCTGCTCGGCGAAGGCAAGGTCGAAGCAGCCACCATCTCGGTCGGCACCGGTCAGGGTCAACAGGCCAACGTCAAGCTCGCTTCACGCGGCGGCGTGCGTTTCATCAACATGGACTCCTCGCCGGAGGCAGTGGCCAAAATTCGCAAGGTACTGCCGGCACGGCCGATCGTGGTGGAGCCGGCGGCCTATGCGGTCGGCATTCACGGCCCGACGACGATCATGGCTTACAATATTTTCTTCACGACCAACGACAAGATGCCCGATGACGTCGTCTATGACATCGTCAAGATACTCCACGGGAGCAAGGAGGATCTGGTCAAGGGGCAGCCGGTGTTCCGCGGCTTCGATCCGAAAGCAATGACCCAGGAGATCGAAGTGCCGTGGCATCCCGGCGCGATCAAGTTTTACAAGGAAATCGGCCAGTGGCCGCCGAAGGGCTGAGTCATCCCTGAGCTGGAGACTTCGAACCGTGCACGGCCGCCGTGATGCGGCCGTGCGGAGGCTGGCAGGCTTGGCAATCGTTTCAGCCCTGCGGCGCCCAATCTCGCGTTGCGTCGGTCCGCTTGTCGCCGTTGCGACGATGTCGGGTCCGGCCCGAAGCAGAGATCTGCAGACCACAGAGAGACCAGATTCATGACGATGGATCGATCGCCGAGCGCCGCCGATATCAAGGCTGCGGAAGAAGCTCTCGCACAGGGCGAGGGTGAATCGATCCGTGAGCCGGCAAACCCGATCCACAAGCGGATCACGTATTTCACCGGTGCTGTCATCACCTTGCTTTGCCTCGCCTGGGCCGTGAACCTTCCATATTATTTCAACAAGGCCTTCTATCAGGAGCAGTTCCTCGCGACGGCTTTAGGGCTGGCGCTGGCGCTCGCCTTCAACGCCGTCGATTGGCACGGCAAGCCACATACGAAATTCTCGCCGCTCGATCTGGGGCTGGGCACGCTCGGTCTCGGCGCCGCGCTCTGGACCGCGGCAGGCTGGGACTATTTGCTGCAGGACGTTTCGTACCGAACCCCGGAGGTTCTGATCCTGAGCGGGATCATCCTGGTTCTCGTCCTGGAGGCGCTGCGCCGGTGCACCGGTTGGGGCCTGCTGAGCGTCGTCGTCATGTTTTTCATCTACGCCACCGTCGCCCACCTGATGCCCGATGCGCTCCGCGGCAAGCCGCAGAATCCTGAAGCGCTGCTGGTCTATCTCGCGTTCGATCCGAGCGCGCTCTACGGTGCGCCGCTCGTGGTCGGGACGACCATCGTCATCATGTTCATCTGGCTCGGCGATCTTCTGATCGCCTCGGGCGGCGGCGAGTTTTTCAAGGACATCGCGGTTGCGCTGATGGGCCGCAAGCGAGCCGGGCCGGCCAAGATCTGCGTGGTGGGTTCGGCGCTGTTCGGCACGATATCGGGCAGTGCGGTGAGCAATGTGGCTTCGGTCGGCGTCTTTACCATCCCGATGATGAAGCGCTCGGGCTATTCGGGCCGCGATGCGGGAGCCATCGAGGCGGTCGGTTCGACCGGCGGCCAGCTCATGCCGCCGGTGATGGGCGCCGCGGCATTTCTGATGGCGGAATTCATTGAGACACCGTACGCCACGATCGCGCTTGCCGCCGCCATACCGGCCGTCCTGTATTATTTCGGGCTTTATGCCCAGGTGGACCTGATCGCCGGAAAAGGCAAGTTCGAACGGCTCAATGAAGTGATCCCGCAGACCTCGGCGGTCATGCGGGAGGGCTGGCATTTCCTGATCCCGTTTGCCGTTCTGCTGCTCACCATGTTCTATTGGGAGAGTTCGCCGGAGGTCGCAGCGATCAGCTCGTCGCTTGTGATGTTCGTGGTCGGGATGCTCCGCAGCTACAAGGGAAGGCGTCTCACCTTCGGCGATTTCTTCGGCACGCTCGCCAACACCGGCCGTAGCACCACCGACCTGTTCATCACGCTTGCGGCCGCGGGCTTTGTCATTGGCGTGCTCAACGCCACGGGCCTGAGCTTCGCGCTCACGCTGCTGCTGGTGAAGCTTGCCGGAGCCAACCTGTTCCTGCTGCTGGCCGTCGGCGGCGGGATCGGCATCGTCCTCGGCATGGGAATGCCGACCACGGCGGTCTACATCCTGCTCGCCACCCTGATCGCGCCTTCGATCGTTGAAACCGGCATCCCCAAGCTCGCCGCGCATATGTTCGTGCTCTATTTCGGCATGCTGTCGATGATCACCCCGCCGGTGGCGCTTGCGGCCTATGCCGCGGCCAACATCTCCAAGGCAGGCGTGATGGAAACCGGCTGGGCGGCGTGCCGGATCGGCTGGGTGAAGTTTGTGCTGCCGTTCATGTTCGTGCTGTCGCCGACGCTGCTGATGATCGGAGCCCCTGCGTCGATCGCCTATGATGCCGTCACGGCGTTCGTCGGCGTGTACTTCGCAACTGTCGGGATCGTCGGATTTTTCCGGCGCGACATCGGTCTCTTGACACGGGTTGTCCTGACCGTCGCCGGAGCCGCGGCGATACTTCCGGATTCGCATATCGGTCTTGCCGTGCCGGGGCTCATCAGCGGCCTCGGCGTGCTCGTTGGCGGAGCGGTGCTGACCTACGAATATCTCAACCACCGCAGGGCGATACCCGCCGGCGATGCAGCCAAATAACAGCCTTTGTCGGCTGGAACCTGGCCAAGCACGCCGCCCGTTCGACCCTTCGTGAAGAAAGGGATCGTTGATCGCGCCAGTACGACGCTTCATCACGAAACGCTTTATCGAAACGGTGAGTGGGGCGGCACGACGCGGGCCATGGCCCGTCCGGCTCGCGCTGTACGTCGCGTTCATCCGGCTTGCAGCGGTCAGGCGACGGCTGCGTGTCAATGAGTCCACGCCCCGGTCATTTCCGGAGCGCTGCGGCCGTGCGGGCGCGCGCCGTAATGGCTTCGAAGTCGCCCGCCGCCGACCAGTCAAACGCTTTGCGCGAGCGGCGCTGAAGGGGGGGCTTCGGGTGGCAATCGGACCTGCAGCTGGTGTCGCGGTTCGAAAGTTCGACTGAATTTTTCAGCCTTCTCCAAGCGAACTTGCGAACCAAAGCCACACCAGCACTCCATGGTTCGAGTGTCCCTTTGATTGGAAGTTCGCTTGTATTGACGTGGATCAAGGTCAATGGCGCGGATCGCGCTGATAGTTTCTACTTATGAGGGAGAGCAGCCCTCAAATGAGGAGCTGCGACGCGTGATTCATGCGACAGGCATACCCGCGACACCGAGACGAGAAATGAGCAACTCCCTTATCGTCACGATCAGGCACGCGCTGATGGCAGCAGGCATGTCGCTGGGGATGGCGCTCACAATGCCGACGCTGATCCACGCTCAGGACTCTGCCGGCAATGTCGACAGCGGACTTGCCCTCGCCAAAGCTTGGTGCTCGCAATGCCATCGGGTCGAACCCGGGACATTTGGGATATTCGCCGCCGATTTCGCTGAGGTCGCCAATCTTCCATCGACGACCGCCCTGTCTCTGCGGGTGTTCCTTCAGTCCAACCACAAAGAGATGCCGAATTTCAGCCTCAAATCCGCAGAGGCCGATGACATCATCGCCTACATCCTGAGCTTCAAGCGCAAATGACATGCCGCCGGACGCGAATGCGGCAGCACGAGGCACGCCGATAGCCTGTGCGGCTCATACCGGACCTCGCTTGCATCCAGCGTGCATCGCGTCCATGCCCTGGTCATTTCCGGAGCGCTGCAGCCGCGCGCGCGCGCGCCGTGATGCCATCGAAGTCGCCCGCCGCTATGGCCTGCGCCGGCGCAATCCACGAGCCGCCGACCGCGATGACATTGGGCAACGCGAGATAGCCCGCGGCGTTGCCGGCGTCGATGCCGCCGGTCGGGCAGAACCTGACATGCGGCAGCGGCTCCGACACCGACCGGAGCCAGCGCACGCCGCCCGAGGGTTCGGCGGGGAAGAACTTCAGCACCGGGAAGCCCATCGCGGCCAACTCCATCGCTTCACTCACGGTCCCGCAGCCGGGCAACACCGGGACCGGTGCATCGCGCAGCACCTGCATCAGTGCAGACGGCGTTCCGGGCGTCACCAGGAAATCCGCGCCGGCTTCGTCGGCGCGCACGATGTCCTGCGGCTTGGTCACGGTGCCCGCACCGACGATGACGTCCGGCAATTCGGCGACAATGGCTTTGATGGCATCAAGCGCGGCGGGCGTACGAAGCGCAATCTCGACGATCCGCAAACCTCCGGCCATCAACGCCCTGGCGAGCGGTACGGCATCACGCGAGCGCTCGATCGTCACCACCGGGATGACAGGGGCGACGATCAGCGGCGTCGGATCCGAGACCAGCATCGGGAGGCATTTGGGACCACTTCCCGCCTCTCCGCAAGGCAGCGGCGCCAAACGGCCCAAGCGGCTGCGGCGTTACGGGAAAAATGCGGGGCCGGAAGATACGCATCCGGCCCCGCAGGGCAGCAGCCCCAACACTCACCCTATTCGGCGGGGGTCGCCGCAGGAACCTGCTTGTGCACTTCCTTGGCCGGCGCAGGCGCAAATCCGAACTCGGGCGCACGGCTCAATGCGTAGAAGAACGCGGCGACAATCGCGTAGGCCGCGGCAACCGAGGGCGTCACCGCGATGCCGACCGCCTCGCCGTGCATGAAGCCGAAGAACGTCAACACCGCGCCGGCCGCCGCGAAGCAGGACGCCTCGGTGTATTTCTTGTCGATGACAAATGCACCGATCGCGCCAAGCACCATGCCGCCGAGGATGGCGCCGGCGCCCAGCACTTCCAACCCGTGATAGAGCACGCCCACCTGGCCGAGCTTGTCGAAGCCCACGGTCGCGGCGTTGGTGCCGGCCGCGCCGAGCGAACTGTCGACCAGGAGCTTGCCCCAGGCCGCGATGTTCGGGATCAGCGCCAGAACGACCGCGGGCGCATGGCGCTCCGGGGTCTCCTGGAACGCCTGCGCGCCGATCAACATGCCGATGTAGAGCAGGATCGGCGAGATCGCGACCAGCGGGATCAGCGACGACATCACCGCGATGATGCCGAACCACGACAATGCGATGACCATCAGGCCGGTCGCGGCCGAATAGCCGATGCGGCCGCCCATCGCCTTCCAGCCGGGATGGCCGATATAGACCGCGTTGATCAACGGGTTGCCCATCAGGCAACCGATCAGGCTGACAACGCCGTCAGCGGTGAGCACCTGCGTGGTCGGATATGTGTCGCCCGCGGCTTCGGCGCTCTCGACGTTGTCCATGGCCTCGACGAGATCGTAGATGCCGAACGGAATCGCGGTGACCAGGATGATGCCGAGGAATTCGAACCCGGAGAACACCATGTCGAAGGCCGGCAGCGGCACCGAGAAGCCAAAGGTCGCAAACGCCCCGGTGAGATTCTTCAGGGTCATCCCGCCGTAGCCGACGCCAATCAGGGTCGAGCCCCAGGCGATCAGCATGCCGACCGCGATCGCGACCAGGCCCGCCGGAATGGCCTTGGGATATTTGTATCCGCCAAGCCAGCTCGCCAGGATCACGGCGAAACAGATCAGGCCGATCACCGGCGTCATGAACATCTCGAGCGCGGGCCGCATCGAGATGAAGGTGATCGAGATGCCGGCCAGCGCGCCCAGCAGTGCCGCGCGCGGCGTGATCCTGCGGATGTACGGCGCGATGAAGCCGCCGATCATCAGGATGAAGCTCTGGAAGAACACCCAGACCAGGCCCGCCGACCAGCCCTTGAGCGGATCGCCGGTCTTGATCGTGATCGGCAGCATGATCACGAAGGTGACGACGAACATGTGCGGCACGCTGACGCCCGAAGGCAGCGCACAGACATCGCTGCGGCCGGTCTTCTGCGCCAGGCGATAGGCCAGGAAGGCATAGTAGAAGGTCGAGAGGCACATCATCAGCCCCAGCGCGGGCAGGATGCGGCCGAACACCAGCGAGTCCGGCATCTTCAGCACGAAGCGCAACAGGCCGGTCAGCACCAGCATGTTGACCAGGATGTTGGTGCCGAAACCGAAGAACGCGTTCCAGTCGCTCGGCGTCCACAATGCAGGCCGGTGTGCGGTCGCTGTCGTCATCCGGTGCCCCCAATGCCCCAGAAAAAAATTGCGCCAGGAAGTGCTCCAAGCAGTCTCTTACGCAAGTTCTGGAACGAAGCCGGCCGTTTCGAAAGTGGTGTCTGCCGGGTATGACGCCACCAAACAAAACGACCGGCTCCGTAGCCCGGAAAACCTAGAACGTGAAGCCGATGCTTCCCGAGCCGAGAAACACATCGTCCTTGGCATTTGCGAAAGACGTTGCCGCGCCGGTAACGACCTGAGCGGCGAGCAGGGCCTCGTTGTCGATCTTGTAGTAGCGGGCGGCCCCCTTGACGTACCAATTGCCGAGGCGCTTCGGGACGATGTTCACAAGCGAGAACTTCGCCTCGATGCCGGTGGTGTAGAATGCAAGGTTGCTGAGCTCGCAGGCCGTGGTTCCGGTTGGTCCGCACCTGTTGGTAGTGCCGTCGTTCCTGTTCCAGAACTCCTCGGGGCCGAAGGTGACCGACGTCGGGAACGCCACCGTCACCGGCACGAACCCTCCCTTGAACAGATCGACCGTCGGCACGATACCGACCGTGACGCGGTAGGCGTCGCTGGTCTTGCCGAGCACCACCGTGGAGCCGCCGTCGAAGTTGTAGAACAGGCTGACGTAGGGATTGAGCGGGATCCACCAACCCCAATGGGCGTCGCTATAGGACAGCGTGAAGACGCCGTTGTAGGCCGTCGGAATGGAATTGGGGAAATTGAACTGCACGTATTCCGCGCTGAACTTCCAGTGCTGGGCAAAGCCGACGGTCACACCGCCGTAGAAGTCCATCTCCTGCCATGCGCGCGAGCCCGGCAGCGATGAATTCATCCACCACTCGTTCCAGAAGCCGCCGTAAATGCTGACGCTGTTGATGAAGCCCGTGGGATCTTTGTAGAGGTCGAGAGACAGGCCCATGTTGGTTTGCACGAGCGCAGCGCCCGACGGATACAGCAGCAAGCCGCCGCCGGTGACGCGGTTGCTGGCGAACGTCGTGTCGAACCAGCCGTGAACGTCGAGCGGCATGGTCGCACCGACCACCGACGGCTTCGCCTTCACCGGCAAATCGGCCGCCATCGCGCCGGTCGACATCAGCGCCCCGACCGAGATCACCGCGCCGGCCAGAAGTGCGGACGCAGACTTCATGAGCGACATGTTCAAAGGTCCCCAACCCCGTTTTATTCGGCATCGCCGGGCCTTCAGTGCTGCGGCAACGAACCACCGGTCCCCGCAGCGGGCCGCGCCGCGGGAGAGTTGGCCGATACGCAACACCGTCGGGCGGTGAAGGACGGATGCGAACGCATCCGGCAAGTTCCCCGTTACGCAAGCACCGTGCCAGATGTCACAAATCGGAGATGCCTGTGGGTTGCTCTTATGCGCGCAGCAAGTCGCAAACGAATCCAACGGCTTCCTTTCGCGCGGCGCGAAAACAGGCAGAATTTCCAGGATTTTGCCGCAGCGCGCGGCTGCTCATTTGCTGCGACGTCGAAAGCCGGATTGCTCAAAGCGAATCCAGCGCCGCGAGAATTTGCGGCGAAGCCGTCACCCAGCCGAAGATGCCGCCCTGCGCCTTGATCATCGCAAGTCCTGCGGCGTGGAATTCCGGGAAATAGGACGCGCAGCAGTCCGACAACACGATGCAGCGGAAGCCGCGGTCGTTCGCCTCGCGCACGGTGGTGTTGACGCAGACCTCGGTGGTGACGCCGCAAACCAGCAAGGTGTCGATCTCGCGGTTCTTCAGCATCAGCTCCAGGTCGGTCTGGTAGAACGCGCCCTTGCCGGGCTTGTCGATCACCGGCTCTCCCGGAGCGGGATAGAGCTCGGGAATGATGTCGTGACCGGGCTCGCCGCGGACCAGGATGCGGCCCATCCGTCCCGGCGCGCCTATGCGCAGCGAAGGCTCGCCGCGCTCGACCTTGTGCTTCGGGGCGTCCGAGAGGTCGGGGCGATGGCCTTCGCGGGTGTGGATGATCAGCATGCCGGCCTTGCGTGCGGAGGCGAGGACGCTCTGCAAGGGCGGCACGGCCGCTTTCAGCAGCGCGACATTGTTGCCGAGCGTCTCGCCGAAGCCGCCGGGTTCGAGAAAATCGCGCTGCATGTCGATGATGATCAGGGCGGCGTGATCGAACTCCACCACCAGCCCGGAGGGTTCGGCTTCAATGCGTTTGACGGCCATGACCCGCGATCCCCCGCTGTGTGTAACCCGGTCAATGGTGCAAAAAAGGTGCCGTTGACCGGGTATCGTCCGGTCACTAGCTTTGCAGCGATGGGATGGGGTTCTCCCGATAACCGCCCCGGCGAACAGACACTCCAGGTTCGTCGGCGCTGATGACTCCTACCGCTGAAACCATGGCGGTGGGACTCTGTCCGAAGGCCGCCGCAGGGCGGCTTTTTTGCTGCCCTGTCCGATGACGAAAGGACAACGACCGATGAATATTCTGGCCTCGAACGCCATGGCGGGGTTCGCCATCGTGTTTCTCGGCGGCGGCTTGGGCGCCGCGATCCGGCACGGCTGCAATATCGCGGGGTTCAAGCTGCTCGGGCCGGCTTTCCCCTACGCGACGATTTTCATCAATGTCAGCGGCTCGCTCATCATGGGGCTCGTCGCCTCCTGGCTCGCCCTCAAGGGCGACGCCTCGCAGCACTGGCGGCTGTTTCTCACGACCGGCGTGCTGGGCGGCTACACGACGTTTTCCGCCTTCTCGCTCGATGCGGCGCTGCTCTACGAGCGGGGCCAACTCGGACTTGCGGCCGTCTACGTCATCGGCTCCGTCGTGCTTTCGATCGCCGGCCTGTTCGCCGGGCTCTGGCTCGTGCGGCAGGTGGCTTGACCGTGCCGAACGCCGCCCGCGCGATCGCCTCGCGCACCAGCCGCTCCGCGCCGCCGACGTCGAGCCAGCGCACGATGGTGACCCATTTGCCCTTTTCCAGATCCTTGTAGTGCTGGAAGAAGTGGGCGATCTGCTCGCACATGATCTTCGGCAGGTCGCGGTAGCTGCGAACGTCGGAGTAGAACGGCGCGAGCGCATCGACCGGCACGGCGATGATCTTCTCGTCGCCGCCGGCCTCGTCCTTCATCTGCAGCGCGCCGACCGGACGGCAGCGGATCACCGCGCCGGGCACCACCGGCACCTGGCTGATCACCAGCACGTCGCACGGGTCGCCGTCGAGCGAGAGCGTCTGCGGGATGAAGCCGTAGTTGCCCGGATAGAACATCGCGGTGTGCAGGAAGCGGTCGACCGACAGCGCGCCGGAGACCTTGTCCAGCTCATACTTGACCGGCGCGCCGCCGAGCGGAATTTCGATGATGACGTTGATGTCCTTCGGCGGATTGCGGCCGGCGGTGATCGCACGCGGGTCCATCAGCGCCTCGCGCTGCGGTCGTTCCGGGGCGCGCCCATAGCGCGTCGAAGACGCGCGTGAACGCGCTGATGGGCGCGAGCCCGGAATCCAGATGCACGAACCGAATTCTGATCTGGATTCCGGGCCCGCCGCCATAGCGCGTCGAAGACGCGCGTAACCGCGCTGGTGGCGGCGTCCCGGAATGACAGTGGGGAGATCTCGATCATCCTACGAGCGCTCCATCGGCCGCATGCCGAGCTTGTCGAGCAGCGCCATGTCGCGATCGCGGCCGGGATTGGGCGTGGTGAGGAGCTTCGGCCCGTAGAAGATCGAGTTGGCGCCGGCGAGGAAGCACAGCGCCTGGGTCTCCTCGCTCATGTCCTCGCGCCCGGCGGAAAGCCGGACCACCGACTTCGGCATGGCGATGCGGGCGACCGCAATGGTGCGGACAAATTCCAGCGGATCGAGCCTGCTCTCTCCCATCAGCGGCGTCCCTTCGACCTGCACCAGCATGTTGATCGGCACGCTTTCCGGATGCACCGGCAGGGTCGCCAGCGTGGCGATCATCCCGACGCGATCGTCCTCGCCCTCACCCATGCCGACGATGCCGCCGCAGCAGACGTTGATGCCGGCCTCGCGCACCGCGTCGAGCGTGTCGAGCCGGTCCCTGTAGGTGCGGGTGGTGATGATCTCGCCGTAGAACTCCGGCGAAGTGTCG
>Ga0247825_10003205_pt1 | contig 10793 bp, 10 predicted proteins | sample 13C_Vanillin_Day_FD_194413 | JGI IMG/M metagenome (GOLD analysis project Ga0247825, IMG submission 194413) | Soil microbial communities from agricultural site in Penn Yan, New York, United States - 13C_Vanillin_Day48 | ecosystem: Environmental > Terrestrial > Soil > Agricultural land | place... | reverse complement strand
CTGTCGTGGGCGATGGGACGGAGAAGGTGAAGTAGCTCAGCGCGGCCTCGGGGCCGCATCGCTGTACCCGGTCAGCTCCACATAGCCACGGCCCGTGATGGGCTGGCCCGCGCGGGTGCCTTGGATGCGCACGGCACCCTCCCAATAGAGCACGGTCACTGGCAGCTCCTGGTCCGCCAGGGCCGGGGTGATCTCGAGGACGAGCTGTCGCGAAGGAACAGAGAACCGCCAGCGCGCCGGATAGGTCGTGCCACTGCGAGGGCTGCGCCACGTGCTCAGCACTTCGATGCGCACCTCGTCGCGTGACAGCCGCACCGCTTCACCTTGTGGGGGGATGTCCACGCCCGCGCTGAAGGGATCCGCCGAGCCGTCCTGGCGGCGGAGCTGGTAGTGCATGATCTCGCTGCCGTCGGAGAGCTGGAGCGCGAACCAGTCCCAGCCCACCTGTTCGGCTCCGAGCGACTTCGTGCTCCACTCGCGGTCCATCCAGCTCAGGCCCGTCACCTCATGAGAGCGGCCGTCCGCCAGGACCGTTCCGCGCGTGGGCATCCGCGTGAGCGAGTAGTAATAGGAGGCGTTCCCAGCTCCCGCTGCCTTCTGGCTCAGTCCCCGGTCGCCTTGGAGCACGGGAGGCTTGCCCTCCTCCAGCACCAGTGACAGCACCACGCCCTGGGCCTCTGCCGAGAGCCTCATGGGGAACACGCCGCCCTCGCCTCCTTCTACCTTCCAGTTCTCCAACCACACCCGGAAGGGCTTTGCCTGCGCACCCGCGAGTCCCAGCGCCGAGCGGGTGAAGCGCTCGAAGGCATGGAAGCGCCCGGCGTTGAGATCCGAGAGCGCGAAGTGCCCCATGTAGATGTCCCGTGAGCGCCATGCGGACTCGCGCTCCGCCTCCCGGGGCGCCATGGCTTTGCGGAACAGCGTGAGCTGATAACCGAAGGCGTTCCCGTCCGCTGCCTCCAGGTTGCCTGTCCAGTACCACCACTCGGTGCGGAACTCTGGGTGCGGGCCGTGATCCTCGGGGAAGTGAAACTCACGCGGCCCCTCCGCGCGCGCGTAGCCCTCGGTGCCACCGGTTCCGCTGAGCGCTTCCGCCACCGTGAGCCGGGGGCCCTCGGTGGGAGGCGTGGCCTCGCGCGTGACGAGCCAGGCACCCGCGGCGAGCCCCGCCAGCGCCAGCACGACCCCGAGAGCCAATGCCTTGCCGCCGCCCATGCCTTCACTCCTCTCGCAGCGCCAGCGCCGGGTTGGCGCGCGCCATCCGCCACGCTGGGTACAGACCCGCGAGCGCGGCGGCCACCAGCGCCAGCAGCATCGCCTGGCCCAGCACGCCGGGCGTCACCGCGAGCTGCAGCGTCCACCCGAAGGAGCGCTGGTTGATGACGTAGACGAGGATGGCCGCGAGCGCCACGCCCAGTGGCATGGCGAAGAGCCCCGCCAGCAGCCCCAGTAGGCCCGTCTGCAGGGAGACCAGACCCCAGAGCTGGCCGGGCGTCAGCCCCGTGGCGCGGAGCACGGCGAACTCCCGGGACCGCTCCAACTGCAGGGCCATGAGCGCGCTCAGCACGCCGATGAACGCCACGCCGATGGCCAGCAGCCGCAGGACCTGGGTGATGGTGAAGGTGCGGTCGAACACCTCCAGTGAGCCCTCCCTCAGCACCCGGTTGGGGCGGACGTTCAGCGTCTGTGTGTCTCCGGCCCGCTCGAGCACTCGTGCCATGAGCGCGTCCACGTCCTGCCCTGGCGCGGCGTAGAGGGCCAGCCCGTTGATGGCCCGATCATCGAAGTGCTGATTGTAGGTGGCGCGCGGCATGAGCACGGTGCCGGTATCGGACCCGTAGTCGAAGTACACACCCACCACCCGGAACCCCCGAGGGCCATGATCCGTGGGCAGCTCCACCCTGTCTCCGCGATGGATGTTCCGGTGGTAGCTGAAGGGCTCGGAGACCAGCAGCGTGTCGGGTGCCTCCAGCTCGCGCCATACCGTGGCGGGCTCCCCCTCCTTGAAGCGGTAGGGGCGCTCGGGGCCCTGGGCGAACTCCACCGCGACCAGATCCGTGGGTTGGCCCTCCACGGTCATTTGCACCACGCGGATGGTGGAGCTCGCGCCGACACCGGGCGTGGCGCGCAGGTGCTCGGCGAGGCCCGGGACGAAGGGTGAATACCCCCGCCGGGCGATGAGCGATGGCGGAGAGACGAACACGTCCGCTTGGAGCGAGGACTCGAGCCAGGACACCACGGTCTCGCGGAAGCTCGCCACCATGAGGCCCACGCCCACCGTGGTGGCCACCGCGACCATCAGCGCTGCCAGGGCCACGGCTGTTCTGCTGAGGCTCGCCCTCACGCCTCGAGCCGCCATGCGCCCGATCATCCCGAACGCCGCCCCCAGCGGTCTCGCGGTCCCGAGCGCCAGCCGCTCCGTCGTCCATGGCACCAACAGCGCGGTACCCAGCAGCACGGCGAAGAGTCCCGCGTATGCGGGAGGCAGGGCCTGGGTGGGCAGCGCGAGCAGTCCCCCACCCAGGCCGAGCAGGAGCAACCCGAGCAGCGCGAGCCTCGGCGCACGGCCGCGGGCCACATCCTCTGTCGTGGAGCGGCGCATCGTGGTGATGGGAGGAGAGCGCGCCGCCTCCCACGCGGGCATGAACGCAGCCACGAGCGTTGCCCCCAGGCCCAGCCCCAGGCCCTTGGCGAGCGTCCAGGGCTCGAGCGACAGCCGCCGCACACTCACGACGAGGTAGAGATCATTGATCGTCTGCGTGACGAGCCCGACGAGCCCTTGTCCCAGGACCACTCCCAGCAGCAGCCCGGCCGCCGTGCCCACCGCGCCCAGCAGCGCGGCCTCACCCAGCACCAGCGCGAACAGCTCTCCTCGGGTGACGCCGAGCGCGCGGAGCCGCCCCAGCAGTCCGCGCCGCTGCACCACGGAGAAGGTCATCGTGTTGTAGATGAGGAACATGCCCACCACGAGCGCCAGCAGCGACAGCGCGGTGAGGTTGGTGCGAAAGGCCCGGGTCATCTGATCCACGGTCCCTCCGCGAGCGCTGGGGCGCACCAGCTCCACACCGGGTGGCAGCCACTCCTTGATCGATCCCAGCTCGTCCTCGCTGACGGCTTTCAGGTCGATGCGCGAGAGCCGCCCGGTGCGGCCGAGCAGCTCCTGGGCCGTGGACACATCCGTGAGCACCAGCCCCTCGAGCGCTGTGGCGGTGCGCTCGTCCGGAGGCGTGAGGAGCGCCACCACCCGCAGCCGGCGCGTCAGTCCTCCCACCGACACCTCGAACGAATCGCCCACGCCCACGCCCATCAGCCGGGCCGTGCCAGCCGGCAGCAGCACCGTCCCGGGTTCAGCGAGGAGCGCCTCCACGGCTCCGGATTGCCCGCCGCGCACGTACGAGCGGAAGGGTGCCTCCGAGAACGGATCCACTCCCAGCACGGTCAGAGGGCGCCGATCCCCGCGTAGGGCGCGCACGGAGCCCTCCACCACGGGGGCCGCCGGAGGAGCTCCCGGGAGCAGGCGCAGCTCGCGGAACAGCGAGTCCGGCAGGCCCGTGGGTCCGCCCACGAGCTGGTGCGTGGCGCTGCCAGTCACCGTCTCGGTGGATTGCTGAAAGGCGCGCAGGGCGCTGGTGCTCGCCAGATCGATGGACACCACCACCGACACCCCGAGCGCGATGCCCAGCAGGGACAGGGCCGTGAGCCACGGGTTTCTGCCCAGGTGGCGTGCACTGGCGCGGGCCAGCAGGCGGTGGCTCACGGCCGCCCCCGCCGCTCGTGGAGCTGGCCCCCCTCCATCACCAACGTGCGATCCGCACGCATGGCGAGGTCCGGATCATGCGTCACCACCAGGGCACACGCGTTGTCGCGGCGGATGAGGCCCTCCAGCAGGTCCAGCACCTGACGCCCGGTCTGCTCGTCCAGGTTGCCGGTAGGCTCGTCCGCCAGCAGCAGGGGCGGGGCATGCGCGAGGGCCCGTGCCACCGCCACACGCTGCTGCTCACCTCCAGAGAGCCGATCCGGGAAGCTTCGCTCGCGGCCGCCAAGCCCCACCTGGCTCAGCAGCTCCCGCACCCGCCCATCCGCCGCGGCGCCGGTGCGCCCCGTGAGCTCCAGCGGCAGCCGCACGTTCTCCTCCACCGTCAGCGTGGGCAGCAGGTTGAAGGCCTGGAAGACGAAGCCGATGCGCTCGCGGCGCAGCAGGGTGCGCTCGCGCTCGCTCAGCTTGCTCGAGTCCCGGCCCTCCACGAGCACCGAGCCTCGCGTCGGTAGATCAATCCCGCTGATGAGGTTGAGCAGGGTGGACTTGCCCGAGCCGCTGCGGCCCAGCAGCACCACGAACTCGCCCCGGTGCAGGGACAGCCGCGCGCCGGTGAGCACCTCGCGCACGGCCTCGCCCTCGGCGTAGGCCTTGGACACATCCAACAGCTCGACGAGCGGAGGCGGTGTCACAGCGCGGGAGGGCTCTCGCTGCCCGTGGCCAGGGGGAGCGCATCGCTGCTCGCCTCCCGGAGCCACTCCAGGAAGTTGCCTACCTCCGCCGCCATCCGAGGCCCACCCCGGTCTCGCGGGATGATGTGGTAGCCCTCCTGCAGGGAGAGCAGCCGGACCACCGGGGAGCCGGTGAGCTGCGCGGCAAGCCACCTTCCTCCTTCTGGATCCACGACGTGGTCCTGCTCGGCCACCACCACCATGGTGGAGCAGCGCACGCGCGAGGTGTCCCGGAGGGCTGCCTCCTGGAGGATCCACAAGTCATTCAGCCGGCTGATCGGGAAGGCTGGGAGGATGGGAGCCTCGGCCAGCGCCACCGGATCGCTCAGGTCCGTGGCCGTCTTGCGCACCCACGGCTTCACCCACTCCAACAGCTTCGTGTGCCGCAGGCGCTTGAGCAGCGCCATCTTCGGCCCCTTGAAGCGCGCGGCCGGCGCGATGAGCACCAACCCCCTCACCCGCTCCGGGAAGCGGGCCGCCAGCCGCAGCCCCAGCAGCGCGCCCATGGACAGCCCCGCCACGAACACCTGCCGGAAGCCGCGCAGCGACTGCAGCGCCTCATGGGCCGCCTCCTCCCAGTGGCGGTGGTCCGCCTCCAGCATGGCCTCCGGCGTGGTGCCATGGCCGGGCAGCAGGGGCGCCTTCACGTGCAGCCCGCGCGCCGCCAGCGCCTCGCCCAGCGGCCGCATGTCCCAGGGGCTGCCGGTGAAACCGTGCAGCAGCAGGCAGGCGTCGTCGCCGTGTCCGAGCTCGAAGGAGGCGGTCTTCCAGGTGTCCATGCAGAGGCCGAGCGCTTTCACTTGCGAACGCTAGTCATGTTGCCGCCAGGGCGATATGCCCATTGCACGATGCCCGACAATCCCAAGCCTCCCGCTCCCTCACTCCAGATTCAACTTGATGAAGATGTCGCCCAGGGTCGCTACGCGAACATGGCCATGGTGGATCACACCGAGACCGAGTTCACCTTGGACTTCATCTATGTCTACCCTCAGCAGCCCAGGGCGAAGGTCTTCTCCCGTGTCATCACCAGCCCTCAGCACTTGAAGCGGCTGATGCTCGCACTGCAGGAGAACCTTGCCCGTTATGAAGCGAAGCACGGCCCCATCCACCTCCGAGAGGAGGATCGAAGGCACTGAGGTTTCACCATGACCGCCCCCTTGTCCGGCCGCGTCACGCAGGGCACCTTCTTCGAGGGGTTGTTCATACGCGCCCTCGTCGCGGAAGGGGCCTTCGCTGACGCGCTGCGTACGGTGGGCGTGGACGTGCGGCGCCTTCAGCCTCGCTACCCCATCGAGGTCTGGAATGAGGCGCTGGAGGTGGCATGGAAGCACTGCTTCTCCCACCTGGATCGGGAAGCGGCATACCGCGAGCTGGGCCGTCAGCTGGCCCACGGCTTCTCGCGCACGCTGGTGGGCAAGGTGGTGGACGTGAGCCTGCCGCTGCTGGGGCCGGAGCGCTTCATCCAGCGCATCCCCACCCTCAGCAAGCTGGACGCCTTCGAGTATCACGTCCAGGTGGTGCCCCTGGGCGAGCGGCACTTTCGGGTGTCCTACTGGGAGGATCCGGACGCGAAGCCGGACTTCATGGCCGGGCTTTTCGAGGTGGGCCTGCGCAAGACGGGCGTAGAGCCGATCGTGATGGTGACGAGGCGAGAGCCCACGGCGTTCGATCTGGAGATGAGCTGGTGAGCGCCGCTCAGCGGGGGTTGCTGGCGAGGTAGAGGTCCACCTGCTTCTCCACGTTGGCGGCGAACTGGGGCTCGATGTGCTGGAGGATCGCCCACTCCAGGTCCAGGGCCCGGCGGAACACGGGCTTGCCGGCAGCGTAGGGCTCGCCCTGGACATAGTTGGTAGCGCCATCACTGCCGCGCTTGCCCCCGCCGCTGACGCTGCTGGCCATGCCTGGGTGTGAGGCCGAGCGTCCCCCGGTGACCCAGAGCACCTGCTGGGCGCGCACCACGAAGCGGCCATCCGCGCGGTACTGCCCGATCACGAGGACCTTGCTCCAACGGGCCAGGTTGTCGAGGTCCCCGCTGACCTTCCACTGGGTCCGGATGGAGGTGGGCCCGCCGCCGGGGGCGAGCACATAGCCCTGCTCATTCAGGACGGCCCGTGCCGCATCCATGACCTCCTTGGCCGGCAGGTTGTAGGCGACCTCGGCGCTCGTGCGCTCCAACAAGGAGCGGCGGGCATCTTGGGGAGTCGCACACCCTGCGCCCAGGACCAGGAAGGCACTCATGCCCATAGCGAGCCAGCATCGCATCGATCCACCCCTGTGCTCTCCGGCGGCCCGCATCGGGCGGACCTGGACTCATGGCCTGAGAACGCTTGGGGGCCGCCGGCATATCGGCCCCAGGCGAGCGCGAGCCCATGGGCCGGCCACGTGCGAGAGTCGGGCAGGTGGCCCTTGGGGACCGGCATGTGTCATCCGCTTGGCGTCCCGAGCGCACGCTCCAGGGGAGGGCTGCTCGTAATGCTGGCCTCGCGGCGCGGCCCGGCGCAGACTCCGGGCGCCGTGTACCGACTCTTGCTCCTCTTCTTGTTATTGCTCGCTCGGACGGCCTCGGCCCGTTGCATCGGGGATGGGGTGCAGGTGTTCCCCCGCCCGGGTGCCACCATCCCCACCAACACGCGCCTCCTGCTGGAGGGGATCGGCACCGCGCGCGCTATCGTCGCGGGCCTGCCCGGAAAGGTCATGCGGCTTCAGACGGACGGCCACGAGGTCCAGGCGAAGGCCCAGCGCGGGTGGACCAGCGAGCTGGGCCGCGTCACCGTCGTCCTCAAGCTCGGTGGGAAGCTGCTACCCAACAAGAAGTACACGCTGCGCTTGGATGACGCGATTCCTGGCGGGGTGACGGTGCTCAATGGCACGGGCGCGGCGCTGCCCGAGTGGCTCTCGGGCAAGGGGCTCGACAAGGCGCCTCCGCGCTGGACCAAGCGCCCTGCTGTGTCCGAGGGCATCGCCCGGCGCAGCGAGGACGGAGTCACGCGCTACGTGCGGCTCTCGATGGGCCTGCGGGAGGAGAGCCCCGCCTATATGGTGGTGACGCTGACGCGCAAGCAGGCCGGCGCCTCGTCTCAACACTATGTGATTCCAGTGATGAACGGCTCGGCCCTGCTGGGGCACGAGCCCTGCAGCGGGGCCTTTGGCTTCGAGGACGGCAAGAGCTATCGCGCGCGGGTGGAGGTGTTCGACTCCGCGGGCAACCTGGCGCCGTCCGTGCCACCGTTGGATTTCGAGGCGCCCACGGCGCCCCCGGAGGGCCGATGACATTGGATGTGCAGAAGGTGGACAGCCTGAAGCAGCGGATGGCGGAGTTCATCCAGCAGCTCCAGGACGAGATCTGCGGTGGGCTGGAGCAACTGGACGGGAAGGCGCGCTTCCGCGAGGACCCCTGGGAGCGGCCAGGTGGAGGTGGTGGGCGCACGCGGGTGCTCGAGGAGGGTGCCGTGCTCGAGAAGGCCGGCGTGAACACCTCGGTGGTGTTCGGTGAGCTGGAGGAGGCCTTCGCCAAGAGGCTGCAGGGGCAGGGGCGCCAGTTCTGGGCCGGCGGGCTGTCGCTGGTGCTCCACCCGCGCAATCCGTACGTGCCCACGGTGCACGCCAACTACCGCTTCATCCACCAGGGCGCCAAGGCGTGGTTCGGCGGTGGCGCGGACCTGACGCCCTACTACCTCTTCGAGGAGGATGCGGCGCACTTCCACCGCACGCTGAAGGCCGCGTGCGACCGGCACGATGCGTCCTACTACCCGCGCTTCAAGGAGACGTGTGACAAGTACTTCTTCCTGCGCCACCGCGAGGAGACGCGCGGCGTGGGAGGCATCTTCTTCGAGGATCTCGGCGGCGATCTGGAGCGCGAGTTCGAGTTCGTGAAGGAAGCGGGCCGGGCCTTCCTGCCCTCGTACCTGCCCATCGCCGAGCGCCGCAAGGACACGCCCTATACGGACGCGCAGCGCTTCTGGCAGGAGGTCCGCCGTGGGCGCTACGTGGAGTTCAACCTCGTGTACGACCGGGGCACCATCTTCGGACTGGAGACGCGCGGGCGCACCGAGTCCATCCTCATGTCCCTGCCACCCCAGGCCCGCTGGCGCTACGAGCACCACCCGGCGCCCGGCACGCATGAGGCGAAGCTGATCGACGTGCTTCGCCGCCCGCGCGACTGGGCCAGCGGAGGCCAGGGAGGGTAGCGGCCCCATGTCCTCGCCGGTGACGCCAGAGCCCCCGCGCCGGGGCTGGGGCCGCAAGGGGGTGCTCCTCCTGGTAGCGCTGGGGCTGCCATGCCTCCTGGTGAGCGGCGGGGGCGTCCTCTTCTATTTGAAGCGGATGCGAGAGCTGGAGCAGAGCATGAACACCGCCTTCCGGGCCGAGGCGAAGCCGGGCGGCGCCGCCGGGGACGAGGCCCGGATCAACGTGATCGCCCTGTGTGACGCGGTGCAGATGTACCGCAGCGAGAGCGGCATCTTCCTCGCGGTCGGTCCCACGCCTCGAGAGGTCCCCAAGGGCGGCCAGACCGTCTCCTTCCCGAAGGACGAGGGCTTCGAGAAGCTCGGCTTCACGCCGGGCACCGCCGTCCGCTTCCAGTACCAGGTGGTGGTCCAGGAAGACCCGGTGGGTGAGCCCGAGGTGACCTGCTATGCCCGGGGGGATCAGGACGGGGACGGCCAGAATTCCGTCTACAGTGTGACATTGGACGCTAACGGCATGACTTCCCCCATCAAAGTGGAGCGAGAGGAGGAATGATCGGGGCCCCCCTCGCAACTTGCCCCCCTGCTGAGCGAGAATTTGAGAGATGGCCCATGTAGGCGACATCGGGCGCGGTAGAGGTCGCGGCCACGGGCATGGCGGCGAATCCACCCGTATTGGCCCTGCTCCGACCGCTGGCGGAGGTGTACCGACTGGCGCCTTGGGCGAAGGTGGCCAGGACATGGGCGGCCTGGGCGGGGGAGCCGAAACGGGCGGCCCAGGCCCAGGAGGCATGCCACCGGGTCAGGCCAAGAAGGCTGGCATCGATCAGGGGAATCAGGGGAACCAGGCCGCCCAGAGCCAGTCCCAGACGGGGAGCCGGCCCGCGCAAGAGGCCGCCACCTTCACCGAGGCATTCACCGACGATGCGGGGGGCGTGCCCTCCAACCTGGTGATGCCGAAGAACGCGGAGCCGCAGCTCCCGCCGGGCCAGGCGAAGAAGACCCAGGAGAGGCCCGCCTTCCGGGAGGCCAACAATACCCCCACCGCCGCGGAGGCCGCGGACATCCCCGAGGGGTTCGAGCCCAGTGACACGGAGTCGTCACGCGGGAGCACGCGCATCTTCCGCATGCCCGACAGGAACCAGGGCAGGGGCCCCGAGAATCGCAGGGGTCCGGAGCGCTCGGACTTCGGCTCGAACTCGCCGTCCACGAGCACCCGGGTCGCGATGCGTGCCAGCCAGGTCCGCGTCCCCGTGCGCCCGGTGAAGGACCTGGTTCCGCCGAACCTCAACAAGCTCGCCAACATGGAGGCCGTGGCCAAGCGCTTCGGCTCGGATCTCGCCCTGCTTCAGCAGCAGGTGCGGCCGTCGGAAGTGCCATCCCGGGATCGGGCCCTGCGTGCCTGGGCGTTCTTCACCGCCTACGCCGAGGCCGCCGCGGGCAAGGACGGCCTGAAAGCGGCGCTCGAGCTCTTCGCGAAAGCCTTGAAGAAGGAGGGGTTTGGCGAGTACCGCGACGGGCGCACCGGGCAGGATGCGATCAAGCTCGCGCTGTGGGTGCTCGAGGCCACCACCCCCGAGGAAGCCATGCAGCGCGCGCTCGAGGCGGACATCGAGCCGATGGTGGCGCTGGAGCTGCTCCTCTCGGAGGCAGCGCAGACCCTGGAGGGGAAGGGCAAGCAGAAGGGGGAGGCTTCCCAGAAGCCCGAGGCCGGGAAGGGCCAGGAGGCTTCTCAGAAGCCCGACGCCGCCAAGGCCGAGGAGACCTCCAAAAAGCCCCAGGAGGGGCGCGTCTCCCAGCCCAAGCAGCAGCTGGAGGCGAAGCCCCAGGACACGCCTCGCAGGCTCGAGGACGGACGCATCTCCCAACCCAAGTCGCAGGCCTCGAGCGCGACGGACAACACCTTCACCCAGGGGATCGAGAACGCGTCCCCGGAGCATGCCGATGCCCTGGGTGAGCAGCCCCGGATGAACCCTCAGGCGCCCAACGCCCAGCAGCCGCTGCTGCTGCCGCCCCAGCCCGAGCTCAACAAGCGGCGGATGGTCGAAGAAGAGTCCCTCATCGGCAAGTTCGAGGAGTCCTTGAAGAAGATGGACAAGGGCATGCGGCTGGGCAGCAACA
>Ga0247825_10003204_pt1 | contig 10794 bp, 10 predicted proteins | sample 13C_Vanillin_Day_FD_194413 | JGI IMG/M metagenome (GOLD analysis project Ga0247825, IMG submission 194413) | Soil microbial communities from agricultural site in Penn Yan, New York, United States - 13C_Vanillin_Day48 | ecosystem: Environmental > Terrestrial > Soil > Agricultural land | place... | reverse complement strand
TGGGAATACAACTGCCACGAAGGCAACCGCACGATTCGCGACTACATCAACGGGTCGCGCAAGCAGCGGGGCCTCCCGGTTGGCGACACGAACACCGTTCCGACAAGGTAGCCGCGCATGAAAACCAGGACTGCAATCGCTCTGATTGCCGCGGCCGTCGCGGCGTCCACGATGACAACGCCCGCGGCGATTTCCGACCCGGTGAAGACCGACGCCGGGCTCGTGGCCGGCGAGACGCTGCCTTCAGGCGTGCGCGTCTTCAAAGGCATCCCGTTTGGGGCACCGCCAACCGGGAACCTGCGGTGGCGGGAGCCGCAGCCGGTTGCGAAGTGGGACGGTGTCAGGGACGCGAAGGCCTGGGCCAATGTCTGTGTCCAGCCGAATCAGCCGAACCGCCAGCCCGTGAACGTCACGGTCGACCTGCCGGACTCCCCGAAGATGAGCGAGGACTGCCTGTATCTGAACGTCTGGACGCAGGCGAACCGCGCCAATGACCGGCGCCCGGTGATGCTGTGGATTTTCGGCGGCGCCTACTCCGAGGGCGGCGGCTCGACGCCGCACAACAACGGGGAAAACCTGGCCAAGAAGGGCGTCGTGCTCGTCACGTTCAACTATCGCCTCGGCATCTTCGGCTTCTATGCGCATCCCGAGCTGACGAAGGAGTCGGGTCGGAACGCGTCGGGTAACCAGGCACTCGCTGATGCCATCGCCGCAATGCGGTGGATCAAGGCCAACATCTCCAACTTCGGCGGCGACCCGAACAACGTCACCATTTTCGGTGAGTCCGCCGGCGCGGCCATTGTCGGCATGCTGGCCGGTTCACCCGCAGCCAAGGGGCTCTTCCATCGGGCCATCACCGAAAGCGGTGGCTGGATGGGCCTGGGGATGGGACAGATGACACCGCGCGAGCGGGCCGAACAGAATGCCGGGCCTCGGGGGCGTGGCGCTGGACGTGGCGCACCGCCGGCGGCCCCCGCTGCTCCACCGACTCCAGCGGCCGTGCCTTCGCTCGCGGAGCTGCGTGCCCGATCAACAGAGGAGATTCGCACGATGGGCCTCGGCGGCGGTCAGCCGATCATCGATGGCTGGATCATCCCCGAGGATCTGTCGGTCACGTTCGCGAACGGGAAACAGAATCCCGTGGATGTGATTGCCGGATACAACAAGGACGAGCACACCGGGTTTGGCGGCGCGACCAACACGAACACGGCGCAGCGCGACGCCATGGCCTGGCACGCCCGCATCTTCGCCGAGAAGCAGACGCAGCTTGGCAAGAAGGCGTACTTCTACACCTTCACACACGAACCGCCCGTGGAACCGCCGGCACCGAACCTCAAGGCGACGCACGCAGCGGAGATGGTCTACGTCTTCAACAACCTCCACGCGCCGCGCATGATTCCGGATCGCAGCTCGCCGAAACTCGCCATGGAGTCCGCCAAGGACCGCGCCATCGCCGAACAGATGTCGTCGTACTGGGTCAACTTCGCGAAGAACGGCGACCCGAACGGCAAGGATTCCACCGGCGCGACGCTGCCGAAGTGGGAGCGCTTCAGCGCGAAGGAGCGCAACGCCGCGCCTCACTTCATCGGCGAGAGCAAGGATTGGCCGGGCGCCGAGGTGCTGAACACGCTTGACGAGGCGTACGTGCAGAAGGTCCTCACGCCGCTCGGGATCAAGAAGTAGTTGCACCGGGTACGAAGGGTGCGACGGGTGCAAGGGGTGCGATAGGTGCGAAGGGTGCGAGGTGCAACGGTGGTCGGCGCTGGTGCGCTGATTGTCTGCCTCGCCCTTCTCGCCGTTCAGTCTCTCGCGGGGCAAACGAAGCCTTCTCCGCAGCCTCCTCAATCCGTCCGCCTCTATGTCCTCGACGGCGGCATCCTCGAATCAGACCCGACCCGGTATCGCCTGACGAAGGAGGAAGTCTCGGCGACGCCGCTCTCGGTCACCGCGTTCCTGATCGTGCATCCAAAGGGCACGCTGATGTGGGACACCGGCGCCATCGCAGACGACTCGTGGACGCCGTCTGGACGTCCGGTGCAGCGCCGTCTCGTGCTCTCGAACAGCCAGGAGCGTCTGGTCACGCTGCGGACGACGATGAAGGCGCAGCTGGCGCGGATTGGCTACACGCCGTCTGACATCACCTATCTGGCGTTGTCCCACTTCCACTGGGATCACACCGCCAACGCCAATCAATTCGTGAAGTCCACATGGCTTGCGCGTCAGGTCGAACGGGATGCGATGCTTCCCGCGCAGGCACCGGACCCGCCGCAGCCTTCGACCTTCGCCGACCTGAAGAATGGCAGGACCGTCCTGATCACCACCGACGATCACGATGTGTTCGGCGACGGAACGGTGGTGTTGAAGCTGGCAAAGGGGCACACGCCGGGACACCAGGTGCTGTACGTCAGGCTGGCGAAGACCGGTTCCGTCGTGTTGTCGGGCGATCTGTATCACTACCCCGAAGAGCGGACGCTCAACCGGCTCCCGACGTTCGAATTCAACGTCGAACAGACGCGCGAGTCCCGCGCGGCGCTCGACGCGTTCCTCAAGAAGTCCGGCGCCCAGCTCTGGATCCAGCATGACCTCGGAGCGATGTCAAAGGTCCGTAAGGCGCCTGCGTTCTACGATTAGCTTGGCAACATCACGGCGATGGCGCCTACGGTCGTCGCACGACGAGCATCAGCCCGGACGCCCACGCGAGCTTCACGGTGATGAACTCGTCGCGTTGCTCAATTTCGTGGATCAGCGCGGGGACCTTGGGCGCGTGGCCTGCGGGCCAGTTTGCCTGGGGGAGGAGATCGTCGATCACGTACAGCCCGCCAGGCCGTAACAGTGCCAGCGCCTCGTCGAGGTGCGTGAACTTGCCCGGCCAGGCGTCCGCGTAGATCAGATCGAACCCGCTCGTCGCCTGGCGAAGAAAGTCGCCACCATCCATGACGTGGAACGCAACTCGCTGGTCTGCGCCAAGATACCGTCGCGCAATCGCTACCACGTCGACGTCGGTATCCACCGTGTCGAGTCGCGACGTCGCATCCATGCCGGCAAGCAACCACACGGTGCCATGGCCGGTTCCGGTGCCAAGTTCCAGAAACCGCCCTCCTGGCTTCGAGGCAACCAGGACCGCCAGCAGCGAGCCCACTCTTGCTTCGGATGCCATGTTGAAGCCGGCTGCTTCCGTCTCGGCAAGGATGTCGCGGACGGCAGCGGGTGATCGCCAGATGTCAGAATCATTCATAAGCTCAACCGACCAGCGAGGGCCTTTTGCACTGCGCCCAGCTCCGGATCCGGCACGACCTCGTCGCAATGGCGAAGGCGAGAAAGGCGCCGGCATCTCAGAGTAGTCGGTCGAGGTAGCGTCGAGGTAGCGCCCAGACCCTCTCGTACTGATCATCGGCAAACGCCTCCCGCGCGTGCCGCTCCTCGTGGCGAATACCATCGCCGCTCAAAATCCTCCGCGCTCAACGGGTTGCCGAACACAGTCACATGGTTGAAGTTCGCCGGGTAACGGCGATACGGAGGTGAGTCATCGGCGACAAGACCGCCCCCAGGATCGATCTTTGCGGCTAACGTCGCCAAACGCCAGTCGTCGTCAACCATGAACAGCGGCGGAGGCGACATGGCTTCGATGTTCAGTTTTCCATCCACCAGACCGAATGTCGGGATCAGGACGCCGAAAAGGAACTGCGAGTCATTCAAGCCTGCGCCCGCCAGCGAATGCTGTCTGAGGTAGCTCCACGTGTTGGTCAAGGGAGACGGCCCGCCGCCTACAGGTGGATTATCGCCGCCCATCGCGCGCAGACCCTGCTCGATGAATGCCGTCATCTGCGCAAGTGACTGGGTGCCTTTCGTCACGCCCGCAACCGATACGTCGATGGCCTTTGCGAAACAGCCGGCGGCACTCTCGATGATTTCGACGTCGTCGGCTTTGAGCGAGTACATCGTGCCGACGTCGCCAGCCAGTGGCTCCCCACCTACCAGCACCAACGCCACGTCGGCCTCGGTCGCATCGATCAACGCCCGATACGGCGATGGCGGAATGAGCGGGGTCGCGTGGACGAGGGGATCGGAGATGACAAGCAGGTCAGCCACCTTCCCGGCTTCAATGGATCCAACCTGGTCGTCCCATCGAACAGCACGGGCGGCGTTGACGGTCACCATTTCGACGAGAAGACGATCGAGCGCGAGTTCGGCATCCAATCGCTGCTTCCCGGTACTCACGAATGTCGAGAGCGCCGGCACGAGCCACCGCCTGCTCCCGAGCAACCGGTCGTCCCGAAGCGCGCGATCGGCTACCTTCAGTTCCGCCAGGAGATTCGGCGATCCGCTGGGCGACCAGTCCGTGCCGAGCGCGACGAGCACGCCCGCCGCAAGCGCGTCGTACACGGACGCGGTTTTTCCATAGAGCATCAGGTTGGAGAGCGGCGACCACACCAGCTTGGCGCCGCGTCCGTCGCCGACGCCGTCGGTACGAGCAGGAGGGGCCGCCGCCATCTCGAAGAAGTCGGACCATTCGAGCCCGAGACCGTGAACGATGACGGTGGCATCGTTCAACAGGCCTTTCGCCTTCAGCTCCGTGAACTCCGCACGCGACGAAACCGGATCGCCCGGGCGCCGATCCGCGTCCTGTACGCCTTCGGCCAGGTGGACAATCCACGCATCGAGCTGCCCTTGCCCCATCCGATTGACAACATCCGAGAGCGCTGCGCCGGCGAGGGAGGCGATCGCCGGGACGTAGTTATCGATCCGATCGCGTCCGAAATTCAGGTTGTCCACGTTGCGGGCGAGCATGGTGTCGTAGGCGGGGTTGGCCGGCGCGCCCTGTGTGGCCGTCGTGCCGCCGAGGATCATCCGCGCTTCGCCGTACTTCACGACTTCCGCCGCGAGGTCCAGGGCGAGCGGGTTCGTGAGAACCGTTCGCGGCGATGACACGAGTCGCGCCTGCTCCGGCGGCCCGTTGACGGACCACTGATACCTGTTTGCGTACGGTTCGGTGCCAGTCGGGCGTCCGGCCGCGACCTGAACGTGCGCAGATGGTGTCTGCCACACGGGCTGCGCATTGTTCAACGGATGGTCGTGGAGATTGATCAACCCAGGGTAGATCAACGCGTTCGGGCCGAGCACCACATGCGCGGCCGAGCCGAAATCGACACCGGCAGGCGGAATCGGGCCGTCCCATACCGCGGCAATCCGCCCATCCCGAACGAGCACCCTGCCATTCAGGAGCACCTCTCGGGAGTCGTTCATCGTGACGACCGTGCCTTCGAGCAGAAGGCCCCGCGAGGGATCCCAGGCCTCAGGCTCGGCCGCGAGGACAGCGCACACCGCGCCCACAACCGCTGTCAGAGTCGCAACGACGAGCGGACGAAGCATCCGATGCACGGCCTCCGTAGGCATACGCAACGAGCTCATGGCGCGGTGAATCCGATATCGCGCGGTCCGCCTACGCCGTCGGCGATACCTGCGCGCCTCCCTCCCTGGTATCGGAATCGAAAACCGATCGTTCGCGGGATTCGGACAAGGCCAAAGTTCATGGCTGCTTCTCCGAGCTGGTTGACCGAGAGGCGGAGCAGACTCCTCCAGGTCGCTGTGCCAGCCGCGCACTCGGACAGTGGAGCTTCGTCGGCGTTGGTAATGTCGTTTGGCCGTCCACCACGCGAGCAGTACTCAAATGTCACCGTGCCCATCTGAGCTGCCTGTCCCAGGTTGTCAGTGACACGGGCTTTGAGAACCAGTTCGTTGAGCACGGGCAGCGTCGTCACTTCGCTTCCGCGGTGATCGTGAAACGTCAGGGTGTACGTACCAGGCACTAGGGCTGCTCGGGCGGCAGCCGTGCCGCTCGACAACGTCGGCTCGATGGCGCTTCCGGGACCTGGCGCTGTGGGCAACCCTCCGGAGCAGGACGCTCCAGACAGCGCGCCAGCGAGACACACAATACGCATCACCAACTTTGCACTGGACATCTGAGACCTCTGACAACAGATGTGGTCGGGAACGGCGGAACGTGACAGAGGTCACCAGCGAAGTGCCATTACATGCCGCAGTGACATTGGACCGACCAGCGAAGTCTGCTTGGACCGACCAGCGAAGCCCGTTCGGACCGATCCGCGTCAGTACGATTGGGCCTAAAAAGAACGACTTTGGCAGCCGTCGACGACAACTGACGTGCCGCTGATCCAGCTGGCCTTCGGGGACGCAAGGAAGGCGACCACGTTTGCCACCTCCTCCGGCCGCCCGAAGCGGCCGAACGGCAGCTCGCGCGCGATCATCTCGGCAATGCCGGCCGGATCCTGTTGCTGGCGCCTCCACCACGATCCACCCTCGAACATGATCGACCCCGGAGACACGCTGTTGACGCGAATGTTCGATGCGGCGAGCTGCTGCGCGAGCGACTTGCCGAGGCTGATCTGCGCCGCCTTGACCGCGTTGTACGTCATCCGGCCGCCCGCCTCGCGTCCGTAAATTGACGCGATGATGACGATCGAACCGCCGCCGCGCTGCTGCAGGTACGGCACCGCCAGGCGTGACACGCGGACGGTCGTCGTCAAGGCCTGATCGATCGCTGCCTGCCAATCGGCGTCCGACGTATCGAGAAGTCCTCCGCCGCCAGCGGTTGAGACGTTGTTGACCACGACGTCGATGCCGCCGAACGTCTCAGCGGTTTTCGATACGACCTGCGCGGCACCGTCCTCGGTGCTAACGTCGGCGGACACCGCGAGCACGCGATCCGGTCCGGCTGTCCGGGCGACGTCCGCGGCTGCGTCGCGAAGCCGCGGCTCGGTCCGGGCGCACATCGTCACCCGGCACCCTTCGGCGGTCAGGGCGCGCGCGATCGACAGACCGATCCCGCGGCTCGATCCGGTGACGATCGCCACCTTATCGTTCAGTTGCAAATCCATCGCAACGCATCATAACTGAGCCGTTTCAACCGGCACTTTTGCTGCATTCAGCGTGGGTGAGGGTGGCCACATGAAATGGCAGGGACGAGCAGGCAGCGGAAACGTCGAGGATCGACGGGGAATGCGGATGGGGATGGCGTTACCGGTTGGCGGCGGCATCGGCGGGCTCGTCCTGCTGCTGCTGTTCTCAATGCTCACCGGGACCAACCCGACTGACGTCATCAATTCGTCTCCCCCGTCGTCGGAGTCGGTCGGCACAACCGGCGGCGAGAGCCTCGAGAACGACCCGCGGGCGAAGTTCGTCTCCGTGGTGCTCAAGGACACGGAGGACGTCTGGAACAAGGTCTTCCGGGACCACAACGCCAATTATCAGGAGCCGGTCCTCGTCCTCTTCACTGACGCGACGCAGTCCGCGTGCGGCGTCGGCCAGTCGGCGATGGGACCCTTCTATTGCCCATCCGATCGGAAGGTCTATCTGGATCTCTCCTTCTTCCACGACCTCGACACCCGTTTCGGCGCGCCTGGCGACTTCGCGCAGGCGTACGTCGTGGCACACGAGGTCGGCCACCACGTGCAGACGCTGACAGGCGTGTCTGATCGAATCCAGGCTGCCCGCTCGCGCATGAGCGAACGGCAGGCCAACCAGCTCTCCGTACGCCAGGAACTGCAGGCAGACTGCTATGCAGGCGTCTGGGGTCACTACGCCGCGCGAGAGGGCCTGCTGGACCCTGGCGACGTAGAAGAAGGGCTGCGCGCGGCAGCAGCCATCGGCGACGACCGGCTGCAGCGTCAGTCTCAGGGTCGCGTCGTACCCGAATCGTTCACGCACGGCTCGTCGGAGCAGCGCGTATCGTGGCTGCGGCGCGGGATGGAAAACGGGCGGCTGGAGGCGTGCGACACATTTGGCGCCGGCACATTCTGATTGAAGGCTCAGCTAGTCCGTATAGAATGATCGACTGGCCGGGGCATGAGGTTGAATCCGGCAGCACAAGGGGTTCAACTCGATGCGCATCGGCATCCCTGCCGAGATTTATCCAGGCGAGACGCGTGTAGCTGCGACGCCCGAGACCGTCAAGAAGCTGAGCGCCGGCGGGCGTCACGCCGTCATGGTGGAGAGCGGCGCCGGGGCTCAGGCCAGCATTCCCGATACCGACTTCGTGACCGCGGGCGCCACGCTTGGCTGCGCCGCGGACGTCTACAACCAGTCGGAACTGATCCTGAAGGTGCGGCGGCCGGAAGACTCTGAGCTTCCGCAGCTGCGCCGGGGCCACATTCTTGTCGGCCTGCTCACCCCGCACATCGGTGTCGAGCCTCTTGCCCAGGCGGGCGTCACAGCCTTCGCGATGGAGCTGCTGCCCCGCATCTCCCGGGCGCAGGCAATGGACGTCCTGTCATCGCAGGGCAATATCGCCGGCTATAAAGCGGTCATCCTGGCCGCCAATGAATACGGCCGTTTCATGCCGATGCTTATGACCGCGGCCGGCACCGTCAAGGCGGCGCGCGTGCTCATCCTCGGCGCAGGCGTGGCCGGGCTGCAGGCGATCGCCACCGCCAAGCGGCTTGGGGCGGTCATCGAGGCCTTCGACGTCCGCCCGGCCGTGAAGGAGCAAGTGGAATCGCTGGGCGCCAAGTTCGTGGAAGTTGCGCTCTCGGACGAGGAAAAGCGCTCGGCCGAGACCTCGGGCGGCTACGCGCGGGAAATGAGCGAGGACTACAAGCAGCGCCAGGCGGCGCTCATCGCCGAACGCGCCAAGGCGGCCGACATCGTCATCACCACCGCGCTCATCCCCGGCCGCCAGGCGCCGCTGCTCGTCACGGACGACACGCTCAAGGGCATGAAGCCCGGATCCGTCGTGGTGGACCTTGCCGTCAGGCAGGGGGGCAACTGCGCCGGCAGCGAGGCGGACCGCCTGACCGTCCGGCACGGCGTGAAGATCCTGGCGCCCTCGAGCCTGCCCTCGAGCGTGGCCACCGACGCCAGTGCGCTGTATGCGCGGAACCTGCTGAACTTCATCAACCTGCTGACCGATCCGAAGACAGGCGAGCTGAAGCTCGATCGCTCGGACGAAATCATCGCCGGAACGCTCGTCTGTACAGACGGCGCCGTCGTGAGGAGTTAAGACCCGGCATGCACGGAGTCGCCGTCGATCCCATCGTCACCAACCTCACCGTCTTCGTGCTGGCCATCTTTGTCGGCTATCACGTGGTCTGGAACGTCACGCCGGCGCTGCACACGCCGCTCATGAGCGTGACCAACGCGATCAGCTCCGTGATCATCGTCGGCGCGATTCTCGCCGCCGGGTCGGCCACCGCCGGACTGGGACCGCTGATTGGAGCTGTCGCCGTGGCACTGGCCGCCATCAATACCTTTGGCGGGTTCCTGGTGACCGAGCGAATGCTCGAGATGTTCAAGAAGAAAGAGCCGAAACAGACGCGCACGGAGCACGCGGCGTGAACTCAGCCAACACTGTCGCCCTGCTCTCCCTCGTCGCCAGCGTCTTTTTCATCCTCGCGCTCAAAGGTCTCTCGCACCCGCTGACCGCCCGCCGCGGCAACCGCTTCGGCATCGTCGGCATGTCGATGGCCGTCGTCATGACACTGGCAATCACGGACGACATCCGCTGGGTGCTCGTCGCACTGGCCGCGGGCGGGGTCATCGGCTGGTACGTGGCCAAACGCGTCGAGATGACGCAGATGCCCGAGCTGGTGGCCGCGATGCATTCGCTGGTCGGCCTGGCCGCCGTCCTGATAGCCTTCGCCGTCGTCAGCAATCCCCTCGCGTTCAGCATCCCGTTTCCGATTCCGGGCGGCAACCGTGTCGAGCTGTTCATCGGCACGTTCGTGGGGGCGATGACCTTCTCGGGTTCCGTGATTGCGTTCGGCAAGCTCGCCAACCTGGGGAAGAAGTTCCGGCTGTTCTCCAGCTCGCCGATCGTCTTCAAGGGTCAGCACCTGGTCAATCTGCTGATGGCCGTCGTCATGGTGACGTTCGGCATCCTGTTCGTCGTGGCCGAAGCGGACGCCCAGTGGCCGCCGTTCATCGCGATGACAGCCCTGGCGTTCGTCCTCGGCGTACTGATCATCATCCCCATCGGCGGCGCCGACATGCCAGTCGTCATCTCGATGCTGAACAGCTACTCCGGCTGGGCCGCGTCGGGCATCGGCTTCTCGCTCAACAATCCGCTGCTCATCGTTGCCGGCGCACTGGTTGGATCCTCGGGCGCGATCCTGTCCTACATCATGTGCAAGGCGATGAACCGGTCGTTCTTCAGCGTCATCCTCGGTGGGTTCGGCGCAGCAGAGGGTACCGCCGCCGGCACAGCCGAACAGCGGAGCGTCAAATCCGGATCACCGGAGGACGTGGCCTTCCTGCTTGGGAACGCGGAAAGCGTCATTATCATCCCGGGCTACGGCCTGGCCGTCGCCCGTGCGCAGCATGCGGTGAAAGAGATGGCGCAGAAGCTCATCGCCAAAGGCGTGAACGTGCGCTACGCGATCCATCCGGTCGCCGGCCGCATGCCGGGCCACATGAACGTGCTGCTGGCCGAGGCTGAGGTTCCCTACGATCAGGTGCTGGAGATGGAGGACATCAACAGCGACTTCGGCACCTCCGACATCGCGTTTGTCCTCGGTGCCAACGACGTTGTCAATCCGCTGGCCGAGACGCCGGGCAGTCCGATCTACGGCATGCCCATCCTCGAGGCGCACAAGGCGCGGACCGTCGTTGTCAACAAGCGTTCGATGGCGTCGGGCTACGCTGGCATCGACAACCCGCTCTTCTATCTCGACAAGACGATGATGGTGTTCGGCGACGCGAAGAAAGTCGTCGAGGATATCGTCAAAGCGATCGAGTAACCGTCAGTCCAGATACTGCGCGCGCTCGGAGAGCAGCGCGACA
>Ga0247825_10003203_pt1 | contig 10794 bp, 11 predicted proteins | sample 13C_Vanillin_Day_FD_194413 | JGI IMG/M metagenome (GOLD analysis project Ga0247825, IMG submission 194413) | Soil microbial communities from agricultural site in Penn Yan, New York, United States - 13C_Vanillin_Day48 | ecosystem: Environmental > Terrestrial > Soil > Agricultural land | place... | reverse complement strand
GTGGCCGGTGAGCATTTCCCAGAGGATCACGCCGAGGCTGTAGATGTCGGAGCGCGCGTCCACCGGCAGCCCCTGGCACTGCTCGGGGCTCATGTAGCGCGGCGTGGCGACGAGGCGGCCGGCCGCAGTCAGGGTCGAATTCACGCCCATGTCCTTCGCCAGGCCGAAATCGACGATCACCGGGCGGCCGTCGGGCCGGAACAGGATGTTGGCGGGCTTCAGGTCGCGGTGCACGATGCCGCGCGAGTGGATGGCGTCGAGCGCGCGGGCCATCTGGCGCGTCAGGCGCAGCGCCGCTCGCGGCGTGAGCCCCTCGTGGATGCGCCCGGCGAGCGTGCCCGAGGGCAGGAACTCCATGGCGATGTAGGGGTTGTCGCCGGAGAAGCCCTGGTCGTAGATGCGCGCCACGTACTCGTTCTCGAGGCTCGTCACGAGCTTGTACTCGCGCACGAAGCGCTCGAGGAACACCGGGTCCTTGCGCAGGCGCCGCTCCAGCACCTTGAGGGCGACGCGCAGGCCGTCGTAGTCGCGCTCGGCGAGATACACCGTCGCCTGCCCGCCCTCGCCGATCTTGTGCACGATGGTGTAGCCGGGGACCGGCTGCTCCTCCATCGCCGCCATCCTGCTGATCACAGCACGCCCCGCAGGAAGGCAGCGACGTCGGCGATCTCCTCCATGCACACGGAATGCGGCATCGGGTACTCGTGCCAGTCGACCCGGTAGCTCATCTTAAGCAGCAGGTCGCGCGAGGCGGCCGCGCGCGGCAGGGGAATGAGCTCGTCGAAGCGTCCATGGCCCATGAAGACGGGAAGGCTCTGATTCTCAACAGCGCATTCTGCCTTCAGGGTGGCTTGCAGCGGCAAATAAGTCGAAAGCGCGACCACGCCCGCCAGCCGCCTGGGATAGCGCAGCGCCGTGTGCAGCACGACGGCGCCGCCCTGGGAGAACCCGGCGAGCACCACCCGCTCCGGCGGCACGCCGGCGGCCTGGATCAGGCCCTCGACGGCGCGCTGCGACTCGCGGATCCCGGCCTCGTCCTCCGGCCCGGGCCCGAACTGCAGGATGTCGTACCAGGCGCGCATGCGCATGCCCTGGTTGATGGTCACCGCCCGGATCGGCGCGTCGGGGAAGACGAAGCGCACCGAAGGCGGCAAATCCAGTTCCGGAACAATGGGTTCGAAGTCGCTGTGGTCGGCGCCGAGGCCGTGCAGCCAGATGATTGTTGCATCTGTCATGGGGAAGAGTTTGACATACTGACCGGCAGTCATTTAGATTCGACATCGAAATGACCGTCAGTCAGTTGAAGAAGCGGGCCGTCGCCCCCGAGGACAAGACCGCGCGGCGCGACGCCATCGTCCGCGCCGCGGAGGACCTCTCCGCCCGCAGCCCCGCCTTCTCCATGGAGCAGCTCGGCCGCCGCGCCGGCGTCGCCAAGGGCACGCTCTACCTCTACTTCGGCACGCGCGAAGAGGTGCTGCTCGCGGTGCACGAGAAGCAGACGCACGAGCTCTTCGACGTCGTCGAGCGCTCGCTCGCCGCGAAGGCGCCGACCGGCGAGAGCGTGGTGCGCGCCGGGCTGCGCTATCTCCGGGCGCACCCGGAGTTCTACCCGCTCGCCGGCAATTGCCGCGGCATGCTCGACACGAATGTCAGCACGGAAGCGGCTTTTGCCTTCAAGGACGGTATCTCGAAAAGACTGGCCCTCCTGGGTATACGTATCGAGCAGCTGTATCCCCGGTTGGCGAAAGGCGAAGGCGCGGCGCTGCTCATGAACTGCTACGCGCTGATCGTCGGGCTGTGGCAGCAGGCGGACGTGCCGGTGTCGCTGCGCTCGGTGATGCACCGGCCGGAGATGCAGATCTTCAAGATCGACCTGGAGAAGCAGCTCACCGTCGCGCTGCTCGACCTTTGGGATGCCGCAGCCAGGCGAGGCGCATGAAAGCCCTGCCTCTCCTTTTACTGGCCGCCGTCCTGGCGGCCTGCACGCAGGCCACCGAGGACCGGCCCGACGAGGTGCGCCCGGTGCGCGTCATCAAGGTCGGCGTCACCGAAGGCGCGCGAAGCATCGAGTACGCGGGCGAAGTGCGCGCGCGCCACGAGACGCGCCTCGCGTTCCGTGTCGGCGGCAAGATCGTCGAGCGGCTGGTCGAGGTCGGCTCGCGCGTGCAGCCCGGCCAGGCGGTGGCGCGCCTCGACGGCTCGGACCTCAAGCTCGCCGCGGCAAGCGCGCGCGCGAACGTGAAGAGCCTCGAGCTGCAGCGCAGCCTCGCCGAAGCCGACTACAAGCGCTACCGCGAGCTGCGCGAGAAGAACTTCATCAGCCAGGCGGAGTACGACCGCCGCGCCAACGCCCTCGCCACCGCCCGGTCGCAGCTCGCCGCGGCGCGTGCGCAGGCGGCGCAGGTGGCGAACCAGGTGGGCTACGCCACGCTCATCGCCGACGTCGCCGGCGTGGTCACCGCCGTCGAGGCCGAGGCGGGCCAGGTGGTCGCCGCCGGCCAGACCGTGGTGCGCGTCGCGCAGCCCGGCGAGAAGGAAATCGTCTTTGCCATCCCCGAAGGGCAAAGGCATTTGATCGAAAAATCATCGGACTTCCAAGTGTCCCTGAACGCCGTCCCCGGCAAGACCTGGAAGGCGAAGCTGCGCGAGCTCTCGCCGGCCGCCGACCCGGTGACGCGCATGTACGCCGCGCGCGCCTCGATCCTCGAGGCGGGGGACGAGATCGAGCTCGGCATGAGCGCGGCCGTGGAGGTGGCTTCTGCCGCCGCGCGCAAGATCGAGGTGCCGATCGCCGCGCTGCACTCGCGCGGCGCCGACCCGCAGGTGTTCGTGGTGGAGCCCAAGGGCACGGTGCGCGCGCAGAAGGTGAAGACCGGCGGGGTCACCGGCGAGCGCGTGGCGATCGAGTCGGGCCTGCAGCCCGGCGACGTGGTGGTCGCCGCCGGCGCGCAGCTCCTGCGCCCGGGCCAGCGCGTGCGCGTCCTCGATGAAAAGTGACTTCAACCTCTCGGCGGCGGCGCTCAAGTACCGGCAGCTGACGCTCTTTTTCCTGGCGGTGATCGCCGCCGGCGGCATCGCCGCGTACTTCCAGCTCGGCCAGCGCGAGGATCCCGACTTCGCCTTCCGCGCCATGGTGATCCGCACGCTCTGGCCCGGCGCCACCGCGGAGCAGGTCGACCGCCAGGTCACCGACCGCATCGAGAGGAAGCTCCAGGAGACGCCCTACTACAAGTGGACGCGCAGCTATTCGCGCCCGGGCGAGTCGTTCATCTTCCTCGAGCTGCTCGACACCGCGGCGCCGAAGGACGTGCCGGCGATCTGGTACCAGGTGCGGAAAAAGGTCGACGACATCCGCCACACCCTGCCGCCGGAAGTGCTGGGGCCGTTCTTCAACGACGAGTTCGGCGACGTGTTCGGGTCGATCTACGCCTTCACCGCCGACGGCTTCACGCACTCGGAGCTGCGCGACTACGTCGAGCGCGTGCGCCAGGAAGTGCTGCGCCTGCAGAATGTGCAAAAAGCGGAGCTGATTGGCGTCCAGGAAGACCGCATCTTCGTCGAGCTCTCGCCGAAGCAGCTCGCCTCGCTCGGCATCGACCCGCAGCAGATCGCTGCCTCGCTGCAGGCGCAGAACGCGGTCGCCGGCCCGGGCAGCGTCGAGACCGGCAGCCATGCCGTGCCGCTGCGCGTGACCGGGCAGCTCGATTCGGTGAGCGAGGTCTCCAGCCTGCTCCTGCGCGCGAACGGCCAGACCTTCCGCCTCGGCGACATCGCCACCGTCACGCGCGGCACCGCCGACCCGCCGATCGCCGCCATGCGCTTCGACGGCCGGGCGGCGATCGGGCTCGCCGTGTCGATGGCGTCGAGCGGCGACGTGCTCAAGCTCGGCGCCGACCTCGAGCGCACCATGGCGCGCGTGCGCTCGGAGCTGCCGGTCGGCATCGAGTTCGAGCAGGTCTCCGACCAGCCGCGCGTGGTCAAGTTCGCCATCGGCGAGTTCATGCGCGCGCTCGGCGAGGCGGTGGCGATCGTGCTGGTGGTGTCGTTCCTGTCGCTCGGATTCCGCACCGGGCTGGTGGTGGCGCTCACCATCCCGCTGGTCCTCTTCGCCACCTTCCTCGCCATGTACTGGTTCGGCATCGACCTGCAGCGCGTCTCGACCGGCGCGCTGATCATCGCGCTCGGCCTGCTCGTCGACGACGCGATGATCGCGGTGGAGATGATGGCGAGGAAGCTCGAGGAGGGCTACAACAAGCTCGCCGCCGCCACCTACGCCTACTCGAGCACCGCCTTCCCCATGCTCACCGGCACGCTGATCACGGTCGCGGGCTTCCTGCCGATCGCCACGGCGCGCTCCACCACCGGCGAATACACCTTCAGCATCTTCGCCGTCACCACCCTGGCGTTGATAATCTCCTGGTTCGCGGCGGTGATCGCCACCCCCTTCATCGGCGCGTGGCTGCTCAAGGAGCATCGCGTGGAGGAGGGGGCGCCGCTGCGCGACGTGTACAGCACGGGTTTCTACCGGCGCCTGCGCCGCACCATCGAGTGGTGCATCGACCATCGCAAGACGGTGATGGTCGCCACGGCCGCGACCTTCGCCCTCGGCGTCGCCGGCATGCAGCTTACCGAGAAGCAATTCTTCCCCTCCTCGAACCGCGTCGAGGTGATGGTTGAGATGTGGCTGCCCGAGGGCGCCTCGGTGCGCGCCGCGGAACGCGAGGCGGCGAAGCTCGAGGCGCTGCTCGCGAAGGACGAGGACGTCGCGAAGTACGTGACCTACGTGGGCAACGGCTCGCCGCGCTTCTTCCTCTCGCTCGAGCAGCACCTGCTGCGCCCCAACTTCGCGCAGGTGGTGGTGCTCACCAAGGACATCGATGCCCGCGAGCGTGTGGTGGCGAAGCTGCGGCGCGCCTTCGAGACCGGCTTCGCCGGCGTGCGCGGGCGCGTGATCCGCGTGCCGCTCGGCCCGCCGGTCAACTACCCGGTGCAGTTCCGCGTCGTCGGCAAGGACCCTTCGACCCTGAAGGCCGTCGCCGAGCAGGTGGCGGAGAAGCTGCGCGCGCACCCGGCGACCGTCGACGTGAACGTCGACTGGGGCAACAAGGTGCTGGCGATGCGCGTCGACGTCGACCAGCAGCGCTCGCGCGCGCTCGGCGTCACCTCGGCCGGCGTGTCGCGCTCGCTCGCCGGCGCGGTGAGCGGCGTCACCATCGGCCAGTACCGCGAGGCCGACCGCCTCGTCGACGTGGTCCTGCGCGCGCCCGCGGCCGAGCGCGGCTCGCTGGAGGCGATCGGCGAGCTGCCGGTCGGCACCGCCACCGGCAAGACGATCCCGCTCGCGCAGGTGGCGCGCGTGGCCGAGACCATGGAGGAGCCGATCCTGTGGCGGCGCAGCCGCGAGCTCACCCTCACCGTGCGCGCCGACATCGTCGACGGCGTGCAGGCGCCCGACGTCACCGCCGCCATCGACCCGACGCTCGCGCAGGTCCGCGAGCGGCTCCCCGACGGCTACCGCATCGACCCGGGCGGCGCCTTCGAGGAGAACGTCAAGGCGCAGCAGTCGATCGCCGCCGGCATGCCGCTCGCCTTCGCCCTGGTCCTCGGCATGCTGATGCTGCAGCTGAAGAGCTTCTCGCGCACCTTCATGGTGGTGCTGACCGCGCCGCTCGGCATCGTCGGCGTCGCCGCGGCGCTGCTCGCCTTCGGCAAGCCCTTCGGCTTCGTCGCCATGCTCGGCACCATCGCGCTGGGCGGCATGATCATGAGGAACACCGTCATCCTCGTCGACCAGATCGACCAGGACATCCAGGGCGGGTCGGACGACTGGACCGCCATCCGCGAGGCCACCGTGCGCCGCTTCCGCCCCATCGTCCTCACCGCCGCGGCGGCGGTTCTCGCCATGATCCCGCTCACCCGCAGCGTGCTGTGGGGGCCGATGGCCTACGCGATCATGGGCGGCCTCGTCATCGCCACGATCCTCACCATCCTCTTCGTCCCCGCCCTCTACGCCGCTTGGTTCCGCGTGCGCCGTGTATGATCCTCCGTAGGAGGATCCACATGAAAAAGCTGTTACTCGCGGTCATCGCCGCGGTGTTCGCATTCCCCGCGTTCGCCCAGCAGTACCCCACGCGCCCGGTGCGCGTCGTCGTCGGCTTCGCCCCCGGCGGCGGGGTCGACATCAGCGCCCGCCTGCTCGCCGCCAAGCTCAGCGAGTATTTCGGGCAGCAGTTCATCGTCGAGAACAAGCCCGGCGCCGGGACCAACATCGCGGCCGCCGAAGTCGCGAAGTCGACGCCCGACGGCTACACGCTGTTCATGAACAGCCCGGCGGTGGTCATCAATACCGCGCTCTATGCCAAGCCGCCGTACCAGCTCAGCGACTTCACTGGCGTTTCGGTCTTTGCCGCTACCACCAACCTGCTCGTGGTGCCGGCCTCGCTGCCGGCGAAGAACGTGCAGGAGCTGGTGCGCATGGCGAAGGAGAAGCCCGGCGCGCTCAACTACTCCTCGGCGGGGCAGGGCACCACCCAGCACCTCGCCGGCGAGCTCTTCAAGCTGCGCACCGGCACGCAGATCGTGCACGTGCCCTACAAGGGCAGCGGCCCGTCGATGACGGCGCTGCTCGCGAGCGAGGTGCAGCTCACCTTCATCAACCCGGTCGCCGCCGGCGGGCACGTCAAGGCCGGCAAGCTCCGCGCGCTCGCCGTCACCGACGACAAGCGCACCGAGCTCATGCCCGACGTGCCGACCATGAAGGAAGCCGGCGTCGACGGCGTCGAGGTTTCGCTCTGGTACGCGCTGCTCGCGCCCGCGGCCACGCCGAAGGACGTCGTCGAGAAGCTCGGCGCCGCCGTCGGCCGCGCCGCCAAGGACCCGCAGGTTCGCGATGCCCTCAAGAAGCAGGGCGCCGATCCGGTGGGCAACACGCCCGCCCAGTTCAACGCCTACCTGAAGGACGAGTACGCCCGCTGGAGCGAGGTGGTGCGGGTCTCCGGCGCGCGCGTGGAGTAGTAAAAGGGGTCAGGACCCTTTTCCAAAAAAGGGTCAGGACCCTTTTCCGAAGAGGTCCCCGCTCGTTTCGCTCGCCCGGGGGTAAGTAATTTCCGTACCCCGCACGCGCGCGAACGGCGTGAGCTTGTGCGGCGATGTGCGCGTCGCGCTGGAGATCTCCTCCGCGGCGACGCCGCGCACGAGCAGCGCGTCGGCAATCAGCGAGCGGTGGCAGCGCCACGGCACGGCCTCTGCGCACATCAGCGCGATTCTTTCCTTTCCGGCTGAAGCAACGACCTCTTCCAGTGCCGCGGTGAACTGCGCCATCTGCATGTAGTCGGCGTAACCGCGGAACGAGGCGTTGCGCCAGCCCGTGTTCTGCGAGTCCGCGCGCGGGCGGCGCAGGCCGCCGAGCTCCGGCATGTGCGTATAGCCGATGCCGGCGCCGGCGAGCGAGCCCGGCAGCGCGTCCTTGCCGAACTGCGGGTTGTGGCGCGACTTCGGCACCGTGCGCACGTCCACCACGCGCTCGACGCCGTGCGCCCTCAGGAGCTCGATGAACGCCGCGATGGCGCGCGTCGAATGCCCGACGGTGAGGACGAGCGGTGCGCCTTGCTTCACTTGCGGCATGCTCCTACGATCCTCGCATGGAGCTCAAGGAAGCGCCGGCGTGGCACACGAGCGAGTGGCTGAACGCCGAGGCACCGCTCACGCTCGAGGCGCTGCACGGCCGCGTGGTCTGCCTGCACGCCTTCCAGATGCTGTGCCCCGCCTGCGTGTCGCATGCCATCCCGCAGGCGAAGCGCGTCGCCGAAATCTTCGCGGACGCGCCGCTCGCGGTGGTGGGAATCCACACCGTGTTCGAGCACCACGAGGCCATGCGGGTTCCTTCGCTGCGCGCTTTCCTGCACGAGTACCGCGTGCGCTTCCCGGTCGGCGTCGATGCGCCGGGCGCCGGCGGCGACCCGATCCCGCAGACCATGCGCGCCTACCAGATGCAGGGAACGCCGACGACGATCCTCATCGATGCGCAAGGCCGCCTGCGCAGCCACGTGTTCGGCGTGCACGACGACCTGCGCCTCGGCGCCGACATCGCCACGCTCCTCGCCGAGATCAAGGCCTAGCGTCGCCGCTTACCGGGAGCGGCCGTCGAATTTCGCGACCGGCACGGACGCGAGGTCGATGCCTTCCAGGCAGCGGATGTTGATCGCGGCCATGCGATTGCCTTTCGGGTCGGTGGCCTCGCCGTAGGGATGGATGCCGCAGGTCGGGCAGAAGCGATGCTTGACCGCGTGCTTGTTGAACGTATAGGTGCTGGCGTTGGCCTCCGGCGTCAGCAGGTGCAGCGTGTCGCGCGGCACGAACCACAGCAGCGATCCCTTGCGCTGGCAGATCGAGCAGTTGCACGACAGCGCCTTGTCGGGCTTCCCGTCGACCTCGAACGCGACCTTGCCGCAGTGGCAGCTTCCCTTGCTCTTCATGGTTTTCCTTTCCTGGGGCCGTGGCGGACCGGCTGGGCGTTCTTCCGCCATTTCTCGTAGCGCGGCAGCTCGTCCGCCGCGTCGAACCACGGCAGCTGCTCCTTGACGACGATATGCGCGCTCGGCTTGACGCCCGAGGGGTCGGAGAGCGCCCCGGCGAGCAGGTGGATCTCGTCGGGCAGGACCTCGTTCTCGTAGGTGAGCGGCGAGCCGCAGCGCCCGCAGAAGCCGCGGCGCACGCCCTTGGAGGACACGTAGTACGAGGGCGCCCCGGCGGTGAAGCGGAAGCGGCTCTTCGGCACCGAGATCCACGTCGCCATCGGCGCCGAGATCGCCCGGCGGCAGTCCTCGCAATGGCAATTCAGCGTCCAGTTCGGCTCGCCCTCGTAGGCGAACTCGACCGCCTTGCACAGGCAGCGTCCTGTGGTTGTGTTCATTCCGGAATTATGCAATCACGGGCTGGGGCGGCTACGCCGAGCCAGCACGAGCGCGATCTTCACCAGCACTGCGATGGCGAGCCAGCCGACGACGACCGCGGTGACGTAGATCAGCCTTCCGGGGTCCGTGGACATCCACTGCCCGAACTGGGTATCCGGAGCCCAAAACGGCGCCGTGAGGCCCACGAGGTTCACGACGACCACGATCGCCGTGCCGACCAGATCGCCTCTGGTCACCTTCCGTCCAGACTTCGACTCCGGGTTCGCTCGCGCCCGGCGTGCCCATGCCAGTGCCGGGATTCCCAGCGCCAGGGCGATGGCGAGGGCGACGCCGCCGATGATGAAGACCGCTTCCCAGTTCATGGCCCGCGCTGGGAGAAGCTGCGTTCGAAGATACCCTCGGCGATGCGGTTCTTGAGGATCTCGATGGAGCCGCCGGCGATCATCCAGCCGCGGCACCGGCGCATGCAGTACTCGACGAGGGTGTCGCTCGAGTAGCCGGTGGCGCCCATCGCCTGCAGGGCTTCGTTCGCGACCTCGAAGCCGGCCTGGTTGCAGAAGGCCTTGGCGACTGCGGTCTCGTCGGCGGAGGGAAAGCCGCGGTCGGCATTGGCGGCGGCGCGGTAGAGGAGGAGCTGCGCGGCGTCGAGCTTGATCTTCATGTCGGCGAACTTCCACTGCAGGCCCTGGAACTCGCACAGCAGGCGCCCGAACTGCTTGCGCTGCATCGCCCACTGCCGGGCGGCTTCGAAGGCGTAGCGGCCGAGCGCGAGGGAGCGCGCGGCGTTGCCGATGCGCTCGACGTTGAAGCCGGCGATCTGCTTCTTGAAGCCGCCCTCGCCGAGCAGCACCATGTCCTCGGGCACGTGGACGTCGTCGAAGTGCAGCTCCGCCCATTCCTCGCCGGACATGAAGCGGGACTTCTTTCCTACCTTTATTTTGTTTCTTTCGATGAGAACCGAGCCGATTCCACCGACGCCGGGGCCGAAGCGCACGTAGGCGAGGACGAGGTCGGCGTAGGCCGAGTGGGTGGTGAAGACCTTGCTGCCCTTGATGCGCCAGCCCTTGCCGTCGCGCGTGGCGGTGGTCTTGAGGTCGGTGACCGCCGAGCCGGCGTCGGGCTCGGTCATGCCGACGGAGATGACGCTTTCGCCGGCCAGAAGCTTCTTTAGAAAGTTCTTTTTTTGAGAAGCAGAACCGTACTCGGCGAGCACGCGGATGGGGCCGAAGTTGCCGGCCTGGATCACGTCGGCGCTGCGCGGGCAGACGGAAGCGACGGCCTCGATGGTGAGCACCGCGTCCATCAGGCTGCCGCCCTGGCCGCCGTCGGCCTCGGCAATGGTGATGCCGAGCAGGCCCTGCTTCGCCATGAGCTTCGCCACGTCGAATGGGTACTCGGGCGCGTGGGCCCTTTGCAGTGCATTTTTTTCCAGTTCCTTTTTCGAGAACCGAAGAACGGACTCGCGGAACTGCTGCTGCTCGGGAGTAAGGCGGAAGTCCATGGCGAATTCCTTCTTATGCGCGCGGCGGCCAGGCCGGCGGGTGGGTGCCGAGCGGGACGGGCGGACGGGACCAGTGCGCGGGCGTCTGCGAAAGCTGGATCACCGGCTTGAGGAAGCGGACCCTGCCGTCGGGCGCGTCCATCTCGCCCATCAGCGCGGCGAGCTCGGCCTCGGGCAGCTCTTCGGGGAGACCCGCCCAGGGGTGCCGCGGCTCTCCGCGGTCGACGATCCATTTGCCGACGCGCGCGAGCGCGACGCGCACGAGCCAGCTGCCGCCTTCGCGCGCGCGCCGCGCCAGTGCGAGCGTGGCGCCGAAAGCCATCAGGTAGCCGCTCACATAGTCGATGGCCGAGACTGGCAGCAGCTTGGGCTTGGTACCGT
>Ga0247825_10003201_pt1 | contig 10795 bp, 6 predicted proteins | sample 13C_Vanillin_Day_FD_194413 | JGI IMG/M metagenome (GOLD analysis project Ga0247825, IMG submission 194413) | Soil microbial communities from agricultural site in Penn Yan, New York, United States - 13C_Vanillin_Day48 | ecosystem: Environmental > Terrestrial > Soil > Agricultural land | place... | reverse complement strand
ACCATTGTCTCGTCGGTCGGGCGGACCGACCCCACCGTACCGACCGACCAGATTCTCGTACAGCAGATGGTCCGAGGACTCGGCGAGGCCCTCATCGGATTCCGGGTCGACCCGGATGTCGGCCCGATCGTGCTTCTTGCCGCCGGGGGAGTGCTGGCCGAACTCCACAAGGACCGCAGCGTTCGTCTCGCTCCCGTCGATCCGGCCACGGCCCAGGAGATGATCGACGAGGTGACCGCGTTTCGTGCACTCGCCGGGTTCCGGGGTCTCCCCAAGGGGGACCTCACGGCGTTGCGTGACGCCGTGGTCGCAGTGTCGCGGGCCGCCGATCTGGTCGACTCCGGCGTGGTCGAACTCGAAGCGAACCCGGTGATGGTCTGTGCCGAAGGACAGGGTGTGTTCGCGGTCGATGCTGTTGTCCGGATCGCAGAAACCGATCGTTGCGATTCCACTCGCTCGACCCCCGCCGTCGTTGTGACCGCCGGTAACGTAGGACCGTAGGAGTTCCCATGGACGTCAACCACATCGTGGATTCACCGTTCCGGGCGCTGCCTCGGGGCGACAAGAGCGCCCCCGCGGTGTCGATCGACGGAACCCAATGGTGGACCTACACCGATCTCCGCGCCCGCCGCGATTGCTACCTGACAGTGCTCAGGGAAGCCGGGGTCGTCAAGGGCGACCGGGTCGGAATGATCCTGCTCAACTCCCTCGACTACGTCGCCCTGTACTTCGCGATCGCCCGCATCGGCGCAATCGCGGTCCGCCTGAATTTCCGGCTCGCTCCCGCGGAACTGTCCTTCCTCATCGAGGACTCGGGAAGCAAGGTGGTCTTCTTTCACTCCAGCCGCAGTGACCAGTTGAATCCGGTTCGCGGTGATCTGTCGGTCCGGACCTGGTTCTGCCTCGAGGACGACGACACTCCGGTACCCAACTGGGCAACCGAGCCCGACCTCACCTCCCCCGATCACGGTGTCGACGAGCTTCCGCGACCGTCCGGAAGCGATCCGGTCATGATCATGTACACCTCCGGAACGACCGGCAGACCCAAAGGTTCGGTATGGACACATGACAATGTCATGTGGTTCGCCACCATCCAGGCAATGCAGTGGGGATTCACCTCCGAGACCGTGACAATGACGACCGGCCCGCTCTATCACGCCGGTGCCTTCGAGTGCTTCACCCTGCCGGCGCTCATGGTCTACGGGAGGGCCGTGATCATGTCCAGCGGAGGGATGTCCGCCGAACGGATTGCGGGCACGATCGAGGCCGCCCAGGTCACCGACGCGCTGCTCTACCCGTTCCTCATCTACGACCTACTCGCCCTGGGAGCCGAGGAACTCCGCAGGCTCGACACCCTCGGGCTCATCATGTCCGGCGGTGATCCGTTGCAGGCGTGGGCGATCGACGCAATGGCCGAACACCTGCCACACGTGGTTCTCAACAAGGGATTCGGCCTCACCGAGGGCGGCGGACAGTCCGCAGTCCTCGTGCAGGAGTTCAGCCGGAGCCACGCCCACACCGTCGGCCGGCCGCTGCCCCTCACCGAGATCCGGGTGGTGGCATCCGACGACGTCGACGCCGCTGCCGGCGAACTGGGGGAGATCTGGGTCAGATCGCCTGCGGTCTCCGGACTGTACTGGAACCGGCCCGAGGCCACGAAGGAGACCTTCGTCGACGGCTGGTGCCGTACCGGCGACCTCGGGCAGATCACCGAGGACGGCTTCCTGCTGGTCAGCGGACGCAGCAAGGACATGATCCGCAGCGGCGGCGAGAACATCTATCCCGCGGAGATCGAGGCCGCGCTCGCCCGTCATCCGGGCGTCGCTGCCGTCGCCGTGGTGGGCGTCCCCGACAGCAAGTACCTGGAGGTCGGCTGCGCGGTCATCGTCCCCACCGCGGACTCCGGCCCGGTGGACGAACTCGAGTCCTCCATCCGGGACACGGTCGCCGCGCGGCTGGCCAAATACAAGTGCCCCCGTCACTACGTGTTCGTCGACGCACTACCCGTCAGCCCCGCCGGAAAGATCCTCAAGCGTGAACTGCGCGACACCTACGCATCCATCGCGGGCTCGGATTCCTGACATCAGTCCGGTCCACCGAAGGGTTGCCGGATCTACTGCGCAAGAAAGGTATTGGAAAATGCACTTCGGAGACATTGAAGTCCTGCCCGTACTCGACGGGATAGGCCGAGAGGACCCCAACCACATACTCACCAGACCGGGCATCGACGAACCCTGGTCGACCAAGGCGGAAGCCCTCGACGAGCAGGGTGTTCTCGACTTCGACATCGGCGGCTTCCTCATCCGAACCGGCGACCGCATCGTTGTCGTCGACACCGGAGTGGGCACCATCGATGACAAGTTGCTCGGGCACGGGGGTCGGTACACCGGCGGCAAGTTCCTCGACTCGCTGCGCGCCCACGGGGTGGCGCCCGAAGAGGTGACAGACGTCCTGCTCACCCACCTGCACTTCGATCACGTGGGGTGGACGACACAGAAGGGGCAGGTCGTCTTTCCCGGCGCCACCTACCGAACGCATCGCCTCGACTGGGAACACTTCGTCACCTCCCCAGATGCCAGCCCCGGTGCCGTGCGCAAACTCTCGCCCATCGCCGACCAGCTCGAGCTGTTCGACCAGGACATCACCCTGGCCCCGGGCGTGGACGCCCTGCACAGCCCCGGACACACACCCGGTTCGACGGTCTTCGTCGTCTCGGGTGACAGCCGGCGGGGGTATCTCCTGGGTGACGTCGTGCATTCGACCGTCGAACTCGAAGAACCGGACTGGCAGGCCATCTTCGACGAGGACCCCGAGCTCGCCTCCCAGACCCGTAACCGGCTCGCCGACGAGCTTGCCGCCAGCGGCGACCTGGTCGCCGGAGCACACTTCCCCGGCCTGAACTTCGGGCGCATAGTACTGACCGACGGTCAGCGCCGATTCCGCGCGCTTTGAACCGCCCGGGACCGCACCCGGTCACAGATGAAAGGACCACGATGGTCACCTACGGGGAGCAACTCACCATCGGGCAGATCCCACACCTGCACGCCCAGTCGCACCTGCTCCGCCACAAGACTGCGATCGTCGAAGGCGACACCCGCCTCACCTGGCTGGACGTGAGCGAGCGTACGGCAAGACTGGCCAACGGGTTGGCGAGAGTGGGCGTACACAAGGGCACCAAGGTTGCCGTGATCCTCACCAATCGTGTGCAGTACGTGGAGATCGTCTATGCGGTTGCCGGACTGGGCGCAGCGGTCGTACCGATCAGCTATCGGTTCACACCGGGGGAGATCGAGTACGCGATCCACCACAGCGACGCAGAGGTGGTCATCGTGGACGGACACCTCACCGGCACGTTCGCCGCAGCCCACGAGACTCTGCCGCACATTCCCGCCGATCACGTGCTCGTCGTCGCCGGCGAGGACGAGTCATCCGGTTACCTCGACTACGAGACAGTGATCACCGATTCGTCGACGGATGTTGAATACCTGGACATGGACGAATGGGACGTCTATCACCTGGCATTCACCGGAGGCACCAGCGGTGCTCCCAAGGTCTGTGAGATCCCGCAGCGGATCGCACGGCAGGGGTGGTACGACATCACCGTCGAGGTGGGCAACCGCGCGAACGACGTCACCGTCCTCGCAGGTCCCTTCTACCACGGTCTCGGGTTCACCTGGGGGCTCCAGCAGCTGATGGTCGGCGGAACCGTGGTGATGCTCCGGGAATTCGACGCACGCGAGCTCCTGCAGACCATCGAACGTGAACGGGTGTCGTTCATCCCCATGGTCCCGACGATGTTCGAGATGCTCCTCGAGGTGCCCGATAAGGCCTCGTTCGACATCGGGTCGGTACGCCGGCTGATGTCGGCCGGATCGCCGCTGCTCACCGCGACCAAGGAGCGACTGCTGGAGTACTTCCCCGCTGCGGGACTCTACGAGCTCTACGGCTCGACGGAGGCGGGCTTCTTCAGCATCCTCAAGCCGGAGGACCAGCTCCGCAAGGAGCGCTCCGCGGGCCTGCCCTATTTCGGATGCGAATTGCGGATCCTCGATCCCAGCGGCGAGGAAGTCCCAGTGGGAACCGTCGGGCAGATCTACAAGCGTGGACCCGGCCTGGGAGTCCGGTACTACAAGAACCCGGAGGCCACCGAGGACCAGTTCCGCGGGGACTGGATCTCGAGCGGGGACCTCGGTCGATTCGACGAGGAGGGCTATCTCTACGTGGTCGACCGGGCCAAGGACATGATCATCTCGGGCGGAGTGAACATCTTTCCCACCGAGATCGAGGATGTACTCGTCAAGCATCCGGACGTCGTCGAAGCCGCCGTCATCGGTCGCCCCGACCCCAAGTGGGGCGAGATCGTCACCGCGTATGTCGTGACCAGGGACAAGATTCCGATCCCGAAAGACGAACTCGATGTCCTGTGCCGGGAGAAGCTGGCCGGCTACAAGAGACCGCGCTCGTATCTCGCCCTCGACGAACTGCCGAAGAACGCTTCCGGCAAGCTCCTCAAGCGTGTGCTCAAATCGCAAGGGGACACGAGTGAGACGTGACGACGTGCCAGCGGCCGTGGGCGTATCGGGGTACTTCCGTCGATGCCCCGGTACGGGATTCGAGGAACTGACGCCCTTGCCGGTGGCACTGAGCGGGTGGGGTAGCGAGCACATGCGGGGCAGTGCCGTCACCGGCGCCCTGGCTCGATCGGCGGAAGACGCCGGCGGGGCACGACCGGACCTCCGTCCGGTCAGGTTCACTGCCGATCTTCAGCGGGCGGCGACGATGGCGCCCGTCTCGACGAGGTCGACCGTCGTCCGCGAGGGCCGTCGTTTGTTGCTCGTGGACAGCGAATTCCTCCAGAACGGCCACACCATGGCGCGCGCTCGCACGCTGTTCCTGCCGGCGGCCCCGCGGGAGGTCGCCGATCCGCCCTGGTCGCCGGGCCGGTCCCCAAGCATGCCTCCGGCCGACCTGCGGCCGGCCACCGACGAGGGACGCCTGTTCTTCAGTGAGGACGAGGGATGGAACTCCGACGCGGCCGCTCATCGAAACTCCACGCGAAAACAGCTCTGGTGCCAGTCCATCCCGGTCGTGGAGAGCGAGAGCGTATCGCCGTTCCAGGCCGCCGCCACCGTCGCGGACCTGACCAATCTCGTCACCCACTGGGGTACGGACGGCGTCCGCCACATCAACGCCGACGTCACGCTCACCCTGGCCAGGTTCCCCGATGGACAGTCCCTGGGCGTATCGGCGACCGGTCGAGTCGGATCGGGCGCAATTTCGGTAGGTACGGCCGAAATATACGACGGCAGAGGCGTATTCGGCCACACGACAGTGTCCACGATCCTGCAATCCAGCCGTCCGGTAGATACCATTACCCAGCTCATGCGGGGCAGCCGGACCGAGCTGCCCTCGCGTCGTCACGGAAGGACGGAGTACGCATGACCGCGTCGAGGCGATCGGATATCGCGGCCCTGCAGGTCCACCGCTACAACGAAACCCCGACAATCGCAGTGGACGAAATTCCCCCTCCGACATGTGGCCCCCACGATGTGGTGATGGCCCCCCGAGCGGCGGCCCTCCATGTCGCTGACCTGCTAATGATGAAGGGCGAATACCAGGTTCGGCCCGAACTTCCCTTCGTCCCGGGAATGGAGGCGGCAGGACTGGTGATCGAGGTGGGCGACCAGGTCGCCCACGTCGCCCGCGGTGACAGGGTACTCGCCGTGATGACCCAGGGAGCAATTGCCGGTGCCGCAGTGGTGCCGGGGGCGCAGGTCGCCAGGATCCCGGATTCGATGACCTACTCCGCGGCCGCGACGTTCGGAATCGCTTACTTCACCGCGCACGCGGCGTTGCATTTCCGAGCAGGCTTACGCGCAGGTGAGACCGTCCTGGTCACCGGTGCACTCGGCGGGGTGGCACGTGCTGCGGCGCAGCTCGCCAAGGCAGCGGGAGCGACCGTCCTGGCGGCCTCACGCGATCTCGCGGAGGCACGCTCGGAACTGCGCGAGCATGTCGACGAGGTGGTGGACGCCGACCCAGACTCCATCGCTCAGGTCGTCAAGCGCAGAACGGACGGGCGCGGCGCAGACGTCGTGGTCGACGTCGTGGGTGGTCCACTTCTCGGTCAACTCGTTCGTGCCACGGCATGGGAGGGCAGGCTCGTGATCGTCGGCTTCGCCGCCGGCACCCCGTCACCCATCAAGCCCGGGCACCTGCTCGTAAAGAACATCTCAGTGTCGGGCCTCCAGTCGACCGACTACTGGCACCGATGTCCGGACAGGGTCCAGGCAGCGCTAGGGCATCTCCTGTCACTGGTGGATGCCGGTGCCCTGTCCATTCCGGAGCCTCGTGAGTTCCGACTCGACGAGATCGGCCTTGCGATGCGTGCCGTGACGGAGAGTTCTTCTCGCCGAAGCGTCGTGATCCTGATCGATCAGGGCGAGTGAACGACGGCCGAGTAGAGAGCAAGCTGAGGTCCTCGTACGTTCTGACCGTGACGTCAGGGTCGGGATGAGTAACGTCTCAGGGTGAGATTGACGGAAACCTCTGTTGCGTAGCGGCAGTCGAACCGAGACTGTTAGTTCGGGCGGTCTTGGGTCTGTTCGACCACCCAGGCCGCTATTTGTGCCCGAGACGTGAATCCGAGTTTCGCCAGGACATGTTCCACATGTCCTTGAGCGGTGCGCGGTGAGATCACGAGTTGGGCGGCGATTTCCCTGTTTGTCAGGCCTCGTGCGACAAGATCGGCGACCTGCTGTTCACGTTTGGTCAGCACTGTCGGAGCGACGACGCGCGCCGGAGTAGCCGAGGATTCCTCCAGGGCAAACGAGACGGCGGATTCGAAGCTCATCGCGTCACCTTCCCGGTTAGCTGCGGAGAAGGCCCGAGAACCCAGGCCCTGACGCGTGATGTGCTCGCATTCGTCGTGGGAGCCGGTCAAGTTCGGGATTTGGACGACGGAGGTCCCCACCTGTCGCCGCAACGCCGCGGCAGCTGCCATGAGAACGGCAGCACGGCGGAAATGGCTCTCGCTGGCCGCGATCCAGGCGAGTACTTCAAGGCACCAGGTTGCCCCGGTGGGGTCATCGGACCGTCGCGCCAGCTCGAGGCCCTCCCGTAGCAGCACCACTGCACGGTCGCGGTCGCCCTCCCTCCACACCACGAGTCCGAGGGTCCACGAGGAACGGCCCCGCGACGCAGATTCGCCGTGCGTTCGTGCGATTCGAATCGCCTCTTCAAGACAATTGATGGCCTGTTCCGGTTGCCCGAGTATTTGGTGTGCCAGCCCGAGCCCATGCAATGTCATGATCTGCAGCATGAGGTCATCGTCTCGGCGGAATTCAGGCATCGCCTCGGACAGAAAGGTCACTGCGCCTTCCGGATCGCCGCGGTGAAGCGCCAGGTACCCTTCGGCGCGTTGCATGAGGGCGCGATCTCGTACTGTTCCCAGGCTGTCGGCGATCGCACGGCCTTCGTCGAGCAGTGCGATTGCCCGCTGCAGGTCTTTCTGCCTCGTGGCGAGGATGCCGGCGGCGTAGAGCCCCTTGATACGCAATGCAGCCGGTTGGTCCGCGTCGCAGGCCAGTGCGCGCTCGAGCCAACGTCGTCCTTCGGTGAGTAGACCTCGAGAGAACCAGAAGGGAAAGAGCGCGGCGGCCATTTCCAACCCCGCCCGGGCGCCGTCCGGGGCCGACAGGCTGAACTCCAGCGCCTCTCGCAGATTCGGCTGCTCCCGATCGAGACGTGCGAGCCAGTCGAGTTGGCGCGGACTGATCCATTCGTTCTCCGCATCGAGCGCCATCTGTCGACACCAGTCTCGGTGCTGGCATCGCAATGCCTGAAGTTCTCCGGCATGCTGCAGCTTGTTCCGCCCGTAGTCGCGCAGTGTCTCGAGCATGCGGAAGCGGACCGTCGTGCCGGACTCTTCTCGGATCAAAATCGACTTGTCCACGAGCGAGGTCACCTGCTCGAGCAGTTCGTCAGGTTCTACATCGCGTGCGGTTACGAGCGATGCGGCGTCGAGCTCGAAGGTGCCCGCGAAGACCGAGAGCCTGGCCCACAATTGTTGTTCGCCCGGGGTGCACAGATCGTGGCTCCAGTCGATGCTCCACTGCAGAGTTTGCTGGCGGGTCGGTGCTCCTCGACTGCCGCGGGTGAGCAACGCATACCGGTCGGTGAGTCGTTGAAGAATCTGCTCGAGCGTCATCGCTCGCAGCCGTGCGGCCGCCAACTCGATCGCCAGGGGCAATCCATCCAGCCGGTAGCAGATTCGGGCGGCGGTTACGCGGTTGTCCTCGGTGAGTTCGAAGCCGGGGACGGCGCCAGCTATCCGTTCGGCGAACAGGGTGAGCGCCTCGGAGTGTGGAAGGCCCCGCAGCGGCGGGTTCCGATTCGGATCCGGGACCGTCAACGGGGGCACCCGTAACACGGCTTCTCCTCCGATGCCGAGGGGTTCGCGGCTGGTGGCGAGGATTCGCAGGCCCGGGCAGGAGCGCAGTAGCGCAACGCTCATCTCCGCCGCGGCATCGATCACTTGTTCGCAGTTGTCGAGTACCAGCAGCAGCTCCCGTGTGGCGAGGTACTCCATAAGGATTTGCAGCGGATCGGTTGCTTCGTGGCGCACGCCGAGTGCGGTGGCCACCACATGCGTGAGCAATTGCCCGTCTCGTAGGTCGCCGAGTTCCACCAGCCATACCCCGTCGGGGAAGGTCCGCCGCTCCTTGTCTGCCACGCGGAGAGCGAGGCGGGTCTTGCCCACCCCGCCGATGCCGGTCAGGGTCACCAGCCGCGACACCGCCAGAAGTCTCTTCCCCTCGGTCAACTCGGCTCTGCGGCCGACGAAACTGGTCAGGTCCAGTGGAAGGTTGTCCTTCCGGCCCGAAACCGAGGACTTGGCCGCCGACGGTGGGCGGTCAGGTCGGGGACCGGTGGCAATGGCCACCGGCCGATTCTGGTCGTCACCGCCCTGTTGAGTGCCGGTTTCGGCACGCACGGCCATAGCGTCGATCTCAAACCCATGGTGGGACTGGAGCTGCTGCAGATTTTCGCCGAACGACGCCGCGGACGGCCGGTCCGCTGCAGTGCGGGACATTGCGTGTTCGATAACCGCGCTCACCTCGTCGGCGAACCCGTGGATACGCAGGTCCGGCACCGGCTGGGTGGTGATCCGCAGGAACTGGGCCACCACCTGCTCGCCGCTGCGTCGCTCGAATGCGGCGTGTCCGGTGAGGGCCGTGAACAGGGTGGCACCAAGTCCGTAGACATCGGCGGCGGCGGTCGGGGAATCCCCACTGAGAACTTCCGGCGCAGTGAAGGCGGGGGAGCCGGTGACGGTGCCAGTGGCCGTCTTGAAGGAGTCGGCGATGTGCGCGATGCCGAAATCCGCCAGGACTGGTTCGCCGTAGTCGGAAAGCAGGATGTTTGCCGGCTTGACGTCTCGGTGCACAATTCCGGCTCGGTGCGCGGTCTCGAGCCCGCCGGCCGTCTTCACCCCCAGGCGCAGTGCTTCCTCCACGGTGAGTGGACCGTGCCGACGGATCCGGGTGTCGAGCGAGTCCTGCGGGTGATAGGGCATCACCAGGTAGGGTCGCCCGCTGTCGGTGGCGCCGGCCTCGAGAACGCTCATGATGTTCGGGTGTCCTGTCAGCCGGCCCATCGCCCGCTGCTCTCGGAGAAACCGCGCCCGATTGTCGTTGTCCATATCGGTGGTGAGGACCTTCACTGCCACGGTCCGGTCCAGGGCGGTCTGGGTGCACCGGTAGACGACTCCGAATCCGCCGCGCCCGATCTCGTGGACGTCGTCGAATCCGGCGGCGCTCAACTCTTCCGCAATGAACGGAAGCACGTCGCGATGCGTTCGGAAAGGGTCGCCGTCACTCATGAGCTACCTTGCTCTCCACCCCCAGACCTGGAGAGCCAGACGGCCCACCGTCCTAGCGAGGATGTGCTCTTGAGGATATCGCTGCTTTCTAAGCCGGCGCCCCCATCGGTGTGTGCGGGGACGGGGTATCTCGTGCCGTGTATGACAGACGCGGGAGATGTATTCCTGGCATCTCCGGCTCGAGTTGAGCGGTTCGCGCTGGCGAAGGGCGAGTCCGAAAAACGTCGAGCGCATCGCGACGGAGGACCCCGATAGTGGCTGCCTCTACGCGATGTCGGCAAAACATTCAAAAAGGTTGGGGGCAATATGAAGACCTTCGCGGTCGTCCTGGCGCCGAAGCGAGGGCACTGGCGCCTAGGTGACGGCGGACAGCGTCGGTCATGGGAGGTCGGTTGCCGGGACAAACCGCTGATTCCCGCGCGGTCGAAGAGTGCTTCAACTTGGCGGTGCCCGACCTGAGACCGAGGGTGCGCTCGGCATGGACTCGCAGGGCTGGGAGCTACCCAAGCGTCGATCGTCATCCCAAACCGAATGTTGGGTTTGGGGTGTACGGCATACCAGTTGCGGATACCTCGAGAGGCAGACAACCAGCTCGAGGTATCCGTCGGTGGACATCGTCGCTATGACCGCGAAATCGCCCTTCGGGTGAGCACGTCCTATGAGCAGCTCACGTGCTCTCTAGGAGGTCGCGACTTTCTTTCTGGTCCTCGTTGAGGAATCTCTTCCTCGCGAGACTGGAACGATTCTTGGTATATGTCGAGCCGATGGAATCGTTTCGACCTGCCGTCGAGTGCCCACTACTATTGAGTCGTCGCTGTGGTGGCGATGTCGGTGTTGATGGCGTCGTTGAGCACGTCCTCGCTGAGGTCGCTGCCCATGACGTCGTTCTGGAACTCCAGTGCTGCCTTCGCT
>Ga0247825_10003198_pt1 | contig 10801 bp, 10 predicted proteins | sample 13C_Vanillin_Day_FD_194413 | JGI IMG/M metagenome (GOLD analysis project Ga0247825, IMG submission 194413) | Soil microbial communities from agricultural site in Penn Yan, New York, United States - 13C_Vanillin_Day48 | ecosystem: Environmental > Terrestrial > Soil > Agricultural land | place... | reverse complement strand
GCCTTCGACTGCAGCCCGGCGACCCGATTCCGGCCGGGCTGCAGTCGAAGGCCCCGCGGTTGCGGCCGTGGGCGTGGCTGCTCGACGAGCTGCGCCGCGCCCACCGCGACGTCGTCGACGAGATCGCCGCCGTGCCGTCCGATTTCCAGACGGACGCGCGCGTGCCGATCGTCATGGTCGTGAACGTGACGGGAGCCGACGGGGCGACGCGGCCGCTGCACTGGGTCGAGGAGCTCGACTGGAAGGCCTACGCGATCGCGTCGTGGCGCCTGCACGCGATCGACCACATGAAGCAAGCCCGCGCGGTCCTGGCCGCCCTGCGCTGATGTCGAAGGGCGCCACGGCTCCGCCGGGGCGTCCCCGAGCCGCCCCGGAGTTGGGGGGCCGTTCGAGGCCCCCTGTTATTAATCCCGGATCCAGCTCTCGGCCGGCGGGATGTCGGGGCCGGCGCCGCGATCGAGCCGGATGAGCGCCTCCACCTCGGCCCGCCGGTACAGGCGCTGCCGCTTCATGCCCTGGCGGTAGCTCCTGAGGATCCCGCGGCTCACGTAGGCGTAGAGCGTCTCGCGCTTCACGCCCATGAGCGCGGCCGCCTCGTCGACGGTCAGGTATTCCTCGCCGTCCAGGATCACCATCGTCCGAGGCTACCAGATGCCGCCGGCTGCCGCCCGGCGCCTGCCTGGTATGGGGTTGAATCAATATAAATCATGTAGTATCCATACTACTACATGCGGCGGCCCAGGGGCCGGCCGGAGGGGGGAAGGACCATGGACAGTGACTGGAAGGCCGGGCTGGAGGACGTCATCGCGGCCCGCTCCGGCGTGTGCACGATCGACGGGGGCGCCGGGCGGCTCTACTACCGCGGCTACGAGATCGGCGACCTGGCCGGGGCGGTCCCGTTCGAGGACGTCACGCGCCTGCTGTGGTTCGGCGAGCTCCCGACGGCGGAGGAGGCCCGCGCGTTCCGCGCGAGGCTCACCGAGACGCGGGGGGTGCCGGCAACGGTTCTGACCGTGCTGCGGGCGCTGCCCCGCGACACCCATCCGCTCGACGCGCTGCGCACGGCGGTGTCGGCGGCAGTCGCGGTCGATCCCGATGCCGCCTCGAACGACCCCGAGGCGAATCTCCGGAAGGCGTTCCGTCTGATGACGCTGGTCCCGGCGGTGGTGGCGGCCTGGCATCACCTGCGCACGGGCCGGGAGCCGATCGCGACCGCGACCGGGACCCACGCCGCGTGGTTCCTGGCGCTGCTGGAGGGCCGGGAGCCGACGGCCGAGGTGGCGCGGGTGCTGGACGTGATCCTCACCCTGCACGCCGATCACGAGTTCAACGCGTCCACGTTCGCCGCGCGGGTGGCGGTGGCCACGCGCGCCGACCTGCACGCCGCCATCGTGGCGGCGATCGCCACGCTCAAGGGGCCCAGCCACGGCGGCGCCAACGAGGACGTGCTGCTGATGCTGCACGAGATCGGCGATCCGGCCAAGGCCGAGGCGTTCGTGGACAGCCGGCTCGGCACACGGGGCGCGCTGAGCCGGCAGCAGCGCACGGATCCGAAGTCGCGCATCCCCGGCTTCGGTCACCGCGTGTACCGCGTGGACGACGCGCGGGCCCGCGTGCTGCGCGGCATGGCCAAGTCCATGGCCGAGGCGACAGGGCGGCAGCGGCTGTTCGAGGTCGCCGAGCGCGTGTACGACGCGATGCGGGCGCGCACGACCCTGCCGGTGAACGTCGATTTCTTCTGGCCGTGGTCTACGACGCCCTCGGCATCCCTGCCGACCTCTGCACGTCCATCTTCGCCACCGGCCGCATCGCCGGCTGGTGCGCCCACGCCCTCGAGCAATACGCCGACAACCGCCTCATCCGCCCTCGCGCCGACTACACCGGCCCTGCCCCTCGTCCCATGCCGGCGTTGACCCGATGAACGCCCCCGACGGCTCCGGTCACCGACGCCCGATCACGCCGCAGGCGATCCGCGCCCCGGAGTTCCCCGTGGGGTCGGTGCGGAAATCGTCCGGCGCGGCGTGGACGACGATCGCGCTGCCGTCGCCGTCGAATATCGAGCTCACCCCGGCCCCCAGCGTCATCAGCTCGGTCGCGCTCTCCAGACGCCCCTTGCCGTCCGCGCCGACGGTGAGGTTCGGCAGGTCTCCGGCATGTGGTCCGCGCGGGTGATTCAGGGCGCCGTGCTCGCGCCCGTGCGGATTGAAGTGCCCGCCGGCCGACGTGAAGGCCGGTCCCTCGCAGGCGCCCACGGCGTGGACGTGCACGCCGTGGACCCCGGGCGGCAGCCCCTGGACCTCGAGGACCACGCGCACGGCGTTGCCGACCTGGGTGAAGGTCGCGGCGCCGACCACGTCCCCCCGGGCGGTGCGGAGCTCAGCCCGGGCCGGGTCGGGCGGCACGTTCAGGCCGGCGCAGCCGGCGACGAGGAGCGACGCGAGCGCAACCGCGCGGGCCCTCACGCCTCGACCGCCGAGCTCACGGCGCGGCCTCGAACTCGGCCCGGGCCTTGGCGACGAGTCCCGGCTCGGCCAGCAGGTCGTAGGTCGTCATCGCCATCGTCTTGGCGGCCTGGCACATGCCCTGGCGGGCGAGCGCCGAGACCGCGGCGGCCTCGAACGCGCGCGAGTGGATCGGCGTGCCGAGCGGCGCGATCTGCACCATCGGCTGGATGGCCGGGATGACCTGGCTCACGTTGCCGATGTCGGACGAGCCCATGCGATCGGGCAGGGCCGGCGACTCGACGCCGCCGGTCGCCAGCATGTTGGCGCGGAAGAGGCCGAGCAGGGTGTCGTTGCGCTTGAGCGGCTCGTACGGCGCCTCCACGTCGATCACCCGGAGCGTGCACCCGGTCGCCGTGGCGGCGCCCTCGGCGCAGGCGACCACCCGTCGGCGCAGGTCCCACATGTAGTCGAGCGTCACCGCGCGGACGTAGAAGGTGCAGGCGGCGACCTCGGGGATGATGTTCGGTGCCGCGCCGCCCTGGGTGACGATGCCGTGAATGCGCGCCTGCGGCCGCATCTGCTGGCGCAGCATGCTGACGTTGTTGAAGGTCTGGATCACGGCGTCGAGCGCGTTCACCCCTTCCCACGGATCGGCGGAGGCGTGGGCCGCCTTGCCCGTGAACTCGAAGCCCACCCGCACGATCCCGAGCAGGTCCTGGTGGAGGATCCAGCGGTCGAAGCCGTGGATCATCATCGCCGCGTCCACGCCCGTGAAGACGCCGCCCTGGATCAGCTTCACCTTGCCGCCGCCACCCTCCTCGGCCGGAGTCCCGATGACCTGAATGCGCCCGGCCGGCAGCTGGTCGCGCACGGCCGCGAGCGCGGCGCCGGCCCCGGCGCCGGCGGTGGCGATGACGTTGTGGCCGCACGCGTGACCGATCGCGGGCAGCGCGTCGTACTCGCAGAGGATCGCGATGGTCGGGCCCACGCCGGTCTCCACGGTGGCGCGGAAGGCGGTTTCCACGCCGGCCACGCCGCGCTCGACGATGAAGCCCTGCGCGGCCAGGTACTCCGACAGCCAGCCGGCGGCCTGCACTTCCTGGTAGGCGAGCTCGGGATGCTCGTGGATTCTGCGCGACAGCGCCTCGAGGTCATCGGCCAGGCGGTCCACCGCCCGGCCGATCAGGTCTTTGACTGTGCTCATGGACGCCTCCCCCCGGGGCTCGTGATGATCGTGACGAAGCGGGGAGACTATAGCATCGCGCTGCCCGGCCGGACCCGGGCGCGCGGTCACTCGCGGTAACGGTCGGCCAGCGCCATCTGGTCGGTGGCGCCGATCAGCGCGTTGAACTCGGCGAACGGCACGGCGTGCTCGCCGAGCGAGCGCACGTCGTCGCCTGTGCGGAGGGCCGCCAGGAACTCGGTCATGGCCTTCGTTGCGACCAGCAGCGTGTCGACGGGCAGGATGATGATCGCGTAGCGGAGCGCGCGCAGCCGCGGAAACGGCAGCATCGGCGAGCGGCCGCCCGAGGCGTAGTTGTAGAGCAGCGGCGTGTCGAAGGCCCGGGCCACTCGCTCCACCTGGGCCTCGTCGCGCGGGGCCTCGATGAACAGCACGTCGGCGCCCGCCTTGGCGGCCGCCTCGCCCCGACGCAGCGCCTCGTCGAAGCCGACCGCCGAGATGGCGTCGGTGCGCGCGATGATCATGAGGTCCGGGTCGCGGCGCGCGTCCACGGCCGCGCGGATCTTGCCGGCGAACTCGGCGAGCGGAACGATCTGGTGACCGCTGAGATGGCCGCACCGCTTGGGCGCCACCTGGTCCTCGATGTGCAGGGCCGCCACGCCGGCGGCCTCGTAGGCCTGTACGGTACGGCGGACCCCCAGGGCGTTGCCGTAGCCGGTGTCGGCATCGGCGATGAGCGGGATGGACACGGCGGCAGCGAGGTTGCGGGCATGATCGGACATCTCGGCCAGTCCGGCGTACCCGAGGTCGGGCAGGCCCAGGCGCGAGGCCGAGGTGCCGTACCCGGTCATGTAGACCGCGGGGAAGCCGGCGCGCTCGACCAGCCGGGCCGACACGCCGTCGTAGGCGCCGGGGACGACCAGCCCGTTCTTTGGCTCGACCAGGCGACGCAGCGTGCGGCGAACGCTCATGCGGCTTTCTCCTTGTTAGACATGGGGGGCCTCGAACGGGCCCCCCAAGCCCCCCGGGGCGGCTCGGGGGGACCCGGCGGAGCCGTGGCGCCCCTCGAAACCCGAAGTGGCTCGGGGGGACCCGGCGGAGCCGTGGCGCCCCTCGAATCCCGAAGTGGCTCGGGGGGACCCGGCGGAGCCGTGGCGCCCCTCGAACCCCGAGGTGGCTCGAGGGGACCCGGCGGAGCCGGGGCGCTCATCGATACTCGACAGACTCCTGGCGCGCGCGATGCGTCGATCGAGCGCGGGGTGCGAGTACAGCAGGAACTCCTCGAGCCGGTGCGGTCGGCGCTCGGCGAGATTGACGGCGCCCAGCCGTTCCATGGCCCCGATGAACGCCGCCGGATCCCGCGTGAGTCGGAGCGCGAAGTCGTCGGCCTGGCCCTCGATCCAGCGCGAGAAGCCGTTGGACAGCGGCAGCTGGACCGCGCCCAGGAGCATGAGCACCAGCGCCAGCCACGGCAGGCCGGCCGGATCGGCCGGGCCGGCCAGGTTCCACAGCCGGACCCCGGAGTCGAGCAGCACGGCGGCCAGCCAGAACGTCACCAGCGTGAGCGCCCCCTGCACGACGAGCCCGCGGCGCATGTCGCCGTGGACGTGGTGAGCGAGCTCGTGCGCGAGCACGGCCTCGATCTCGTCTCCGCGGAAGCCGGTCGCCAGGGTGTCGAACAGGATGATGCGGCGGGTGCGGCCGAGACCGACGACGGCGGCGTTGGCGGTCCGGCTCTTGCGCGACTGGTCCACGACCCACACGCCGATGGCGGCGACGCCGGCCCGTTCGGCGAGCGCGAGCAGCCGTCGCTCCAGCGCCGGGTCGGCCAGCCGGGTGAGGCGATAGAAGAGCGGCACCACGACGATCGGGAACAGGGCCGCCAGCGCGATGCCGACCACGAAGAACACGCCAGCGGCGATGAGCCACCACCACGGGGTCGCCCGCATGAATCCGTACACCACGAGGACGCCGCCGAGTCCGAGTACGCCGCCGAGGACGGCGGCCTTGGCGCGATCGGCCAGCCAGGCGCCGAGCGGCTGGTGCAGGAGCCCGAAGCGCCGGGGAAGCCAGAACCCGCGCACCCAGCGCAGCGGGAACGCGAGCAGGATCTCGCCGAAGCCGAGCGCGGCGGCGACGAGGGCGAGCCGGGCCCACCAGAGCGCGGTCACCGTCGTCACGGTGCGGTCCGCCGCGGCGGCGGCGCCGAGCGCGAGGACGGCAAGCAGGTAGGCGGTGGTCAGCACGAACCCGGCAAGGCCAAGCAGAAGCTGCAGACGATGGTAGCGCCTGGCGTCATCGGGCATGCCCGGATTGTACCTGCCCGATGCGGGGGCGGGACGGGGACTCGCCGCCGGTGAATTTGTGCGCCGCCGCCGACCACGGCATACTCGCCCGGGCGAGCGCGTGGAGGTCCTGACGATGCGGGGTGTGCTGTGGATCGCGCTGCTCCTGCTCTCGGCGCTGCCCGGCGCCGCGCAGGATCGGCTCGACGTCGTCGCCGCGGGGGTCGATCGCGCCATCACCCCGGCGGCCGAGCCGGCGGCGGTGGAGCGCATGGCGAGGTTTCTGGGGACGCCGCCGGACGCCCTGCGTGCCGAGCGCGCGAGCACGCGGCTGGGCTGGGGCGACGTGTTCATCGCGCACCGGATCGCCACCCGCGGTGGTCATCCGGTCGAGAAGGTCTTCGCGGCGCGCCGCACCGGCGCCGCCTGGGGCCAGATCGCCGAGGAGGCGCGCGTGGAGGCGGACGCGCTCGTGCAAGACGTCGGCGCGCTGTGGCCCGACGCCGCCCGGGCGACGCCGGACGGCAGCCCCGTCCCGGGCCCGGCGTCGCCGGCGCCGACGACCGCCCCCGAGGAGAAGAAGACCCTCGGCGGGCGGATGCTGGACTTCTTGCGCGGTGCTCCGGACCGGGCCGACGAGCGCGCCCCCGAGGACCGACCGACCGATCGCACGCAGGAAGAGATCCGCGACCGGATGATCCGCGGTGGCGGCCGTAGCCGGTAAGAATTCGCTCCGGGCCTTCGGGTACAATGAACCGACATTCACTCTGAGCGACTGAGGAGCCTGCATGTTCGAGTCTGTCGAAGACGTCCAGCAGCGCTTTCGTGACGCGCGTTACATCGCCACCCGGCGCATCTCCACCGTCATCTTCCTGGCCGCGCGCATGGGGCGGCCGGTGCTCATCGAAGGGCCGGCCGGCGTCGGCAAGACGGAACTGGCCAAGACGCTCTCGGACGTCACCGGGCGGACGCTCATCCGGCTGCAGTGCTACGAGGGGCTGGACGAGGGCAAGGCGCTCTACGAGTGGAAGTACGCCAAGCAGCTCCTCTACACCCAGCTCCTGCGCGAGCGGATCGGCGAGCTGATTGCCGACGCGCCCTCGCTGCCGGAGGCGGTGTCGCGCATCGCCGGCCAGGACGACGCGTTCTTCTCCTATCGGTTCCTGTCGCCGCGCCCGCTGCTGCAGGCCATCCGGGCCGACGAGCCGGTCGTGCTCCTGGTGGACGAGATCGACAAGGCCGAGCCGGAGTTCGAGGCGTTCCTGCTCGAGGTCCTGTCCGACTTCCAGGTCTCGATCCCCGAGCTGGGCACGGTGAAGGCCCGGCATGTCCCGCTCGTCGTCCTCACCTCGAACAACGCCCGCGAGCTGAGCGACGGCCTCAAGCGCCGATGCCTGCACCTGTTCATCGACTTCCCGGCGCCCAACGACGAGCTGGAGATCATCCGGCTCAAGGTGCCGGAGGCGCCCGAGCGGCTGGCCCGGGCGGTGGTGGCGGCCGTGCAGAAGATCCGCGGGCTGGAGCTGCGCAAGCCGCCGTCCGTCTCGGAGTCGATCGACTGGGCGCGCTCCCTGGTGATCCTGAACGCCAAGGCGCTGGATCCGGCCCTGGTCGAGTCGACGCTGACCATGCTGGTGAAGTACGAGAAGGACATCGAGCGCGTGAAGGGCGCCCTCGACAAGGTGCTGGCCGACACGCCGGCCTGAAGCCTGAGAGGGGCATGATCGCGACATTCGCCCGACCGTCGAGCGCCGGAGCCCTGCGAAGGCGCTCCGACGGCAAATAAGTAAGATGGAAGAGCGGATCATCGAGTTCATCGGCGACCTCCGACGCGCGGAGGTGCGCATTTCGACTGCCGAGGCCCTGGACGCCCTCACCGCCAGTGCCGAGGTCGGGCTCGCCGACCGTGAGACGTTCAAGGCGACGCTGGCCTCCACGCTGGTCAAGGAGTCGCGCGACCTCGAGACCTTCGACCGGATCTTCAACCTCTACTTCCTCGACCTCGAGGCGCTCGGCGAGGGGCTCAAGAAGGCGCTCGGCCCCGAGGACCCCAAGGTGCAGGACCAGCTCGACCGGCTGATCGGCGAGGACGACCTCGACCTCGACGAGCTGACCGAGCTGCTCATGCGCGGACAGGGCAGCGAGATGGAGATGGCCATCCGCGACGGCAGTCAGGGCGCCGGCCTCGATCGCCTGATGTACTTCCTGCAGGTCGGCTTCTTCAGCCGGCGCATCTCCGACCAGTTCGACTGGTCGGCCATCGAGCGCGATATCGAGAAGATCATGCAGGCGCTGGAGGCTCGCGGCCTCGATCCGGGCCAGCTCGCCCGCATCCGCAACTATCTCGAGCTGCGGCTGGAGGCGTTTCGCCGCATGATCCGCCAGCACGTGCAGCGCGAGCTGGAGCGCCGCGCCTACCGGGCCGGCGAGAAGCTCACCCGCGAGGTCCTGGCCGACAAGCCGCTCTTCGCGCTGACCCCCGACGAGGTCGCGCAGATGAAGAGCGTGGTGGCCAAGCTGGCCCACCGGATCAAGGACGCCCTCGCCCTGCGCCAGCGCCAGGAACAGAAGGGCCGCATCGACACCCGGCGGACGACGCGCAAGAGCCTCTCCTACGACGGCGTGCCGATGGAGATCTTCCTCAAGCGGCGGCACCGCGAGAAGCCGAAGCTCATCACGATCTGCGACGTCTCCGACTCCGTGCGCAACGCCTCGCGCTTCATGCTGCAGCTCGTCTGGAGCCTGCAAGAGTGCTTCAGCCGCGTGCGCTCCTACGTGTTCGTCTCGGAGATCGCCGAGGTGACGCAGGCGTTCGCGACCTACCCGGTCGAGCGGGCGATCGAGTGGGCGCTCAAGGGCGCGCCGGTCGACTACCACTGCCGCTCGGACTTCGGCTACGCGTTCAGCCGCTTCGCCACCACCGAGCTGGAGTCGCTCGACCGCAAGACGACGATCCTGCTGCTGGGCGATGCCCGCAGCAACTACAACGATCCGCAGGCGTGGGCGCTGCGGCAGATCCGCGAGCGCGTGAAGGGCATCATCTGGCTCAACCCCGAGGGCCAGTGGGGCTGGGGTATCGGCGACAGTGTCATGCCGATGTACGCGCCGGCCTGCGACATCGTGCGCGAGTGCCGCACCATCGGCCAGCTCGGCGAGGTGGTGGACAACCTCGTGCACCAGTGGTGGCGCCGGGGGCGCTAGCGTGGCTGCCGCCCGGCCGCCAGCCCGGCGCGTGCTGCGGCTTGTCCTGATCCTCGCCGCCGCCCCCGCACTGGCGCCCGCCGCGCCGCCGGCGGCGCCCGCCGACTGCATCGTTCTCGACGATTTCTCCCGGGCCTCCGTTGGCGAGTTTCCGGGAGGCTGGGAGGCTCGCCGGGACGAGGGCAAGACGGTCTACCGAGTGTCGGAGGAAGGCGGCCGGCGGTTCCTGCGAGCGCTGTCCGAGGGCCTCGGCATCCAGGCCGGCCGCCCGACCGAATCCTGGAATCTCGCCACCCATCCGGTCCTGGCGTGGTCGTGGCGGCCCCGCCGGTTTCCCCGGGGCGCCGACGAGCGCCAGGCCGCCACCAACGACAGCGCGCTGGCGGTCTACGTGGCCGTGCCCCACTCGAAGCTCCGCGGACCCAGGGCCGTGAAGTACATCTGGAGCGAGAGGGTCCCGGTCGGCACGGCCCTGTCCTCCAACAGCGGCCTCACCCGGGTCCGCGTGCTGCGCAGCGGTCTGCCGGCGTCGCCAGATGCCTGGGTGGAGGAGCGCGTCAACGCCCTCGAGGACTGGCGGGCGGCCTTCGCGGAATCGCAGACGCCGAAAGTCGGCGGTATCGCCGTTCTCACCGACGCCGACGACACGCGGTCCACCGCCGCCGGCGACTACGCCGGCTTCCGGGCCTGCCGCCGCTGAGCGAGTGAGGCCGGTCGGGCCCGCGGCCGGATCCCGGTCAGGTCCGCGGCGGCCCGGGCGCCCGCTTGAAGCGCGCACAGGGATCGTCGTCACTCATGCGTGGTGTGAACCACACCCAGTCGAACGGCAGCACCCCCCCGAGCGCCGCCGCGTAGTCCTGTGGCCGCGTCCACCCCTCGCGCACCTCGAGCGGAGCCACCGTGGCGACCGAGGCCTCGGGCACCCGGGCGCGCAGGTGGATCGGCACACCACGGTCGGCGCGCACGTGACCGACGCCCGCGATCAGCACGGCGCCGTCGCGCTCGGCCGTCAGCATGCCGTCCGCGAGCACGGCGTCACGGGCGCGCTGCGCCAGCACCATGCCCTCGATCCGCTCGGCCGGGATGTGACCGCAGTGGGCGTCGTGAATCTCGGCGGTGAGCGCGGCCTGGCCGCCGCCCGGCAGGGGGCGATCGAGCCCGTAACGCGCGGCCAGGCCCTCGGGGAGCGCCGCGCGCTGGCCGCGCGCCAGCGCGCGGGCCGTCGCCGGCGCCAGGTTGGCGGCGACGACCGGCAGGCCGGCGTCGAGTGCCGCCTGCGCGATCGGCTGGTAGTACGTCCAGTCGGGCCAGCCCGACCGCCGCCAGTTCACGGCGTCGCCGAGCCCGGCGGCGTCTCGCGGCGCCGCCGCGAGGTGACGCGCGATCGCGGGTGCGTCGTCGGCCGTGAACATCTCGAACGCCACCGCCGGGCGCCGGCCGGCGGCGAGCAGCGCGCGCACGAGTGCGGCCTGGACGCGATGATGGTCGGGGTTGTCGTGCCGCTCGCCCAGCAGCACGTAGCGCGCGCCGGCCAGCCCGACCACGACCTCGTCCGCGCTCACGAAGCGTCCGGCCCTCGTCGCCCAGATCCGCCCGGCCAGCGGATGCTCGCGCCCGAGGGGGGCCTGCCAGGCGCCGAGATCGATCGCGGCCGGCCGGACCGTGCACCCCAGCACCCCGACCACGAC
>Ga0247825_10003196_pt1 | contig 10804 bp, 10 predicted proteins | sample 13C_Vanillin_Day_FD_194413 | JGI IMG/M metagenome (GOLD analysis project Ga0247825, IMG submission 194413) | Soil microbial communities from agricultural site in Penn Yan, New York, United States - 13C_Vanillin_Day48 | ecosystem: Environmental > Terrestrial > Soil > Agricultural land | place... | reverse complement strand
GATGTACACGGCGTCGCGGCGCTGTTCGATGTCCTCATTCTGGGAGTGGCATTGGCGGTTGCGGCAGTGCCGGAAGGCCTGCCGGCAATCGTGACGGCCGTCTTGTCCATTGGCGTCCAACGGATGGCGCGACGAAATGCGATCGTGCGGCACCTTGCAGCCGTCGAAACGCTCGGCTCGGCGACTGTCATTGCCTCAGACAAGACAGGAACGCTGACCAAGAACGAGATGACCGTCCGCGTGGTGGTGACCGCCAGCGGCCGTGTCACCCTCGAAGGGTCCGGCTACGCACCCGAAGGGGCCGTGCGCGCAGAAGACGACCGAACGCTCGAAGGGGCACTCAAGGTCGAGATCGAACGAGCCCTTGCCATCGCCGACCGGGCGAACAACGCGACGGTGCACCGACAAGATGGTCGCTGGACGATTCTGGGAGATCCGACGGAGGCTGCACTGTTGGTCGCGGCTCGGAAGTGTGGCCTCAGTTCCGACGAACTCGATAGGCGGCTGCCACGCGTCGGAGAGATCCCGTTTTCCTCCGAGCGCAAGTTGATGAGCACCATCCATCGGGACGCTGCGCAGGAGCACGCGGGCATCGTGTTCACCAAGGGAGCTCCTGATGTGTTGCTTGCACGATGTGCATACGAAGTGCTGGGTGACGGACGGCGTCCACTGACACCGGCGCGGCGTTCCGAGATCCTCGATGCCAACGAGGCACTCGCCGGGGAGGCGCTTCGCACGCTTGCGGTGGCCGCCCGCTGGCTGGAAGAGGATGCGCTGGCGAAGCACGCCGAGCAGCCCCACGAACGTGTCGAAGCCGGTTTAGTGTTCGCCGGTCTGATCGGCATGATTGATCCGCCCAGACCCGAGGCGAAGGACGCCGTCACGCGAGCGAAGAATGCCGGGATTCGACCACTCATGATTACCGGTGACCACCCGCGCACGGCCTCCGTTATCGCCCGTGAGCTCGGTATCGCCGGCGACGGACGCGCCATCACCGGCGCGGAACTCGAGAAGCTGTCTTCCGAGGCCCGTGCGCGGACTGTTGCCGAGGTATCGGTCTACGCCCGCGTGAACCCGGAACACAAACTGCGTATCGTCGAAGCACTCCAGCGCGGCGGCGCCATCGTGGCCATGACGGGCGACGGCGTCAACGACGCGCCGGCATTGAAGAAAGCAAATATCGGCGTGGCGATGGGTATCACCGGAACGGATGTGTCGAAGGAGGCAGCCGATATGGTGCTGGCCGACGACAACTTCGCGTCGATTGTCGCGGCGGTGGAGGAGGGCCGCGCCATCTTCGCGAACATCCGCAAGTTCCTGCGGTACCTCCTGTCCTCGAACATCGGCGAAGTGATGACGATGTTCTTCGGCGTGCTGTTGGCGAAGCAATTGGGTCTCGAGGTGGGGGGCGGCACGGTCGTGTTGCCGTTGCTGGCCACACAGATTCTCTGGATCAATCTCGTCACCGACGGCGCGCCGGCGCTCGCGCTCGGCCTCGATCCAGCGGACGAGGGCATCATGGAGCAGAAGCCGCGTCCGATTGACGAAGGCGTAGTGACCAGGCACATGTGGCGCGGGATCGCCTTCGTCGGTGTCATTATGGCCGCCGGCACCCTGTTCGTCCTCGACGCCGCCCTCCCTGGAGGACTGGTCGATGGCACCGGGGATCTCCGTTATGCGCAGACCATGGCGTTTACCACCCTGATGCTGTTCCAGCTGTTCAATGTTCTGAACGCTCGATCGGACGATCGAAGCGCATTCGTTCATCTCTTTACGAATGGCTGGTTGTGGACGGCAATCGGCGGGTCTGTAGTGCTTCAGCTGTTGGTCGTGTACGTACCATTCCTCCAACGCGCGTTTGGCACGACGGCCTTGAGCGCTGCCGACTGGGCGCTGTGTCTGGTCGTCGCGAGTTCGGTGCTGTGGCTGCGAGAGGCGAGCAAAGCGATCCCTCGCGGCACGCGGCTCCGCAATGCGTGGCGCCCAAAGATCGGCGTATGCCGGGCTAAGGTGTGAGTACGGCGCGCCCGGTGATCTGACCCGTCTTGAGCTTTTCGTAGACTGCGACGGCCTGTTCCAGCGGGAACTCGGTGGTGTCCGCATGGATGCTACCGTTGCGCGCCATCGCGATCACCTCCATGAGCTCTACGCGGGAGCCCCAGTACGGAATGCTCACTATGGAGCCGTAGGGCGTGCTGCCGTGGTGGAAGTCGTGGCGGCCTCCACCCAATCCGACGATCGTCCAGACCGAATTGCGCCCAAGCAGTCTGGCGCCGAGATCGACCGTGGGTTGCACGCCGACACAATCCAGCACGAGACCGGCGCCGCGTGGGCCCGTGATCTGCCGTATCCGCTCCGTCGCTTCGGCACCATGACGGTTGTTGACCACATCGTGTGCGCCAAGGGCCCGCGCCTGTTGGAGCTTCTTGTCGTCCACGTCGGCCGCGACAATACGCATGGGTGCGAGGACGCGAAGGAGCTGAATCGCCATGTGTCCCAGGCCGCCAACACCCATCACGACGACGGTGCTATCGGCGTTGAGATGTGGCAGTGCGCGCTTGATGGCGTGATAGGGAGTCAGCGCGGCATCGCTCAACGGAGCGGCCTTTGCCGGGCTCAGATCGCCGAGCGGGACCAACAGGCGTGAAGCGGGCACCAGCATGTATTCCGCCATCCCGCCATCGAGGCCGAGGCCGCCCCCGAACCCCGCGATCTGAGCCCAGTTCTCACAGTAATTCTCCATCGAGAGCTGGCAGGCATGGCAGCGGCCGCATCCCCACGGCCCGTAAACGGCTACCGCGTCGCCTTCCTTGAAGCCGGTGACGCCGTCTCCAAGCTCCGCGATCCAGCCGGCGTTTTCATGTCCGAGGGTGAAGGGGGGCTTGAACCCCAGGTCTTCTTCCATGACGTGTAGATCCGAATGGCAGACACCCGCGCCACCGATCTTGACGAGGATCTGTCCCGGGCCCGGGGATGGCTTCGGAACGTCCTCAATCTGAGCGGGTCGACCAACACCAGCAAACCTTACTGCTCGCATGACCTGCCTCCTGGGGACTCTCGAAGTCGTCCGAGCTCACTTCGAGTCCTGCCCGGTGATGTGCGGCGGCCGTTCGTCGACCAGCGTGCCCTTCCATATCGGAGCGCCACTGCGCGCCGCCGCTCGAGCGATGACGTGTGCAGCCACCGCCGTGGTCAGCAACATGAAGGCCGCGATGATACCGGCACGCACGACAAAGGCGAGCTCCGGATTTCGAAGCGCGACGGCGGCCAGCAGGCACCCGAGGCCGAGCGTCGATGCCTTGGTGGAGGCTTGCATGCGCGTGAAGACGTCTGGCATCCGAAGCACGCCTACGCCAGCGAGCAACGCGAGCGTCGCCCCGGCGATGAACAATCCACCTGATAGCCACTCGATCATGATCCCTCTCGCTCGATGTATTGCGCGTACGCAACCGTCCCGACGAAGCTGATCAAGGCCACGACCATCGCCACGTCGAGGAACGCCTGCTGCGCCGTCGCACCGGCCATCAAGACGAGAAGACAGACCAACAGGACACCGATCAAATCAATGGCGATCACACGGTCGGGCAGCGTGGGGCCCTTTGCCAGCCTGATGAACGTCATGCCGGCCGCCGCGGCAAGCATGGCTAGTGCAACGAGGAACGGGACGCTCGGCATTGGATGACCTGCTCAGCCAAGGACGCCCAGAACACGGCGTTCGAAGCCTGTCTTGATCTCCTCGCGGGCGGCGTCAGGTGTGTCCATGTACATCACGTGAACGTAGAGTGTCTTGCGATCTGGCGAGATGTCGAGGGCGACGCTCCCAGGTGTCGTGTTGATCAGCATCGAGAGGAGCAGGATCTGGCTGTCCTGAGTGGCGTCCAATGGCACGGCGATGATGCCCGGCTTCATGTCGTACCTTGGCGTCGCGACATCGAGTGCCAGCCGGAAGTTCGCCTTCACGAGCTCGTAGAAGAAATAGGCCGCCAGACCAACGACGCGATGGACCCGTCCGACATACGGCGATGTCTTGAGCACGCCTCCGCGGACCAGTGCGACGAGGATGAGGTAGCCGAGGACATACCCGGTCGCTAACGTCCACAAGGAGAATTCCCCCTGAAGCGCCGCCCAGGCCAGGGCGAGAAGCATGTTACCGAGCAGCACGCGGCACCTCCTCCCCAAGGACCGCACGAACGTACGCGTCCCTGTCGAGCAACTGTTCCGCCGCCCGCATCGTGACGCTGGACACGGGTCCGGCCAACGCCGTGAATGCGATCGTCAGGCCAACGAGGAACACAATGGGGGCGACCAGCGGGACCACGAGGTGCCGCTGCGGAACCGAAGCGGAGGAGGGGACCGGTGCTGGCTTCCAGATCGACTCCTCCCAGAGTCTCGCCATCGATAACACCGTGAGCAAGCTCACGCACAGCGCCACGGCCGCGAGCAGGTACCGGCCGGTGTCAAGCATCGGTGCGATCACGGCGACCTTCGCTACGAATCCAGACAACGGGGGAACGCCAGCGAGCGAGAACAGTGGAATCAGGGCGAGAAAAGCAATAGCCGGCTGAGTTCGGTACATCCCTCCGAGCGCGCTCAAGTCGGTCGTTCGCCGCTGCCGGAGAAAGAGACCGCTGAGGAGGAACAGCGTCGAAATGACAAGCATGTGGTGCAGCACGTACAAAATCGACCCGCCCAGAGCCGCAGGCGTCCATAGCGCGAGACCGACCGTCGTGAAGCCGATGTGTCCGACCAGGTTGAATGACAGCACCCGTCGAAAATCTCGTTGGGCGAGTGCGCCGATGAGACCGACCACCATGGTGACCGCGGAGAGCACCAACAGAACGCCGTAGACGCTGGCGTTCGGATCGGGAAACAGCAGGGTGAACACGCGAATCATCGCGTAAACCCCGACCTTCGTCAGCAATCCTGCCAGCAATGCTCCGACGGCAGCGGGCGGCGTGTGGTACGAGGCGGGCAGCCAGAAGAACAAGGGGAACAGGCCAGCCTTGATGCCGAACGCGGTCAGGAAGAGCATCGACAGGGCCGCGTCGAGACCTGGCGTGCGGCGCTCAGGCCAGGCGCGAGCGAGATCGGCCAGGTTCAACGTTCCGGCCTGCCCATACAAGAGACCGATCGCGGTCAGCAGGAACGCCGACGCAAGCAGGTTGAGGCCGACGTACGTAAATGCGGCGTGGAGTTGGGCCCGCGTTCGATGCAACGACATGAGCACGAACGAGCCAATCAACATCACTTCGAACCAGACGTACAGGTTGAAGATGTCGCCGGTCAGAAAGGCGCCGGCAACGCCCATCAGGACGACCTGGATCAGCGGATGGTAGCCGAGCGCCTCGCGTCGTGGATCCACGCCCGCGAACGACGAGCCCGTGACCGCCACACCAATCACGCTGACCATCACGATCATGAGCGCACTGAACAGGTCGGCGACGAGTGTGATACCGAAAGGGGCAGGCCACGAGCCCACTTGAAGAACCTGGATGCCGTTCCGCTGGACAGTGACGAAAATGGACGCGGCCGCGCCGAGGGCACCAAGGGCACCAGTAAAGGCGACCACCCGGAGGAGACGACTTCGTTGCGGCAGCAGGTGCAGCACGATCGCCGTCAGGAGCGGCAGCAGAATCGGAAGAGCGAGCAGCATCACGGGCGATCGGGCGTGTCCGACGAAACCCTGGCGGAGTCGGGTCCGATCGCGTCGATGTCGTCCGAGCCGGCTGACTGCTGGACCCGGTGAGCGAGTACGAGCGAGAACGCAAGAACGCCGAATCCGATGACGATCGCCGTGAGAATGAGCGATTGCGGGACGGGATCCGCGAATGACTCCAACGGGACGCCTTCCGTAATCAGCGGTGGCCTCGCGCGTGTCACGCCTGCCGCCGACAGGATCAGGATGTTCGACCCGTTCGACAACAGGCTGAGGCCGATGATCAGCTGTGCTAACCGGCGCCGCAGCATCAGATACAGACCCGTTGCATACAGCACCCCCGCGACGAGCGCCAGCAGAAGCTCCATGTCAATCCTCGGCCAGAACCGCCTCGGCCAGCGTGAACACGATGGTCAAGACGACGCCAATCACGGCAAGAAATACGCCGACGTCGAACACCAACGGCGTCCCGACAGCGATCGCCATCGATCCCGCACCGACCGTGGTCCACAGCGCCGTCATGAAGGGGTGCCCGGCGACGACGGCTGGCAGGCCGCTGACGAGCGCGACGAGAAGGCCTGTCCCGAGAAGTGTCGCAGGCCGGACGAGAAGCGCGCGCCGCGCCGCCTTGACGCCGAACGCAATTGAATACAGAACGAACGACGCCGCAACGACGAGCCCGCCGACGAATCCGCCGCCAGGCTGGTTGTGTCCCCGCAGCAGCAGGAAGACGGCGAACAGCAGCAGCAGCGGCATCAGCAGACGTGCTGCCGTTTGTAGAATCGAGGATGTCATCGGCCTCGCTCCCGACCGATCAGCAGCAGTGCGCGGACGCCGATCGCGACCGTCACGAGGACGGTGATTTCGCCCATGGTGTCGAAGCCGCGGAAATCAACCAGAATCACGTTCACGATGTTGTAGCCGTGCCCGAGACGAGGAGCGGCATCAGCGAAGTACGCGGCCAGCCTCGACGTCGTCCCCGACGCACCGATGAACAACACCAAGGTGGTGACGAGTGCTCCTGCCGCCGTCGCGACGAACGCGTCGCGGGTTCTCACGAACCGCGACGACAGATCGGCGAAGCCGCGCAAGCGTGAGAACACGAGTACGAAGATGACGACGGTCAACGTCTCGACCGCGAACTGCGTCATCGCCAGATCCGGCGCGCCGAGAAGCGCGTACATCACCGCGACGCCATAACCGACAACCCCAAGCGACAAGACGGCCGCCATGGTCGATCGCGCGACGGCGGCCGACACGGCGCCGGCGACGATGAGCGCTGCAAGCACGCCTTCGTGGAATTCGACAGAGGTGGACCGCCGCGCCGTCGGAAGGACGAGGTCCATGGCGAGAGCCGTCGTGACGAGCCCGATCGCTGTCATCGCCACCACCAGCACGTACGATCTCAAGGACGCGCTCTGAAGGAGCGGACCGATGCGGCGGCTGAGGCTGTCGAGAACCATCAGCGTTCGTGAATACAGGTGTTCGGTCTGGAGCGCGTGGGGCCAGGTGAGCCGCCACAGCCGATGCCGGTACGTGAACACGCCCAGCGAACCTGCCAACGTCGCAGCGCTGAGGGCCAGCGTGATCGTGAAGCCATGCCAGAGAGCCAACGTGGTGCCGGACGTCGTTCCGGTGATCGCGGTAGTGGCCACCGCGATCGGAGCGGAGACGAGACTGGGAAAGAGTCCGAGGATTACGCCGGCAACGCCAAGCATCAACGGTCCGAGCCAGAGTGAAAGCGGCGCATCATGGGGAGCGGGCGTCGGAGCAGAACGACCGCGAAAGGGTGCGATGCCGGCAATCAACCCAGCAGCACCCAGGCACATACTCACGGCGACAACAGCCGTCGTGAGCACGTCGCCCCACCTGCCGGGAAGTGCCGCCAGCCTGATGGTGTCGTACAGCTGCTCCTTCGCGATAAAGCCACCGAAGAACGGAATGCCCGCCATCGATGCGGCGGCGAGGCCCGCCGCCAGCGCCGTCGCCGGCATCGCCCGGCGCAGGCCCGCCAGCATCGCGACATCTCTTGTGCCTGTTTCGTGTTCGACAGCACCGGCCACGAGAAAGAGCGCGCCCTTGTAGCACGCGTGTGCGAGCAGATACGCGAGACCCGCGGTGACAGCTGCCGGCGTTCCAATCGCAAACAGCAGCATCAAGATGCCGAGCGCACTGATCGTGGAGTAGGCGAGCACGCGCTTGAGATCGGTCTCCATCAGGGCGCGGATAGCGCCGACGAGCATCGTGACTGCGCCGATCAGCGTGATGCTCCCGGTCCACAGCATCGTCCCGCCGGCGATCGGTGTCATGCGCGCGACCAGGTAGATGCCTGCTTTCACCATCGTTGCCGAGTGCAGATAGGCGCTCACAGGCGTGGGCGCCTGCATCGCGTTGGGCAGCCAGAAGTGGAAGGGGAATTGGGCCGATTTCGTGAACGCGGCCAGCAGCAGCAGTGCGACGATGCCGACGTAGGTGGGATCAGCCGCCAGCGAACCCTTGCCTGCGAGTTCCGACAACTGCGCGGTGCCTCCAGCCTGTAGCATGAGAATCCCGGCGGCCAGAAGGGCCAAGCCTCCACCGCCGGTGACGAGCAGTGCTTGCGTCGCCGCCCGACGCGCCTCTGGCCGCTCGTGGTCGAACCCGATCAGGAGGTAGGACGTGAACCCGGTGAGCTCCCAGAATACAAAGAGAGCGATCACGTTGTCGCTCAGGACGAGGCCGAGCATCGAGCCCATGAACGCGAACAAGGCGCCGTTGAACCTGCCCGCGTGCGGATGAAGCTCGAGATACCTCGCGGCGTACACCACGATCAATGCTCCCACCGCCACAATCAGAGTCGCGAACAGCGTGCTCAGACCGTCGAACCGGAACGACAGGGACAGGTTCAGCCCGGGCGCCCATTCGGTTGTGACACTGAACGGTCCGCTGCGGCTGACGATGACGAAGCTGTAGGTGAAGTAGAGAGTAAGCAGGCCCGGAATCAGGGCAGGCAAACGCGAGCGCATGTTGCGTCCACCGCCCGCCCAGCTCACGAGGGGAACTGCCAGAAATGGCAACAAAATGACGGCGATGTGAAGGGCTGCGGATGACAAGGGCTCCTTCGTCCTGCTCGGCTTCGACGGCCGTGATCCGCTCGACCACGGCCGTCAGAACCTTCGGCTCGTTCTTTGTGAATGGCTCGTTCCCATTCGCAACATCATGTCTCCACCGCGGGGTGGACTAGCGTCCGCGCCATTATGCAGCGCGTCGCGTCATCCCGTTGGCGATCGAAAGAATGCGAGCGGTGTCGTCTGGGACGCCATCGATCCACTCGTAGGCGCCCGCAACGACCGGAAGGACGAGGACCGGTTGTGTCGCGCGCCGCAGCACGGCACGCAACGTTGACCCGAAGACCACCTCGTCGATTCGCGTTCGGGGTGCGACGCCCATCACGATCAGATCCGCGGCAGTGCTCGTGGCCGTCTCGATGATGCCGAGAGGTGCATCACCAGTCACCACCACCGGCTCGGCATCGCGATGTCCCAATGCCATTGCTTTCCGCTTCAACCACTCGGAGAGCACCTTCGCGTCGGCGGGCAGGCCGCGCACGAAGTGCGCCGCTTCACCTCCGCTGAATACCATATGCTCGGGTGCCGTCATCGCGTGAAGCAAGGTCAAGCGCGCACCATGTCGTTTCGACAAGTCGGCGGCCGCTCGCAACGCGAGCGCCGAGGCCACGGTGAAGTTGACGGCGGCGACGACGTGATTCAGCGACAACGGTGCCGCTGCGTCCAGCCGGGCTGGGACGACAAGCACCGGGACCGGGGAAGTCCGACTCAGACGACTGGCGATGGCGCTGGTGCGCCATAGCCGAGATGAGCCGTAGTGGCGTGCGACGACGAGCAGGCTCGCTGCGTTGAGTTGCGCATACGCTGGAATGATGCGCTCGGGTGTGCCGCGCAGCGTGACGATTCGCACAAACACACCTTCTCGCTCGGCGGCCTGGCCCAAAGCCCTGAGCCTCGCCCTCAGGCTCGTTTCATTCTCGGGCGCCAGCCACAGAGTACCGCCGCGACGTACCACCTGAACAGCATGAACGTCAGCATCGCGCTCTTTGGCGATGCTCACGGCGTACTGCACCGTAGGTTCAGTCTCCTGGGAACTGTCGACGGGTACGATGATGAGTGAGCGATTGGACACGGTTACCTCTCGGATTGGCGCGGCTACGCCGCGCGCGTGTGAACGGACGGTTCGACATCAATCGTCTGCGCGAATGCCCCAGGCGGAACGATCAGGAGCGCACGGTCGGTGTTGCGCAGAACACGAACGGCGGTCGAGCCAAGATGCATAAAGCGCTTGCTCCTGCCCATCACAATCAGGTCTGCATTCGCCTCTTCGGCATACGCCCGGATTGTCTCGGCGGCCGGCCCGGCTGCGACATGGAGTCCGACATTCGTACCGACGCCCGACGGCATCACATCCGCCAGTTGCTGACGAGTTGCGTCACGTACATAGCCGCCACCGCCGCGGTACTCGGTCACCATCCATCTGGCTCGGTCACGGACGGCCGCCACGGCCTCGAGACCGCTGACCGCATGAATGACCGTCAGTTGTCGGCTCTCGCCTCCCGGCAACTGCAGCGCCGTGTCAATCAACCCGGTGGAGGCGGGCGAGAGATCGACGGCGACGAGGACGTTCTCGAAAGCGGGCCCGTCACCAGTGTCATCACGACGGACGACCAGCGTCGGCCGCTTCGTTCGCCGAAGTACCTGCTCCGCGACTGACCGCTCGCGAAGCCGCGCCCACCCCGTCCGACGCTCCGTCCCCATTACGATCAGGTCGACGGGGCGGGCGTCCGCGTGCAGCACAATGATCTCGGCGGGATCGCCATGCTGTTCGACCGTCAGCGCGTTCACACCGGCGGCCCCCGCGCGCTCGCGAAGTTCGGTCGAGCGCTGAAGCCGTTCAGCCGCGCGGTATGAGAAACGTTCATTGGCGGGGACGGCATGGAGCAGGTACAGCTCCGCGCCCGACGCTTTCGCGAGCGCCAGCGCGCGCTCGAAGGCGACGTCGCGGCCGTAAAGAAGACTCAGTGCGACTAGGATGCGTTTGTGGTTCATCATGATTTGCTCTCAGAGGTTAGTAGCAAATCGAGGACCCGAATAGACG
>Ga0247825_10003195_pt1 | contig 10804 bp, 5 predicted proteins | sample 13C_Vanillin_Day_FD_194413 | JGI IMG/M metagenome (GOLD analysis project Ga0247825, IMG submission 194413) | Soil microbial communities from agricultural site in Penn Yan, New York, United States - 13C_Vanillin_Day48 | ecosystem: Environmental > Terrestrial > Soil > Agricultural land | place... | reverse complement strand
AGACCCAGTCGACGCTCGTCACCTTCTCAGTGTCGAACCGGACCTCCTCATGGAGCGCACGGCTCAAGCCATACAACGTGCCGGCTTCGACCACGCGGCGCAGCGTTTCCGGGTTGATCACCAGGCCGCAATCGTGCGCGCAGACAATTCGCTTCACCCAGACGCGACCCGTTCGCCGATTGACCTCGACCTCGGCGATCTGGGCAACGATGGTCTGGCTCCTGAACGTGTAGGCAATGCCGCGTCCAGTCAGGATGTCGCCGCTGCTCGCACGCTTCGGCGAAGGACGCGGATCCCACTTGAAGGCTTCTGCCGCGGCCTTGAGCACCGCGATCGACCGCGCACGCTTGAAGCCACTGTCCTCCTCGGTGCTCGCGTTGAGAAGCTTGAGCCGGAACTCCAGCGGATCCGCATTCGCCGCGGCCGCGAGCTCGTCGATGAAGGACTCTGACGCGAACGTCGACTGCGGACCATTCGGGTCGCGCAGGTTGCCCGTTCGAACCGGCGTCTCCCAGAGAAGCGGCAGGCTGACGACAGACGAAGTCATGCGTCGGCTGGGAATCACATACATCTCGTTGGGCGTGGCCGCGCTGCCGCGAGCCGGCATCGCGCGACGGTTCCCCATCAGCTGCGAAATCAGCACGGTGTCGTGCTCGTTGTATCCGAGGTGATTGAAGTCGGCGGCTCGCGCGTCGTAGTCGAACGCCACGAGGTTGCCCTGCGCATCGAGCCCTCCGCGCACCTTCACCGCGAACGCCGGTCCCTTGGTGTCCCAGGCCGTCTCTTCGTTCCGCATCCACTGGATGCGAACCGGTCGGCCAATCTCCTTCGCGAGAAACGCCGCTTCGAACCCCGCATCGTCAGCGGCGGTACGCCCGTATGCCTGCGGACCTTCCATCCAGACGACACGGACGCGGTCGCGCGGCATCTTGAGGAACTCGGCGACACCATCGCGCAGGCCGTACGACTTCATGTCGTTGGAATAGATCGTCAGCTGATCGTTCGAAGGGTCGGCCATCGCATGCGCGGGACCGATCGAGGTGTGTCCCTGGAACGGGATGTCATAGTCGGCTTCGATAACCTTCGCCGCACTTTTCATCGTCGCATCCAGGTTGCCGACGACGATCGGCGGCGTGCTCGAGGTCGTCGCCGCCGCGCGCATGAAGGTGAAGAGACTCTCCGAATCCGGGAACGGCGCGGTCGCTGGTTTCTGCCAGTTCACTTTCAACTGTCGCGCCGCCTGGACCGCCTGCTCCTCACGCTCGCACACGACCGCAACGTAGTTGCCTTTGCTGACGACCTTGATCAACCCGGGCACGCCTTTGACCGACGACTCGTCGATGCTCACGAGCTTCGCGCCCGCGAACGCCGGCTTCACGTTGCGCGCGTGCACCATGCCGGGCACCTTCGCATCCACTGCCCACTTGAGCGAGCCATCGACTTTGCCCGGGATGTCGTATCGCTGCGGCGACGTGCCGACGATCTTGAGCTGCTGCACGTCCTTGAGCTTCGCGACGCCGGTGGTCGCGTTGATGTTGTTGCCGGTCAACGTGACGTTGAAGCGCTTGCCGCCGATCAACTCGCCGTAGGTCACCTTCTTCGATGGGTCGGCGGCGACGGACACGACGCTGTCGCTGACGACGAGCTGTGCGACCGGCACAGCAAGTCGCGCTGACGCCATCTCCAGCAACACGCGGCGAGCTTCGGCAGCCACGCGGCGCATCGGATAACCGTCGGTCTGGAGCGCATCGGATCCGCCGGAGCCGCCCTGATCGACTGTCACGTCGGTGTTGCCCATGACGCAGCTGGTCTTGTCGTACGGCATGTCGAGCTCGTCGGCCATGACCTGCCGGAACGCCGTGCCCGTGCCCTGACCAAGATCCGTCTTGCCGACGAAGAACGTCGCGGTGTTGTCCTGACGAATGACGATCCACGAGTCGAGCTGCCTGAAGTCAACGTCGGGATACGGCCCGGCGCCGAGACCCTGAGCCACGAGCGGCAAATCGCCAGCGACACTCAAGCCGACGACGAGAAAGCCCGAGGTCTTGATGAAGTCTCGTCGGGAAGTCATGCGATCACCTCGCTGCCTGATTCGTTGCTGGCGGATGCGATCGTCTTCGATGCGCGCTTGATGGCGGCGTTGATGCGGTAATAGGTCATGCAGCGGCACAGCGTGTTGGCCATGCCCTGTCGAATCTGCGCGTCGGTTGGCGCGGGGGTCTTATCGAGCAGCGCCTTCGCGGTCATGATCTGGCCGTTCTGGCAGAAGCCACAGGCCGGCACCTGCTCGTCAATCCATGCCTGCTGCAGCGGATGCAGCTTGCCGTCCTTCGACAGCCCCTCGAGCGTGGTGATCTCGGCGCCCTGCACGGTCGAGATCGGCCGGACGCACGAGCGCACGGCCTCGCCCTTGATGATCACGGTGCACGCCCCGCACTGACCCAGCCCGCAGCCGAACCGCGGCCCCTGCAAATCGAGATCGTTGCGCAGCACGTACAAGAGAGGAGTCGCGGGATCGACGTCGACGCTGTGCGCCTTCCCGTTGACCCGAAGATTGATGTTGGCCATGCCGGTATCTTACGGCAGACCGGAGACTTCATTTACTTGGAAAGCCCAGCCGAGGATCTGGAGACCCGCCTTAGACGGAAACAGGATTGCTGCGCTCAGCTAACGGGACCCACCGGCGAGCCAGAGGGCCGACGTATTCCGATTGCGGACGAATGATGCGGTTGGCCCGCTGCTGCTCGAGCGCGTGCGCGATCCAGCCGCTGACCCGGCTGATGGCAAACGTCGGTGTGAACAGCGGCACCTCCAACCCGAGGCCGTGCAGAAGCAGCGCGGTATAAAACTCCACGTTCGTCTGCAGCCGTCGTCCTGGCTTGTACTCTTCGAGCAGCTGAAGCGCCGTCGTCTCGACGGTACGCGCGAGTGTGTAGAGCGACATGTCGCCGGCTCGCGTGTACATCCGCTCCGCGGCTTTCGCGAGAACATCCGCGCGCGGGTCTCGCACCTTGTAGACGCGGTGGCCGAACCCCATCAGCTTCTCGCCCGCTTCAATCTTCTTCCGGAGAAACGCCTCGGCGCGCGACGCATCACCGATCTCGAACACCATGTCGAGCGCTGGGCCAGGCGCTCCGCCGTGCAGCGGCCCCTTGAGTGCACCGATCGCTCCGACGACAGCCGACACCAGGTCCGATCCTGTTGACGTGATCACCCGCGCGGTGAAGGTCGACGCATTCAACCCGTGGTCGACGACGGTGTTGAGATAGGTCTCGAGCCCTCGCACTTGCTCAAGGTCCGGCATCTGTCCATTCAACAGGTAGAGGAAGCTCGCGGCATGGCCAAGATCGCGGCGCGGTGTGATTGGTTCCTGGCCATTCCGCAGCCGCCAATACGTGGCCACGATGGTTGGCATGCACGCCACGATGCCTGCCGCGGCGTTGGTTTGCAGCGAGATCGTCCCCGCCGCGGCGCGCAGAGCGTCCATCGGATCCAGCCTGGCCTGCGCGCACTCGCGGAGCAACGCCGCGGTCGCCGGCGACAGCACGCGCGCGGCTGTCAGCTCCGAACGAAATGCCTCGAGCTGCGCCGACGAGGGCAGATCCCCATGCCACAACAGCCACGTCGTCTCTTCGAACGTGGCGTGTTCGGCAAGTTCCCCCACCGAATACCCGGCGATGATGAGCTCGCCCCGTTCGCCATCGACGAGACTGAGCCGTGTTGACGCCGCGACGATGCCTTCGAGTCCAGCGCTGACCATAGAGCGATCGTGCGGGGCCATGTATGATTCTGTCAATGTTGATTGGTCAATCAATATGAGTGCGAACGACGGCTGGATGAGTGCCGGCGATGCCGCTCGCCTACTGAAGGTCTCGCGCACGACGCTCTACGCGTATGTGAGTCGCGGATATGTCCGCTCACAGCCCACGCCGGGACCGTCGCGCGATCGACTGTATTCGCGCGACGATGTCGATCGGCTGCGGCGGCAGACCGAGGCGCGCCGCAACCCTGACAAGGCGGCCGCTCGCTCGCTTCAGTGGGGACTGCCCGTCCTCGAATCATCGATCACGTTCATCGACGGCAAGGCGCTCTATTACCGGGGCCATGACGCGGTGCAGCTGTCTCGTTCGCGATCGGTGGCGGAAGTGGCGTCGCTCATCTGGAGTGGCCAGTTCGATGGAGCGTTCTCGCCTACGCCCCCGCGCATCGCCACGACCTACCGGCCAGACAAGACGCTGCCATTCGTGCCCCGCGCGCAGGCGGTGCTCGCGTCCCTGTCGGTCCGCGATCACGCAGCCTTCGATCTGCGCGCGACGAGCGTCACGCATGCGGGCTGGAGGATTCTGCATCTCCTGACCCGTGTCGCCAGGCTGTCCCGCACGTCAGGGCCCACTATCGATCAGGCCCTGGCGCACTCATGGGGCGTGAATGCCCGGGGCGTGGAGGCGGTGCGCAGCGCGCTTATCCTGTGCGCCGACCACGAGCTGAACGTCTCGTCGTTCACGGCTCGATGCGTCGCCTCGGCCGCGTCGAATCCGTACACCGTCGTGATCGCCGGCCTTGCGGCGCTGGAAGGAACCCGGCATGGTGGCGCCAGCGCGCGCGTCGAGTCGATGCTCGAGTCACTGGAGCGCTCGCGTCACCCAGGCACTGCCGTCGCCGCGCGCCTGCGTCGCGGGGAGTCGATCGACGGCTTCGGGCATCCCTTGTACCGCGACGGCGATCCGCGAGCGATCGCGCTTCTGGACATGTTGAGGGAGCGCTATCCGAAGTCGCGCGAACTCAGCTTCGTGCTCGATGTCACGGACGCCGCGACCGCCATCACGCGAGAGCGTCCGAATCTGGACTTCGCCCTCGCATCGGTGGCTCGCGTACTGAGGCTGCCGGCAGGATCTCCGCTGACGCTCTTCGCCATCGGCAGGACGATCGGTTGGATCGGTCAGGCTATCGAGCAGTACGCGACGGGACAGCTGATTCGTCCGCGCGCCAGTTACGTTGGCGTTGTGCCCGTAGAAGCGGGTGTTCCGGCGCGGCATTGATCCACCGACGTGCCTTGGGGTGCGCGATAGAATGGCGAGCGAAGACGCACGATGGACCTGACGCATATACGGTTTGAAGGCAGCCACACAAATCGGGTCCCACTCGGCCCCCAGGTGCTCGTCCGTCATCCGTCCCTCGCTCGTCGTCGTTCGCCGTCTCGAGACGAACCAGTCGCCGGCGGACTGCCGGCACGCATCCTGTCGCAGCACGGGCTGGACCCGGCGCGCTATCGTCATCGGCCTCTGGAGCGGCGGATCGGCGCGTGCCTGCGCGCGCTCAGGGTCAGCTCCGAGGTCGCCGCATGGGAACGCGTCGAGAGCGATCGCGCAGCCCAGTCCATCGCGTTGAAGACCTTGCTCATCGGCATGTCGTCGTTCTTTCGCGATGCCGCCGTCTTCGAGGTCATCCGAACGACGGTCGTCGATGCCTTCAAGCAACTCGGAAGACCGCCGCGCGTGTGGAGCGTGGGCTGCTCAACGGGCGCCGAGTTGTACAGCGTCGCGATGATCCTCGAGCAGGAAGGGCTGCTCGACGGCGCTGAGTTAACGGGAACGGATTGCCGCGCCGATGCGATTTCGTCGGCACGAGAAGGCGTGTTCGAGCCCGATCACGTCGCCAACCTCGACAGTGCGACTCGCGATCGGTACTTCGAACGCTCGCACGCGATGTGGCGGATCGCATCGTCTCTGCGCAATCACACGAGGTGGCAGATCGCCGATGCCACGCGCGTGAACCCCGTGGGACCGTGGGACCTCGTCCTCTGCAGGAACCTTGTGATCTACCTGCACGAGCCGGCGGCAAGAGCGCTCCTGCGGGACATCGCTTCCTCGCTGGCGCCCGGTGGATTCCTGGTCGTGGGAAGGGCGGAACGGCCTCCCGAGAATTGCGGCCTGCGGGCCGTGGGAACCTGTGCCTATCAGAACAATGTCATTGCCTGAGTCATTCGGTCTAGAGCGTCAGCCATCACGAGCCGTATCCATCGCGCTGTCGGTGGCACTCGTCGCGGTCTGGGGCACGATTCGCCTGTACGTCTTTCCGACGGTGGCGTTCCCGTTGACCTATGTCCTCCCGATGCTGCTGTGCGTGTGGACGCGCGACCGTGTGGCGCTCGTCGGGATGACACTCGCATTCGTCGTGCTGCATCACATCAAGCTGTTCTGGATACTGCCGGCGGGCGAGCTGAATGCCGACGAATGGTGGGGCAACTACGTCGCGACCCTGCTGAATATCGGTGTGGGCGCCGTCGTCATTCACCAGATCATCCGCTTGCGCGAACGTCTCGATGCCGCGATGAACAACGTGCTGGACCAGGCCGAAGAGCTGCGAATGCAGACAGAGGAGCTCGCGCAACAGAACGAAGAACTGGCGGTTCAGGGCGAGGAACTATCGCAGCAAACCGAGGAGCTGACCCAACAGGGTGAGGAGCTTGCGAGCCAGAACGAGGAGCTGCAGTCGCAGGCCGACGAAATCCGCACCCTGAACGCCTCGCTTGAGCGGCGAGAGGCGTTGCTGCAGACGCTGCTTGAAACGGCGAGGATTTCAGGCAACGAAGGCGCGGTCCTCCAACACACCGCCCTTGCTGCACTCGACCTCTTTCGGACGATTCCGTGCGGGGCCGCCGTTTTCGAGCGCAACGCATCGAATCAGCTGCGATGCCTGGCATCCGCACCGTATGCGATCGATGGCGAGGCCTCTGGCGTCACAGATCACTTCGTGCAGCTGGTATTGGCTCAGAACCGCACGGCCGGCATCGACGACTTGTCGCTGCGTCCTGACCTGGCCATTGCCTCGATGGCGGACAATGTTCAGTTCCGCGCCGTAATGGCGACGCCGATTCGGTTCGGCGGTGAGCCATCGGCGGCGTTGGCGATTTACAGCACGATCGCGCACGAATGGACCGACGAAGAGTTCCACCTCGCGGAGTGGCTTGCCGATCAGTGCGGACGCGTCCTCCAGGCGTTGCGCGTGCAGTCCGATCTGCGTGAAGCCGATCGACGCAAGAGCGAGTTCCTGGCGACGTTGTCACACGAGCTGCGGAATCCGCTCGCGCCGATCGGTTTCGCGCTCAAGCTGCTCGAGTCCGGGAATGGCGACTACGACCACCATCTGCCCGTCATCAAGCGACAGGTGCAGCAGCTCGTACGGCTGGTCGATGACTTGCTCGATGCCACTCGTCTCACGAGTAACCGCATTCAGATACGCAAGCTGCGCGCGGACCTCGTTCCCGTCGTCAGACACGCTGTGGAGGCCGCACGGCCAGACGTCGAGTCTGCAGGCCACTCGCTCGTCACAATTCTCCCTGCGCATCCCGTGTGGCTGGACATCGACCCCGACCGCATGGCGCAGGTCGTGACGAACCTGCTGAACAACGCCGCCCGCTACACACCGCCCGGCGGCACAGTGACGGTTTCGATATCCGAGGACGGCCATCAAAGCGTGCTCTCGATTTCCGACACGGGGATCGGTGTCGATCCTGAAGACCGCGACCGGATCTTCGAGATGTTCACGCAGGTGGGCGGACCCGGCAGCGGCGGCCTCGGGATCGGCCTCGCTCTCGTGCGCGGCATCGTGGAACTGCACGGCGGACACGTCGAGGCGCACAGCAAAGGCAGGGGGCACGGCTCCGAATTCCTCATCACCCTTCCCGTACAGGAAGCACCGCTCTCACTCGAGCGCTCGGTCGAGTCCGAAGCGGCGGCCATCAGAGGTGTCTATCGCGTGCTCGTCGTGGACGACAATCGCGATTCGGCAGAGATGATGAGCCTTCTGCTGTCGATGCACGGACACACGGTGAGGACGGCCCACGACGCCGAAAGCGCCCTGACAGTTGCGTTCGCGTTCGCACCGCAGGCAGCGCTGCTCGACATCGGGCTGCCCGGAGTCAACGGATACGAACTGGCGCGACGCCTGCGTGACGATCACCGGACGCGCGGCATTCGTCTCGTCGCCGTCACGGGCTGGGGTCAGGACGCCGATCGTGCACGCGCACGCGCGGCTGGCTTCGATGCACATCTGACCAAGCCGGCAGAGCCCGACCGCATTCTCGCGGCGCTCGGCGACGCCGAACGCGTCTAGCCAGCGTGCAATCGTGTGATGGGGTCTGACCCCTTCACAAATTGCGCTCGCAGGCCAGTAGACCTATATCACTCATTAGAAGCCGTTCTGGTATAGGCTTAACGGCCGAATCGCGAAGAACCTGCCGCTGCGCCCTGACGCGCAGCCGACTGGAGGCCAAGTAATGCGCAAGTGTTGTCTGTGGGGCGTTCTCCTCTTTGCCGTAATGTTCCTCCTTCCTTCCTCAGCGTCGGCCCAGGCATCGATCGCCGGATCGACCCGAGACACTTCTGGTGCGGCATTGCCAGGTGTCACCGTCGAGGCCTCGAGCCCGGCGCTCATCGAGAAAGTTCGCATCGCCGTCAGTGACGAGCGCGGCCTCTTCCGTATCGTTAATCTGCCACCGGGAACCTACTCGGTGACGTTCGCCCTGCCGGGATTCAACCAGGTGAAGCGGGATGGCATCGAGCTCTCCGGATCGTTCAACGCGACAGTTGACGCCGACCTCACTGTTGGCGGAGTCACCGAAACACTGACGGTGACCGGCGCGTCGCCGATCGTCGACGTGCAGAGCATCCGACGGCAGACAACCATCAGCAACGAGGTGCTGACCTCCATTCCAACGGCACGGTCGTGGGCCGCCACGGCTCTCTTGATTCCCGGTATCGTCACGATCGGAGGCAGCCCGGCGGACGTCCAGGTGACGCCGCAGATGACCGTGTTCGGCGGCGCCGGCGGGCGCAACAACGAAGGCCGCATGCAGGTGGACGGGCTGAACGCGGGCGCGGGGCTCGGCGGCAGCGGCGTCTCGACCTACATCGCGGACATTTCGAACGCGCAGGAAGTCGTGACGACGACCTCCGGCGGGTTGGGCGAGGTCGAAGTCGGCGGCCCCTCCCTCAGCATCATCCCGAAGAGCGGTGGCAACACGCTCAAAGGTGCGGCGTACCTGTCCGGCGTAAGCAAGGGCATGGTGAGCAGCAACTACAGCCCGGAGTTGCAAGCGCTCGGCTTGACGAGGCCAGGCAAGCTGCTCAAGCAGTGGGATTTCACCGGCGGCGTCGGCGGGCCGATCGTCAAGGACCGCGTGTGGTACTACGTGACGGCCCGCGACGAGGGACAGCACCGGACGATTCCGAATGTCTTCCCCAACCTGAACGCCGGCGATCCGACGCAGTTTCTGTATTCGCCCGATCGCACGCGCGAGGTTCGTGGCGCCGAAAGCTGGCGCCTGTACAGCGCGCGGGCGACGATCCAGGCCACTTCACGCGACAAGATCAACTTCCACTGGGACGAACAGCACGCCTGCAATGGCGCCACGTTCACGAGCACCGGCGATGGGTGCCGGCAGCAACCGGAGTCTGAAGCGGCGATCGGTCCGCTCGGACTGGGAGGCCTGACATCGACGACGTCGCCCGAGATCGGCGGCTATCTGGATACGCACCCGCGCGTGCGGCTGCTCACCTACCAGTCCACACTCACCAACCGCATGCTGATCGACGCTGGCTTCGGCGCTTACCAGTCGCCATTCGGACCCCGTGAGAGCCCAGGGAATACCACGCGGCCACTCGCGCGAGTCACCGAGCAGTGCGCTGCCGGGTGCACGGCGAATGGCGGCATTCCAAACCTGACCTATCGCTCGGCGAACTGGGGACACAGCTGGGACGCGCAGTACACGTGGCGCGCGTCGCTCTCGTACGTGACCGGTGCGCACAACCTGAAAGTTGGGTACGGAGGTGTGGCCCTGGTCTCCGACCTCGAGAACCACACCAACGATCTCAACCTCGCCTACACGTTCAGCAATGGCGTGCCCATCTCGCTCAGCCAGAGCCTGCTGCCGTTCACGACCAGCTATCGGACGCGTAACGCCTCGTTCTACGTGCAAGATCAGTGGACGCTCGGGCGCATGACACTCCAGGGTGCCCTGCGATTCGATCACAACTGGAGCTTCTCCCCCGAGCAGACGATTCCGGCGTCGGCGTTCCTCGCCAGCCCACTGGTCTTCCCGAAGACGGACGGCGTGACCGGTTACAACGACCTCTCGCCGCGCGGCGGCCTCGCGTACGACCTCTTCGGCAATGGGAAAACTGCCGTCAAGGTCAACTTCGGCAAGTACCTCGAGCCGACGAGCAACAACAACAACTACATCCTGTCGAACCCGATCACCCGCATGGCAACGACGGCCGCGCGCGGCTGGACCGACTCCAACGGCAACCGGACGCCCGATTGCGATCTGCGGAATCAGGGGGCACAGAACCTCACGGCCACTGGTGGTGACATCTGCGCAGCGAGCAACGCGCAGACGTTCGGCACCCCGGCACTGACCACGGCAGCCATCGACGAGAAGATTCTCAGCGGGTGGAGCGTGCGGTCCAACGACTGGCAGATCGGCGCGTCAGTACAGCAACAGGTGCTGCCTCGCCTGTCGGTCGAATTCGGTTACTTCCGGCGTTGGTTGAACAACTTCACCATCACCGACAACCAGTTGACCACCGCGGCCGATTACACGCCGTACAGCATCACGGCGCCGTCGGATCCCCGGTTGCCTGGTGGCGGCGGCTACGCGGTCAACGATCTCAACAACGTGGTGGCGAGCAAGTTCGGCCAGACCAGCAACAACATCACGCTCGCCGACGACATCGGCGATCAGTATCAGAAGTACAACGGCGTGCTGTTCAACGTAAGCGCGAGGCTCGGCGCGGGTGTGCAG
>Ga0247825_10003194_pt1 | contig 10806 bp, 12 predicted proteins | sample 13C_Vanillin_Day_FD_194413 | JGI IMG/M metagenome (GOLD analysis project Ga0247825, IMG submission 194413) | Soil microbial communities from agricultural site in Penn Yan, New York, United States - 13C_Vanillin_Day48 | ecosystem: Environmental > Terrestrial > Soil > Agricultural land | place... | reverse complement strand
TCCAATTCAAAGACAGCCCTTCGACTTCGCTCGGGGCAGGCTCAGCCCAGCCGGACCTCGTCGGCCGTACGTGACCACGGGGCGTCCGGCTTCAGCGCTCATCCGCACGTAGGGCACCCTTTTTACGCGTAGCACGTAGGGCACCCTTTTACACGTAGGGCACCCTTTTAAGGGTGCCTTCCGCGCACCGTTAAGGGTGCCTTCCGCGGACCGTCGATTGCACTTGACCTAATTAGCTATGAACACCAGGGAGGCCTCACTCGCACGGACGAGTTCCGCCTCAGCTGGCTGCGCGAGCACGACGGCATAACCATTCACGCTGTCCAACAGGGATTCAGCATGGCCACCATCGCCACGGTATTGCGCCCGGTTCAGATTCCCGACGGCAGAATCACACTCGACGCCGACCTGCGGTTGCCACCGGATCCGGCCGGTCTGATCGTCTTCGCGCACGGCAGCGGCAGCAGCCGCCAGAGCGCGCGCAACCGTGACGTCGCCGAAGTACTGTGCGCCGGCGGTTTTGCCACGCTTCTGCTGGACTTGCTGACGCCGCAGGAGGAATCTGTCGATCAGTTCACGCGCGAGTTCCGGTTCGACATCGAACGCCTGGGACGGCGCGTCGTCGCCGCGATCGACTGGAGCGCCGGGCAGGATGAGCTGAGCGAGATGAGCCTCGGATGTTTCGGCGCAAGCACCGGCGCGGCGGCGGCGCTCATTGCGGCCGCCGAACGGCAGGACCGGGTTGGCGCGGTGGTGTCGCGCGGCGGCCGTCCGGATCTGGCGGGCCCCGCACTGTCACGTGTGCGTGCGCCCACGCTGCTCATCGTCGGCGGCGCGGACCAGGCGGTCATTCAGTTGAACGAAGAAGCCGAGCGGCAGATGTCCGCCATTGTGCGTCTCGAGATCGTGCCCGGGGCGACGCACCTGTTCGAGGAACCCGGCACGCTGGATCACGTGTCGCAGCTGGCGCTCGAGTGGTTCGCCGAGCACCTGACTCGTATACGCTGACTCGTAGCTTCCGCCTTTAGGCGGAAGGGAGGCATCGTGTTTCAGCACGAGCGGACGTTCGGCGACAGGCGGGAGGCGGGCCGTGAGCTCGCCACGCTTCTGCCGGCGTCGCTCCGCTCCGAAGATGTTGTGGTGCTGGCGCTGCCCCGCGGCGGGGTGCCGGTCGCCTTCGAGATCGCGCTGGCGCTCGGCGCACCCCTTGATGTCTTCCTGGTTCGCAAGCTCGGTACGCCGGGGCATCCAGAGCTGGCGATGGGCGCCATCGCATCCGGAGGCATCCGGGTCCTCAACGACGAGGTCGTTCAGTACCTCAACATCAGGCGCGAGCTCATCGACGCGGTTGCCGAACGCGAGCAAACGGAGCTGGAGCGGAGGGAAGCCGCATACCGGCACGGCAGGCCGATGCCTTCACTGCGGAACCGAACGGTCATCCTCGTGGACGACGGCCTTGCCACGGGATCGACGATGAAGGCGGCAGTCGCAGCCGTGAAGCACGAGGAGCCAAAGCGAGTGATCGTCGCGGTGCCGGTTGGCGCCCCTGACACCTGCCAGGCGCTTCGCACTCTCGCGGACGAGGTGATCTGTGCGCGCATGCCGACGTCATTTGCCGCCGTGGGGCAGTGGTATCGCGATTTCAGCCAGACAACGGATGAGGAAGTAACGGACCTTCTCGAGAGAGGCCGACCTGAAGGTCGGCCTCTACCGCACGGATAGATCGGCCTGCGCATTGCTTTTCTTTGTGGGGCCCCAATTATGCCGAGCACGGCGGGGCAACTCATGCAGGAGGGAAGCATATGTATCGATTTGTTCAGGTCGCCGCGCTGGCCAGTGTCGTCAGCGCGGTCGGGTGCGGAGCCACCCAGCGAGCACCGGTAACGACAGCGCCGGCGCCGGCGGGACCGACGGAAGTCAACACCACCCAGCGAGGCGCAATTCCCGCGGGCCAGGAACTCGACGTGCGTCTGCAGACGGCACTGAGCTCCGAGACCGCAACGCCGGAACAGCGCTTCGAAGCGCTGACGGCGGTTGACGTGATGCAGGATGGCGCCGTGCTGATTCCGGCGGGCTCGCGCGTCCGCGGTGTCGTGACCGACGTGAAGCGTCCGGGTCGCATCGATCGCGTTGGCAGCCTCACGCTGTCGTTCGATCAGATTGAGGTGCGCGGCCGCACATATCCGATCCGCGCGATGGCAACACAGGTGTACGAGAGCGGCGGCATTCGTGACGAGGCTGGCACCGCCGGCGTCGGCGCGGGAGCGGGCGCGGTGCTCGGCGGGCTGCTCGGCGGCCTGAAGGGCGCGGTGCTCGGTGCGGTCATCGGGGCCGGCGGCGCGATCGCGGCGACCGAGGGCAAGGATGTGAATATTCCAGCCGGGTCGATCGTCCGCATCCGTCTCGATCAGCGGGTGGTTGTCCGGTAGGAGGGAATCATGGCCAGTGAAACTCGCCACAAGCACCAACAACAGGCGAGCGATCAGTCGAACGTTCGCGACGAGTCGCCGCCGCGGCGGGAGATCGACCGCCAGGCGTTTGCGCCGTTCAGCATCATGCGGCAGGGCCTCGACGAGATGGAACGCTGGGTCGGCCGGTGGGGCTGGCGCGAGCGCATGGGCGACTGGTCCCCGGCGATCGAGGCCTTTCAACGCGGATCGGACTTCGTCGTTCGCGCGGACGTTCCGGGAATGAGCCGTCAGGATCTGCAGGTCGAGATCGGCGACGACGCGGTGACGATTCGCGGCGAGCGGCGGGAAGACAAGAAGGAAGAACGCGACGGCGTGTTCTGGACCGAGCGGAGCTACGGCAGCTTCGCGCGCGTCATTCCGCTGCCGCCCGGCGCCATCACCGATTCGGCGAAAGCGACGTTCAACAACGGCGTGCTCGAAATCGTGATGCCGGCGCCGTCAGCGGAAACGCGGCGCGGGCGTCGACTCGATATTTCCGGCGGACGGGAAGAGGGGACGAAGGCTTAACGGGGAATGCCGGCCTCGCCGGACGTTGGCGAAGCCACGTCCGGCAGGTGGCCGTCAGCCGCTGCCGTCTCGGCGACGTCGTCGGCCGGAGGGAGGCTCGCGGGCGGCGGCGCTTCCGGATCGGGGATCCGGCGCCGCGCCTCACGCCCGCGGAACAGGCGGTCGATCAGGCCGGGCGAGCTGGCTTTCGGATCCCATCCGAGGCGCAGCACCGTGACCTGTACCTGCCTCCTGCCGAATTTGAGCGCTTCGTGGCAGCTCCACATGTACAGGTCGAGCAGCCGGCCCTGCACTTTCGGACCGGTATCCATCACTGTGTACACACCGTTGTAACGCGGGTCGCCGGTCCCCACGTTCAGCACGCTGCCCACCGGCAAAAGCTGCGCGTCCGCGGCGGCGATGCCGGTGCGGGGAGCCGTTCCGGCGGCGGTCGTGTGCCCTTTGCAATACGCCGTGGCGTGGAACGGAAGGCGGGATCCGGCGTCCGGCGTCCGGTCGCCCATCAGCGACTGCAGCGCGGTGGAATCGATGATGCGGGTCTCGTAGAGAAACACGAATCCCATCATGGCGATCACGAGCGCCAGCACCTTCCGCCGGAGAGAACCGGAGATCACTCTCATCAGCAATGGGTCCGCCTAAAGGCGGACACTACGTATTCTCCCGCAGCAATGGGTCCGCCTAAAGGCGGACACTACGTATTCTTCCGCCTAAAGGCGGAAGCTACGATTTCCAGTGTTCGTAGCCGCGTGGCATCTCGCGAGTGCCCTGATCGTCACGCAGCAGCACATCACGTCCCTTCGTGACGACGCCGATCCGGGTTATCGGCAGATCGCCCGCCTGCCGACGCACGCCGCGGAGCCGTCCGCGCTGCGACGGCCGCGAGGTAAACAGCAGCTCGTAGTCGTCGCCCGCACTCAGCGCGGTGTGTAATTCACCTATCACCGGAACGCTGGCGGCGTCGACAGTGACTCCGACGCCGGACGCTTCCGCAATCTGCCGCACGGCATCCGCGAGCCCGTCACTCACGTCGATGCAGCTCGTCGCCGCACGGTTGCGACCGAGGAGGACGCCCGCCCGAACGCGCGGTTCAGGCCGCAGGTAGCGCTCGACACACACGGAGTGAGTGCCAGCCTGCGATCCATCCGCCTTGAGCGCCGCCAGTCCGGCCGCCGCGGCACCGACCGTTCCGGTCAGGTACACCTCGTCTCCCGGCCTCGCTCCCGCCCGTGTCAACACCCGCCGCGGCCGCACACTGCCCGTCGCCGTCACGTCGATGGTCAACGGCCCGGTCGTCCGCGTGATGTTTCCGCCTACCAGCGCCACGCGATACCGTGCGGCAAGCGCCAGCAGGCCGTCCACGATTCCATCAAGCGTCGCGACGTCCAATTCGTCGGGCAGCAGCAGCGACAGCAGCGCCGCCCGCGGTTCCGCGCCCATCGCCGCCAGGTCGCTCAAATTGACGGCCAGCGCCCGGTACCCCACCGCGTCGGGTGGCGTGAACCGGAGGTCGAAATGAATTCCGTCGACCAGAGCGTCGGTCGTCAGTACGTCGAGCGCGCCGCGAACCGGTTCGATGACGGCCGCGTCATCGCCGGGGCCGACGGCAACCCACGGTGGCGTGGCGAGGCGCGAGGTAATCCGGGCGATGAGCGCGCGCTCGCCGAGGGAGGAAGCCGTGGTATGTCGCAAAAACACAAAAGCCCCGCTTTGCCGTGTGGGGAGGTCGAATGAACCTGCGAAAGCAGGTGGAACCGCTGTTATCGGCCGCGCTTAAGGCTTCCTCGGTTCAGAGGCATGCACACCGCACGACCCCGCGGCTCGCTTTGATGGAACGTTGGCTCAGACGAGCCTCCGAAAACCATCACGGGCAAAGCAGGAGCTTGAGGGATCTTAACGTCGGGGCGGGGTCAGGTCAAGGCAGCGTATCTTGACCTGCTGAGCCTTAACCGGCTTTTGTTTCAGCTATTTGCGCGAGCACCTGATCGACGATCCGCTCGAGCTTGATCGCCCGCTGCTGGAGCTCGCCGTTGGCGTCGGAGTGATCGGCGCGGGCGCGGAAGCATTCATCGGCCAGATTGAGGGCCACGAGCACCGCCAGGCCGAGCATGTCGCTCGCCGGCGCCGTGTCGGCCGCGGCGCGCATCTTCTTGTCGACGTAAGCCGCCAGCTCGGTGACGTAGCGCTCCTCGAGCTCGCTGCGGATGGGATACCGCTGTCCGGCGATTTCGACGGTGACGACGCGGCTCAGATCGCCTCCAACTGCTCCAGCATTTCCGCCACGCGCGTCCGGATGATGTCGCGCTCGTCGCGCAGGGCGGTGATTTCGGTGGCCGCGGACTCCGCCTCGGCGAGCCGGGCGCGCAGCGCCGTGATTTCCTGGCCCAGGCGCGCGTTGGCCTCGGCGGACTTGGCCTGGTCGGCGCGCATCTGGGCGATCAGATCGACCAGCCGCTTCACTTTCTCCTCGAGGCGATCGATAGGGTCGAGGTCAGTTTGAGAGGTGCGCGCTGCTGCCGACTTGATCATTCCGGAGGTTCCTTGGATGAGTGACGAAGTTGCGGAAGATGGTGCCATGAACGGGAGAGTGGTTCAACCACAAACACACTCATGTGGAGGCGACGATCGGTGCTTCGTTCGGCGTTTGCGAGCTGATCGGGACCCATACCGAGATTCGCGTGCCTCCGCCGGGAACGGCGTCGATCACCAGCCGCCCATTCAGGATGGCCACGCGCTCGCGCATGCTGACGAGGCCAAGGCTGCCGTGCTGCGCGACCGCGGGATCGAAGCCGACGCCGTAATCGGCAATCTGCAGGGCGATGTGCCCGCCGTCGCTGGTCACGTTGACGAACGCTTTGTTCGCGTGGCTGTGCCGGACGACGTTGTGCAGGGCCTCCTGGACGATCCGATACAGGCACAGCGACACGTTCGCGTCCACGGGCGATGAAATCGGGCCGTGCGTAAATGCCACCTGCAGGTTGGCCTGGTTCGACGTGTCCCGGCACAGCGACTGCAGCGCGGCGACCAGGCCAAGCGTTCGCGGCCGGGACGGATGCAGCTCGTAGGAGATGTGATGTACGTCGCTGGCAATTTCGCTCGCCCGTTCGTACAGGCGGTGCAGGTGGCCGCGCAGCGGTTCGGCCTCGACCTGCGCGGCAACCTCGTCGATCTCGACGGTCATCAATGCCAGCCGCTGGCTGACGTCGTCGTGCAGCTCGCGTGCGATCCGCTGGCGCTCGACTTCCTGCCGTGAAATCAGCCGCCGGGCCACATCGCGATTCAGCTCGTATGCGCGCTTGGCGTCGGTGACGTCGCGCACGATGCTGATGACGCGATCGGCGCCCGCGCGCACGATACGCGCCTCGTACGAACGGGGCTCGTCCATCGGCAGCTCGTACTCGACCACGATTGTTTCGTCGGTCTGAGAGGCGCGTTCGATCGCATCCATCAGCACCTCGGCGTTGGCCGCCGGCAGGATGTCGCGCACCTTCCGCCCGATGAACGTCTCTGGCGGGCTGAACAGGAGCTTCGAATCGCGCGCGTGGTAGTCGACGTAGGTGCCGTCGCGCAGAACGACGAACATCAGGTCCGGGATCGCCCGGAGCATGGCGCCGTTGCGCGCCTCGGCACGGGCGACGGCGGCTTCCAGTTCGGCCGCTTTCTCTTCCTGCGCTTCCTTCGCGCGTGCGCCTGCCCAGGCGAGCTCGCCGACGAGGACGTTGATGCCGTGCGCGATGGCGTCCAGCGCGTCGGCTCGCCGGGAAATCGGCAGCCGGACGTCCACCTGGCCAGCCGCCATGGTCTCGAGCATTTTCAGGAAGGCCTCGACGCGGGCGCGGTCGAAACTGACGTCGTTCGCCGCGTTCGCCGTCACGCCCGCTGATCGATCAGCCATCTGAGCGCCCATGATTCGTCGGTGAACAGTTGCACGGGGATCCCGGGGCGAGCGATACGCAAGTAAATGTTCCCCATCATGCGCCCGAACGGGGTGGCGCGGACAAGCAGCGCGATGGCCGAGAAGTTGTCGACGAGCGTCTGGCCGGAGTAGTGATGACGCGCGTCCGCGTCGAGCGGCCTGCCAGTCCGGATATCGACGAGCAGTGGCCGGCGTCGGCCTGCGGTCGCGGACACCGCCGCCGCCAGGTTCGTCTTGGCGTCCTCCAGCGACTGATATGCGTCGTCGCGGACCGTGACGATCACCAGACCATCGGCGCTCCGACGGATTACTGCAGTCCGAGTATCCAGAGAGCAGGTCGGGATTGCTTCCGTCCGCAGCTCAGACATCACTCGCATGGGTCATCATCCGGTGTTCATCGCACACGTCCGACCACAGGCTGGGGACATCCCGGTGAAAGCAGGACATTGGATACCCACAGACCGTGAAGAACGGAAGGCTCTGCGTCAATCGGGTCCACAGCTGCTCTATCTCGATCACCGCCCCGATGTTGCCGTCCGCGATCAGCGGTACGACCAGGTCGCCGAAGATCGTCAGCCGAGGCGGCGATCCCTCGCCAGCGGCAAGACGATATTGATCCAGTTCCGCGATAATCTCCGCAAGCCGGACCGTGTCGGGACGCCCATTACGCATGAAACTGCCCAAGGCGTCGACCGCGTCCACGACGCGATACCGTGGGTGCCCGGCTGAGCTGCCGACGTTCCACCCACGTACTTGTAAACGCCGGGCGAGGCCTTCGCGAATGCCTTCGTTGTCGATCACACAGGTCGCATCGCCGTGACGGAGCGCACGATCAAAGAAGCCGGCAACGCCGTCGAGAAACGACTCCGAGTCGCCATGCAGCTGCACGGCGTGCCCACCCCCGTTGGCCAGCGTGAACAGCGACGGGAGCGACGGCGCGAACATGCGGCCGAGGATTGCCTGATCGATCGCGCTCGGAAGATCGCGGCCAGCGCGCGCTTTCAGGACGTAGCCGCGCCCGCCGCACTTGAAGGCTTCGCCGATGATGTCCTCCGCGTTGTGCATGCTCAGAAACACGACCGGCGGCTTCGGCGAGAGTTCCCGTTCGAACGCTCGCAACGTCTGAAAGCCATCGAACCCGGGCATCTCCACGTCGAGGACGATGACGTCCGGATTAGCGTGACGCGCCGCGTCGATCGCCTGCCGGCCATCGGTGGCCACACCGACGACGTCGAACTCGCGGGCCAGCATCGAAGACAGCGTGTCGAGGACCTGGCGGTGATCGTCGACGAGAAATACTCTCGGCCGCCGTCCTGCCTCGGCTTGCGTGCTGCGCGCCAACCGGCGCCTCGCTGTCATGGGGATTTTCCGTCCGGAGTGTAACGGAGAAGTATACGCGGGGTTTCGATGCTGAGCGGATCAATTATCGGTTGTCGCGTCCGACGCGCGGTCATTTGCCATATCGACCAACGATGGCACGCGCCGTGCCGACCCGTCTATCGCTGAACGGCCGAATGCTTCGCTTTGAGCGCTGCGAGAACGGCGTCCATCGCCGCGTTGATCTCGGCGTCGGTAAGCGTTCGGTCTACAGACCGGAACGTGAGGCGCAGCGACAGGCTGATCTTGCCTTCCGGCACGCCCTTGCCTTGATACCGATCAAACTCGCGGACGCGAGCGAGCAGCGCCGGAGCGGCCTCGCTGATCGTCTGGCGAACCTCGGCGGCGGGCAGCGCTTCGTCAATGAGGATGGAAATATCACGCGCCACCGACGGGAAGCGCGGCAGCGGTTGAACCGCCGTTCGCAGGTACGAGGCGAAATCCTCCAGCCGATTGAAATCCAGTTCGAGTGCATACACGGCATCGGCGGCGGAAAGACCGTGCTGTTCTCCGATAGCGGGCGAAAGCAGCCCGAGGTATCCGAAGGGCATCCCCTTGATCATCAGCGTCGCGGCTCGTCCCGCGACGAACCACGCCGGACCACCGGGTTCGATGTGGTACTGAACGAACCCCATCGCCACGACGATTCGCTCGGCGAGACCTCTGATGTCGAAAAAATCTACCGGCCGCGTGCCGCCGCCCCAGTGGTCGCCGCCCGTCGCGCCGGCCCATACCGCGGCGATAGCACGCCCCTCGCCGCCTGACCGCGTGAACCGCGCGCCGATCTCGAAAAGGCGGACGTCGCGCTGCTCGCGATGGCGGTTGTACGCGACCGCGCCGACGAGCCCGGGCAGCACCGACGGCCGCAGGACGCCGAAGTTCTCGGAAAGGGGATTCGCGATGGCCACCAGCGCGTCTTCATCGGCGAACGGCGCGGCCGCGGATCTCGCAATGAAGCCGAATGTGTTCGCCTCAGAAAAACCCGCGCCGGTCAGGATGGTGCGCAGCTGCCGGGTGCGGGTGATCCGCGGATCCATCTCCGCCGGTGGTTTCAGCAGGGCGGGGAAGCGTCCGGGAATCCGGTCGAACCCGTTGTGGCGGGCGATCTCCTCGATCAGATCGACCTCTCGAGCGACGTCCACGCGCCGTGGGGGAACGGTCACGGACCAGCCGTCTGTCGCTGCCGCCACGTCGAACCCGAGGCTGACGAGGATGCTCGAGATGTCCGGATCGGGCACCGTGATGCCGAGCAGCGCCGCAACCCGCTGCCGCCGCAGGGTAATCACCCTCGACGGGACGCCGGTCGCGCTGCCTGCCACGACGCTCGAACGCCGCGTGCCGGCGCCGATCTGCTCGAGCAGGTCGCAGGCCCGCTGCAACGCCACACCAGGGAGCATCCGATCGGTGCCCCGTTCGAAGCGCGTGCTGGCTTCCGTTTTCAATCCCAGTGTGCGGCTCGTGCGCCGCACCGACAGCGGATTGAAATAGGCGCTTTCCAGCACAATCGAACGCGTTGAGTCGGTGACCTCCGAGTCGGCGCCGCCCATCACGCCGGCAATGCCAACCGGCCGCGCGCCATCGGCGATCACCAGCATGTCGCTGGTCAAGGCGCGGTCCTGACCGTCGAGTGTCTTCAACCGCTCGCGGTCGCGTGCGGTGCGCACACGAATCTCGTTTTTCTCCAGCTTCGCGGCGTCGAATGCGTGCATCGGCTGACCGAGCTCGAGCAGCACGTAGTTCGTGACGTCGACGATGTTGCTGATTGGCCGGACTCCGCCAGCCTTGAGCCGCGCCTGCATCCACTCGGGTGACGGCGCGACGGTCACGTCGACAATGCCACCCGCGTAGTACGGGCAGAGATCCGGGTTCTCGAGGATGATCTTGATCTGTTGTAGGGCGGGTTCCGGCGGAGACTGCGGCTCCAGCGCAGCCGGACCCGCCGATCCTGTATTGAGCGGCAGCTGAAACGCCGTCGCAATCTCGCGCGCCATGCCGGCGACCGACATGCAGTCGGGCCGGTTGCCGGTGACCTCGAAATCGATGACGGCATCGTCGTCGAATTTCTCGCGCAGCGCGGAGGCTAGTGGATCAACACGCTCGATCCCCTCGACGGCGAAGCCGCGCAGCGACATCACGCGCGCGATCTCGTCGGCGCTCTCGCGCACGTCGACGAACTCGCGCAGCCAGGACAGCAGGACCTTCATGCCGGAAACTGCTCGAGGAACCGAAGGTCGTTCTCGTAGAACAGGCGGATGTCGTCGACGCGGTATTTCAGCATCGCGATGCGCTCGATGCCGGTTCCGAACGCGAACCCCGTATAGCGCTCGGGGTCGTAGCCAACAGCCTCGAACACGGCCGGGTGAACCATGCCGCTGCCGAGGATCTCCAGCCAGCCGGTGTGCTTGCAGATCGCGCACCCGTTGCCGTTGCAGCCCTGACAGCTGATGTCGACCTCGGCGCTCGGCTCGGTGTACGGGAAGAAGCTCGGGCGCAGGCGCACCTTCGCGCTCGTCCCGAACAGCGCGTGCACCATTGCCT
>Ga0247825_10003193_pt1 | contig 10810 bp, 12 predicted proteins | sample 13C_Vanillin_Day_FD_194413 | JGI IMG/M metagenome (GOLD analysis project Ga0247825, IMG submission 194413) | Soil microbial communities from agricultural site in Penn Yan, New York, United States - 13C_Vanillin_Day48 | ecosystem: Environmental > Terrestrial > Soil > Agricultural land | place... | reverse complement strand
GTCGCTCACCGAGGTCATTGGCAGCCCCCAGCTTATTCAGCAAGCACAGTGGGTACCGGTCGTCGAAACCGACGAAGACGGCATCCCGCGCGAGATCAACGGCGGTTTCCTCGACCGGGGTGACATTTTCGTCGAGTCCAACCTTGTCGGTCTGCCGATTCTCAACTTCGGCATGAACGAGGATGGCGCCAGGCTGCTCGGCCAGGCCACGGCGCGCCTCGCCTCCGTGCAGGAGCCGATGGCCTTCTTCCTGGACGGGGAGCCAATTCGCGGTTCAGGCGACTTCATCATCGCCCCCCGCGTGCAGCAGCAGATCACCGACCGCGGCACAATCAACGGCCTCGCCCGCGAGGACGCAGAGGACCTCGCAACCCTGCTGCGCACCGGCGCCTTCCCTGTACCCCTGAACGTGGTTCAGCAGGAAGAGGTCGACGCCACTCTCGGCGACAACGCCGTCGTCGACTCCGTGCAGGCCGGCCTGATCGCGATCGCGGTCGTTATGGCGTTCATGATCGCCTACTACCGCTTGCCGGGCGTCCTGGCGTCGCTTGCGCTGTTCGTTTACGTCGTCCTCACGCTCGCGGTCTACAAGATCTGGCCGGTGACGATTACTTCGGCCGGAATGGCCGCATTCGTGCTGTCGGTCGGCATGGCCGTCGATGCGAATATCCTCATCTTCGAGCGCATGAAGGAAGAATTGCGACTTGGTCGCAGTCTCGTCGGGGCCATCGATGCCGGCTTCAGTCGCGCGTGGACCTCGATTCGCGACTCGAACGTGGCCACACTGATCACCTGCATCATCCTCTACTGGTTCGGCGATCAGTTCGGCGCCAGTCTCGTGAAGGGATTCGCGCTGACTCTCGCCCTTGGCGTCCTGGTCAGCATGTTCTCCGCCATCACCGTGACACGGACCTTCCTGCACGCGCTGGTCGGCTCGTCCGTCATGCGGCACCTGTGGCTGTTCGGCGCCGATGTCGAAGAAGCCCGTAATGCCGCGACCACGCCACGCGTCACGCCTGAGACCGCCTCAAGGAGCCCCGGCTCATGATCGATTTCGTCAGCAAGCGCTACCTCTTCTACACCATCTCGCTTCTGATCATGCTGCCCGGCATGGTCTCGCTGGTGCTGCCGGACGGCCTGAAGACCGGCATTGAGTTCAGCAGCGGCACCAACTTCGCCGTCCAGTTCGAGGAGCCGGTCACGCAGGAAGAGATCCGCACGGCGATGGAGGAGATGGGCCACCCCAACGCTCGAGTCCAGCAGACCACGGAGGGGCGCTTCCTCGTCCGCACCGACTTGATCCAGGGCGCGACGCAGGCGCCGCCCATCGGCCCGGCGCCACCGTCTGAGCGCGAGGACCTGGAAGCCGGCCTCGAAGAGCGGTTCGGGCCGCTCGTAGACGGCGAAGGCAATACGACAAACCGGTTCCTCGAGTTCTCGTCGGTGTCCGCGTCGGTGTCGAGCGACATCACGCGCAACGCCACCTTCGCGGTGATCGCGGCGTCGGTCGCCATCCTGATCTACGTCACGATCTCGTTCATCTCCGTACCGCAGCCCATCCGCTACGGGACAGCGACGATCATTGCCCTAGCGCACGACGTGATCGTGGTCCTCGGCGCGGCGTCGATCCTGGGGCGGCTGTTCGACTTTGAGGTGGACACGCTGTTCATCACGGCGATGCTTACCGTAATCGGCTTCAGCGTGCACGACACCATCGTCGTGTTCGACCGCATCCGTGAGAACGTCCATCGGGCGGAGCTCGCCGGGTATCATCCCCTGCTGTCAGACGCGGTGAACGCAAGCCTCAACCAGACGCTGGCCCGCTCACTCAACACGTCGATTACGGTGATGCTGACCCTGATCGCCCTGATCCTCCTCGGCGGCGACACCATCCGGGAGTTCCTGATCATCATGCTCATCGGGCTCCTCAGCGGCACGTACAGCTCGGTCTTCGTTGCAGCCCAGCTCCTCGTATCGTGGGAGGAAGGCGACCTGCCCGGCTTCCGCAAGGGCGCGCATGAAGAAGCCGTCTCGACGACGTAGTACTCGACGACGTAACGAGGCTCGCCAACTGCGGGTTAAAGGGGGGACCGAATCTGTGGTGGTGCCGCAAACAGATCCTCTAGCTGCGGGTTAGTTCTCCTATGCCTTCAGACCGTATTGCCCTCAATCTCCGTGGCTTCGACCTGCACTTCGAGACGCGCGCCGGCGTCTTCTCTCACGGCGAGTTGGACGAAGGCACCGCCCTCCTCATCGATGCGATGCGTGTGTCGCCGACGGCAAAGGTGCTCGACCTCGGATGCGGCTGGGGAGCCATCGGCGTCGTGGCGGCGAAGCTGGCGACAAAGGGCCATGTCACATTGGTGGACAGCGACATCCGTGCCACCCGTCTGGCCGAGCGCAACCTCGCCCTCAACGGCATCGACAACGCAGAGGTAGTCCTCGGCGACGGCCTTCGCGACCTGCCTCCGAAGTCGCGGTTCGATGTGGTCGCCTCCAACCCGCCCACCCACGACGGCCGCGAAGTCCTCGACGAGATGGTCGAAGGCGCCTACAAGGCGCTGAGGCCTCGGGGCCAGCTCTACCTCGTGATCAACCGCCTGCTCAGCCTGCGGCGCAAGGTCGAGGACATCTTCGGCCCGACTGAGACCATCGCCCGGCACAAAGGCTTCGTCGTCATCCGCGCCGTCAAGGTACATAAAGCTGACACGACGACGGCGGACGGCTTTGAGGCATCGATCCGACTCCCCTCTCTGCAAGCGGGGAGGGGCAGGGGGAGGGGTCCGTGACCGTCGCCCTCTACTACGACCCGCTGTTCCTGGAACACGACACCCTCACGCACCCGGAGAGCCCTCGACGCGTCGAGGCGGCAATGCAGCTGATCGAGTCATCCGGCCTGCTATCGAGGCTGGAGCGGCCCGACGTCCGCGATGCCACCGTCGAGGAGCTCACGCGCATCCACAGCGTCGAGCACGTCGAGCGGGTCAAGGGCTTCGGCATGCGCGGTCCGGTCATGGTCCTCGCCGACACGATCGCCAACGTCGGCACCTTCGACGCAGCGATACGCGCTGCCGGCGCAGTCGTGGGCGCAACCGAAGCCGTCGTACGCGGCGACTTCGATGCCGCTTACTGCCTCGTGAGGCCTCCGGGCCACCACGCCGTTGCCACCGCGCCGATGGGCTTCTGCTTCTTCAACAACGTGGCCGTCGCCGCACGCCACGCCACCGCAGCCCTCGGTATCGAGCGCGTTTCCATCGTCGACATCGACATTCATCACGGCAACGGCACGCAGGACGCCTTCTACGAGGACTCGTCCGTACTCTACGTCTCCACCCACCAGTACCCGTACTACCCCGGCACCGGCGTGTGGGGCGAAGCAGGGGCAGGCGCCGGGCAGGGCACGACCCTGAACCTCTCGATGCCGGGCGGCTGCGGCGATGCGGAGTATGGACGCCTGCTCGGCGAGGTGATCGCGCCGAAGCTGCGCGAGTACCGGCCCGGCCTCATCCTGGTCTCGGCCGGCTACGACGCGCACCACGCCGACCCCATCGATGGCGCGATGATGCGTCTGTCGTGTGCGGGCTACGCAGGGCTGATCGGCGGGCTCAAGGATGTGGCGCTGGAGGTGTGCGACGGACGCATCGTCGTCGCTCTCGAGGGCGGCTATGACCTGATGGCGCTGTCGTGGTCGGTGCGCAACAGCATCGAGGCGCTGCTCGGCGAAACGCTAACGCCGGACCCCATAGGCCCGGCGCCAAACGCAAGCGCGCCGGACATCGGCGACCTCATCGCCAACGTCCGGCGCTTGCACAAACTGGACTAGCTCTCGGCGCGGACCACGCTCTCGAAGCCTGCAGTGCGATGCGTGCCGTCGCAGAACGGCTTGTTGGAGCTCTGGCCGCAACGGCACAGCGCAAAGCCGCCCTCGCTGCGGATGACGTTGCCTTCGGCGTCTACCAGGTGCAGCATGCCAATAACGAAATAGGGGCCGTTGTCGCGCGGCGTGATCGATGGGACTTCGGACTCGGACAAAAGAAACCTCCCGGACTATGAGATCGTGACGATGCTCATTATCCGGGAGCCGAGTACGAGGGCCAAGGGTCAGACACTTGACGTTGTGTCTAGCTGGCGGCGGTCAGCACCTTCTCGTACTGGTAGCTGATGACCTTGTAGCCCTGCCGGCCGTGCATGGCCTGCGAGGCCGCGTTGTCCGTCGCCGTCTCAGAACGAAGCGAAACGGCGCCACGTGAGAGTGCTTCTTCCTCCGCCCGTCGCAGCATCAGACCACCGATGCCACGGCGCTGGTGCGACATCTGCACGGCCAGGATGCGCAGCTGGGCGGTGGTCACCGGCTCGTTGTAGAGGTCGGAGAACGTGACCCAGAGGAAGCCGACGGCGCGGTCGTCCTCCTGCCAGATTTCGGCGATGGTCCTGGTGTCGGCCAGACTATCCTCGAGCTCGTCCATGAACTCCTGAGGCGCCGAGGTCTTCAGCCAGCCTTCGCGGAACTTGTGGTACGAAGCGCTGCGGGCCCATGCCGGCATCTCGTCGAAGCCGCGCAGGCAATACAGATCAAGGACGAAGTCCCTGTCTTTGTTCAGTGAAACGGGGCGTTGAGTGAGCATTACCTTCCCTAACTCTGGAGTCCGCGCCTGATTTGCGAACTCTATTACTTGAATCCTAAATCATATTAGACGAAACAGCGGGCTCGAGAAACCTCACGAAGGCCTCGTCGCCCAAAAGGACTGCTTCTTCACGCAAACGCAGGCGGCCATCGATGAGTTCGGTGAGGCCAAGTTCCTGCGTCTCCCTCACAGGTTCGCCAAACACATCCATTATGTCGACCCCAAATCGGGCTTCCCAGGCGCTGATATCAAGGCCTTCACGAAGTCTTAACGCTAGAAACGCCGTCTCGGACATCTCCCGCTCGCGGTCCGGCCCTTCGCGCATCGCCACCTGGCGCATTGAGTCGAGGCCTTCGCCCGCTTCCGCTTCGTTCACCAACTCGACGTAGCGCCGGGGACTGGCGGCATCGGCGAAGCGCTCCTCGAACATGTGCGAGTGCGCGCCGGGGCCCATGCCCAGCCAGTCGCCGTTGTGCCAGTACACGAGGTTGTGACGGCACTCGCGGCCGTCGCGCGCCCAGTTCGAGACCTCGTAATGGTGGAAGCCGTCCAGCTTCATCCGCTCCCGGCTCCACTCGAACATGTCGGCCTGCAGGTCGAGGTCGGGCCCGGATTTGCGCCCGCGTTCGACGTCGCGCGTCAGCGGTGTGCCCTCCTCGAGCGTCAGGGCATACAGGGACAGGTGCTCCGGGCCGAGGGACAGCGCGGTTTCGAGGTTTGTCTGCCAGCCTTCGAAGGTCTGGCCCTGCAAGCCATAGATCAAATCGAGGTTCACGTTGTCGAATCCAGCCTCACGAGCCCAACGATAGGCATCCTTGACCTCGTCCGCATCGTGGATGCGCTCCAAAGTTCGCAGCTCGTCATCGTGGAAGCTCTGCACCCCAAAGCTAATCCGGTTGAACCCGAGACGCCTCAGACCCCGCAGATGGGCAGCATCGAGGGTGCCCGGATTGGCCTCCAGGGAGAACTCAGCCCCTGACTCGATGTCGAAGTTCGCCTTGAGGGCTTTCACCACGGTCTCCATCTCTGGCAGGGGCAACAGACTGGGCGTGCCGCCACCGAAGAAGACCGTCTCGACTCTCCGCCCGGCGACATGCGGCGACCAAAGCGCGGCCTCGCGCGCCACGGCATCGGCGTACGGACGCATCAGCGAGTTCTGGCCGGCGTAGGAGTTGAAGTCGCAGTAGGTGCACTTGGCGCTGCAGAAGGGGACGTGGACGTACAGAGAAAAGGAATTCATCAGTACATCCATGTTAGCTCATGCGTACCACGCCATTGGTTAAGCGCACGCTAACTCTTACGGCCAGGGAGATCGCCGGCGAGGACGTTTGGGGTCGGGCTCAGGGCTTCGATGGATCAGATACGGCGGGCAGCAGCGACTTCGCGAGTTCGATGATCTCATCTTTGCTGATCCCCACCTCAGGAAAGGCGAAGATCTCTACAAGGTTGTTGCCACGGACCGCGATGACGTTGTGAACTTCGCGAGGCGGCATCAAGGTGTCCTTGCAAAGGACCTGCTCGGTGCCATCCTCGGACACACCGAGGAGGTAGTTCCCATGGATGTAAAAGAGCGGTCCGGAATCTGTGGAAACTGTTTCCGCGCAAGCCGGGCCTTCAAGGCGAAACCTCAAACCGGCCAGCGAACTCTGGACCAGGGTGATCCCAGGCAAATTGGGGCTGCCGCGGAAGCGAAAATCCGTCAGGATTGTCGAGGGGGAACCCAGCGGTTGAACCGCTCCCGTGCCGCCTGGAACCGGGGCGCCGGGCGCCACGTTCTCCACAAGCTCGCGGCGGTCGAGTACGAAGTCGTCCGGGATGAAGGACGGTTCGAGGACCTCGAAGCCGAGTGTGGCGTTCGCTTCATCGATGTCGATGCAGCGCTCGGCGGGGCACTGGCGATTGGATGCCGGCGGTGAGCCGGTTGACGCCTGGCCACCGTCGCACGCCCCCATTGAGAGGACGAGCACCAGCGCGAGGGCCAGATAGCAAGGTGTGCGGAAGCGACTTCGCGAGAACAAACCAGGTCATTCTAGCCTCTATCAGAACCGGCCTGGCCGGCCGATTAGATGCTCTCAGCCACCTTGAGCAGTTCGGAGCGGGCGATGCCCACTCCAATGGCCTGATATACCGTGTCGCCTTTGACCCAGACTAGCGTGGTCTGGCCGGGGCCGTTCCGCTGCTTGCCGGCTCCCAACTCAATCAGGGCAGCCGGCAGCGAGCCCACGGTCGCCTCCTCGATTGCGTCTCCGACGGACAAATGCGTTTGCTTCGCTTGCATGTCCAGCGGTGACATGACCACCACGAGGCTCGTCCCTCGCACTTGATCCTCGTAGGTCACGACAGCGAGGTCGCGGGGCTCGCGGAGGACGCTCACGTCGAGCAGCCGCACGCCGTCGGGAAGGTAGGCGGGCGGCTTGAGGTCGATGGGGGTGTGCGACGCCGCTTCTGACACCGAAGTAAAGGTGCTGCTGACGAATCGGGAGGGCGCGCCATGGGCCTTGTGCTGCGAAGGCACAGCGGCGAGGCCGACTATCACCGTCCCTAGATCGATCGTGTCCATTGCCTTCCTCCTAACAGCCGCAGCCGGGTATGCCGCAGAACTCTTCCGTCCACCAGCCGGTGCAACCGACACAGGCGCCGTCGCAGTTATTCCGGCGCCTGACGTAGTAGACAGCGCAGCAAGGCGTGGTGCAGTTGATGAAAATGTACTGGTCGGCGCAGGAGCCGCACCCGGCACACGCAGCGTCTGCGAGGCCGCCACCCCTGAAGAGACCGGCTGCCGAGGCGGCGACGGTCGCGCCAAGTGCAACGCCTCCACGGAGGACGCGCCGCCTGCTTGGGTCCGCCGGCCCTGTCTCTGGCACAGTGCCGGTCCGGAGTTGGGCAAGCATCAGCACAACGAGCACAAGGAGGGCGCTACCGCCTGCCGCGACTGCCGCCGGCTGCGAGGCATCGAGCGCCACGATGGTTGGGATGAGCGCCAGGACGATCAGCGCCGCGTTGCGGGCCAGAAGGACACGGACGCTGGAGACGTGAGCCGCGCCGAGGCAGCCGCAGTCCGCCGACCCCGACCAGCCGGCTATCTTGACGGTCGCCGCGCTAAACGTCAGGAGGAGGACGGCAGTAGCAAGGCCGGCGAGGACGGGAACCTGAAGCGTGAGGACCGCGACGCCGAGGGCGGCTTCCAGAGCCGGGATGGCGAAGGAGAGCGGTCTCCGCAGATTGAGCGGCAGGAAGGTGTAGGACTGCAACGACGTTTCGAAGGCACCACGCTGCCTGGCTTTCAGGACACCAGCGATAACCATGACCGGGCCAACAACCAGCGCGGCCGCCAGAGCGATGAAGAAATTAGGCTCCAAGATGCGCCTCCATGAATTTCTTGCCTGATCGGCCACACGGTGACACTCGCATCGGTTCTCTTCATGAAGTTGGAATGAAGTCCGAGGGAAGAAGGCATGAAGTCTTTGACTCGCCGGCCAGGCAGTCAGCTCAAGGGGAGACCAATGGCAACGGTCGTGCCTCGACCCGCTTCGCTGTGGATCGCAATGCGTCCCTGGTGCGCCTCGATAATCTGCTTGACGATGGCGAGGCCCAACCCGAGCCCTTCCGGCCTGCTGTTTCGCCCGTTGCCGCCGCGGTAGAAGCGCTCGAAAGCATGAGCGACATCGTCGGCCGACATGCCCGGTCCGTGATCGACGACGTGCAGTCGAATCTCGGAGTCTTCACTGGCGAGGCTTACCTCAATTTGCGTGCCCGGTTCCGAGTAGACCGCCGCATTCTGCACGACGTTTCCTACCGCCCTCGACAGCGCTGCTTCGTCACCGGTCACCCAGAGGTCGCTGTCGATGGCCGCTTCGAATCGATGCTTGGGCGCTGTCTGTCTCGCCGTTGCGACTGCTGCTCTGCACAGGTCGGAGAGATTCACGGGCTCCTGTCGCAAGTTCATCTCGTCGCTGCGAGCCAGGACCAGAAGCTCGGTGACAAGCGTGCTCATCGACTCCGCGGCCAGCTTCATCTCCTCTTCGACGACGGCCCGCTCCTCGATCGGCAGCTTCGGGTCCCCGAGCACATCGAGGTCCGTCCGGAGCAAAGTCAGCGGCCGGCGCAGCTCATGGGATGTATCCGACAGGAAGGCGCGCTGCCCTGCAACCATGCGCTCGACGCGGGCGATCATGCGATTGAAGGTCTCGGCAAGGTGCTCCATCTCCCTTGCGGAATGCGTCAGCGGTAGGCGGCGGCTGAAGTCCGCGGTCTCCTCAATCTCGCGCGCGAGGTCGGCTGCCGCGGTCACCGGGCGGACGGCCCTGCCGGCGACGTAGTACGCGGAGATGCCCGTAAGGACCGTGACGATCAAGCCGCCAATCAGGAGCACATTGCGCACAGAGGCGAGCGACTCGTTTGCCACGTCGAGTGAGTTCCTGGTTTCCACAAAGGCGACCGTCTGGCCTGCTCGGACCACGGGGCGGGTCAGCGTGCGCAGGTCCGGGCCGTCCGACTCGAGCGTCGCGAACCCTGCTTTGGGCGGTCCTGAGGCGGTGAAGGGCAACGGAGCCGCCAGGCCATCGGACGAAAGCAGAACACTGCCGTCAGCGGAGCGCAACTGGAAGACCGAGCCTTCCAACGCCTGGCGGTCCAGAGAAAGCCGGGCGACTTCAATGTCGGACGCGGTGATCGGCGTAGTAATCCCCACAAGCCCGGCTTCGACAGCTCGAATTTCCGACTCGAGGGACCTGTCAACGTTACTGTGGAGGCGGTCGGAAACAATGAGGAACACTGCGATGCCGAGGAGCGCCACAGCCGCAATGGCGAGGCCGGCATAAATCAGGGTCAGGCGTACCTGAAGAGTCATTCCATCGCGAGTTTATAGCCCACCCGCCGGATGGTCTGGACGATGCGGCGGCGCCCATTCTCTTCCAGCTTGCGGCGGAGATTCGCCATGTGGGCGTCTACGACGTTGGACGTGCCTGCGTCAGCTGTGCCCCAGGCGTTCTCAAGAAGATACTCCCGTGTACAAATCATTCCCGGCCGCGCCATCATCGCGTCGAGGAGCTTGAACTCAGTGGCCGTCAGGTCCAGGGGTTCACCATCGAAGGCCGCCAGCCATTCCTCGCGGTCGAGGACGAGGCCGCTCCACGAACGGTGCCTCGGCCGTGTCTCACCGTTGGTCCGGCGCAACAATGCGTGGATTCGGGCGACCACCTCGTCCAGGGCGAATGGCTTGACCAGATAGTCGTCAGCGCCGGCTTCGAGGCCGGTGACGCGGTCCTCGATGGAGTCTCGCGCCGTCAGCATGAGGATGGGCACGTTGTACCGATCCCGGATCAGGCGGCAAAACGTCACCCCGTCCATGCCGGGCATGGAGACGTCCAGCAGAACGGTTTCCGGCCAACCGGCGGCAATCGACTCGAAGGCGCCACCGGCGGCATCCGCGGTCTTGACGTCGAACCCCCGCAACAGAAGGCCACGGCTCAGCGACGTCAGAAGGGCCCGATCGTCATCGACGAGCAAGACCCGGCGCTGGATTGGCGGAGCCGCGGATGTCATAGATGTACGTCCTACCTTCGTGAGGTATACAGCAAGTTACCTCGAATGAGAACGGCTGCGTAAGGTCATCGCGCCCACTCGGCGATGCGCAGCCCCCTGCCGTGGATGTTTTCGATGAGTTGGTCGGGCAGTTGCGCATTCTGGAGTTTCTTGCGGATCGTGTGGAGATGGGAGCGTAGCGAGGACGACCGCTCGCGCGCCATCGCACTCCCCCAAACGTAGCCTGCAAGCTCGTCGTGGGCACAGACGTCACTTGTCGCCGCAAGCGCGGCGACGATTCGGTACTCAGTGCGCGTCAGGTAAACCGAGCGCCCGTTGTAGGTAAGCCTGCCGGGATTGGGGCTCAGGGCGAGGCTGGGCGGCGCCGCTTCCTGTACGTGACTGCGCCACACCTCGCAGCCGGCGCCGACGCGGACGTGAGGCACGCCGTCGATGAAGACAACCCGGCAGGTAGCCTCATCTTCAGGGCAGGCAAGCAGGGCGTCGCGGTTGCGGTTGGCCGGCGCCGTTTCCATGTACCCATGACAGCACAACCATGCGGCGTCCAACATGAAGACAACGTGAAGAAGAATCCAAGAATCTTCTACATGCGCTCATCAAATTCCCCGCGACACACAGGAGCGGCGGGCGGTGATTGCTGT
>Ga0247825_10003190_pt1 | contig 10816 bp, 6 predicted proteins | sample 13C_Vanillin_Day_FD_194413 | JGI IMG/M metagenome (GOLD analysis project Ga0247825, IMG submission 194413) | Soil microbial communities from agricultural site in Penn Yan, New York, United States - 13C_Vanillin_Day48 | ecosystem: Environmental > Terrestrial > Soil > Agricultural land | place... | reverse complement strand
GGATCATTGGTAGCCGTTCCGAACTTCGGCATGCTGGGGCGGTTGAGCTTCTGCAGGTAGGCGATCGCTGCGTCATATGCGCCCTCCCCGATGCCTTGCAGTAGTCCGGCGTGCAAAAGCATTGCAGCGCAGAAGAAGTAGGGATCTGCTGCGTGGGCCGGAAAGTGCCACCCATCGGGTACGAAGACCTCGCGGTAGTCAATGGTCTGACTGTACGTTCCGCGCTGGCCCATGTTGTCCCAGTCGTGATGCAGCGTCAGTGCGGGATTGTCGAGCCGGATCAGCGCGTGGTGGCGGGTGCTCGATTCGAGCTGCTCGTCGTCGCCGAGGAGTGCGAAACTGACGCTGGTGATGTCCTGGCCGCCGCCGCCGCTGTTGGTGTTGAAGGTCTTGGTGCCGTCGACGACGATGCCACCGGGAACCTTCCGCCCGACCACGCGCCCGTTTCCGCCCGTTTCCGCGTTCGAGGCCACGAATCGACGCCCGCGGCGGAGTACCTCGTCGGCCAGCTGCTCGCGCGTCTCCGACGGCAACTCCGGTGCGTCGAAAATTTCGCGAGCGACCAACGCGCCGCTGAGCCAACACTGGCCCGTCGAGCCGTCGCCGGCAGAGATTTCCGCGAGGGTCTCGATGGTGTGTCGCCAGCCCCCGAACGACGGTCCGTCCCACAGTCCGCCGAGTGCGGCTGGGACGTTGAGGGCGTGCAGACCGGCCTCGCCGAGCAGGCGCATGTTGTCGGTGGGATCGGATCCTTCGGCATCGATCGACGGGCCGGCCTCGGCGAGGATCGGACGCAACTCCTTCGCTCGCTGGACGACCTCATCGCGACTGGTGGGCAGTACGCAGGCAATGGAGGGGGCGGTAATGGGCATCGTGAACTCCTGTGGGTGGTGTCCTCTTCGTACGGTCGTTGCGGAAAACGCGGTGCCGTTTGGAGGTGTGACAGCTACCATAGTGGAATGAGTATTCGCATTCCACTGTTCGGGGTTAAGAATTTGTTTCCAAGCCGGCGCTCGGGCGGGAACGGAACCGTTCCTGCAGCTGGTACCCACCGCATCGAAGCTGCGGTGCGGGCGCTCGCCGACGGCGACCCTGTCGTTCTCGTCTGCACCGACCGAGCCGACGCGGTGGAAGCCGAACTCGTGTGCAGTGCCGCGTCGGTGTCGACCACCACAATGGATTTTCTCGTCCGGCACACCTCGGGATTCGTGACCATCGCTCTGCCGCCGGCCGCATGTGATCGCTTGGGGCTTCCCCCGATGCACTACGCCACCACCGGTGTCGACTACGCGGTATCGGTGGATGCCATCGACGGCGTCGGCACCGGCATCTCCGCCCACGACCGGGCCGTGACATCGCGGGCACTCGCGGACCCGACCTCCCAGCGAGAGGGGTTCACCCGTCCGGGGCACACCGTGCCGATTCGCACCGCGACCGGCGGCCTACTGGAACGACCACACCGCGCCGAGGCGGCACTGGAACTCACCCGTGCAGCCGACCAGACGCCTGCCGCGGTCATGGCCACACTCGTCAGCACTGTCGACGACCGGCGCATGGCCGATCTCGCCGAGGCCGTCGACTTCGCCGATCACCACCACTTGGCCTGGCTGACCGTGTCCGAGGTGTACCAATGGCGGACCACGATAGCGGGAAACACCGCCCCTACGGCTGCTGGATACCCGCGCATGGGAGAACGAACCCATGCCCTCGACTGTGCTCGTCGAACTCGACAAGATAGGGCAACGACGGCGGCCGGACCGTCGAGTGGGCGATGACGCCCTGGCGGCGCCAATGTTCCTTCCGGATAGCAATGCTGGTGCGCGCCTGAGTTTCGAAGTTGATCAAGCCCGCGGAACGCCCGATCACCTCCCTCGCGCCACCGACCTCGCCCGCAGCCAACAGGTCGACCGCGTCGACAAGGACCTCCGGCACCGTGATTCCTGCCGCGACGGTGTCGGCACCAGCCAGCACATCGTCGACCAGACCGAGGCCCCCGAAACCCGTCATCAGATGCGCCTCCGTGACCTCTCGCAACTGGCGGATCCGCCAGAATGTCGGGGGGCACTCGCACTTGATTCCATACAGGAAATCCAGCCCGGTCACCGCCTCCTGCAGGTGATCGATCGCGATCGTGACCCCGGTGGCAGCGGGAAGATCCTGCAGCAGCACCGGCAGCTGTGTGATCGAATGCGTGGCGACCAGAGCGCGGCGCAGCTCTACTGGGTCGGGCGACAGGACCGGAACCATCACCGCATGCAGGCGGCCACTGAATTGAGCGGCGAACACACGGAGCTCATTCGCGGCCTCGTCCGGGTTCCGATTCGTGGACGCAGCGACGACGGGTGCGGGCCCTGCGCTGTCCAGGATGACCGCCAATGCCCGTGACTTCTCCGCCAACGAGAGCGAGTCGGGTTCGGCGATGACCCCTAGCGCGATGAGGCCCGAGCAGCCTCGAGACAGCATCTCCCGGGTAAGCGCGCGCAGCGACGGCTCGCAGATCCGCTCTGCATTCGCACCGAATGGGGTGGCCACCATGGCCCACACAGGCATCCTCGACATGATTCGTAACCTTTCGTGACTCACTCAGGATGGACCGGGCATTCGGTCACCCGCGATCCCATTAGAGTGACAAGGGATCCAAAAACGGATTCAAGGGCGGAGGGATCAGGCATGGCAGAACCGGTCGTCGGCGTCCCCGACGAAGGCGCAGCGACTTCTCCTCTGGTTCAGCAGCTCGTCGAGACCATCCAGGACCGCATCAGTCGCGGCACCTACAGTTTCGGAACGTGGATCAGGCAGGAGCCACTCGCCCAGGAACTGGGGGTCAGCCGGATGCCCATCCGTGAGGCCCTTGCACAACTACAGGCACTCGGGGTGGTGGAGATCGTCCCGAACCGCGGTGCACGACCGAAGCTGCCGTCGATGCGTGAGCTCCTCGAAGTGTTCGAGGTGCGGGCGGTACTCGAGGGGCACGCCGCCCACGAGGCCGCCCGGCAGATCACCTACACGCAACTACGGGAGCTGTTCGATGCGGTCGAATCTTTCCGAGGGGTGGTGGAGCAGGCGCTGACGGGCGAAGCCGACCCGGAGGAACTGCGGGCCGGCTGGGTTCACGCCAACAATGCCTTCCACGACACCGTCCTCGCAGCCTCCGGTAACGATCAATTGCGCGCGACCGTCGATTCGCTCCATCACCGTATTCCCCGCAATCTGACGTGGACAGCACTGGACGCGGATCCACGGCTTCTGGAAGAGAACGCGGCCGCGCATGCGGCGATCGCTGATGCGATCGACCGACGCGACGGCAACCTCGCCCGGGACCTGATGATCGAGCACTCACGCCGGGCTCGGGAGCTGATCATCAAACGGTCGCATCAGTCGTTCGCGCCCTGACGTACGTTCCGCGCCGCCGTGTTAGCGACCCGCGGCATAACCCTGGGCACCCCGGGCGTTGGCTGCGGCCCCCAGCACACCCGTGGCAGGGTTCCTGGTGACCGTGCTGAGCCTGCCGAGGCTCCAACCTCCGGCTACGGTGATCCGGTGCCCGCGCTCTCGGAGCCCGGTGATGACGTCCACGCCGAGGCGGTCCTCGACGACCGCGCCACCGGGGGTCCATCGGCGTGGCCAGAACGAGCTCGGCATCGAGGTCGTGTGGAATGTGGGGGCGTCGATTGCCTGTTGCGGCGTGTACCCGCCGACCAGTGTGCGCAGCAAGTAGGACAGCTGCCACTGATCTTGCTGATCGCCGCCCGGGGTGCCGAGGGCGGCGACGACCTCCGTCCCACGGAGAAGCATCGTCGGGGTCAAGGTGGTCCGCGGCCGGTGACCCGGCCGCAGCGCGGACGGACTCGCTGGGTCGAGCCAGGTCATCTGGAGCCGGGTACCCAACGCAAATCCGAGTTCAGGGATCGTCGGTGAGGACTGGAGCCACCCACCGGAGGGTGTGGCGGACACCGCATTCCCCCAACGATCGATGATATCGAGGTGGCACGTGTCACCGCGGGTTTCACCGGTCACCGACACGGTGGGCTCCCCGGAGGACCCCCCGCGCGGAGCGTCGGTATCTTCGACGAGTGGCGGAAAGAACGGGTCGAGGCCGCACGCCCCGGGACGGAACTCCTGGGATGCTCTCTCGCCAATCTCCTTCCGGCGCACCGATGCGTACTCGGGAGAGAGTAGAAGTTCCAGCTGTTCGGACGACAGATTCTCCCCGTAGTACGCGTCACGGTCGGCCATCGCGAGTTTGAGCGACTCCAGTACGTGGTGTGCACCGACCGCGGTGGAAGGATCGATCTGCTCGTCGGGAAAGCCGTCGAGAATGGCGAGTGCCTGCAGCAGCACCGGACCCTGACCCCACGACGAGCCCTTCAGGACGGTGTGTCCTCGGAACTCGAAGGCGACCGGAGCTTCGTAGTGGGCACTGAACGACGCCATATCCCCAGCCGTAACGACCCCGGCATGATCCGATTCGGACGAATGCCGGTGCGGATTGCGGGCAAACGATTCGATTCCCTCGGCGACGAATCCGCTCTTCCAGATTGTGCGAGCAGCCTCGATACGCGTATCCCGAGTCGGTGCGTGCCGACTATCCGAAACGAGCCGGTCGAGTGTGTTCGCGAACGCCGGATTGCGGAACATCACGTCGGCGACCGGTGGCACGCCCTGGGGCATCCACAACGCCGCCGAGGTGGGCCAATACTCGGCGAACATCTCTGCCACCGTCCCGATCACAGCACCGACGCGCTCGGAAAGGGGATGTCCGTTGCCGGCATAGTCGATCGCATACGCGAGCACATCCGCGAGCTCCCACGTGCCGTAGTCGCGCAGGAGCAGCAGCCATGCGTCCACAGCGCCAGGTACCGCGGCAGCCAGCGCCCCTGCAGCCGGAACCATGTCCAGTCCCTCGGCGCGGAAATGGTCGATCGTGGCGCCGGCCGGCGCGGGGCCCTGCCCGACCAGAACGGATGGTTCCCCCGAGGCCGGGGCCACGATGGCCACCAGGTCTCCACCCGGCCCGTTCAGGTGCGGCTCGACGACGTATAGCACGAAGGCGGCCGCCGTCGAGGCATCGAAGGCGTTACCCCCACGTTCGAGGACCGACTGCGCGGTCTGGGTTGCCAGCCAGTGCGTGGAGGCACACATACCGAAGGTGCCCCGCAGATCGGGACGAGTGCGGAAGTCGGACGGAGATACGAAACTCATTGAGTCTCCCTCATAGGGTGCATGTTGGCCACGGCTGAGAACGAACACCACAAATAGGATCCAGTTCTAACAGTGTGGGATGCATCCTAAAGCTACAGGGAGCGCGTTGACCAAAGCAACGGGCACTTGCGGGGCAAATGTCGGTGCGCTCGGCTGGTCGGCCGCGCAAACGGCAGCGATACTTAGCCGAAACATTGATTTGACGTGCGTTTACCTGAGTAAACCCACCATTGACTAGTCGCGATGTCGGTGGCATGCTTTCGGCACACGAGATCCAAAAACGTCGTTTTGAATCCAATCGTCCGACTTCAGGCGATACTCGACCTGACTGTTGGCCCATGATCGTTGAGCGCCGCATCTACAGAGGGCATCGGCACAACACCAACAAGATTCACAGGAGAACGCATGTCCGAGAACCCCAATCCGATCCCGCCGACTCCCGGCGACACCCTCATCTTCGAGAACGACCGGGTTCGAGTGTGGACCATGACCCTTCCACCCGGCGGGATGTTCGACTTTCACCAGCACCACCACGATCACGTCGTGATCTGGCCGGAGGCCGGCAAGGTTCAGGGGCAGGAACTCGGGGACGACGAGTGGGGGATCGTGCAGAACGCGGAGCCCGGCTTCGTGCTGTACAAGACCGTCGGTACTTCCAAACCCCTCAATCCCCACCGGATTCGAAATCTTCAGGACGAGACGGTCACCCACTACGTGATCGAGCTGCTCGAACCCTCCCCAAGTCGGGAGGAGTTGCCGTGGACATACAACGACCACGGTGAGTTCATCTTCCCGGGCCGCACCGAACACTGAGTCGAACACCAAGATTGGGTCTCGACTGATCCCCGACTTCGGCCGCTAGGCGCAATCCTCCTCGCGCATTCCCCACACTCGGGCCCTCCCGGTCTGCGCGTCCCTCTCGGCGCGGACGCGCCCCCTTCCTATCGTAGGAGACAACCATGACCGCCCAACAAGAACTCGCAGCGGGAGAGTCTGTATCCGCTCATCTCAAACGGAACACCATCGGTATCCCCGGGATGGTCTTCATGGTTGTGGCCGCCGCCGCACCGCTGACCGCAATGGCCTCGAACCTCTCGCTCGGCCTGGCCTTCGGTGTCGGCAGCGGAATGGTCGGGCTCCTCCTGCTCGTCGGAGCCCTCCTGGCGATCTTCACCGCCGGATACGTCGTGCTGAGCCGACGAGTCTTCAACGCGGGCGCCTACTACGCCTTCATCGGATTCGGACTCGGGAAGGCCACCGGCGCCGGAGCCGCCTTCGTCGCAACCATTGCCTACAATCTCGCAGCCGGCGGGATGATCGCGGCAACAGGGTATTTCACTGACATTGCTGTCAGTACCTATGCCGGTATTCACCTACCCTGGTATCTCTACGGCGCGGTCGCCCTGGTCGTTACCGCCATCCTCGGTTACATCGGCGTCGGCATCGCGAAGACCGTGACCACGGTCATCTCAATCGCGCAGTTCGCCATCATCATCTGGTTGGGCATCGCCATCCTGATCCAGCGCTCAGGCGGCTTCAGCATAGACGTCTTCAGCCCGAACCAGATGTTCCACGGCAACATCGCCCTGTCGCTGGTGTTCTGCATCCTGTCGTTCTCCGGCTTCGAGGCGACCGCGATCTACGGTGAAGAAGCCAAAGCGGCGCGACGAAGTATCCAGGTGGCGACCTACAGCGCGCTGGTTCTCCTGGTCCTGGTTTTCATGGGATCGACATGGTCGATCGTCGCGGCATTCGACGATGTCCAGGCCGTTGCCGCCGAAGATCCGGGCAGCCTCATCTTCCGAACCGCCGACATCTACCTCGGTAGCTGGGCAGGCGGGGCTCTGAGCATCATCGTCGCATTCAGCTTCCTCGCCTCTGGAGTCGCATTCCACAACATGGCGGCCCGATACATGTTCGCGCTGGGACGGTCGCGGCTACTCCCGTCCCGCTTCGCCACCATTCATCGGCGATACGGCACCCCCTACATCAGCGGCTTCTTCCAAATCGCGATCTCCATCGCCGTTCTGGCACCGTTCGTCATCGCCCAGTCCGATCCGATCATCAATCTCTTCCCCGCGGTTTCCGGTATCACGTCGCTCTCGTTGACCGCGTTGATGATCGGATGCTGTATCAGCGTCGTCACGGCGTCGTTCAAGGGCTTGGTGAACGAGGGAACCTGGTCCGCCCGCCTCGCCCCGACCTTGGCCGGGATCGGGCTGACGAGTATCTGCGCGATCATCATCACCCATTACCAGGAAGTGACTGGAAGCGACTCGCTCGTCGTCGCGTTGATGCCTCTACTTCCGGTGTTCGGTGCAATCTACGGAGCTGTGATCTATCGACGCGGTCGGGGTCGAGACTTGGAACAGCACCTGACGGAGTGATCGAGCACAAAAGCCGGGAAGGGTGGTCGTCGGCCCACCCATCCCGGCTTTTTGTGATGTCTCGAGCAGAGTCGCACGACCAGACTCTGAACCGATCGGAACCGACTCGCACTCAAAGGGCGTGATCAGAATGAATTGGCTATCACGGCACGGTTGGGAGTGGGGCTTGGCGTAGGCGGCGCGGGCAGTGCGTCTCACGCCACGTCGACGGTGGTGTTCGTGGCCAGCATGTCGGTGAGGAAGGACGTTGGGACGGGCGCCCATTCGGGTAGGCAACGCCCGGCGAGCGAGTCGTCGCGCAGGTCCGCGACGAGTTCGCGGACGCGGATCGGACTGTCGAGCAGGTACCGGGTCATTCCGAGCTCGGCGCACTGCGTGGTGACCGCGGCGAGTAGCCCCTTTGCCTCGGTTGTGCGCTCTGCCGCGGCCAGGGCGACGATGAGCAGGCGTTTGGCCTGCAGCAGGGCCCGCCGCCGTCTCGAGCCGTCGAGCATGGTCACCCATTCCTGCGCCCAGGTGCAGGCGATTCGGGTGGATGCGGGGGAGTCTGCCGCGGCCAGCAGCCTGATGGCGGTGTCCTCCTCGAGCTGCGCGGTGATCGCGTCGACGCCGTCGACCGGGCGCCGACGCGTCGTGTACTCGGCCAGCGGTGGTGGTTCGAGCCCGGCAGTCGGGGGCAGACCCAGCCTGATCCGTTCGTTTTCGATTCGGGCCCGCAGCCGCGGAAGGTGCAACGACGCGGCTGCCCGGGCACCCTCGTCGAGTCGGTGTGCCGCCGTGGTTCGGTCGCCGCGCAGCGCCTTGATCCGGGCTCCGGCAGCGTAGCGGGCGAGTTTGAAATCGACCATGCCGCTGCCGGCGCCGAGCTTGCAGCTCTCGTCGAGCAGTCGTTCCGCCTCGTCGAGCCTGCCCTGCTCGGAGAGCAGTTCGCCGAGCAGCGACCCGGCGAGCCGAGCGGAGAAGGAATGGCTCCCACCCGATCGCCGGGCAATCCGCAGGGCAGTTCGGAAGCTGTCCTGGGCCTGGTGGATGTCGAGGCGTTCGTTGGCGACGATTCCCACAAGACAGTGGCCGGTCATCGCCCCGTTCGGACCGATGTTCCGTGCGTTGTAGGGGGCGGCCCACTGCTGCCGTCGGAGCGCCTCGGCAAAATCGAACCGGTAGATCGCGGCGAAGGTGGCTGTGCCCGCGGCCGAGGACACGACAAAGGGGCGGAACGAGTCCGGCCGCGCCAGTGCGGCCGCGACCAGTTCGTCGATGCCCTCCACCCGGTCGGCGCGACATGCCACCGCGGCTTTCACCACGTCGGCCTCGGCTCGCAGCTCGGCGATCTCGTCGGCGGTGGCCGATTCGGCGTCGAGTGTGGACTCGACCAGTTCGAGTGCTTTCTGTGTGGGCTCGGCACGATGCAGCAGGATGTTCGCCCACGCCACCGCGAGCTGCAATCGTGGGCGGGACAACACGATTCGCGGGGGGAGTTTCGCGACGAGTCCGAGGAGGGTGGACATCTGGGTGTGCTCGAGCAGGTAGGTCCCATCGCGTTCGACCAGCTCCACGGCCCGGTCCTGGTCAGCGGCGGCCAGGGCATGGTCGACAGCCTCGCTGATCAGCTTGCGATCGGCGAACCACTCCGAGGCGGCGCGGTGCAGTTCGGTGATCCGCTCGGGGTGCTCGCGTTCGAGCCGTTGCTGCAGGCACTGGGCGAACAGGGGGTGGTAGCGGAACCATTCCCGGTTGTCATCGATCGCGCGCAGGAACAGATCCTGTTCCTCGGCCCGCTCGAGCATGATCTGTCCGTGGTCGACGTGGGCGAGCGCGGCGGCCAGGTCACCGTGGAGTCGTTCGGCCACCGAGGTCGCGAGCAGGAAGTCGAGCATGTCCGGATCCAGGGTGTTCAGCACGTTCTCGGTGAGGTAGTCGCCGATGGCGCGGTGCCGTCCGGACAGTGACTCGATGAGCTGTGCGGGGTCGTCGCTGTCGCGCAGCGACAACGACGCCAGCTGCAGGCCCGCCGCCCACCCCTCGGTGGTCGCGGTCAGCTCGTCGACGTCGTCCTGCTCGAGCGGCAGGCCGCCCAGGTCGACGAGCAGGGCGTGGGCTTCGGCGGGGTCGAAACGCAGGTCGGTGGAGTCGATCTCGACCACGTCGTCGCGCACCCGCATCCGGCTCACGGGGAGGCCGAAGCGACTCTGGGTGGTGACGACGACCTGCAGGTGGTGGCAGGCGTTGTCGAGGAGGAATTCCATCGCCGCGAGGGTCGCGGCGGCGCCGATGCGGTGCCAATCGTCGATGACGAGCACGACGCGTTCCCCGGCCGCGTGGATCTCGTTGATCAGCGCGGTCAGCACGTATCGGTCGGCCTCGTCGCCGTGCTGTTCGAGCGCCTGCTTGAGGTCCTCGGCCAGGGCGGGGCGCACCCGCCGGATCGCCTCCAGCAGGTGTCCGAGGAACCAGACCACATTGTTGTCGTCGCGGTCGACGGTCAGCCAGGCGACGGCCAGCCCCTCCCCGGCCAGCACCTCGCTCCACTGGGTGGCGAGCGTGGTCTTGCCGAAGCCGGTCGGCGCGTGGATGACGCTCAGGCGTCGCCGCTGCCCGGCCCGGAGCAGATCGAGCAACCGGCCGCGGTGCACCAGCGTCCGGGGCGGTGTCGGCGGGCGGAACCGGGTCTCCGGGGCCGGTGGGGTGGGGGCGCGGGCCCCGGACCGCCGCTGGGCGCTGTACCGGCCCGAGGTAGATCGTCTCGAGGCGGACCGGCCCTGGGGCTCGTCGTCGGGGGCGACCGTCGGGTCGGGGGGCAGCGGTAGGTCGTCGGCGATCAGGCCGTGCCGTTGCTGGAGCATGCGCAGGTTCTCCCCGAACTCGGCGGGGGCGGCGGGGCGATCGGCCGGACTCCGGGCCATGGCGGTTTCGATGCCGGCGGACACGTCTTCGGGGATGCCCTCGCCCCGCAGGTCCGGAACCGGTTGCGTGGTGATTCGCAGAAATTGGGCCACCACCTGCTCGCCGCTGCGGCGTTCGAATGCCGCGTGCCCGGTGATCGCGCAGAACAGCGTCGCGCCCAGTCCGTAGACGTCCGATGCGGCGGTGGCCGAGCGCCCCTCGAGCACCTCCGGGGCGGTGAACGCCGGCGACCCGGTTACCGTGCCCGCGGTGGTCTCGAAGCCACCGGCGATGCGCGCGATACCGAAGTCGGTCAGCTGTGGCTCGCCGTAGTCGGTGATCAG
>Ga0247825_10003188_pt1 | contig 10820 bp, 9 predicted proteins | sample 13C_Vanillin_Day_FD_194413 | JGI IMG/M metagenome (GOLD analysis project Ga0247825, IMG submission 194413) | Soil microbial communities from agricultural site in Penn Yan, New York, United States - 13C_Vanillin_Day48 | ecosystem: Environmental > Terrestrial > Soil > Agricultural land | place... | reverse complement strand
ACGGCGAGCGCCAGATCCGCGTTCGCGCCTACGACCTGCTGCACCGGTTGCGCAAGAACCAGACGGTGCGTGCGCACGTCCAGGTCTCCGTGCGTGACCTCGCGGCGGAGCTTGTATCCGGCACCGGTCTATCGGTCGAGGCGATGGAGAATGGGCCGATGTGGCCGCACCTTGTCCAGCATAGGCAGTCTGACTTCGAACTGCTGGTGACGGCGGCGGAGCGATGCGGCCTCTACCTCACCATACGAGACGATACGCTGCATCTGCTCACTCTCGAGGGCAAGGGTGACCCGGTCTCGCTGACGCTTGGGCAAGACCTGATCGAAGCGCGCGTCGAGTTGAACGCGGATGCTGCCGTAGATAAGGTCACCGCCGTTGGATGGAACCCGGCGCTTGTCGAAGCGCACGATGGAAACGCGGCTTCGGCCCGCTCGGGCCGTTCCGTAGGAGTCGAGGTGTTTGCGGCCACTGTTGGTGGTGGTCAGTCTCGAGCTCTCGTGGATGAAGTAGCGCCAACCGACGACCACGCTGACGGGCTCGCGCGGGCCGAGCTGGACCGGCGAGTGGCGCGCACGGTTGTATTCCACGGTCTCGCAGAAGGCAACGCTGCCCTCCATCCGGGCCGTCCCGTGGAGATCGAAGGTCTCGCGACGGAGATATGCGGGACGTACATCGTCACCTCCGTCATCCACACCTTCGATTCGAGAAGCGGCTTCCTCTCGGAGCTGTCGTCCGAGCCTCCGGTACACCAAGCACGGACCTACGGTGCATTCGCGACTATCGGCGTAGTCACGCGCGTCGATGACCCTCAGGGTCTGGCGCGCGTCTGCGTGAAGATGCCCGCGTACGACGACATCGAATCGCCGTGGCTGGGCGTTGTCCTACCAGCAGCCGGCCCTGCAAAGGGCCTGATCGCGCTGCCTGACGTGGAGGACAAGGTGCTCGTCGTTTCGCTCGATGGCGATCCATCCCGCGGCTTCGTCATTGGGGGTCTCTACGGCACTACGGAGCCACCTGACACGGGTGTTGTCGGCGGTACGGTAAAGCGTTTCACCTTCAAGACCGCCGGAGGTCAATTCCTGCGCCTCGACGACGAGGGCAACCTGCTGCGCGTCGAAACGGATGGCGGCAGCTACGTCGAGATAGCGCCCTCCAGCATGCGCATCCACGCGGAGAGCGACCTGACCATCGAAGCGCCGGGCAAGCGCGTGCGCATCCGCGGCCAGGCTATCGACTTCGAGAGGGGTTAGATGCAGCTGCTGACAGAAGATGCGGTTGTGCGCTGTCCCCACGGCGCGGGTGTCGGCATCGTCCCTACCCAGACCCTGGTGCGCATCGGCGGCCGCCAGGTGCTTGTGGACGACAATCCGGAGAACCGGCCCATCACGATGTGCCCGAACATGACCCTCAGCGGCATCAAGCCCTGCAATAAGAGTCTGCGGCCAGAACGCGGCTACTCGACCTTCATCAAGATCGACGGTCGCGCCGTGGTCCTCGATTCGCTCAGCGGACTGACGGATGGCACACCGCCGGCGAGCTGGAAGTACCTCGTCGTCGGTCCCGGCCAGGACTTCGTGAGTGCACCGCAGTGAACGAGCGCAGTTATGTCGGCTTCCGTTTCCTGCACCCGGACCTCGACGCGCCGGAGCGCGAGGCAGGCCTTCAGATCTCGACAACGGGACAGCTCGCGATGGTTGGCGGCAACGCGGCCGTACGGCAGGCGCTGCTGGTGTTGCTCTCTACCGTCCCGGGCGAGCGGGTTATGCGCCCTGAGTACGGCTGCGACCTGCATCGCCTGATCTTCGCGCCCAACGATGACACCACTGCCGGGCTGGCGATTCACTACGTGAGACAGGCTGTGAAGCGCTGGGAGCCGCGAGTCGACATCATCCGCATCGACGCGCGACGGGACCCAGAGGAAGCAGCGTTCTTGCGCGTCAGTCTCGTCTATCGCGTGCGCTCGACAAGCCTGACAGATTCGCTCGAGGTGAACGTCGACCTGCAGGGAGGCGTCTAATGCCGCTTCCTTCACCGAACCTGGATGACCGCAGCTTTGGCCAGTTGGTGGAAGAGGCACGCACCCGAATCGCCGCCACGGCGCCGGCCTGGACCGACCTCTCGCCCAGCGACCCGGGCATCACCCTCTTGGAGCTCTTTGCTTTCCTGACGGAGTCGCTGATTTATCGGGTGAACCAGCTGCCGGATAAGGCGTACACGGAGTTCCTCAACCTCCTCGGTGTGCAGCTGTATCCGCCCGCCGCATCGCGCGTGACCCTGGTGTTCTGCCGCGAGCGCGAGGGTGGTGCCATCGAGATACCGCGCGGTACGCGGGTGACGGTCAGCCGCACCGCCTCGGGCGAAGATCCACCGGTGTTCACGGTCGTCCAGCCAGCAACGCTGCCGTCCGGTGAGACTAGCGTCGAAGTGCAGGCGTACCACTGCGACCTCGTCATCGGCGAGCTAGCGGGCCTCGGCAACGGACGGCCCGGCCAACAGGTGCATGCCAAGCGACCGCCGTTGATCGCGCCTACCGGTGACGACCTCGAGTTCGTGCTGGGCGTCGAGTCGGAGCAGGGTGAGCTGGGCGAGCGGGTGCCCGCGATCCGCCACGAGGGCAAGACCTATCGTATCTGGAGGCCGGTCAGTCGTTTCGCCAACCTGGGTGCCGATCCCTACGCCTACGTCCTCGATCGTGTCTCGGGCACCATCACCTTCGGTCAATCGGTCGAAGGTGAACGGCCGGAGGGCGCCGAGGCGCCTGTCGCCTCCTTGCTTGCGGCCGCGCCGCCATCCGGTCGGGAGATCCGGTTGTGGTATCGATGTGGCGGTGGCGCCGGCGGCAACGTGCCCGCCCGCTCGCTGACGACACTCAAGGACCCTATCGCCGGGCTCGAAGTGACGAACCCCGAACCCGCGGTCGGAGGACGCGACGCAGAGAGCCTGGACAACGCGCTCATCCGCGGTCCCCTGAGCCTCTTCCGCCTCGAGCGCGCAGTCACAGGTCGCGACTACGAGATGCTGGCCCTCGACGCATCGCCGGCGGTCGCCCGTGCCCGGGCCTTCACCACCACGGTGATTTGGACACACGCCACGCCCGGCACGGTGGAGTTACTCCTTGTCCCGTTCCTGCCTGAAAGCCAGCGCCCGGAAGGCCGCGTCACGGCAGACGCGATCAAGGCCCAGGAGGTCGAGGAAGTGCGCACCCAGATTGAAGAGATGCTGGGCGAGCGACACCCCCTGGGAGCGACTTTACGAGTGAACTGGGCCCACTATAAGACGGTCAGGGTAAGCGCCCGCATCGTCGTCCGACGCGAGGAAGACGTCGTCGCCCTGCGCCAGCGTGTGCTCGAACGCCTCCATCAGACGATCAACCCGCTGCCTTCAAGGTTCAGCGCCAGCGGCTGGACCTTTGGCCAGGCGCTTCGAGCTTCGAACGTGTACGAGATCGCCCTCTGGGAGCCCGGCGTCCGGTGGGTGGACAGCGTGAAGCTGCTCGTCGAAAAGGTGCCGGACGGAGCTGTCGAGTCGATTGCCGCCGACGCCTTCCAGCGAGATACCTGGTTCGCCGGCAGCGACGCGACGCTCTTCCGGTCCCTCAATGACGGCGCCGGTTGGGAGCCCGCTGGCGACTTCCCTGAGGAGAAGATCGAAGTCGTACGCCCGCACCCGGATCTGGCAGGCTACCTAGCCGTGATCGCGAGGCTTCCGGGCGACGCCGGTACCGAGCTGCATGTTTCACGTGACTGCGGCGAGACATGGGAAGCGCCCTCGCGAGGCCTGGCGGCGACGGACATCGCCTGGGGCATGCGCGATGGCGCCCCGATTCTCTTCATCGCCACGGACAGCGGGCTCTACGAGCTGGCGATGAGGCCGGATTCGTCTCCAGTTCAGACCCTCGTCGTGGAGTCCGATCAGCAGCGCGGCTTCTACGCTGTCGTTGCCTACGTCGATTCAGAGGGTCAGCTCACGGTCGTTGTGGCATCGAAGGAGACGGGCGGCGTCTACATGTCGAGCGCGGGGGGCAGGGCGCCATTCAGGCACATTGGCCTCGAAGACGAAGATGTTCGCGTCCTGCTCGTTCAGTACGACAACGTGCAGCGCCGTCTCTGGGCAGGCACCGCGGCGCCCGGAGGCAACGAGCCCGGTAGCGGCTTCTTCCAGCTGGAGGCCACGCGGGCACGCGACATCACGAGCCAGTCCACCTGGAACGAGCGAGGCACCGGCTGGTCCGGTGGAAGCTGTCTCGCCGCGGCGTTCAGCGGCCGGTTTCTCTACGCCGCGACGCACCACGGCGGCGTCCTGCGCATGGACACGGGCAGCGCGAGCCCGGCCTGGGTGACGCCGGACTCCGCCTGCGGGCTGCCGTCGCGCGACGAGCAGTTCTTTTTCCACACCGTGGACACGGTCGCGGCTTCCGGGGACATCATCATGGCCGGCGGCGACCAGGGAGTATTCATCAGTCGCGACGGCGGCGAGACGTATCAGCGTGGCGCCAGCACAGAGTACCGGGAAGCCGTAACGCTCCCCGGCACCTGGTTGTTCTGCTCCGGCGAGCACGAGATCACCGTCGTAACGGAGGACAACGCGAGGGACGATGAACCGCGCTGACATCGAACGCTATTTGCCGGGCGTTTACCAGCAGACACTGGAGAACGAACGCGGTCCCCTCGCTGCCCTTTTGAGCGCGATGGAGGCGCTGCACGAGCCTGTCGAAGACACCATCGCGTCCTTCGATGCGACCTTTAACCCCTACCGCACGCCGGACCGTTTCGTCTCTTACCTCGCGGGATGGCTCGACCTGGACTACCTGCTCATCGAAGGCCCGGACGGCAGCCACGTCCTGCCCAGCGGCGTCACGCGGCTGCGAGAGTTGATTGCTACCGGCGCCGAGCTGATGCGTTGGCGGGGTACGAGGCGCGGCTTACTCGCGTTTCTCGAAACAGCGACCGGCCTCACCGGCTTCGCCATCGAGGACCAGGTCACTAACGAAGCCGGCGCTGTCCGGCCCTTCCACATCCGCGTCGACATACCGGTCGAGGCAGAGCCCCACCGTGCCATGATCGACGCGATCGTGAGGACGGAACGGCCGGCGCACATCACGTACGAGCTGAGCGCGCTCGGGGGTACGCCTGACGCGGGAGGTGATGCCAATCCGAACTGATATCGGACCTGGATCGTTGGAGGAAGAATCACTCGCGTAGCGGCCATACTTCGGGTGGGAGTACGAACACAGACGCGAGTACAGGGAGCTCTTTCGTGTCTACAAGTCCTACGATTCCTACCGGCTTCATCCCCAACTGGGTCGGCTTCGGCCTCGCCATTGTTGTCGGTGTCGTCTGCGTCATCGCCGGAGCGATGGAGGAGTACGCCGGCCTGATCGCTATCGGCGCAGCGGCGCTGATCAGCACCGCCATTGCCTGGGTCTCGGGCGCCAAGTCGACGCCGGACGTCAATCCGTTCAAGAAGAGCTTCGGCGCCACGATGAAAGAGATTGAGCAGGTTCCGTGGCTGATCATCTTCGGTCTGTTTGCCGTGGCAGTTGTTATCGCGGTGGTCACTGCCTGACGCGTGCGGCTGGCGCATTGGTTAGCGCCGAATAGGAGCAGGGCATGGTCCGGTCAGGTGAGAGCAGGTCGAGTCCGTTTGCGGTCACTGCCGCCACGAATACGGTCCGTCTGGACGCCCAGCGCAAAGGCGTCACGACGTTCACGGTTTCCAACGCCAGCGGCCGCAGCCTGACCGGTCGTGCCCAGCTCCGAGTCGACCAGTCGGTGGCCTCTTCCTGGCTCGCGCTTACGGGCGAGCCCGAGCGTGCGTTCGCCGCTAACCAGTCGAGCCAGTTCGACGTCGAGATAGCCGTCCCGCCCGACGCTACGGCGGGTCAGTACACCTTCAGCCTCGACATGACCGGCGTCGAGAACCCGGACGAGATGTTCTCGCTCGGCCCGCCGGTCAGCATCGAGGTGCCCGAGCCGGTGGTCGAGGATGGCGGCCTGCCGAAGTGGTGGTGGATGCCGGTCGCCGTTGCCGTCGTGCTCCTCATCGGCGGCGTCGGCGTGTTTCTCGCAATTCGCGGAGACGACGAGCCTCCGGCCAATCAATTCTCGCAAACGCGCAGACTGACGACGTCAAGCCCTATCGACCTCGATAGTCCGGACGCCGTCACGGAGGCCAGCTCCAAAGACGACCTCCAATACATTGAATCGGGGCAAAACCACATTTTTGGCAGCGTGAACAACGCCCGCATCGTCACCAGTGGCAACACCCTGACTCTCGACTCTTGCACCCAGGCAGCGCGCGACCAGAACGCCGACCAGGGGTTGGTCCAGCTTGGCGCCGGAAGCAGCGCAACCGTATGCGTCGAGACGGGCGCCGACGCGATCTCGCTCGTAAAGCTAACCGTGGTGGCGCAGGGCGGTGGAGGAGGCAGGCCGATCGTGAATGAGAACGTCCTCGATGTGATCGACATCCGAGCTAACGAGCTGCAACGCAGTATTGGTCCCGCCGGACTTGACGCGATCAACGAGGCGATTCGTAATCCCGATCGCCTACCGCCGCTGCCATCGACCCTGGACGTGAATGTGACCTACGATACCCAGCCGAAGTAGCATCTCAGCGGGATGAGCCTGCGCAGCTTCGTTATTGTCGTCGGCGTGCTGGTGCTCTTGTTTGTCTTCGGACTGGCGGGACAGGCTTGCGGCGGCATCAGCAGCGGTACCGGTTTCGTCAGCGATATCGATAGCATCGTTGGCGCCCCAAGCCTGACCACAGATGACATCGAGCTTGTACAGGGAGAGCCGTCGTGCATCACCGGCACAGCGCTCGTGATACCGGCGCGGGGCAGTTGCACTTACGAGCTGACGACATTCCTCGACCGCCGTCTGGTCGTGACGCCAACCCCGGCGCTCAGTGGCTTTACCGTCGCCGTCGGCCAGCAGGGCCTCGTCACGGTAAGGGCGACCTTCCCCGATGATGAACTGCGGGCGCACATCGAACGCAAACGCAGCATGGTCGTGAACACGGAACTGTCGCTGTTTACCGTGAGTTGCCTGCCGCCCCTGGGGAACTTGAATACGTGCCGTCTGGAACTGGCCGATTAGGCTACCTTCAGTCCGCGCACGATCGCCATGATCGCGCCGACTAGCACGACGATCGCCCAGACTATGGCAATGATCGCGACGACGATAGCTGCGATTGCGTCGGTGATGCTGACGAGGAACCCAGGCGGGAAGCCGTGCAGGAAGCTGACGATCACGTTCGCGACCAGCGAACTGAGGATGATCACCACCAGCCCCTTGCTGAGCAGGAAGCCCTGGTTCGCCGCGATCAGGAAGCCCGCGAATCCCAGCTTCAGCAGCATGAGCAGCGCCAGGGTGATCGCCGCGCCCTCAACGTCGAACGACCCGAAGATGCCCAGATACGCGATGGTGCCGAAGGGCGCCGACAGAAACAGGCCGATCATCAAGAACAGCAGCAGCATCGCCAGGACTATGGCGCCCAGGCATGCGAGGATGAGCATGCAGGAACCGATGCACGACGCTATCGCCTGCGCCCGTGCGTGAACCGACTCCGGGAAGTAGAGGCCGGTGGCCATCAGACCGACCGTTCCGAGCACGATGATGTCGAGCAGCGCAAGGTAACGGATTGCCAGACCGGGCCGGGACCGCTCGATGGTGCTGGCTTCGTTGAGCGTGCCCGCGTCAATCGTCCCAAGCCCCGCCTCGCGCGCGGAGTCCTGGATCTCGGAACGCACAGCTTGCGCGTCATCGAGGAGACTGCCGATGCCAAGCTCCACAAACACGCAGCAGGCGATCAGGCCGATCGCGATGAAGAAGAACGGTTTGCGCAGCGTGTTCATGCTACGCGCGAGCCGACAGCGTCCGACGCCGCAATCGAAAGCAGGAACGCCACAACGGCCTCCCGACCAGTCCCGGACGAACTCGTCGTCCTCGAAGCGTCCCGCCGGCGCCAGGTGCATCTTAACGCCCGACAGGTTCGAGAAAACCTATCAACCCTCACCCTGGCTCAAAGCGCAATTCAACTGACCTCTAGCACCTGGTCATTCGTTGCAGATTGGACAGATGTTGCCGACAACCTATTCAGAAGGAATGCGCGGCGGACCGGTTCGCCAATCACAGGAAGTTGCCCTCAATCTTGTCCAACCCCACCTCTAATCAGGCGACCTCCTCGCAAAGCGTGGCTTGCTCACACGGAGTCAGCTCGAACGAGCTCTAGACGGCGACTTCAGACCAGTGGTCGCCACGGAAGCCTCGTGCTGGGCCGTTGGTCTCGTGCAGCCTGAGTCGCGGCTGCCGTGCGGGCACCCGTGCGTGCTCGAGGCAATCCTGTGCCACCCGCGGCTCACCCCGTTAGGCGCGGGCCGTATCGACGGCGTGCCCGATTTGTAACGCGGGGCAGGCTTTAGCTATGCCAGAATTGGGCGCGCAGACCTACCCGACCGCACTCGAATGATGGTCGTGGTCGGCTGCTAGAACGGAGCCCGGTGACTCAACCGACCCCCGGCAACAGCCCCTTCGCGATCACAGCCGCAACCAGCACGGTGAACCTTGACGCCTCCCACAAAGGTGAGGCCACCTTCACCGTGACGAACGTTTCGGGACGCTCTCTCACCGGACGTGCCCTCGTCGACCCCGTGTCGTCTGAGAGCGAAAGCTGGTTCGCGCTGGCGACGCCGATCGAGCGGCCGTTCCAACCGAACGAGGTATTCCAGTACACCGTCGACATCGCTGCGCCAGCCGCTGCTCCGGCCAGCACCCAGACCGTTACGCTCAACATGGTGGATGTGGCTAACCCAGACGAATTTTTCTCGGCCGGCCCGGCCGTCTCCGTCCTAGTGCCCGGGCCCGCCGTGCAAGAGAAGCCTTTCCCCTGGGCGATACCCATCGCAGCCCTAGTCGTGATTGGGATCATCGCTGTGGCCGCGTACATCCTCCTGCGCCCGGAGCCTGAAGAGGCCAACCGAGGTGAAGTCGCCCTCGCGCACTTTGACCTTGTCGACCTGGACACCTCGACGGGTAAATCGGACCTGACGTTCGACGACCTGTTCGCGGCCATCGAGCTGACGCCGGAGAGCGAAGAGTACCGCGAGCTAGAGCGACGCGGCTTCCAGATCGACTTCTGGTACCTCGTCGCGAAAAACAACTTTGCCTACGACCCAGTGAGAGGCCGGGCTACGGATGGCGACGGCCTGTCCTTCGGTGAAGGCAACCCGGCACAGTTCATCCTCGTCGACACCTCGTACCTCATCTACGTGACCGGCGCCACGGTGATCGACATGCGCACCACGCCGACTGAGGCGGCTTGTCGTAACCGCGATAACTCGCCTTCGCGCGTCGGCTCCACCCAACTGACGGGTCGTGATGTTTCGTTCTGCATCCAGACGACCGAGGGCAAGCGCTCATTCGTGCAGATGAGCTTCGGTGCGAACCGCTCAGATCCAGCCTTGATGAGGTGGTCAACAGAATAGTCCGAAGTCCGCTCAGGGAAAGTTCTTCTGACCAATCGCCAGCGTCGTGGTTCTTTTCTAGGCCTTCGCTTGCTCCCCCCTTCAACAGGAGGAGCGCAACCTGCCCCTCAGCCATGGCTCACGTAAAGTTAGAGTTGATAATTGATGACTTTCGCTCCAGGTCCTTGAATCTGCGCTACAGCGTGCAGTGACTTATGCTTTACACACAGAAGGACACAGGTTCGAGCCCTGTATCGCCCACCAATCCCGTCCCAGTTTTCCCTTACACCCGGCACGACGACGCGCTGACGCTAGACGAATCGTGGCGCGTCCGCGTTAGCTTCCGGCGACTTCGGCGCGCGGCGCGACCTCCGCGGCGTGGGAGAGGATGAAGCCCTCGTAGCCCTTGGCGATGATCTCGTTGCAGAGGTCGTTGTAGGTGTGGACGCCACCAACGTAGGGCATGAAGATGCGCGGCTTGCCGGGGATGTTCGCGCCCATGTACCAAGAGTTGGCGCGCGGGTAGAGGGTCGAATTCGCCACCTCATCGTTGTAGCGCACCCAGTCGTCTTCCGCCTGCTGGCTCGCCTCGACGCGCGTGAGTCCGTTGCCTTGCATGTGCTCGAGACAGCCGGCAATGAAGTTCACGTGCTGTTCGATGGACAGGATCATCTGGCTCTTCACGCCCGGACTCTGCGGGCCCGTGACCATGAATAGGTTGGGGAAGCCCGCCATCATGAGGCCGAGGTACGTGTGCGGACCGTCCGCCCACTTGCTGCGAATGTCAGTACCCGAGTCGGCCCGGATGTCGATCTCCCTCAGGGCGCCCGTCATGGCGTCGAAGCCGGTCGCGAACACGATGGCATCGAGTTCGTATTCGGCTTCGGTCGTCCGCAAGCCTGTCGCCGTGATCGACTCAATCGGCGCGCTGCGCACGTCCACAAGGGTCACGTTGTCCTGGTTGAACACCTCGTAGTAGTTCGTGTCCAAGATCAGGCGCTTGGTGCCGATGGGATGGTCGTTGGGGCAGAGGAGCTCGGCGGTGCGCGGGTCCTTTACCGTCTCCCGAATCCGCGCACGAGCAAAGTCCGACGCGGTGTCGTTGGCCTTCTCGTTGGTCAGAAGATCCGTGTAGGTGTAGAGGTAGCTGATGCTGCCCCCCGCCGCCCACTTGGAGGCGTACGCGGCCTCGCGCTCCTCGGGGGTCGCGTCGAGGGCACTCTGCGTCGGCGGCGGGTGCCCTGCGATGCCAAAGGGGGTGCTGTATGCAGCCTTGCGACTCTCGCGGTAGGCGGCCTTGTGGGTGCGCTCGCGCTCCGGGTCCATGGGCGCGTTGCGAGCGGGAAGCACGAAG
>Ga0247825_10003187_pt1 | contig 10820 bp, 9 predicted proteins | sample 13C_Vanillin_Day_FD_194413 | JGI IMG/M metagenome (GOLD analysis project Ga0247825, IMG submission 194413) | Soil microbial communities from agricultural site in Penn Yan, New York, United States - 13C_Vanillin_Day48 | ecosystem: Environmental > Terrestrial > Soil > Agricultural land | place... | reverse complement strand
TCATCTGGTGATGCTGGTTTTCCCGACGGTGGTGGTGGCGCTTGGCCGCGAATGGGACCGGCCCTACTCGGAGCTGCTGCCGCTTGCCCTCGGCGGCTTCATCGCCTTCGGCGCCTTCGCCATCCCGGCCGGCTGGCTCGCCGACCACTGGAGCCGCTACAAGATGATGGCGGTGTTTTTCTTCGGCATTGGCGCGTCGCTGTTCCTCACGGGCTTCGCGCAGGCGCCCTGGCAGATCGCCGTGGGGCTCACCCTGGTCGGCGTGTTCGCCGCGATCTACCACCCGGTGGGCATCGCCATGCTGGTGGCGGCGCCCGGCAAGATGGGCCGCTTGCTCGGCTGGAACGGGCTATGGGGCAACCTCGGCCTCGCCGCCGCCGCGCTCGTGGCCGGCGCGCTGATGGACCTGTTCGGCTGGCGCGCGGCGTTCTTCATTCCGGGCGCGCTCGGCATGGCGGCGGGCGTCGCCTACCTCCTGCTGGTGCCGGATCCCGGCCCGGTGCAGAAAAAATCCAAGACCATCGGCCTGCACGTCGACGCGCGAACTATGGCGCGCATTTTCGCCATCCTGCTCATCGCCACGGCGTGCGGCGGCATCATCTTCAACTCCACCACCATAGCCATGCCGAAGGTGTTCGACGAGCGGCTGCGCGACCTGACGCAGACCAACTTCGGCATCGGCGCGCTCGTGGCGGTGGTCTACACGATTGCCGCGTTCGCGCAGGTGGCGATGGGCGCGCTCATCGACCGCTTCGAGCTGCGGCGGCTCATGATCGGCATCGCCCTCGTGCAGATCCCGCTGCTCGCGCTGGCGGCGAACCTGGAGGGCTGGGCGATGCTGGGCGCGGCGCTCGCCATGATGCTGGCGGTGTTTGGGCAGATTCCCCTCAACGACGCCATCGTCGGCCGCTACTGCGCCGACGAATACCGCGCGCGCGTGCTCGCCGTGCGCTACGTCGTGTCGCTCGGCGTGGCGGCGGTGGCCGTGCCCATGATCGCGCTGCTGCACCGCACGGACGGAGGCTTCCGCAACGTGTTCTTCGTGCTCGCGGCGCTCGCCGCCGGCATGCTCGCCGCGTCGTTCTTCTTCCCGTCGCGCCGCGCCATCCAGGCGGTGCCGGCATGAGCTGGACGGTCGAAGGCGTGCTCGAGCTGCTCGAGCTGCCGTTCAACGACCTGCTATACCGCGCGCACGCGGCGCACCGGCAGCACTTCGACCCGAACGTAGTGCAGCTCTCGACGCTGCTGTCGATCAAGACCGGCGGCTGTCCGGAGGATTGCGCGTACTGCCCGCAGGCGAAGCGCTACCACACCGGCGTGGAGAACGAGCCGCTGCTCGGCCTCGAGCAGGTGCTGCCCGCGGCGCGCGCGGCGAAAGCAAGCGGCGCCACGCGCTTCTGCATGGGCGCCGCCTGGCGCGGACCCAAGGAGCGCGACCTCGAGCGCGTGCTGCCGCTCGTCGCCGCGGTGAAGCGCCTGGGGCTCGAGACGTGCGCGACGCTCGGATTGCTCAGGGACGGCCAGGCCGAGAAGCTCAGGGACGCCGGGCTGGACTACTACAACCACAACCTCGACACCGCGCCGGAGTTCTACGGCAACATCATCAGCACACGCGAATACCGGGACCGGCTGGAAACGCTGGAGCGCGTGCGCAACGCCGGCCTGCGCGTGTGCTGCGGCGGCATCGTCGGCATGGGAGAAAGCCGCCGCGGGCGCGCGGGGCTCATTGCGCAGCTCGCGAGCCTCGACCCGCCGCCCGAATCCGTGCCCATCAACAACCTGGTGCAGGTGGAAGGCACGCCCCTCCACGGCACCGAGCCGCTCGATCCGCTGGAGTTCGTGCGCACCATCGCCGCGGCGCGCATCACGATGCCGACGAGCTACGTGCGCCTGTCCGCCGGCCGCCAGGAGCTCGGCGAGGGCATCCAGGCGCTGTGCTTCTTCGCCGGCGCCAACTCCATCTTCTACGGCGACAAGCTGCTTACCACGGGAAATCCGGAAGCCCGCGCCGACCAAACCTTGATGACCCGGCTGGGAATCAGGCCAACGCCGTCGGCTGCGGCGCCGTCCGCACGAGGCGCTCCTTGCCCGTAAACGCCAGGTAGTGCCGGCCGCTCGCGCGGCCGAGCATGGTGAGGCCCACCTTGCTTGCGATTTCGTGGCCCATCTGCGTGAGCCCCGAGCGCGATACGAGGAAGGGGATGCGCATCTGGGCGCACTTGATCACCATCTCGGAGGTAAGGCGCCCGGTGGTGTAGAACACCTTGTCGGAGCCGTCGATGGCCTCCAGCCACATGAACCCGGCGATGGCGTCCACCGCGTTGTGCCGGCCCACGTCCTCGACGAACATCAGGATGTCGCCGGCGGTGGTGGCGAGCGCGCAGCCGTGCACGGCGCCGGCCTGCTTGTAGATGGTCTCGTGCCGGCGCACCTTCTCCAGCAGGACGAAGAGGTCGGCATCGGCGAGGCGCACGTCGCCCCTGAGCTTCACCGAGTCGATCTCCTCCATGAGATCGCCGAACATCGTGCCCTGCCCGCAGCCGGTAGTGACGGTCTTCTTCTTCAGGCGGGATTTCAAATCCTTCTTCTTCCGCGTGGTGATGGCCACCGACTCGGTCTCCCAGTCGACCTGCACCGCGGCGATGTCGTCGACCGAATCAACCAGGCGCTGGTTGCGCAGGTAGCCGAGCGCCAGCGCCTCCGGCGCGTGGCCGAGCGTCATCAGCGTGACGATCTCGCGCTTGTCGAGGTAAAGCGTGAGCGGATGCTCGCCCGCGATCGCCGTGGGCACCATCTCGCCGCGCTCGTTGTAGGCCTCCACCTCGAAGGTAGCCGGTCGTGCGGCGTTCGTTAGCCGGGGTCTAGCCACCGATGTAGGACATCTCCACCTTCTTCAAGGAAGAAGTGTGGGAAGTTCTGATCTCCGAGTAGCGGTCGCTCCGCGCCTGCCACACCGCGGCGACCTCGTTGCGGATCTCCTCGTCGGAGGCGCCCGCGCGCAGCAGCGCCTTGAGGTCGTGTCCGGACTGCGCGAAAAGGCAGGTATAGAGCGAGCCCTCGGTGGACAGGCGCATGCGGTTGCAGCTCGCGCAGAACGCCTGCGTCACCGACGAGATGACGCCGATCTCGCCCGCGCCGTCCACGTAGCGCCAGCGCTCGGCCACTTCGCCGGCATAGTTGGGATCGATCGGCTCGAGCGGCCAGCGCTGCGAGATGCGCCGCACTACCTCGGCGGAAGGGACCACGTCGTCCATGCGCCAGCCATTGGAGCTGCCGACGTCCATGTACTCTATGAAGCGCACGATGTGGCCGGTGGCGCGCCAGCGCTCGGCCATGGCGAGGATGTGGCCGTCGTTCGTGCCGCGCTTCACCACCATGTTGATCTTGATCGGCGCCAGGCCCTCGGCGGCGGCGCTCTCGATTCCTTCGAGCACCTTGGCCACCGGGAAATCGGCGTCGTTCATCGCCTGGAAGGTGGCTTCGTCGAGCGAGTCGAGGCTCACGGTCACCCGGTGCAGGCCGGCCTGCTTCAGCGCCTTTGCCTGGCGTGCGAGCAGCGAGCCGTTCGTCGTCAGCGTGATTTCCACCGGCAGCTCGGCCAGCATCGCCACCAGCCGGGCGAGCTGCTTGCGCACGAGCGGCTCGCCCCCGGTAAGGCGGATCTTCTTCACTCCGAGGCCGACGAAGATGCGCGCCAGGCGCGCGATTTCCTCGAAGCTCAGGATGGCGCTGTGCGGCAGGAACTCGTGGCCCGCGTCGAACACCTCGCGCGGCATGCAGTAGACGCAGCGGAAATTGCAGCGGTCGGTCACCGAGACGCGCAGATCACGCATCGGCCGCGCGCGCGTGTCGGCGAGCGGCCCGCCGGTGAACGGCGCTGCAGGCGTACGGTGCTGCTTGAGGGAAAAGACCTTCTGCGTCATGGGTGTATAAACCAAAAAGCATACCAGACCGGGGTATAGTCGGGCCCTATGGAGAGGTCGAGCAAGCGCGTGGCCGTGATCATGCAGCGCCGTGCGCTGCAAAGCCGCTGGCAAAGCGAGGCGTGGGAGCCGGTCGGCGTGCTCGCCGATTACGAGGGCGAGGCCGGCGCGCGCGTCATCGTCGAGGAGGGCGGAACCACGCAATGGCTCCATCCGGGCTTCGAGGTCGAGCTGCGCCGCGACGAGGCCGACGGCTACTACATGAACATGAGCACCGATCAGCCGAGCGTGTTCATCCTCTGGCGCATGCACGAGGGCAATGCGGTGCCGCAGTTCACCACCGTGAGCTACGCCGAGGCCGGGCGCTGGATGGACGCCGGCGAAACCGTCGACCGCGTGCCGATGCCGCGCGAGATGCGCGAATGGGTGAGCGGCTACGTGGAGCGCAACTACAAGCCCGAGCCGAAGAAGAAGCGGCGGCCGCAATCGTTCCGCAATCCGAAGGACCGGGTGGCATGAGCTTCCTCACGCGCTGGTCGCGCCTGAAGCACAAGGCCGTTGAAGAAAAAAAGACTGAACCCGCGAAAGCGCCGGACCAGCAGCCGGCCGAGCTGCCCCCGGTGGACAGCCTGACTTTCGAATCCGACTTCGCCGCGTTCCTGAAAGCCGACGTCGAGGAGAGCGTCAAGCGCGCGGCGCTGAAGAAGCTGCTGCACGACCCGCGCTTCAACGTGATGGACGGGCTCGACACCTACATCGACGATTACACCAAGAACGAAGGCATTTCCGAGGAGATGCTGAATACGCTGGAGCACGCGCGCAGCACGCTCTTCCCCCCCGATCAACAGAAGGAGGAGCCGACGCAGGTGGCGAAGAATCCCGCGGAGGAAAACCGAGAAGCCGAACCGGATGCCGATCGAAGACAAGACGCTTAAGCTCTGCAGCTGCAACCACACGATGAAGCTGGACGCCCAGGGGCTGGCGGCCGCGCTGAAATCCGGCGGGACGATTGCGCTCCACACCGAGTTGTGCCGCAAGCAGGCGGGCAGCTTCCAGGCCGCGCTCGGCGACCCCGAGGTGCTGGTCGCGTGCACGCAGGAAGCGCCGCTTTTCTCCGAGCTCGCCGCCGCTGCGGGCTCGAAGGCCGAGCTGCGCTTCGTCAACATCCGCGAGACCGCCGGCTGGTCGGCGCAAGGCAGCCAGGCCACCCCCAAGATCGCGGCGCTGATTGCCGCCGCGGCGCTGCCCGAGCCCGCCCCGGTGCCCAGCGTCGAATACAAGTCCGGCGGCGAGCTGCTGGTGATCGGCCCTTCCGCGGCCGCGCTCGACTGGGCGCAGCGGCTGGCCGACGCCCTGCAGCCGAGCGTGCTCATCACGCGTCGCGAGGGCGGCGAGCTGCCCTCGCAGCGGGGCTATCCGGTCTGGTCCGGGCGAGCGCGCAAGCTGAGCGGCTGGCTCGGTGCCTTCGAGGTCGAGTGGGAGCAGGACAACCCCATAGACCTGGAGCTGTGCACGCGCTGCAACGCGTGCGTCGAAGCCTGCCCCGAGGGCGCCATCGACTTCACTTACCAGATCGACCTCGCCAAGTGCCGCTCACACCGCGCGTGCGTCAAGGCATGCGGCGCGGTTGGCGCAATCGATTTTTCAAGAGCTGATGTCTTGAGAAAAGAATCGTTCGATCTGGTGCTCGACCTTTCACCCGAGCCGCTGCTGCGCATGCCCGACCTGCCGCAGGGCTACCTCGCGCCGGGCGGCGATCCGCTCGAGCAGGCGCTCGCCGCGGCCAAGCTCGCGCGACTTGCCGGGGAGTTCGAGAAGCCGAAGTTCTTTCAGTACAAGGAGCGCATCTGCGCGCACAGCCGCTCGGGCATCACCGGCTGCAACCGTTGCATCGAGGTGTGCTCGACCGGCGCCATTACTCCCGAAGGCGATCACGTACGCGTCGAGCCGCACCTATGCGCGGGTTGCGGCGGCTGCGCCACCGTCTGTCCTTCGGGGGCCATGACCTATGCGTACCCCTCGGTCCCCGACCTGGGGCTGCGCCTCAAGACCATCCTCTCGACGTATCGCGAGGCCGGGGGAACGGACGCCTGCATCGTTTTCCACAACGCGGAGGCCGGCCGCGGGGCGCTGGAGGCCCTTGGGCGGCGCGCGGTGCGCGGCGGCAAGGGCTTGCCGGCGCGCGCCATTCCGCTCGAGGTGCATCACATCGCCTCGCTCGGCCTGGACACCCTGCTGGGGGCGCTGTGCTATGGCGCCAGCCAGGTAGGGGTTGTTTGTACTGAGGAATCCGAACCCTATGTGGCCGCGCTGCGCGAGCAGATGGCGCTCGGCGAGACCATCCTGCATGCGCTCGGCTACGAGGGCGTGCACTTCGAGCTCATCCAGGCCGGCGAGCTGGAAAAGCGCCTCTGGGAAATGAGGCCGGCGCAAACCGCGGCATCGCCCGCGGGCTTCAACCTTTCGCCGGAGAAGCGGACCTCGCTCGATTTCGAGCTGGACCATCTCCACAGGGAAGCGAAGGCGAAGAAGGACCGGATCGAGCTTACACGCGGCGCGCCCTTCGGTACGCTGGCGATCAACAAGCAGACCTGCACCCTGTGCAAGGCCTGCGTCGGGGCCTGCCCCGAGTCGGCGCTCATCGATGCCACCGAGGTGCCGGCGCTGCGTTTCATCGAGAGGAACTGCGTGCAGTGCGGCCTGTGCGCGGCGACCTGTCCGGAAAAGGCGATCGAGCTCGTGCCGCGGCTGCTGTTCGGTGCCCAGGCGAAGGAGTCGGTGGTGCTGAACGAGGCGCAGCCCTTTCACTGCGTTCGCTGTGCAAAGCCCTTCGGCACCAAGCAGATGGTCGACAACATGCTCGCCAAGCTCTCCGGCCACTCGATGTTCGCCGGCGGCGTGCGGCGGCTGCAGATGTGCGCCGATTGCCGCGTCGTCGACATGGTCGAGAACAAGAGCGAAGCGACGATTTTCGATTACCCCAAGCAGTGAGCGGAGCGCAGCCCCTGACGTTCGTAGCCAGCCTGCCCCCGGAAGAAGCCGCACGCGCGAACTTCTACGGGCTGCTCGCGCGCCTGTTCTATGCGCCGCCGGATGCGGCCCTGCTGGAGGCGATCGCCGGGGCCGGCGACATGGATGCGGAAGACGGGGGCATCGCCGAGGCCTGGCAGGACCTGGCGCGGGCTGCCGCCGGCGCGGACGCCGAAGCCATCCGCGAGGAATACGAAAATACCTTCGTCGGCACGGGCAAGGCGCCCGTTACCCTGTACACAAGCGCCTACACCATCCGATATTCGAACGAGGTGCCGCTCGTCGGGCTGCGCGGAGCGCTCTCCGAGCTCGGGCTCGCCCGCCGCGAAGGGGTGCACGAGCCCGAGGATCACATCGCAGCGCTGTGCGAGACCATGCGGCATCTTGTTGCAGAGCAGAAGCGCGACTTGCACGAGCAGGCGCGGTTTTTCAGGCGGTGGATCGCGCCTGCTGTCGAGCCGTTGTGCAACGCAATAGAGAAGCATCAAGGCTCCGACTTCTATCGGCATGTCGGACGCTTTGCCAAAGCATTCTTTGACCTTGAGCAATCTTCATTCGAAATGCTCTAGAATCGGACGGGGTCGTACGAAAACTATTCGAGGAGGCAGCCGTCATGACAGAGCGCACCAGGCGCTTATCGCGCCGCAATTTCCTTCTGACTGTCGGTGCCGGCGGCGCCGCAACCGCTGCGGCAATCGTGGCGAAGAACGCGCCTTCTTCTGCAACTACCACTACCGATAAAAGCAAGCGTGCCACGCGCGGCTACCACGCCAGCGAGCACGTGAACAACTACTACCGCACCACGAAGGTCTGAGGAGGCAACTCATGCTGCTTACCCGGAAAGCGACTTCGAGCGCTGTTCCCCAACCCCGGCTTGCCCGCGGCTTGCCGCTCGCGAAGACCCTCGACCGGCGCGGCTTCCTCAAGCGCTCGGGCCTCACGGTGGGCGCCGGCGCCGTCGCCTCGCAGCTGCCGTTCAACATGATCGGCACCGCCGAAGCGCAGGACGCGTCGAAGAAGGTCGAGGTGAAGCGCACCGTGTGCACGCACTGCTCGGTGGGCTGCGCCATCGACGCGGTGGTAGAGAACGGCGTGTGGGTGCGCCAGGAGCCGGTGTTCGACTCGCCGATCAACCTCGGCGCGCATTGCGCGAAGGGCGCCTCGATCCGCGAGCACGGCATGACGCACGACTCGCACCGCCTCAAGTACCCGGTGAAGCTGGTGGGCGGCAAGTGGCAGCGCATCTCCTGGGACCAGGCCTACGACGAGATCGCGCAGAAGCTCCTCGCCATCAAGAAGGAGAGCGGCCCCGACGCCACCTTCTGGATCGGCTCCTCCAAGCACAACAACGAGCAGTCCTACCTGCTGTGCAAGTGGGTGCGCCTGTTCGGCACCAACAACACCGACCACCAGGCGCGCATCTGCCACTCGACCACGGTCTCGGGCATCGCCAACACCTGGGGCTACGGGGCGATGACCAACTCGTACAACGACGAGCAGAACTCCAAGTGCATGCTGTTCTTCGGCTCGAACGCGGCCGAGGCGCACCCGGTGTCGATGCTGCACACCCTGCACGCCAAGGAGAACGGCGCCAAGGTGATCGTCGCCGACCCGCGCTTTACGCGCACCGCCGCCAAGGCCGACAAGTACGTGCGTGTGCGCTCGGGAACCGACGTGGCGTTCCTCTTCGGCCTGCTGCACCACATCTTCAAGAACGGCTGGGAAGACAAGCAGTACATCCATGACCGGGTCTACGGCATGGACCAGGTGCGCAAGGACGTGATGGAGAAGTACACGCCCGCCGCGGTGGAAGCCGTGACCGGCGTGCCCGAGCGCGAGATGTACGAGGTCGCCAAGATGCTGGCCGAGAACCGGCCGGGCTTCATCATCTGGGCGATGGGCCAGACGCAGCATTCCAACGGCAACGCCATCGTGCGCGCGAGCGCCGTCCTCATGCTGGCGCTAGGCAACGTCGGGCGCTCCGGCGGCGGCTGCAATATCTACCGCGGCCACGACAACGTGCAGGGCGCCACCGATCTCGGCCCCAATCCGGACTCGCTGCCGGCCTACTACGGCCTCGCGCCCGGGTCGTTCGCGCACTGGGCGCGCGTGTGGAACATCGACCTCGACTGGCTGAAGAAGCAGTACGCCTCCGAGGCGATGATGGCCAAGCCCGGCATCACGGTTTCGCGCTGGGCCGACGCGGTGCTCGAGAAGAACGAGAACCTCGACCAGGACCCGAACGTCCGCGCGGTGATTTATTGGGGCCATGCGCCCAACTCACAGAGCCGCGGCCTGGACATGGTCGAGGCGATGAAGAAGCTCGACCTCATGGTGGTGATCGACCCCTACCCCTCGGCGAGCGCGGCGATGTTCGCCATGGTGCGCAAGGACGGCGCCTACCTGCTGCCGGCGGCCACCCAGCTCGAGTGTCCGGGAAGCGTGACGGCCTCCAACCGCTCGCTGCAGTGGCGCGAGAAGGTGATCGAGCCGCTGTTCGAGTCGCGCACCGACCACATGATCATGTACCAGCTCGCGCAGAAGCTTGGCTTCGGCGACCAGTTCATCGGCAAGAAGGACGGCAAGCAGTCGATCAAGCTGGTGAAGGGCAAGGGCGGCATGGACGAGCCCGACATGGAAGACACGACGCGGGAATTCAACCGCGGCTCGTGGACCATCGGCTACACCGGCCAGTCGCCCGAGCGCATGCAGGCGCACATGAGGAACATGCACGTCTTCGACGTGAAGACGCTGCGCGCGCGCGGCGGCAAGGACGCTAAGACCGGCTACGACCTGACCGGGGACTACTTCGGCATGCCGTGGCCCTGCTACGGGACCGCGGCGATCAAGCACCCGGGCTCGCCTAACCTGTACGACACCACGCGCCACATGATGGATGGCGGCAACTGCTTCCGCGCCAACTTCGGCATCGAGCGCGACGGCGTCAACCTGCTGGCCGAGGATGGGGTGCACTCCAAGGGCTCGGACATCACTACCGGCTACCCGGAGTTCGACCACGTGCTGTTGAAAAAGCTGGGCTGGTGGGACGAGCTCACCGACGAGGAGAAGAAGGAAGCCGAGGGCAAGAACTGGAAGACCGACCTCTCCGGCGGCATCCAGCGCGTATCCATGAAGCACGGCTGCTCGCCGTTTGGAAATGCGAAGGCGCGCGCCGTGGTCTGGAACTTCCCCGACGGCGTGCCGCTGCACCGCGAGCCGATCTACTCGCCCAAGCCCGACCAGGTCGCCAAGTGGCCGACCCACGACGACCAGAAGAACCGCTGGCGCATGCCGGTGCTGTTCAAGTCGGTGCAGCAGAAGGCGGTGGCCGAGAAGGCTTACGAGCGCTTCCCGCTGATCCTCACCAGCGGACGGCTGGTCGAGTTCGAGGGCGGCGGCGACGAGACCCGCTCGAACCCCTGGCTCGCGGAGCTGATGCAGGATTGCTTCGTCGAGATCAATCCCAAGACGGCGGCCGACCGCGGCGTCCGCAACGGCGAGTTCGTCTGGGTGAGCACGCCCTCGGGCGCGAAGCTCAAGGTAAAGGCCAAGGTCACCGAGGGAGTCGGGCCGGATACCGTGTTCATCCCGTTCCACTTTGCCGGCTGGTGGCAGGGGCAGGACATGCTGCCCTACTACCCGGAGGGCGCGGCGCCGATCGTGCGCGGCGAGGCAGTCAACACCGCCACGACATACGGCTACGACATCGTCACCATGATGCAAGAAACCAAGACGACCCTCTGTCAGGTCGCTAAGGCTTAAGGAGGCCGCCATGGCAAGAATGAAATTCCTGTGCGACGCCGAGCGCTGCATCGAGTGCAACGGCTGCGTCACCGCCTGCAAGCAGGAGAACGAGGTGCCCTGGGG
>Ga0247825_10003186_pt1 | contig 10821 bp, 8 predicted proteins | sample 13C_Vanillin_Day_FD_194413 | JGI IMG/M metagenome (GOLD analysis project Ga0247825, IMG submission 194413) | Soil microbial communities from agricultural site in Penn Yan, New York, United States - 13C_Vanillin_Day48 | ecosystem: Environmental > Terrestrial > Soil > Agricultural land | place... | reverse complement strand
GGCTCCAAGTACCGCGGCGAGTTCGAGGACCGCCTGAAGGCCGTGCTCAAGGAGATCACCGAGGCCGCGGGCCAGATCATCTGCTTCATCGACGAGCTGCACACGCTGGTGGGCGCGGGCGCGGCCGAGGGCGCGGTGGACGCCGCCAACATGCTGAAGCCGGCGCTGGCGCGCGGCGAGCTGCGCTGCGTGGGCGCGACCACGCTCGACGAATACCGCAAGCACATCGAGAAGGACCCCGCGCTCGAGCGGCGCTTCCAGCCGGTGATGGTGCGCGAGCCCTCGGTGGAGGACACCATCGCGATCCTGCGCGGCCTCAAGGACAAGTACGAGGTCCACCACAAGGTGAAGATCAAGGACTCGGCCCTGGTGGCGGCCGCCGTGCTGTCCAATCGCTACATCGGCGATCGCTTCCTGCCCGACAAGGCCATCGACCTCGTCGACGAGGCGGCCGCGCGTATCCGCATGGAGATCGACTCCATGCCGCAGCCGATCGACGAGATCGAGCGGCGCGTGATGCAGCTGCAGATCGAGCGCGTGTCGGTGGCCCGTGACCAGGACGATCCGGGCGCCCGCGAGCGCCTCGGCAAGATCGACGCCGAGCTGGCCGAGCTGAGGGAGAAGGGGACCGGCCTCAAGGCGCAGTGGCAGGCCGAGAAGGGCGGCATCACGCAGATCGGCAAGATCAAGGAGGACATCGAGGCCGCGCGCCAGTCGATGGCGGAGGCCGAGCGTAAGGGCGATCTCAATCGCGCGGCCGAGCTGCGCTTCGGCATTCTCCCCGGGCTCGAGCGGCAGCTGACCGAGCTCGACCGCGGCCTGGCCGACCAGGGGCAGCGCGGCCGGATGCTGCGCGAGGAGGTCAACGAGGAGGACATCGCGGCCACCGTGGCGAAGTGGACCGGGATTCCGGTCACTCGCCTGCTCGAGGGCGAGATCCAGAAGCTGGTGCGGATGGAGGAACGGCTCGCGCTGCGCGTGGTCGGCCAGGACGACGCGATCCATGCAGTGTCCAATGCCGTGCGGCGCGGGCGGGCCGGGCTCAGCGATCCCAACCGGCCGATCGGCTCGTTCTTGTTCCTGGGCCCGACCGGCGTGGGTAAGACCGAGCTGGCCCGGGCGCTGGCCGAGTTCATGTTCGACGACGAGCGGGCCATGATCCGCATCGACATGTCGGAGTACATGGAGAAGCACACGGTGGCCCGCCTCATCGGGGCGCCGCCCGGCTACGTCGGGTATGACGAGGGCGGGCAGCTCACGGAAGCCGTGCGCCGCCGCCCGTACTCGGTGGTGCTGTTCGACGAGATCGAGAAGGCGCACGCCGACGTGTTCAACGTGCTGCTGCAGCTGCTCGACGACGGGCGTCTGACCGACGGCCAGGGCCGCACGGTGGACTTCCGCAACGTGGTGGTGATCATGACCTCCAACATGGGCAGCCATCTGTTCCGCGACTACGAGCGGCCGGAGAAGGTGCGCCCGCTGCTCATGCAGGAGCTGCGCAACACGCTGCGGCCGGAGTTCCTGAACCGCATCGACGAGGTCGTGATCTTCGGGCCGCTGGGCCGGGAGGAGATCGGGCGCATCGTGGACATCCAGCTCGCGCACCTGCGGCGGCGTCTGGAGGACCGGCGGATCCACCTCGTGGTGACCGACGCGGCCAAGGCGCTGCTGGGCCGGGAAGGCTACGACCCGACGTACGGCGCCCGGCCGCTCAAGCGGACGATCCAGAAGCTGGTCCAGGACCCGCTGGCGCTCAAGCTGCTGGAGCGGGAGTTCGTGGAGGGCGACACCGTCGCGGTGGATGTCGCCGGCGACCAGGTGGTGTTCCGCAAGGAGGTCGCCGCGGAGGTGTTGAACTAGAACACCCTGCCACTGTTGTAGCCGAGCCAATCGGCGTCTTCGGGCGCCGATTGGCTCGCTGAATCGCCTGCCTCCTGTGTCACCGTCTAAGGACCATGACGAAGAGCCGTCTCCATCCCGCCTGGATCGTGCTCGGCGCCGTCACCGTGTGCCTGCTTGCCGCCAGCGGCCTGCGCGCCACCTTCGGCGTCTACATCAAGCCGATCGAGGCCGAGACCGGCTGGTCCCGTGGGGCGCTCTCAATCGCGGCTGCGCTCTCGCTCCTGCTCCTCGGCGCCACCGGGCCGTTCGCCGGCCGGCTCGCCGACCGCTGGGGCCCGCGGCGGGTCGTGATCCTGTCACTCGCGCTGCTGGGAAGCGGCGCGGTCGCCATGTCGCTCATCCAGAACCTCTCCCAGCTCTACCTGACCGTCGGCGTGCTCATGTCCGTGGGCGCTGGCGGCGTGGCGCTCAGCACCGGCTCCGCCCTCGTCGCGCGCTGGTTCGATTCGCATCGGGGCATGGCAATCGGCGTCGCGGCCGGCGGGATGTCCGCCGGCCAGCTCCTGCTGATCCCGCTCGCCTCCTGGCTCACACTCGAATGGGGCTGGCGCAGCAGCGTCCTGTGGATCGGCCTCGGGCTGCTCGCGATCGTGCTCCCGCTCGCTGCGTGGTTCATCCGGAACACCCCGGAGGAGCGGGGTGTGAGGCCGTACGGCGCGACTGGAGTCACGCTGACGGCGGCGCAGGCGTCCGCGGTGCAGAAGGCTGGACGCGTCTCGGTCACCGAAGCCGCGCAGACCCTGCCGTTCTGGCTGCTCATGGGCACGTTCTTCGTGTGTGGCTACACGAGCGTGGGCATGATCGGCACCCACTTCATCCCCCACGCTCTCGAGCACAATTTCACCGCCATGCAGGCTTCGGCGGCGCTCGGCGTGATGGGCGCGATGAACATCGTGGGCACGATCGGCTCGGGCTGGCTCTGCGACCGCGTCGGCCGCCGCGGGCCGCTGGCAATCTTCTATTTCGTCCGCGGCCTGTCGCTGATCTTCCTGCTCTACGTGTGGAACGTCCCGTCTCTACACTTCTGGGCCGCCCTGTTCGGCCTGAACTACATCTCCACCGTCCCGCCGACCACGACACTGACGGCCAACATCTACGGCCGCTTCTCGGTGGGCGAGCTCAGCGGCTGGATCTTCTTCGCCCACCAGGTCGGTGCTGCTCTCGCCGCCGCGCTCGCGGGGTGGGTCTACGAGGCGACCGGCTCGTACGGCCCCGCCTTCGTCTCGGCAGCGCTGATGGCTTTCCTGGCCGCCGCCATGTCGCTGATGATCCGCGAAGAACCGATCAACGCTCGGCCGCTGCAGCCTGCCGCGGCGACGACCTAGCCACGCGCTCGTCGCGCGGTCACCCGTCGGCGGACGCAGCCGCCGCCTAGCGGGGCCGCGCCCTAGGCTGGTCGAGCGAGCCTAGTTCAACGAGCGATCGACAGGGCGCCGCGGCGCGGGTCGGCGCCACCCCAGCGCGTGCCTTCGGAGCCGACCTTCACGGCGCAGACAGACCCGGCGCGCCACTCCCAGTCAGGCCACTCGGCGACTTCGTGCCCCATGCCGACCAGCGCATCCCGCGTCTCCTTGGGAATGCGACGCTCGGCTTCGAGCTTGCCGGGCGAGTAGGTGTGGGGCCAGAAGGAGTCGGGGAACGAGCGGGACGCGAGGCGGGGAGCCTCGATCGCTTCCTGCAGCGGCATGCCGAAGATGGTGGTGTTGAGGAAGACCTGGAGCATGGCCTGCTGCTGAACGTCGCCGCCGGGGGTGCCGAACGGCATCATCAGCTTGCCGCCGGAGAGCGCCATGGCCGGCGCCGGCGTGAGGCGCGGGCGCTTGCCCGGCGCCACCACGCTCGCGTGGTTGGGGTCGAGCCAGCCTTGCGAGCCGCGCGGCGAGACGACGCAACCCACACCCGAGACAGCGGGCGAATCCACGTTGGGATCGCTCGGCGTGGCCGAGAAGCCGTTGCCCTCGGCGTCGATGACCGCCACGTAGCTCGTGTCGAGCGCGTCAGTCGAGCCGCCGGCCAGCGGCAGCACGGTCCGGCGCAGCTCGGCGTCGCCGGGCGGCGGCATCTCCTGCCAGGCCTTCTCGCGGATCTGGGCGCGCCGCAGCTCGCCGTACGCCTTCGAGAGCAGCCGCTCGGCGGGAATCTTCACGAAGTTCGGATCGCCGTAGTAGGCGTCGCGATCGGCGAAGGCGAGCTTGATACTCTCGACGATCGTGTGCAGATACTTCGGCGAGTTGTGGCCGAGCGCGGCCAGGTCCATGCCGTCGAGGATGTTGAGGGCCTGCAACAGCGCCGGCCCCTGGCACCAGAAGCCGCACACCGCGACCTCGTAGGCGCCGAACGACGTCCGCAGCGCCGGCTCCACCTCGACCGAGAAGTCGGCGAGGTCGCTCAGCGCGAGCGGGCCCTCGTTGGCACGGTGGAACTCGGCGATGCGCTTGGCCGTCTCGCCGCGATAGAACTCGTTGCGCGCTGCCCGGATGCCCTCCACGCGCGAGCCGCCCGCGCGCTTCTCGGCCGCCACCATGCGCTTGAGTGTGTCGGCCAGCTCGCTCTGCACCAACACTTCACCCATCCGGTACGCGCGCCCGTCACGCAGATACAGCGCGACCGAGCTCGGCCAGCGCTTGTACTTCTCCGCGTTGGCGCCCATCTGGTAGGCGGAGAAGGCGGAGACCGCGAACCCGCGCTCGGCGTGGCCGAGGGCCGGCGAGATGGCATCCGCGAAGGACATCGTGCCCCACCGCTCGAGCGCCGTGCACCACGCGTCGGGCGCGGCCGGCACGACGGTGCGGGGGAGCCCGGCGGGAATCTGGCCGCCGTGACGCTGCATGAAGTACTCGCGGCTGGACGCCTTCGGGTACGGCCCGACTCCAGAGACCTGCCACGTCTCGCCCGTCCGGGCGAGGTGCACCAGGATCGGCGCGACCCCGGCGACGCTCACCATGTCGGGATGGACCACGCCGAGCGTGAATCCCCCCGCGACCCCGGCATCGACGGCGTTGCCTCCCGCGCTCAGCACGCTGGCGGCGGCCTCGGCCGCGAGCGAGTGGCCGGCGGCCACGGCCCAGCGGGTGCCGATCGTCTGGACGGTCGAGGTCGGACGGTGGAAGGGCGCGCGCACCTGGGAGGACGCGGAGTCTAGGCTCATAGTTGCAACATGATACTGCGAAAGGCTAGGCTTTGCTTATGGTTGCGCCACTGATCGGCATCACCACCTCGGTCACCGTCGACAAGATTCCCGAGCGCGCGTACGTCAACGGCACGTACATCCGAGCCGTGCAGGCCGCGGGCGGCATTCCCGTGCTGCTCACGCCGCACTTCACACCCGAAGTGCAAGCCGTGCTGTGGTCGCGACTGGACGGCCTCGTCCTCACCGGCGGCGGCGACATCGAGCCGTCCCGCTTCGGCGAGACGCCGCACCCCAAGGTGGAGGACGTCTCCCCCGCCCGCGACGCGCTCGAGCTGGGCCTCACGCTGCGCGCGGTGAAGGACGAGGTGCCGCTGTTCGCGATCTGTCGCGGCATCCAGGTGCTCAACGTGGCGCTCGGCGGCACGCTCGTGCAGGACATCCCGAGCGAGTGGCCGAATGCGCTGACGCACAGCCAGAAGGAGCCGCGCGATCAGCCCACGCACACCGTGAAGGTCATGGGCGAGGGCACACGGCTGGGACGGATCCTCGATGCGGGCGAGGTCGAGGTAAACAGCATGCACCACCAGGCCATCAAGCGCCTGGGCGATGGTCTGCGCGATGTCGCCTGGGCGCCGGACGGCATCATCGAGGGCGTGGAGATGCCGGGCGACGATCGCTTCGTGGTCGGTGTGCAGTGGCACCCGGAGGAGCTGGTGGACCGCGATCAGGCCGCCCGCAATCTCTTCGGCGCGATCGTCGACGCCGCCCGCCGCCGCTCTCGCGGCTGAGCGCCGGCCCCGAGACTAGCCGACCAGCTCCCAGCGCGACGGTGCGTCGCGCTCCGGGTGCTCGCGCACCCGCCCCTCTCGCGCGAGCTTCTTCAGGTGCGAGGCGACCGACTGACCCGCCACCGCGTGCAGGTTCTTCGGCACCTCGGCGTAGATGCGCTCGACCATCGTGGGGATGGTGCGCAGGCCGTCGCCGAGGGCCTGGAGGATTTGCCGTTCGCGCAGCATCCGGTGCTCGATGTACTCGGTCAGCTTGGCCTGCGCATTTTCGATCACCGGGCCGTGGGCCGGATAGATCCGCTGCACGTCGAGGCCCTGCAGCCGCTTCAGCGAGTTCAGGTAGTCGAGCAGATCGCCGTCCTCGGCCGGGATCACGGTGGTGGAGCCGCCCAGCACAACGTCGCCGGTGAAGACCGCCTTCTCCTCTTCCAGGTAGTAGCAGAGGTGGTCGGAGGCGTGGCCGGGCGTGTGGATGGCGATCAGCGTGGCGCCGTCGCCCTCGATGCGCGCACCGTCGGCCAGGTTCTCCACGTTCTCCGGCAGCCCCTCGTCGCGGTAGATCATCTTGGCCACGCGCAGACCGCGGTAGCGCTCTCGCAGCTGCGGCACGCCGCCCAGATGATCGCGGTGACGATGCGTGAGGACGACGCGCGAGGGCTGGCTCCAGCCACGCTCGTCGAGATAGCGCCCGAACAGGGGCACGTAGTCGTCCACCCCGGCGCCGGTATCGAGCAGGATCGGATCGCGTCGTCCGATCAGGTACGTGTTGGTGCCGGGTCCGGTCATCATCCCCGGGTTCAACCCCAGCACCCGTCCGACCAGCGGAGTCAGCGTTGCCGTGCGCGGGAAGTTCGGATCGATCCAGCTCATGCGCGGATCATACCCCGAGATAGCGATGCTGCACGTCAGCGCGCGCGCGCAGCTCGGCGGAGGTTCCGTCCCACACTACCCGCCCCTTCTCCAGCACGTAGTGGTGATCGGCCAGCCTGGTCAGTGCTTCGACGTTCTTGTCGATGAGAAGAATCGACAGCCCCGCCGCCTTCAACGTCGCCAGGCAGCGCCAGATCTCGGCCCGGATCAGCGGCGCCAGCCCCTCGGTGGCCTCGTCCAGGATCAGCAGCTTCGGGTTCGTCATCAGCGCCCGTCCGATCGCGAGCATCTGCTGCTCCCCGCCGGACAGCGTGCCGCCCAGGCTGCGCGCACGCGCCGCCAGCTGCGGGAACAGCCCGTACACCCGCTCGACCGTCCACGGCTCGGGCACCTGACGGCGATTGCCCGCGGTGGCCACGAGGTTCTCGTACACGCTGAGGTTCGGGAAGACCTGGCGCCCCTCGGGCACGAGGCCGAGTCCGGCCTGAGCGATCCGGTGGGCGGGCAAGCCGTGAAGGGCAGTGTCCTCTAAGCGAACGTGGCCCGCGCGGATAGGGAGCAGGCCCATCATCGCCCGTACGGTCGTGGTCTTGCCCATCCCGTTGCGTCCCATCAGCGTCACCAGCCGGCCGGCGTCCACCCGCAGCGTGATGCCGAACAGCACCTGGCTGAGCCCGTACGCCGCTTCGAGCCCGTCGATCACCAGCATCGGGCGCTCGGTCGCATCAGGCCTGGTCCTCCTCGCCGAGATAGGCGCGGCGGACCTCGGGGTTGGCGCGGATCGCTTCGGGCGCCCCGGAGGCGATGACCCGCCCGTAGACCAGCACGCTGATCCGATCGGCCAGGGCGAACACCGCGTCCATATCGTGCTCGACGAGCACGAGCGTGTGGTGACCGCGCAGCGCGCGCAGTAGCTCCACCATCCGCTGCGACTCGTCCACGCCCATGCCCGCCACCGGCTCGTCGAGCAGCAACAGCTTCGGTCGGGTCGCCAGCGCCATGCCGATCTCCAGCTGGCGTTGCTCGCCGTGCGCCAGCGTGCCGGCCAGGACGTCGGCGCGAGCACCCAGGCCGACACGCTCGAGAATGGCGCGGGCCGGCTCGCGCAGCGCGGCCTCCTCGCGGGCCGGACGCCAGAACCGGAACGAGTGACCGGCGTGCGCCTGCACGGCCAGCGCGACGTTGTCGAGCGCGGTGAAGTCGCGAAAGATGCTCGTGATCTGAAACGATCGGGCCAGCCCGCGGTGCGAGCGCGCGGGCGTACCGAGCCCAGTGATGTCCTGGCCGGCGAAGCGGATGGTACCCGCGTCGGGACGCAGGTCGCCGGAGAGCTGGCCGATCAGCGTCGTCTTGCCCGCGCCGTTCGGGCCGATCACGGCGAGCGTCTCGCCCTCCGCCACCTGGAGCGCGATGTCGTCGCTGGCGACGAGGCCGCCGAATCGCTTGGTGAGCCCACGGACCTCGAGGAGCGCGTCAGCCATCGCCGCGCGCGCCGTCGGGGAGCAGGCTCCACAGACCGCCCCTGGCGTAGAGCACGACCAGAACGAGGATCGGCCCCAGCACCACCTGCCAGTGCACCGTCCAGGCGGAGAGGATGTCCTCCAGCAGCAGCAGCGCGATGGCGCCCAGCACGGGGCCGAACAGCGTGCCCATGCCGCCGAGGATCACCATCATCATGATCTCGCCGGAGCGGGTCCAGTGCATGAAGCTCGGTGTCAGGTACTCGGTCTGGTTCGTCAGGAGAGCGCCGGCCAGGCCGCACACGGAGCCGGCGAGCGCGAAGGCGGCCAGGCGATAGCGGAACGTCGAGAACCCGATAGCCCGCATGCGCGGCTCGTTGGAGCGCGAGGCGCGGATCACCATGCCGAAGCGCGCCTGGATCAGCCGGTGACCGAGCCACAGCAAGACGGCGAGGATCGCCAGCACGACGTAGTAGAAGACGTAGGGGTTGGCCAGATCCAGCACGCCGCCGAACTGACTGCGTTGCGCCAAGCGCATGCCGTCGTCGGCGCCCCACGCGTTGATCGAGATACCGAGGTAGTAGAGCATCTGGGCGAAGGCGAGCGTGATCATGATGAACGACACGCCGCTGGTCCGCAGCGACACCGCGCCGATCAGGAGCGCCGCCACGCCGGAGAGCACGACCGCCAGCGTCCACTGCACCACGCCGCTCTGCACGCCGTAGAACGCCGGGATGGCGACCGCGTAGGCGCCCAGACCGAGGTAGGCGGCGTGACCGAAGCTGACCATGCCGCCGTAGCCGAGGATGAGGTCGAGACTCACCGCGGCGATGGCAAAGATCATGATCCGCCGGAAGAGATCGAGGTAGAAGGGCTGGTTGAGGATGGCGGCGAGTGCCGGCACCAGGGCCAGCGCGACGAAGCCGACGCCGACGGCGATCGCACGCGCCCGCGAGTCCATGATCAGCCGCGAACGGCCGGAAACAATCCTTGCGGACGGAAGAAGAGCACGGCGGCCATCAGCAGATAAATCAGCATCGAGGCCAGCGCCGGCCCGGCGTTGTTGGCGGCCGACGGTCCGATCATCGTGCTGAGCATCGGCTTGAGGAAGGCGCGACCCAGCGTGTCCACCATGCCCACGACCACCGCGCCGACCAGCGCGCCACGGATCGAGCCGATGCCGCCGATCACGATGACGACGAACACCTGGATGAGGATCTCCTCGCCCATGCCGGGCAGGACCGTGTAGATGGGCCCGGCCATCACGCCGCCCAGCGCGGCCAGCGCCGCGCCGAAGCCGAAGACCACGGTGTAGAGTACGCGGACGTTCACTCCGAGCGCGGCCACCATCGTGCGGTTGCTGGCGCCCGCCCGGATCAGCATGCCGAGCCGGGTGCGGTTGACGACGATGTACAGGAGCAGGGCGACGGCCAGTCCGACGAGGATGATGACGGCGCGGTAGGCCGGATAGCGCAGGCCGGGGAGCAGCGTGATCTGGCCGGACAGCGCGCGCGGGACCGTGGTGAACAGCGCGGTCCGGCCCCACACGATGGCCACCGCCTCGTTGAAGAAGAGGATCAGCCCGAAGGTGGCCAGCACCTGGTCGAGGTGGTCGCGCTCGTAGAGCGTGCGCAGCGTGAGGACTTCGACCAGCATGCCCACGGCCAGGGTGGCGGCCAGAGCGAACAGCGCGGCCAGCAGAAAGGAGCCCGTCCACCCGAAGGCGGCGGTGGCCAGGTACGCGCCCACCATGTAGAGCGAACCGTGGGCGAGGTTGACCAGATTCATGATGCCGAAGACCAGGGTGAGCCCGGCCGCCAGCAAGAACAGCATCACGCCGAACTGCAGGCCGTTGAGGACCTGCTCGACGAACAGGAGACCCGTCAACGCGGCGCCGGCGCTACCACTTCATCGCGCACTCTTGGTAGTACGCGTCCTTGTGATTCTCGAAGATGGTCTTCTGGATCTGCATCTCCACCTCGCCGCTCGCGCCCTTCACGGCCTTCAGGAGGTAGAAGTTCTCGATCGGCATGTGATTCACGTTGTACGTGAACTTGCCGCGCGTCGACTTGAAGTCGGCCTTCCGCATGGCGGCGACCATGCCCTTCCGGTCCGAGAGATCGCCCTTCACCGCACGCACGGCCGAGTCGATCAGAAGAATACCGTCGTAGCTCTGGGCGCCGTAGTAGGACGGCGTATAGCCGAACTTCTTCTTGAAGTCGGCCACGTATTTCTGACTGGCCTCGACCTTGAGGTCCGGACTCCAGTAGCGCGCCTCGAAATTGCCGAGCGCGGCGTCGCCGACGGCCGGCAGCGTGGTCTCGTCGACCGTGTAGACAGAGTAGAGCGGGATCTGGTCGCGCAGGCCGGCCTGGGCGTACTGCTTGAGGAACTGGATGCCCATGTCGGCCGGGTAGAACACGAAGACCGCCTTGGGGCTGGCGGCCCTGAGTGCGGTGATCTCGGCCTGGTAGTCCTGCTGGCCGAGCTTGGTGTAGACCTCGTCGACGATCTTGCCCTTGAAATACCGCTTGAAGCCCGTGACCATGTCCTTGCCGGCCGCGTAGTTCGGCGCCATCACGTAGACGCCGGAGACGCCCAGGTCCTGCATGTGCTTGCCCATGGCCTCGGGCGTCTCGTCGTTCTGCCACGACGTGCTGAAGAAGAGCTC
>Ga0247825_10003185_pt1 | contig 10821 bp, 7 predicted proteins | sample 13C_Vanillin_Day_FD_194413 | JGI IMG/M metagenome (GOLD analysis project Ga0247825, IMG submission 194413) | Soil microbial communities from agricultural site in Penn Yan, New York, United States - 13C_Vanillin_Day48 | ecosystem: Environmental > Terrestrial > Soil > Agricultural land | place... | reverse complement strand
ACCCGAAGTTACCGCGGACGAGCACGCGGTGACGCACGTCGGTTGGCGAGAAGCTGTTCTCGTTGGCGCGCACCAGCGGATTCCGGAAGTTGCCGTAGAACTGATCGTAGTTATTGAGGTCGGCGGTGCCGCGCGCCCAGACGTACGACACGGTGAAATCGCGCCGGGCGCCGCCAAGGTATCTCGTCGTCGCTTCCAGCTCGCGATAACGCGATTCGCCCGTGCTCGAGAGCTGCAACTGTCCCGCCGCTGGATCGGGGATGAGAATGTACTCGTGCGATCCGATGCGGTGCAGGAACCCGAGCTTGACAAGCAGGCGTCTGCCAAATCGCTGATTCCACTCGACGTTGCCCACGTCGGCTTCCGGCGTGCTGAGATCGCCACTGACCGCATTGCTGAAGGCAACGGCCGGCCCAAGGGCGGTGACGCCGTCCGGTCCGAAACGGCTGACGACTCGTGACTCGTACTGCGGGAACGCTTCGATGTTGAGCGCGGTTCGCGCGACGAACTTCCCGTATCCGCCGCGGATGATCGCACGCCCTTCGGGCAGGACGGTGACTGCCGCTCCCGCACGCGGCGACCAGTTGTAGCGGTGCGTGATCGGATCGCGATCCATGCGGAACCCCAGTTCCATCGTCAACCGCGATCCGGCGCGCCAGCGATCCTGACCGAAGAGGGCGACTTCGGTCCCGGCCACCTCCTGTTGCGTCGGCCCGCCGAATACCGTTCGCTCCGCGAGCGAGCCGTCGATCCGGCGCACTTCAACGGGATGGTTTTCGCTCGAGCCTTCAAATCGCGCCCACTGCACATCAGCGCCGGTCTTGATGACGTGCTCGCCGCGCCAGTTGCGGGTCAGGCTGATCGACTCGACCCACTGAAAGCTGCGGACGCGCCGCTCCTGCGTGTTGAAGTAGTTTCCGCTCTCGGATTGAGGCGCGACCGTCAGCACTTCAGCGCCCTCGGGCTTGACTTCGATCTCGAACCGGCGGCCGGCAACCGTCGTCTCGAGCACGACGTTCGGTGAAAGAGCGAACCGATCGAGGAGGCCGGATGACCAGCCCTCCTGCTTCAGGTTCGGAGTTGTCTCTGGCGGACGGAAGGTGTTCATCGTCGCGTAACGGATGTCTCGCGGGAAGATGATCAGCGCGCCGCCGATGGTATGTCGCGCAGACAGGATGGCGTCGAGGCGAGTGAACGAGTCGAAGCTAGTGAGCTCGACACCCGGTTCGTCGGGAAGGCTTTTGACCGGTGTCTCCACGAATCGGTACTGCAGGTCCTGCGCGAGGAAGAGACGGCCACGTTCGATGGGGCCACGGATGGACAAGCGCGGCTCGAAGCCACGAATGCCGCTGAACCCTTTGCGAAAGCGCGGCATCAGATTGCCGGGTTTCACCTCCCATTCATCGGTGCCACGCCGCGTGCGAATCTGCGTCACGCTCGTCGCGAAGCGACCGAACTCCGCGGCGAACGGGTTGGCGAGCACCTCGACCGACTCGACGCTTGGCGCCGGCAATTCGAGATCGAAATCTCCAGTCGACGGATCGACCAGGCTGGCGCTGCTCACCTGAAGTGCGGCCTGCGTGGGCTGTCCGCCTTTGACGCGCAACCGTCCGTCGGCGCCACGGACGACACCAGGCAGCAGCGGCAACAGGCTCTGGAAATCGTCACCCTCGAGCGGCGACGACTCCATGAGCGTGCCATCGAGCATGTCGCTCATCGACACCGGCTGAATGCTGTCGGTCGGCGAGGGAGCCTTCGCCACGACGTCAACCGTCGGGATCGTGAACGTCAACTGCACATCGAGCAGGACGTTCGCGGCTTCTCCCGCGCGGACATCGAAAGCGGTGGACACGCTATCGACGAATCCTGGCCTCACGGCCCCGAGTGCGTATCGCCCCGGCGGGACGTCCGGGAAGACCACGTGTCCCGCGCCGTCGCTCCGTGTCGTCGCCAGCACGGCGCCCGACGGCTGCTCGCGCAACTCCACCTGCGTGCCGGGCAATTGCACGGTGCCTTCGAGTGTGGTCACCGTGGCCACGACACGGCCGCTGCCGGACTGTTGTTGCGTTGGTTGTTGCGCGGCGGGTGATGCGGCCGCGAGGACGAGGAGCAGAAGTCGAATCATCGGTATCCGAACAGACGTCTCAGGAAACTACGTCATAATCCGGCCCAATGTCACTTCAATTCAGAGGGGTCACCGCCGGGCTGCTCGTGAGTCTCAGTCTCGCGTGTTCGTCGGGCGCGGGCCGACACGTCACGACTTCGCCGACGTTCTGACGCGAGTCGCGGACACACTTCGGACGCATCGACTGCGGCACCGCAGCCAGATCGTGTTCGTCGACATGGAAGAGAGTGGGCTTCAGGGATCCGCCTTCATGGCGAAGTCCGTCGATCGCACGAAGGTGACGTCGATGGTGAACATCGACATCGCCGGATACGGCGACACGATCATGAGCGGCCCGACAACTGGCGCGGACACGGCGTCGCTGCATCAGGCGCTCGCGCGCGTTTGCGCCGCGCGAGACTACGCTTGCCTCAGGCCCGCGGCCGGGTTCGCGCCTGCAATTCTGCGCACGATCCACACCCCTGCAGACACCGCAGAGAAGCTGACGGCCGACGCCCGCTAAGAGCCTTTACACCTCCTGCCGATACAACGAGCAGCGGTGTAAAGGTGTCAGACCCGAAACCAGAAAGCGGCGAGCGGCGAACACGCGCGTGGCAATGCCCGACGTGCGGACGGCACGTCCCGCGGCATGTCGAATCGTGCCGCTGCGGCAGCGAGCGCAGACGCCTCGAAGCGCTCGGCTACAAGTTCGACAGCGAGCCGACCGTCCAGGCGGCGCCAGCCGCTCGCGTGCAGCACGTGCGATCGGAAGAGTACGGTTTTGCCGGGACGCTCTTTGGCTATCAGTTCGACACCGACCTTGGCGCTCCGCTTCGCGTCGCACTCAAAGTCATTTTCGGCACCGCGGTGATCGCGCTCGTCGTGGCGCTGGTCCGCTATACCCACACCGAGCTGCTTCCCACGCGCGACAACATTCAAATCCTCAGCACGCTCGACGCCTTCACGCGGAACGCAGGACCTGAAGCAGGCAACACGATTCCGACATTCATCACGAGCGCTGGCCGGCTCGGCGTGCTGACGTCAGCAGGAACACCCGAGGACCCGGTGAAGAGAATCCAGGAGTCGGATCTGAGGCAGGGATTCTGTTCGCAGAGCGTGGTGAATCAGGTTCGCCACGAATATCCGGGATTCTACGACGACTGGCCCAACGACAAACTCGAGCGCATGGTGCTCGAGAAGTATCCCGAGTTCGCAGATCGCGTATGTGTGCTGTCTGTCCGCTTCGACGCGCCGGCAAGCGATGTCATCAAGTACGAACTCAAACCGCGAACGCTCGCAGGACTCGCTCTGTTGTGGCTGCGAACGCTCCTTATCGCCGGCGCGTTCGCCGTCATGTGTTTGAATGTCTACTACCGGCTGATCGTCGGACGGCTTCTCGCTCCAGTGGTCTCAGAAGCCTGACGTTCCCTTATGTGAAGCTCCGTGCAAAGAGCGCGTCGATCGCACGCGCGCCGTTGTCTTTCAGCGATCGCGTGCCGGTGCCCGTGAAGTGCTGATGCGTGATCACTGGCTCGCCCGCTGCTGACGGCGCCCACGCCTCGCCCGTCCATGTGAACCAGCCGTCCTTGTCTTGATCGAAGACGTAGAGCGGCTTGTTACACAGCTTGGCGAACTCCGCTCCCCACCCCGTCCCGCCACGCACCGTCCCATCGTCCTGGACGGTACCGATCACGTAGATCTCCTGGCCGTTGTTGACCTGATACCAGAGCGTCTGCAGGACTCTGCGCAGCGTCGGTCCTTCGGTGTAACGCCGGTTCATCAACCGCGACACGTAGGCGAGGCTCACGTCGCCCGAGAGCAGTTCTTCGTGATTCAGCACGCGAACACCCCGGTGTCGATCGATCTTGTGGTCCTCGAACGTGAAGTTCACTTCCTCGACGCCATGACGCTCGGCGCACGCGCCAAAATGCGCTTCGGCTCCCGGAGCGCCACCACTGAAGAGAATGCAGTCGCTCGGCTTCATGGGGGGATGATACATGGTCCACGGTCCACGGTCCTCGGTCTTCGGTCCTGTCGTGGCATCATCATTCACTGTGAACACCCCTCGCCGCTGGCGCGCTGGTGAATCGATCGACGACTATTGCCGCGCCTGCAAGACCGATCGTTCTCACACCGTGATCGTGGTTGACGGCACCGGACACCCGCTGCGCGTGCAGTGCGGCTACTGCGAGAGTCAACACAACTATCGCGGCGGTCCGCGGATCGATCCGGTTCCAAAGGCGGCGTCGCCGGGATCGGCGCCCACGCGATCGATCGAGCCCACTCGTAGTCCGGCTCAGCCCGCTCCTCTTGTCAGCGACCGCGAAAGGATCGCACCGCCCATGGCTCTCTCCGACCGACCTGATGATTTGGAATTCTTGCTGCGCCGCATCATTCGCGAGGAGGCGGGCATCACGCCGGTCGCGCCCGCGCAGAAATGGCGAGGCGGCACACTGGTGCTGCGTCCGGGCACACCGGGCCTTCAGGAGAAGACGTGGCCGATCGAGACCTTCTTCAACAAGGTTGTGATGTTGCGCAACCGTCTGCGCAGTCTCGAGCAACAGGTCAACGCATCGGATCTGCCCGACGACGTGAAGCTGAAGCTGCAGGGATATGTCAGCGGATGCTACGGCTCGCTCACCAGTTTCAATCTGCTCTTCGCCAACGAAGAAGACCACTTCAAAGGGACAGGTGAATGAGCTACTCCACCGTAAAGGCCAGGTACATCAACCCGCCGCGGCGCTCCAGTTGAAGCACGACTGGTGCGCCTGGTTTGGCGGAATCGATCGCCTGCCGCAGCGCCGGCAGGTCCGCAATCCACTGACCGTTGACCGCGTGAATCACGTCGCCGGGCTGGAGGCCGCCGTTATCGGAGTCGAGCGCGCTCGCACTCGCCGAGGCCACGACGACACCCGCCTTGGCCCGCAGCGGTAGGCTGGCGGCAAGCTTCGGATCGATCGTCGCAGCGAGGATGCCGAGTCGCGGAATGATGTTCTCGCGTGGATCGGTCAACAAGCTCGCGGCCGACAGCGGATCGGCACGCTCACCCACCAGGACTGTGACGGCCGTCGGCTGATCTCCGCGCAGGATCTCGAGCCGTACCTGATCTCCGACCGCACGTCGATACAGGTTGACGTGCAGTTGCCGGCCGTTCTCGATCGCCTTGCCGTCGAGGCTGAGCACCAGATCGCCGACGCTCAGACCGGCCCGATCGGCCGGGCCACCGGGCGCCACGTCCGCGAGCACGGCTCCCTGTTCCCGCTTGAGGCCCAGCCCCGCTGCGAGAATCGGCGTGATCGTTTGTGCTCGCACCCCGATCTCACCTCGACGGACGCGACCGGTGCGCTTGATCTGATCGAATACGGTTCGCACGATGTTGCTCGGCGCAGCAAAGCCGGGACCGGCCGTGGCCACACCTCCCGACAGGACCAATGTGTTGATCCCGATCAGCCGGCCGCGCGCATCGACGAGCGGTCCTCCGCTGTTGCCTGGATTGATCGACGCATCAGTCTGGATGTAGACCATCGGCGATTCGGGCTCGAGCTGACGTGCGACGGAGCTGACGATGCCGAGAGACACGGAGTTCTGCAGGCCGAGGGGGCTGCCGAATGCCAGCACCATCTGACCGGCTCTCAGGTCGTCTGAATCGCCAAACGGCAGTGCGGCAAGGCCGCGCTCCTCCACGCGCAGCACCGCAATGTCGGTCTCGTCATCAATGCCGATCAGGCGTGCCGGCACGACGCGCGAACGGCGGGCGAGAAGGGACTGTCCCGTTCGCACGGTCGGGATCTCGACGCGAATGCGAGAGGCGCCACGGACGACGTGCGCGTTAGTGACGATGTAGCCTTCCGCGTCGACAATGACGCCTGAGCCGCTCGAGCGCTGCGGGGTGACCAGATCCGATTGCTCGGTGACGACGCCCGACAGCGGCGCCAGGCCGGACGTGAACACCTGCACGATGCTGGGATCCACGGTTCGGACGAGGGCTTCGATGGAGTCGTCGAAGTCGGCAAGCGACGGGATCCCTCTGGCCGGAGCTCGTTCCTGGCCGAACACGGGTGACACGAGCACAAGGAGCACGGCGGCCGTACGCAAGGACGGCGCAAAGCGAACGTTCATCCAGGACCTCACTTGACGTGCGCTTATTCTGAACCCGAATCAGGCAATTGTGCAGCCCAGCCATGCGCCTGATACGATGAACCTGCGCCGGGTTGCGTCGCGCGGCACGTGAGCGACCCGCACGGCGCCAGTTTCGATGGCATCTTCCCCCAGACCGGCGCTCGACCCTGCTGTATTCACCGCGATGATCTGTTCGGGTGCCGTCAGCGCCCAGTTCATCGCCGGCAAGGCCACCCGCGACGCACTCTACCTCGCGCATCTGGACGTCACGACGCTGCCCGCGATGGTGGTCGTCACCGCGGCCGTGTCTATCCTGCTGGTGATCGCCAGTTCGCGCAGCCTGCGCGCGATCACGCCCGGCACATTCGTGTCGGCGGCCTTCGTCATCAGTGCGACGCTCCTGCTCGGCTGCTGGCTGCTGCTCGAGTCGGCGCCGCGCCTGGCGGCGCAGGTGGTCTATCTCCTGATCTCCGGACTCGGACCGATGCTCGGATCCGGCTTCTGGCTCATCGCAACCGAGCGATTCGACCCGCATACCGCCCGGTTGAACTTTGGGCGCATCGCCGGCATCGGCACGATCGCAGGACTCGCCGGCGCCCTCGTCACCGAACGGATCGGCGCGACGCTCGGCATCGCCGCGATGCTCCCGCTTCTGGCCGCGCTCAACTTGATGTGCGCGTGGCAGGTGCGCAAACTCGCCGGCCCGAAGGTCCTGACGATCCACGACAAGGCCATGGACGTCGCACCGGACCTCGCCGCCACATCACCTCGCTCGGGTCTGCGCGTGCTGGCCGGAGCGCCGTACCTTCGGAACCTCGCGGCCCTGGTGCTGCTGGGCACAGTGGCTGCGGCGTTTGCGGATTACGCCTTCAAGGCGCAGGCCGTCCAGGTGTTTGGCCGGGGCGACGCGCTGCTGCAATTCTTCGCGCTCTACTACGCCGGCGTGAGCCTGCTGGCGTTCGTAGTGCAGAGCGTGTCCGCACCGCTCGTGCTCGAGCGCCTGGGCCTCGCGGTGACCACGGCCACGCCGTCGCTGGCTCTCGTACTCGGAGGACTTGGTGCGCTGGTGTTTCCCGGACTCGGTGGCGCTCTCGCCGCACGCGCCGGCGAATCCACGCTCCGCAGTTCCCTCTTCAAGACGGGTTACGAGATCTTCTTCACACCAATCGCCTCGCATGACAAACGGGCTGCCAAATCGATCATCGACGTCGGCTTCGATCGCCTCGGCGACGCCATCGGTGGCGGACTGATCCAACTGCTCATCATGTTGCCCAGCGCATCGCAATACGTGGCGCTGATGGGCGCCGCCATCGGATGCTCGGCCATTGCCGTGGCGGTGGCGCAGCGACTAAGTCGCGGGTACATCCACACGCTCGAGCGCAGCCTGCTCGATCGCGCTGTGGAGCTCGAGCTGTCGGACGTCGGCGACATCACGACCAGAACGGTCATGATGCGGACGATTCGCGCACAGCGGCCGAACTTCCCGCGGCCGACCACCGAGACGCGTTCGCAGACCAGCGAGACACGCCCTCAGGGCGACGCGACAACGCGAGTGCCGACGCCGGTCAACGACCCTGAGCTGCGCGAGATCGTCGCATTGCGGTCGCGTAATCGAGACGCTGTGCTCCAGGTCCTGCGCGCAGAGGAGGGGCTGCCGGCCGGGCTCATTCCGCATGTGATTCCGCTGCTCGCGTGGGACCCGGTCGCCGAGGACGCCGTGCGGGCGCTGCGGAAAGTTGCCGAGGAACGGGTCGGCGAGCTCGTGGATGCGCTGCTCGATCCCAACCAGCCGTTTGCGTCGCGGCGACGTCTCGCGCGCGTGTTCTCTGTGTGCGTCTCTCAGCGTGCAGTCGACGGCGTCCTGCTTGGCCTCGAGGACCTGCGCTTCGAGGTGCGATTCCAATGCGGACGATCGCTGGCCTCCATCGTCGAGAAGAACCCGCGAATCCGCATCGACAAGGAACGCGTCTTCGACGTCGTACGCCGTGAGGTCGCCGTCGGACGCCCCGTATGGGAGAGCCATCGTCTCCTCGATACCGTCGAGGCCGACGCGCGCTCGTTCGTGGACGAGTTTCTCAAGGATCGCGCCGGGCAGAGCCTGGCGCACGTCTTCACGCTGCTCTCGCTCGTACTTCCCACTGCCCCGCTGCAGATTGCCTATCGCGGCATCCACACCGACGACCCGGGACTGCGCGGCACTGCACTCGAGTACCTCGAAGGTGTCCTGCCTCCCGACATTCGCGATCGTCTCTGGCCGTTCCTCAGCGACCGTCCAAGGAAACAGAGCGACACCCGGGCGCGCGACCAGATCCTCGCTGACCTCCTGCGGTCGAACGAATCGATCATGCTCAACCTCGAGGAGCTCAGACGACGGACGGGCACCGGCTCACCCTGATGCACCTCAGCAACAGCGGCCTGACTGGTTTATAGTGCGGGTATGAGTGCGTCACGGCAGGTGCTTGCCAGGCGTGAGGAGACCGCCACCTCCGACTCACGGGACTCCGGTCGAACCACTCGTCTTCCGACGGAACTGCTGACGGAGCAGGCCGCGCGGCTCACGGTTTTCGCAACAGTCGCCGCCGCTCTCTGGTCGTTCGCGCTCCTGCTCGACACGGCCATCCTGCCCGCGCTCTCTGCCACATGGGTCAGGAACTGGCGAATCATCCCGCTCGAAATCACCGGCGTCGTCGGTTCGATCATCATGCGGTGGTACCTGTGCCGCTCGGAGACGACCGCTGAGCGCAAGGGCACCATCGGCTTCGCAATGATGCTGATGAACGGCGCCCTGATCGCCACCACGAATGCGTGGGCAATGCCCGCGCTTCCTCCTGAAGCTCCTGAGATTGGACGCCCGTCGTGGATCGCGCTCCTGATTCTGATCTTCGCGATGATCGCACCCGGCGCGCCCCGCCGAATGTTCGCGATGTCGCTCGTCGCAGCGTCGTTCGATCCGCTTGCGTATCTCATCCTGTGGCTGGCGGGTGGCGACGCGCCGGCATTGGTTCGGCTGTTCATCTTCTGCTGGCCGAGTTACGCGTGCGCCTTCGTCGTCGTCGTACCGGCCAAGGTGCTCCATCGCATGAGCCGGCGCTTGAAGGAAGCGCAGGAGCTTGGCAGTTACCACTTGATCGAGAAGCTCGGGCACGGCGGCATGGGCGAGGTGTGGCGCGCCGAACATCGGCTGCTCGCACGCGACGCGGCAATCAAGCTGGTTCGTCCTGAAGTCCTCGGCGCGCGCAACGATCAGGAAGTGCAGCTGACGCTTCGCCGCTTCGAGCGCGAGGCACAGGCCACCGCCGCGCTCAATTCACCGCACACGATTCAGGTGTTCGACTTCGGCATCACGCAGGATGGGACGTTCTACTACGTGATGGAACTACTGGCCGGACGCGACCTGGAGTCGCTGGTGCGCGAGTTCGGCCCTCTCCCGGCGGCGCGCACCATCTACCTGCTTCGCCAGGTCTGTCACTCGCTCGCCGACGCGCACGCGCGCGGCCTGGTCCATCGCGACATCAAGCCGGCTAACATCTACGTCTGCCGCATGGGTCTCGACTACGACTTCGCCAAGGTGCTCGACTTCGGCCTGGTGAAGATCAGGAACCGACCCTCGGCCGACGCGCTGACGACAATGGACCAGAGCACGACGGGGACGCCAGCGTACATGGCACCCGAGTGCATCCTCGGCGACGTGGACGTTGACCGCCGCGCGGACGTGTATGCCCTCGGATGCGTCGCCTATTTCGCGCTGACCGGCTCGCTGGTGTTCGACGCGGAGAACTCGATGCAGATGCTGATGCACCATCTGCACACGGAGCCGACGCGACCGTCAGAGCGAACCGAGATGCCCATCCCGCGGGAGCTCGACGACCTCGTCCTCGCATGCCTCCAGAAAGACCCGGCCCTGCGCCCTCAGAACGCCGGTGAGCTTCTGGGTATGGCGTACAGCTGCCACTGCAACGAAAGCTGGGGACAGGAGGACGCCCGAGCCTGGTGGCGGGCGCACCTGCCACATCTCACCGGATCGTTAACGGTCGCGGCACGGAGGGATAGCCCGGCGCACGTTGTCTCGGTGTAGCATCGGAACCGATGGCCAAGCCGGTTTCCGCTCAACACAAGGGACTTCTCGACCGCACGCTGTCGCTCTTCACCGACGTGCGCGCCGGCGAAGGCGTGAGTGCCCTGCTGCTCGCGACCAACGTTTTCTATCTCCTCGCGTTCTACCAGGTCCTCAAGATCGTACGGGATGCGCTGATCTTGAGCGAATCGGGAGCGGAGGCCGCGAGTTACGCGTCGGCCGGCATGGCGCTTGTCCTGCTGGTCTTCGTGCCCGCGTACAGCGCACTGGCGTCGCGCGTCAACCGCGTGTGGCTCATCTCGAGCGTCACGCTCTTTTTCGCGTCGCACCTGCTGATCTTCTACGCGCTCGGCTCGGCAGGGGCCCGGATCGGCGTGGCGTTCTACATCTGGATCGGCGTGTTCAACATGGTGGCGGTCGCCCAGTTCTGGGCTTTCGCGAACGACCTCTATACCAATGAGCGGGGAAAACGGCTGTTCCCACTGGTCGGCATCGGAGCGTCGCTCGGTGCTCTCGTCGGCGC